>Ga0335069_10014171_pt1 | contig 11175 bp, 15 predicted proteins | sample Lox_Sample_11_FD_206714 | JGI IMG/M metagenome (GOLD analysis project Ga0335069, IMG submission 206714) | Soil microbial communities from Loxahatchee National Wildlife Refuge, Florida, United States - Lox_Sample_1.1 | ecosystem: Environmental > Terrestrial > Soil > Wetlands | place: USA... | reverse complement strand
CGCCCGCGGGTGGACTACGAGTCGTACGCTGTTGCACTGGACCGCAACGAGCTCGGCGCGCTGCTCGTCGCCGCCGGGCTCGGCCCGCCACCCGAGCATGCGCTGATCTCGCTGCTCGCGCTGAACGGGCTGCGGGTCTGCGAGGCCGGGGCAGCCTGGACCGCCACGCGACGTATGTCGTCGCCACCTACGTCGCGGGTGCCACCCGGTAGCTCGCGAGGGCATGGGGACTCTTCCGCCTGGCGGCCGTGGCCGTCAGGCGGAAACTCGCGACCGTAATTGATCACGGTCCGCAGCCTCAACCCGAGCGCGAACCGCCGACAGGTGCGGTTTTCCGGTAGCTCTCCTGACGGTCCCAGCCGCGGATAGGATCGTTGTGGAGGCCTGGCCGATTGGGCCAGCCGGCGAGACCGCCGGCGGGGATAGGCTCTGCGGCGAGGCCGGAATGACCGTCGGCTGGGACAGGTTGGGGATGACCGGGACCGCTGCCCGCGCCGTTGAATGTCAGGCTGGTGGGCCGCGCCAGGTCCCGGGTCGGCATCTGGCTGGATGGAAGGACACCGCTCGTGAGCGATTGGAACACCAAGATCATCGAGGAGTTCCGGGCGAATGGGGGCGCGGTAGGCGGCCAGTTCGCCGGCGCCCCGCTGCTGCTATTGCACACCGTGGGAGCCAGGAGCGGCCAGCGGCGGGTCAACCCGGTGATGTACCAGAAGGTCGACGGTGGCTACGCCGTCTTCGCGAGCAAGGCAGGCGCACCGGTCAACCCTGACTGGTATCACAACCTTCTGGCGCACCCGCAGGTGACGGCGGAGATCGGGACCGAAACCGTGGAGCTGGCCGCCCGTGTGGCCGAGGGGGACGAGCGGGAGCGCATCTGGGCTGCGCAGAAGGCCGCCTACCCGGGGTTTGCTGATTACGAGCGGAAGACGACCCGCCAGATCCCCGTCATCGTGCTTGAGCCCGCCCGGTCATGAGATGGCGCGCCTTCGCGGTGCGGGGCCGAGCGGCCGCCAGCGGCGCCCGGGCCTGGACAGATCCGGCACGTTCGGCCGGTGCCTGCCGGCGCTGGGCCCGGCACACGGCATGGCATCACGACAGCGCCGGCGGTCGCTGGAGCGCATATGCGCTCCGGGCTTGGGATGCAGTCGGCGAGCACGGCGATCGAGGCACCAACCCGGACCATCATTGCAAGCCGTGACGAGCCGCCAGCACAAGATGACGCGCGTGAACCGCCGTGCGGCGCGGCCGTCTGCTCAAGGCCGATTACTGCGCAGGCCGTCCGGATTTGGACGTTCTGTGTCCCGAGGTCGTTGTCCCGGACAGATTTCCGGGTACTTTTCAGCGGCTCCGCCGGGGCCGGGGGGTCGATACCGCGTGCTCGTTGCCGAGTTCGGTGGTCCGGGCCGTCAGGAAGAGGACGAGCAGGGGAATGTTTTGCACGGCGTTTCCGCCGTAGCCGAGGCGGTTCCACTGTGGCCGGTCGGGTTGGGTGCGGCCGGCGAGGTCGGTTGCGCGGGCCCGCAGCGTTGTCCGGCCGGGGCTATCGATTCGTGTTAGCAGTTCCCACCACTGCCAGCTGTGCCGGTGCCGTGGGCCGATCAGCCGGGCGTTCTGCCACGGGCCGGTGCCGATGCTGACCTCTACCTTGTCGATGGGCGCCGCACCCGACCACGCCACTCCCCGCACGACCAGGTCGCCGGCGGGGGACCTCCTGACCGGCGGACGGCTGGGTGATGACTGACCGGACGTGCTGCAGGCGCACCGGCTCGCGGGCCACGGCGCCGTCGCGCGCGGTTTCGTAGATGTAGCGCTTGGTCTGGAAGAACCCGGTGAACGGCGAGCCGATGGCCTCGATCTCGGTCAGCCATTTGACCGAGGCGACGGCGTACCACCCGGGGACGACGAGCCGCATCGGATAACCATGCTCGAGCGGCAGCGGCTCCCCGTTCATGGCGTAGGCCAGCAGTGCCCCGGACTGGCCGGCGTCGGTGACCGGCAGGCTCCGCTCGAACCGGATCGGATCGGCTGCTTCGGCGACGTTGCCCTGGTCCGCGCCGCGGAACACGATCTCGCGTGCCTCCGGCCTAAGGCCGGCGCGGTCGAGGATCTCGGCGAGAGGCACCCCGGTCCATTCCGCGGTGCTGACCGCGCCGAACTGCCACTGTTCTCCCTCGGCGGGCGGGTCGAACCCGGAGCGGCCGTTGCCGGCGCACTCCAGGGTTGCCACCAGTGTCTCTGAGCGCATGTTGTGAAGCTCGCGCAGGCTGAGCCGCAGCGGCCGCTCAACCAGGCCGCTCACCTCCAGCTGCCAGGACGCCGGGTCCAGCCGCGGGGTGGGGAAGTGATTCCGCACGTAGAACCGGGCATTGGGCATGACGACGCCGCCGATCAGCGCCGGGATCGACGTCTCGCAGTTCAGCGGGCGGGTGCGGTGCACCACCAGGCCGGTGATGTCCGGCCCGGGCATGACGGCCGGCAGGCCGGCCGCGGCCCATGCGGACATTCCGCCGGACAGGTTGACCGCGTCGAACCCCCACGCGCGCAGCGCCTCGGCCACCGCGGCGGAGCGGCCGCCGGAGCGGCAGGCCACGACGATCCGGCGATCCCGGGGCAGGTCGCTGCGGTGCCGGGCTACCTGGCCCATCGGCAGCAGCCAGGCCTGCGCCACATGGCCGGCCCGCCACTCGTCGGGCTCGCGCACGTCGAGCATCAGCGCGCCCGCATCGAGCAGCGCCGCGGCCGCGCGCGCCCCCACCTCGGGCGCGGCGGCCGCCTCTGGCGTTGCCCCCCGCACCACCCGCAGCCCGGCACCGCAACCAAGGACCGGTAGCCGCGAGCGGAGTACACCAGGACCGGGGCGCTGCGGTCCAGGGCATCCGGCAGCTTAGCCAAGATAGCCAGCGGGACTTCCCGCGCTCTGGACAGTGTGCCCCGGGCGGTCTCCGCGGATGTGCGGACATCGACAAGCTGCAGGGCCGGCTCGAGCCGGGCAAGCTCGGCGAGTTGCTCGATGCTCAGCCTGGAACTCGCCTCGGCCTGCTCGGACCCGGCGCTGAGCACCGATGCGAGGTCATCTAGCTGGCCCACCACCCCCTCATACCCGGCACGGCCCAGCCGCGCCGTCGCTTCGGCCGCGATCCCGACATCGCCGACAAGCACGACATCACGGCTGGGCGGCAACACCGCGCCAGCGCATCGTTCGAACTCTCCCCGCAGGCCGACGCTGACCGCCCCGTGCACGTGGCCGGCCGTGAACTCGGCGGGCTCCCGGCAGTCGAGCAGCACCGCCCCGGCAGCCCGGCAGGATAGGACTTCGGCGATCGGGAGCAGGATAAGACCCCGCTCCGGCACCGCGTGCGGCGGCTCCTGCCGCAACACCGGCTGGAGCCCGGGCCAGAGTCCCCATCACCGGTCTCCCGACCCAGACGGCCGGGACACGCAACGCATACCGTCCAGGTACCGGCACAGTTAAACCATGCTGTCTTCCTAACAGACGCAACCAGGAACCGCAGAACCAGCCGATCTGCGCTCAATACGAAATCACGGTCCAATCGTCGGAAACCACAAATATTCGATCTGTTCAATGCATCTAAATATGTACTTGGTTACCGATGACGGTACGTTACAAGTGGCGTGGTATCCGTCTGGATGCACGACCATCCGTGTCCAGCCTGGCCCGGCTATGCCGGCAGCGTACGGGCTGCGTGCTGCACGCTGTCAGCGATCTGACCATGCTCGGCCGCCCGGTCCGCGTCGCTGGCGCGTACAGATCTGAAAACAGTTCAGCGAGCCGGTGGGGCTATGCGCTTGCCTGAGACTAAACTGCATACACTAAGGCGCTGGCAACCAGTGAGAGGAACCGAGCGGCCGTGGCTCAGAAGATACAGACCCTGCTCATCGATGACCTCGACGGCAGCGCCGCCGAGTGTACCGTCCGCTTCGGACTGGACGGCGCCGAGTATGAGATCGACCTGAACGCCGGGCACGCCAAGGAATTGCGGGATGGGCTGGCCCGGTACGTCGATGCTGCCCGCCGGGTCGGCGACGGTGCCCGCAAGCCAGTCCGTGGCGGCCGCCGCGGGCCGACGAGCGGTCTGGACACCACCGAAGTCCGGGAGTGGGCCAGGGCGCAGGGCATCGAGGTAAAAGACCGTGGCCGGGTGCCCGCTGATGTGGTGGTCAAGTTCAAGACCGCTACCGGCCAGCAGCGCTGAGACGTTACATCCTGCGAGGGGTTCTGCACTTGTTCCACTCACACGCCGATGTGAGTAACTTACAGTATGTGCGCATATTTATGCTCGAAGTGGAACGCTCACTATGCTGCTTCGACCTCACCGACGATCGCCGTGGAGCATTCCGTCGTTCTTGCAGGGAATTAGATCGCCGAATCGGTACGCAATTTAGCAGCTATCCACAGCGATACATAAGCGTACAGATCGCTCCGGTTCGGCGTACCGGGGCCAGGATAACGATTCCGTCGAGCATCGCGCGTGCCTCCTCTTCATTCCGGCTGTCAAAGCTAAGCCACTGGTCACGGCATCATCTCCAATGATGTGTAAGGGCTCGGTAAGGTCACCATGGGCGAATTCGCGCAGTAGGGCTTGAGCTCCTTGGAGTTCGACCGGATAAATCGTGCGGCTATGCGGGAAGTGACCGTAGACGGACTTTGATGAAGACCTCTATTTCCTCTTGTAGGTCTGAGCCTGCCTGCGGTAGATTCGGTCGGCGCAAGGCCTCGTATACATGCTGGATGCTGGAGATTATGCCCCGGATCCGCTGCTCTACTGGGAGATCGAGCACCGGTGCAATGGCTTCGCGGGCGCCTTCTATCTCGCCGAGATTGATCCTTGCGATTGCTAGGTCGCATCGACTGCCGGAGGCATCACCGAACGCCCACTCTGGTGCATTCACATTGTCGTAGGCTGTTACAGCCTGCTCTGCATAGTCCCACGCAGCTTCAGTTGGCAGCCATGCCAATGCGTCGGCGCTGTAGTAGAGCTGCCGCGGCCGACTGAACGTGCAGAGACCGCCAAGCTCGTCGAGTTCGTCGCCTCGTACGTTCTCCCAAGCAGCCTCGGCGCTGTCAATCGCGCGCCGTGCTGCTGGGACATTGCCGAGCGCGGCCCACGCCCGCGCTTCGCTAACAGGTAGCCATACGGTTGCCGTGCTTCTGCCTCGTCCGGCGAACTGAGCCCCTTGCTGGGCATACCGTACTGATTCTTTCAGTCGGCCGTCCCAATATGTGATAAGTGCCTGGAGGCCGCGGATCCAGGCTCGCAGCCCGTCATGGTCTGCTTGATCAGCACATAGATAGGCGGTCCGGGATTGAGTGAGGGCCGCGAGCGGGTCGGCCATGTCGTGGGAAGCCTTGGCTAGCATCCCGCCTACGACCCCGCCGAGCAGGTATAGCTGGCGAGCATTCGCCGGTCGCCGCCGTCCTTCGAGCAGCGTAAATATTGTGTTCTGGGTCATCACCAAGTCGGGCATGATACTCGTCAGCGGTCGTTGCGGGTAAGCCCAAGCCAGTCGCCGGGCGTCGTCGTAGACCTGGTCTATGGTTTCGTTGGCCAGCTCCCCCTGTCCTGCAAGCAGAGCGAATTTCCGGGCCAGGAGTTCCCCGGGACGGGCAGCAGCAAGCTCATCACCCCGGCCAACCGTCCCGGGATGGGGAGGGTCACCAATGATCTTCGCGAGGCCAGTCTCAAGATCGAGGCTGGCCTGAATGGCGGCGAGCATGTGGTCCTCTGAGGCGGCCAGCATGGCATCCAGATCAGCATCGCTTTGATCCCCGGCATACCCCGGCACGTTCATGTTACCCCTATCCATTTAAATGCGGCCTTTCGATCCCAGCGCGGGACCATCTTGGGCTGCTGTAAGACCGCGCCGAGTAAGCCCCGGTAGCTCTTTGAGCTGGACGCGGGCCCTCGCCAGGTTCTGCCGGGCAGCCGCCTCGGTGATCTGCAATGTTTCCGCGATCTCGCTGGTCGTGAGTTGATCGAAATGCAAGGCGAAGACCTGCCGTTGGAGCGGGGGGAGCTGGCGGATGGCGGAGAGCACCGTGTCCTGCTCGAGGAGAGATTCAATATCTGAAGGCGCCGGGAGGAGCTGATCATGACCCTCCAGCGGGAACTCATTAGAACCACTTGCCCTGATGAACTCACGAAACGCTACTTTCCGCAGCCACGCTCTCGGGTTACGCACGGTTTCCCATTGTTCGTACAGTGCTGCCAGAGCACGCTGGGAGGCGTCGTCTGCGTCGTGCCAATTAGCCCCGCACTGAATCAAATAACGCACGAGCCGAGGTTTTTCCGCTTGATAGATCATCGCGTACTCGACAGTCGATATGCCAGCCGGGCCCTGGGCAGGCGTGCCTGCGTCTTGCGTGCCCGCAGGCACATCGGGTACAGAGGCAGTGGCGTCATCCATGCTGGCATCCGCGGTCCGCAGTCCTAGCCGCGGCCAGCGCGTCGGCTGATGTAGGCACCTTCCATCACCTTCGTTGCTCAGCGGGCCGCCCCCACCGCGGCTGACATCTACTAGTGTCACCGCAAGGGATCCATCTGTGACATCGTCGCGGGCCCGATTCTGGCCAAGTGGCATCCGGCGGGAATCGGCAACGCTGGCGGACGGTGTAACGCTGATATGTCGGCCAGAGCGGCCCCAGGGGAGCCGTGGCCGTAGAGATGCCGGGGCGTCTGGCCGACGGGCTGAGCGCCGTTCCGCTCTACCGACAGGGTGTGGGGCGTCGATCATGATCAGCCGGCCGCTGACTCAATCCCGAGCTTCTTCTGCCGGTAATTCAGGATCAGACTGAGGCCGGCCACCGCAGCGGTCACGGCGATCAGGACCGTCATCACCACCCACACGGCCCGCGGGCACCGAGTGCACCCCCGGTAAATCCCGGCGGAGGTCCACGCGGCCGCGGCCGCCATGACCGGCCCGAGGAGCCATTAGCTATTGAGACTGACCGCGATGGACACGTTGACTATCAGTAGCCGGACAAGTTCCCTGTCGGTCCCTGTTCTCTCGGGCTGCTTGGAATTAGGAGAGTGCCCGCCGCAGCGGGCTGAGCTCCGTGAACTCGCGGCCGGGACGGTGACTCGCTTAGTCCGGGACGTCACATCAGGGGCGCCGCACAGGCACCAGTAGGTATGAAGCCGATGACTTCCGACAAGCTTGCTGCCGGACTTGCCGGAACGACCGGTGCTGGGAGCATGGGTGTCCTCGCCAGGGCCAGCCCTAATTCATTTCGATACCACAACAACCACACCTTCGCGCCACCAACTGGAGCCAGCCGTGACCGCATGTTCGACCCATGCCTCCTCCCCATGCCGGCGGGTGCTCCGATGACAGCTTCGACTAAAGGCAGAAGACCGGATCAACCTGTCTTCGGAACCGTGGATAGCCCTCAGATGCAATGGATCGTGAGACCTGTTGGCAGGCCGAATCGACGCCAGATGCCAATTACTAAGAAACCCGACCGCTACCAGCCAGGGACCGGTACCAATACGGCCCGCGCGCTACCGCCAGGAGAAGCCTGATGGAACCGATTCCATCGGCCGGCCTGCCTCATTACCGAGCGATCGTCGCGCTAGACATCGAACGCTCTACCAGCCGTCCTGATCCCGTGAAAGCCGAACTCCGGAACAAAACCTACGAACTATTTGACACAGCCATGCATTCGGCGGGAATCCACAAGCGCCATCGCGACCGGTATATTGACCGCGGCGACGGCCTACTCGCACTTATCCACCCGGTAGACCAGGTTCCCAAGGCACTCTTGCTGAACCGCGCCATTCCTGCTCTCAGCAGTCTCCTGGCCGACTACAATTCCAGCCTCCCAGACCCCAGCCGACTGCAACGGCAATTGCGGGTCCGCGTCGTCACCCACGCAGGCGACGTCCGCTACGACGCCAATGGCTGTTTCGGCGAGGCCCTAGATGTCGCCTTCCGCTTGCTCGACGCTGTCCCCGTCAAAAGAGCGCTCCGGGAAACCGCCGACCCGTTAATCCTTGTCATCTCGGGAGATATCTACAGTTCCGTCGTGCGCCACGGTTACGACGGTATCGGCCAGCACGCCTTTCACCCCCTCGTGCGAATCCATATCGCGGGCAAGCGCTACCCAGGCTGGATCCACATACCCGAGGAAAACGGCGCAGCAGGTGACCCGGACAGCCCGTTACAGACATTCCAACCGGGTTGGCACAGAACGCCCGGATCGGGAAGTCTGCGAAGCCGGTCGAACCAGAAGCCGAGGATCGCATATCGGCGGAACAGCGCACAGTTTTCAGATAGTATTTGCGACATTGACCGCTCACCAGCCCCGGTTACGGCCCAATCGGACGGTCAGTCCAACCGTATATTTATACATCGACGCGCTCGGGGCGAACGTCCTCAATTGCCGCGATGAGGGCCGCCGGGATTATTATCAGTTGCGCCTGTGGCCTCAGCTTCCTGGAGTCGGTTCTAGCCCGCAGCTCGAATAATGATCACGCAGCGTGATCAACTTGTCTGCAGCAGCCGGCTACAATCGTCTACGGATGTCAATCCGGTCATCACCGTGGCCGCTCGTGCCGTGCACAAATGGGTGATCTGAGTCCATCCATATTCTTGTCGGCCAGTCGCAAGGATCGCCGGGATCGTAGCGGGATGCCAGCGCGGCCAGAATTCCTCTACGCCAACGATCCTGACACCTATACCCAGGGTGGCGGGTCTGCCGTTTTTGCCGAGCGCGGTCCTATGGACTGTCCGACCCTGGGCCTCGGCCTCTGCGCCCGGCATGCAAATCAGGTCCGACATGGCCGCGCTTCAGAAGGCATAAGGGGCGGATGGACAGCCCGAGATGCCGGAGTTACGTTTAGGGCGTGAGCGCGACGCAGGTTCCGCTGCCCGCACATACGGCGGTACTCATCGGGCTGGTCGCATCCGGCGCCGTCGCATTCGACGCGACTTGGTTCCTCGTGCGCTATGTCACGGTCATGGCGCATGAAGGAGCTCACGCGGTGGCCATGTCACTGTTGTTCCGAGGTGTCGAAGGGATTCGGCTGCGAGCGCGAAGAGCGGAGGGGGGAACCACACCCAAAAAGGGCGGCGGCAGACTGGGGACCAGCAGCATCGCTTTTGTCGGCTACCTCGGCCCGAGCGCGTTCGGCCTCGGCGCGGCGAAGCTCATCGAGCTTGGCGATATCGCGGTGATGCTCTGGGGGACCCTATTCCTGCTCGGGATTCTGCTGCTCGCGCTGCGCTGGTCGTTTGGCTTCATCACCGTCATCCTCGCGGGCGGCCTGGTGTTCCTCATTGCCCGCTATACGCCGATGCAGACTCAGGTCGTCGCAGCGTACGCGGTCGCCTGGTTGCTGCTGTTGTCGGGGGTGCGCAGGATCGTTGAAGTAGGCATCCAGTCCGATGACGGAAAACTACTGGCGGGTCTCACCTTCATCCCACGCCTCATCTGGTCTTTGCTCTGGCTGGCGGGCTCGATCGCGGTGGTCGTCGTTGGTGGCAAACTATTGGTCATGGGCACCTGAATGCGTTTCCTGCATCCATAGGTGACCAAGCTTTCCTGCGGATGCTGACATCGGGAACCCCAACGCGGCCCGCGTAGCCTGTGCGTAGCCTGCCTCTATCGAGGCCCAGCCCTGACAGCGGCTGTCCTTACATCATTGGCGTCAGCAGCCTGACTTTGCGTACTCTTCTGACCCTGGCCGAGAGCACTCACATGACCGCCGAGAGCGCGCATTCCGCCGCTGAGGTGCGAGGTTGAGGTCTCAGTTGGTGAGATCCTTGGTCAGCCAGATGATCAGGTCGTCATCCACGGTCACGCGCATCCCCTGGCGTAGCGGCTGCTGTCCCTGGCATGCGCCGCGGCCGTCAGGAATATAGCCGCGCTGTCCATACAGCCGCTGAGCTGGGCCATAGTCATCGAACAGGCCAACGGTAATGCCCAAAGTGGCGATGCCCCGGTCGCGGGCAAGCTGCTCGGCCGCATCCATGAGCAGCGTGGCAACGCCCCGCCGCCGGTACGGCCCGGCCACGGCGATCTGGTGAACCAGCGGAATGCCGCGGCTCCGGAACCCGGCATAGTTCGACTCCCAGACGATCGCGACGTAACCGATGACATCGCGACCGTGCGCGGCGACCAGGCTCGCGCCCTGAGGTTCTGAATGATCGGCTAGATAACTAGTAACTGGTCAGGTCATTTAGTGCCGTCGCAGGGGACGTCTGCCCGATCAGTGTGCGGGCTGGGCAGTCTGGCGATTTTCATCGACTGGGGTGAGCTCGAATACGGGGTGGCGGTCTGCCTCGGCGACGAAATCCTCCACGGGAGAGTCCTTGGTCGCCAGGAAATACCGCCGGGTGGCTGTGGCGATGCGGACGTATCGCTTGAGGATGGGGCCGGCCTGTTCGGGAGCAACCTCCCGGATGGCGTATTCACGGGTGTGACGCCGGCGGGTCAGGGTCACCCGCCCGGCCGCGCGGGCGTTGTGCACCCAGGACACGGGGCCGTAGGGGGCGACCAGCCAGCGCCGCCCGTCGTGCTCCACTGGGACCACGGGGTTGATACGCGGCCTGCCGGTCTTGCGGCCCTGGGTGGTCAGCAGGTATGACCTGGGCACCAGGCCGGCCCGGACGAGCGCGCTCATGATCGTGTTCTCGACGTGGCGGCCGCGGCCGGGACGGTACTGCCGCGCTGGCCGGGAAACCGTGCCCGGCTCCTGCCTGCCCGTCTGGCCGTTTCGGGGCTCCCGGGCCGGTTCTGCAGGGGGCATGGCGTGCCTCCATCGGCTGGTTGCATCGGGCTGGTCGCCTGACCAGCTTGTTACCGGTGCCGTCACGGGTCAAGGGTTGCGAGGCTGGCGCGCGCCGGGGCGACGGCGAATGCGTGCGGGTGAGCGGTCGCGGGCGGGTAGCGTCGCTGTGTGCCCGGTGATGAAGGGCCGCCGCCGTATGAGGTGCTGGCCGGGTTGGCGGCTTCGCTGCGCGGTGAGCTGGCGGATGCGCTGACCGCGCTGGAGCAGGCGCGGGCGGAGCTGGCCGGGGCCCGTGAGCGGATCGCTGAGCTTGAGGCGCAGGTGCGGCAGAACCCGCGGAATTCCTCCAGGCCGCCGTCGAGTGAGGGGCTGGCCAAGCCGGCGCCGAAGTCGCTGCGGAAGAAAAGTGGCCGCAAGCCGG
>Ga0335069_10014170_pt1 | contig 11175 bp, 6 predicted proteins | sample Lox_Sample_11_FD_206714 | JGI IMG/M metagenome (GOLD analysis project Ga0335069, IMG submission 206714) | Soil microbial communities from Loxahatchee National Wildlife Refuge, Florida, United States - Lox_Sample_1.1 | ecosystem: Environmental > Terrestrial > Soil > Wetlands | place: USA: Florida... | reverse complement strand
CACGAACCGGGCGCACGGCTGTTCCTGCACTACGCGGACATGACCGATCCCACCAACCTGATCAGGCTCATGCAGGAGATCAGGCCCACCGAGATCTACAACCTCGCAGCGCAGAGCCACGTTCAGGTCAGCTTCGAGACCCCGGAATACACCGCCAATGCCGATGCGCTGGGAACGCTGCGCCTTCTGGAGGCGATGCGCATTCTCAACCTGAAGGATTGCGCGCGCTTCTACCAGGCGTCGACATCGGAGCTCTTCGGCAAGGTGCAGGAAACGCCGCAGTCGGAGTCTACGCCGTTCCGTCCCCGCAGTCCCTATGCGGTCGCGAAGCTGTATGCCTACTGGATAACGGTCAACTACCGCGAGTCGTACGGCTTCCACGCGTCGAACGGCATCCTGTTCAACCATGAGGGACCGACGCGCGGAGAGACCTTCGTGACAAGGAAGATCACACGCGCGGTTGCCGCCATCCACCACGGCTATCAGAAGAAGCTCTATCTCGGCTCGCTGGACTCAAAGCGCGACTGGGGCCTCGCCCGTGACTACGTCGAGGGAATGTGGCGCATGCTCCAGCAGGACACCCCCGACGACTACGTGCTGGCAACCGGCGAGACCCACACCGTTCGCGAATTCGTCGAGTGCGCATTCCGCGAGATTGGCCGCGAGATCGTCTGGTCCAACAACGGCCCCGACGAAAAAGGTCGCGATGCCCAGACAGGTGAAATCCTGGTCGAAGTCGACCCGCGCTATTTCCGTCCCGCAGAAGTCGATCTCCTGCAAGGAAACCCCGCGAAAGCCATGGCGAAGCTGGGCTGGGCGCCGACAACGCAATTTGCCGAGCTGGTGAAGGTGATGGTACAGGCCGATCTGAAGGCGTTGCCGCTCGAGCGTCGCAAGCGGCGCCTGCACGATCACTAAACGCTTCAGGACGAGCATGGCCCAGTTCGAACTTCGCGGCAGAAAGGTCTGGGTAGCCGGACACAACGGGATGGTCGGCTCGGCGATCGTACGCCGGCTGGCATCCGAGGGGTGCGAGATGATCTGGGCGGGGCGCAAGGTCCTGGATCTCCGCCGCCAGCGCGATGTTGAAGACTGGATGGCGGCCGAGAAGCCGGACGCCGTGTTTCTCGCTGCGGCCCTGGTGGGCGGAATACAGGCCAACAATTCGCGGCCGGCCGAGTTCATCTATGACAATCTCGCGATCGAGCTCAATGCGATCGAGGCGGCGCGGCGCGTCGGCGTCGCGAAGCTGATGTTTCTGGGCTCGTCGTGCATCTACCCGAAGCTCGCACCTCAACCGATACCGGAGAGCGCCCTGCTCACCGGTCCGCTGGAGCCGACGAACGAGTGGTACGCAATCGCAAAGATCGCCGGTATCAAGCTGTGCCAGTCTTACCGCCGCCAACATCGTTGCGACTTCATCGCGGTCATGCCGACCAACCTGTACGGACCGGGCGACAACTTCGATTACGAGAGCAGCCATGTCGTCCCTGCCCTCATGCGGAAGATGCACGACGCAAAGACGAGGCGGGAGGCCAAGGTGACGGCGTGGGGAACCGGCACACCCCGCCGGGAGCTGCTTCACGTCGACGACATGGCCGACGCCTGCGTTCACCTGATGAAGCGCTATTCGGGCGAGGAACACGTCAACATCGGAACGGGCACGGACCTCACCATCCGTGAGCTCGCCGAAAAGGTCGGCGCCGCCGTCGGCTACGAAGGCGAGGTGCATTTTGACGCGACCCGGCCCGACGGGACGCCGCGGAAGTTGCTGGACGTGGGCAAGCTCAGGGCCCTTGGCTGGCGCGCGAGGATTCCGCTCGAGGACGGTCTGCGTGACACCTATGCCTGGTTCGCGGCGCACCTCGGCCAGGCACGGCTCGGTGCGGCCGAGGCCACGGTCTGAACCTCTAGTTGTTCGTGCTCAGCACCGACAGCGACGCGGCCGTGACCGCGAGCTGACTGACGATCTGCGTCGCGTCCTTGAGGAACTGCGCCCAGTTGAACGGCCGGAGGTCGCGCGGCACCACGATGGTTGCGCCCGGCGGAATGTTTCCACCGCTGCTGAAGGACAGCCAGTTGGACGCCACGGGCGCCGAACTGCCATCCGGCATCACGACGAATATCCGATCATCGTCGGCCGACTGGCTCGTGCCTCCGGCAAGACTCACATAGTCCATGTATCGGTATCCCGAGCGGAACTCGAAGGAGCCAGGATGGTTGACCTCGCCGGAAACCGTCACGGTCGACGGGCGCTTCGGGATGAAGAGTGCGTCACCCGGCTGAAGGATGAAGTCGAGCTCGGGCTTCGAGGCAAGCACCGTCGGGTCGGCCGTGATCACGATGCGGCCGAGCGCCGGCGTATTGCGCAGGCTGCGCACCAGCGACTGCAGATACGTTCCTGCAGATGACAGGTCGGCTATGGTACCGGTCGGGTTGAGGATGAGCGAAGGAATCTGATTCTCGAGCTCCCGCGCGGAGCGCTCATTGCCCTCACGTTCGGCGAGCGCCGCACTCCTTCGTGTGAAGACGGCGCCGTAGGGATATCCGACCTCCGTGATGCCGCCAGCACGCTGCAGAAGCGACGACAAGCGCTCGTCGCGCGTGATGTCGAAAACCCCAGGATAGCGGACCTGCCCGGCAACCGTTACGGTCCCCTCCTCACGCTCCGAATAGACCGGTCTCAGCCGGATCACGTCCAGCGGCTTGATCGTGGCGCTGGCGAACTGGTTGTCGCGCGCCGCATAGGTCACGCGCGACGTGCGCGTGAGGCCGCTCTGCTGGTCGATATCGGTCGAGGTGACCTCGATCGCGGACAAATCTGCGGTCGCCTGCACACCGCCCGCGGCCTGAATCATGTCTTCCAGCGATGTGCCCTGCGCGGCGACATAGGGGCCCGCCTCCCGCACATCGTCCAGCATCCAGACAATGTTGTCAGTTGCGGCGCGCAGCACGGCCTCTGGTGTCACCGTCAGGGTCTTGGCGATGTAGTTCACGAGTTGGGCATCGCTCAGGGGGCGGACAGGAGCGTTGAAGCGATTGTCGCCAAAAACGCCCCGCTGGTTGCGGCCAAGCAGCGCCTGAGCCTGCGCCAGGGCATCCGCCTCACTGCTGTCCTGGTTGTTGCGCGACCGCGGATTGCCCGCAGGCTGCTGATACGGGTAGGCGGGCGTCTGCCCTGGCGGCGGGCCCTGGTTCAGTCCGCTCTGGTCTGGCATGCCCTGATCCGGCGCGTTCTGATACGGGGCACCCTGATCGGGGACGCCCTGATAGGGGGGACCCTGGTAAGGGGCCCCCTGGTAGGGAGCCCCTTGGTACGGGAACTCCTGGTAGGGCACGCCCTGGTCCGCCCCGGTCTGATACGGAAGCTCCTGTCCCGTTCCCTGATCCGTGGCGCCACCCTGGATATTCTCGGTCGGTACGCCCTGAGTTCCGCCGCCCGCCGGCTGTGCGCCGCCTGGCTGCTGCGTCGGCCGCTGTGGTGCCGGCGAATACGCCGTATTGACGTCGCGGGTGACAAGTCTGGCGATCGCGGCCGCCTCGGCGCGTGACAGAACGTAGATCGTGTCCTCGTCCTGGAGAGGCATGTTCCGGGTGCCGCGGATCGCGGCCGTAATCGAGAAGGGAACGAGGGTTTCCGCATTCGTCACGCGATCTCGACGCAGGATCAAGGCAAACGGCGTGTACGCGATCGACTTCAGGTCATAGGCCGATCGGAACAGGTCGCTCGCAGACGAATTGGCGGACAACGGGACCGGGCCGACGACACCGGCGGAGCCCTTCACCCAGACCCTTCCCGCGCCACCGCGGTGCGCCGGCGTGACGACGAGGATTTCGCCGCTCCGGACAAGAGCAGTCTTTGTCGTTGTCACCATTGCAAGACTGCCGTCGGCCTGGACGCTCAGTTTCGAGAGCGTGTAGGCGCCGGCTACGATCACGCCACCCGCCAGGCGAAGCAGATGCGAGGCGCTGACGCCGGAGGCGCCTGCGGGAAGCTCAAAGATGGCGGGCGTACTAACGCTGCCGGCGACGGCGGCGGTCGGGCCGAGCGGCGGCACGAGGATTCGGTCTCCGTCGCGGAGATTCCCGAGACTGGACGAGTTGCCCTCCGCAACGACCGAATAGAGGTCGACTATGTGGCTCGAGCCGTCCCGGATGACGCGAACACCTCGCAGGCTGCCTGTCTTCTTGATGCCGCCGGAGAGCAGGATCGCGTCCAGCGGACTCGCCAAGCCGCTGACAATTCGCGCACCTGGCGCGCGCACCTCGCCAGCGACCAGGACCGTCAGCTGGTGCAGGTTTCCGAGCGTTACGTAGACCTTCGTCGAAACATAGGCCTGCGACACCTGCGCCTCGAGGTCCGCGCGGAAGTCCCCAAACTTCCTGCCGGCCGCGAGAATCGGATTCAGCTTCGGCAGGAGTACCCGGCCATCACGATCGACTCTGACGCGGTACGTCGAGTTCTCCGAGCCTCGGAACGTGACGACCAGCTCGTCGTTCTGGCCAAGGACATAGCTGTCGGGAACGGCGCCGGCCTGAGCAATCGAAACGGCCGTCGGCACGCCCAGCGCTTCGTAGCCGAACAGGCGGAGCGGCTCCCCGGCTCGCATGGAATAAAGCTCTTCGAGCTTCGAGGGCGGCGGGAGAACAGTCGGCAAGCGGATCGGGGGATAGGTCTCGACGCTCGGCTTGACGGTCGTATCCCCTTCACCCGTTCCAAGCCCCTGCTGGCGCTGAAGTGCGCGCAACATGTCCGGCGTAAGGTCCTGCGCCCGCGCAGCGAGCGGTCCCCTCGCCTCCACATAGAGCATCGCGGCCGCGACGAGACAAAGTGCGAAGGAAAGCGGGCGACGAAGCCAGCGCAACGCGCGAAAGCATCGCTTTGCGATTGCTGGTCTTCTGATCAAGTGAGCGAATCCTACAGATCCCCGGCCCAACGGCTTTTAGTTGGGGCAGAATGGCCACGCAAGGTGAAAAACTCAACTGGAATAATTGGTTGCAACCTTTTCGGGCGGGACGCGCTCACGGTCATTCGAAATCTTCTCGTTTTGGTTCACGGCGCTTCGCGCCCTTCTGCGGAAATTTATCGGCGCGGCACGGCCAGAACGCCTCCGATCCGGCTGCCACAGCTATCCTACTGAATTTCCGAGACAAAAGGTCCCGCAATCTGTAAGGCTTGGAGCGCGGGCTACTTTCAGAACGATTGCCAGAGAGCTGTGAGACGAGCGTTTCCGCCTCATCTTCGGACGCGAAGCACCTTGCGCGCGCCATGCAAGGGACGGCGTTCGGGCTTAGCGGTCGTATGCCTTACCTTGCTGCTTGGAATTCTCGCGAACCCGGCGGATGCGAGCGAAATCCCCTACGACACGCGGACCACGTACGGCGAAGTCGGAATCCTGGACATGCCAAGCGCGCGCATGGCGCCGGACGGTCAAATCTCCGCCACTGCCGGGTTCCTGAACACCAGCCAGCGCTACAGCATTGCGTTCCAGTTTCTGCCCTGGCTTGAGGGATCCTTTCGATACAGCCGAGTTGCCCATGTTCGTGGCGTCGTCGCGCTCTATGACAGAAGCTTCAGCCTGAAGATGCGGCTCTTCCAGGAGACCGCGGACTTTCCCGATGTCTCAATGGGAATTCGCGATCTGCTCGGAACCGGTCTCTACGGCGCGGAGTACTTTGTCGCAACGAAGCGCATCGACGACTTCGACGTGACAGCCGGACTTGGCTGGGGTCGGCTTTCGGATGTCGACACCTTCCCGAACCCGTTTGGGCTGATCTTCCCCTCCTTCAAGACACGAAAATTCGCCGGCACCGGGACAGGAGGCACCGTCGATTTCGGCCAATTCTTTCACGGGCCGAGCATGGGCGTGTTCGGCGGCGTAGTCTGGCACACCCCCATCGAGAACCTGAACCTTCTCATCGACTACAGCAGCGACAAGTACAAGGAAGAGGCGGCCGGCGGCGCATTCAAGGTCCGCATGCCGGTCAATATCGGCGCGTCGTATCGCTTCCTGGACGCGATCACACTGACCGCCGGCTGGTTCTACGGCTCGAGCTATGGTGCAGTTCTCAACGTCGCAACGGATCCAACGACGAATATCTCCCCCCAGCGCCTCGGGCCGGACGTTCCCACGCCCGTCATCCGACAACCCAAGCAGCAGGTGGACGCGCTGGGCCTGCTCATCGCTCGCAACAGGCCCATCGACCCAAGGACGCCGGCGAAGGCCTGGATCACGCTGCATGTGCCTCAACCCGATCCGGACACACTGGCATTGACCTCGGCGCTGGTCAGCGAGGCGGCAGGTGTTCGCGACGTTAATGTCATGGGGCACACAGTATTAATCGACGCCGTGCTCGGCCGGGCACCAAATCAGCAGTGCGACCGCTATGCCGAAATCGTCTCGGCGCTGGCACCGAAGGTGCAGACCCTTGCCGTTTCCAATCTGAGCGATGCTTCCGGCAAAGTGCAGGTGTGCTCGATCGCGCATAGCCGCCTTGCCTACACAGCCGACAACACGTCACCCGAAAACGTCTCTCCAGGCGGTACGGCAGTCCCTGCGGCTCTTCCGCCCCAAGACGCGGCAAAGAAGATTCGCGACGACGTCAGAGCCCAGCAGATCGGGGTCGAAGCGCTTTCCGTCGAGCCCGAGATGGTCTGGCTCTATTTCTCAAACGGGCACTACTTCTCCGAAGCGGAGGCGGCCGGACGAATCGCCCGCGTCCTCATGGCCGATGCGCCGCCCAGCGTCGAGGTCTTTCATATCGTCTCCGTCAGGAACGGAACCGCGTCCCGCGATTTCGAAATCGCGCGCAGCGCTCTGGAACGGGCGACCGTTACATATGGGACCACAAAGGAGCTCGGCCCGGCGGTAGCATTGAACGCCCCGCCCCTTGCCAACCCGGTGCTGGACCGGGCGTGGGAAGACACCTATCCGCGCCTCCATTGGGACATCGGCCCAGGTCTGCGCGAGGGCTTCTTCGATCCGCAAAAGCCCTTTCAGATTCAGGTGCTGGCCGCACTCAATGCGCAACTGGACGTCCTGCCATCGCTCTCGCTGGAGGGTCGCGTCGAGGCGGATATCTACAACAACTATGATCTCAACCAGCTGTCCAACAGCCAGCTTCCGCATGTCAGAAGCGACATAGCGCTCTATCTGAAGCACGGCATCAACGGAATCGCCAAGCTCGACGCCTCTTATCACACCCGGCTGACGCCCAACATCTACTTCGAGGCCAGGGCCGGATACCTAGAGAGCATGTTTGCGGGTGGAGGCTTCCAAGTCCTTTGGCGCCCGGACGACGAACGGTTCTCGCTCGGCGTCGACCTCTACCAAGTCTGGCAGCGCGACTTCGACCGGCTGTTCGGCGTTCAGAACTATCACGTGCTGACCGGCCATGCGTCGGTCTACTATGAATCCCCGTGGTACGGCCTGAACTTCGCCGTGCACGTCGGGCGCTATCTCGCGGGCGACTATGGCGGAACGATCGAAGTGACAAGACGCTTCGAGACCGGGGTCGAGATCGGCGCGTTCGCCACGTTCACGAACGTACCCTTCGCGAAGTTCGGCGAAGGCAGCTTCGACAAGGGGATCATCGTTCACATTCCATTGGAATGGGCGCTGCCCTTCTACACCCGATCTTCCTATGACCTGCATTTGCGCTCGCTCACCCGCGACGGCGGCCAGCGGCTGGACGACGACGACAGGCTCTTCGAAGAAACACGGCCGACCAGTTACGGCGAGCTGAATGGGCACATCGATGAAATCACCGCGCCTTGAACGAGCATTCTGGATCGCGGCGGCCTCGCTTGGGTCCGCAGTAGCGCTGCAAGGTTGCAGCTCTGAAGGAGGAAGCGACTGGTTCTATCTGTTGCAGGCGACGCGGGCCGCCTGGGAAGACCGCGATGCCCCGGTCAAGCTGAACGATGCGGCCGCGATCCCATATGCGACGCTCGGCATCCGCGTCGACGGAGGCCGGGAACAGATACTCATCCTGGCGGTCGATACCGATAACGAGCGGCTCTGGACGTCATCGGCCAGCGTCGCGATCACAACGCTGCATGGCCGAATCACACGGACATCGGGATTCGGCACAGATCTTTCCGGCTATATCGCGAACAGCCGAGAACCCGAGGACTGGTCACGCCCGCACCGCTACAGCTGGAGCGCGGACTTCGCCGACCTCGGATACTACTCCGTGCCGATAACCTGCGATGTGCAGCCAGTCGGACCCGATCCGATCGAAATCCTCGGCTCGCAAATCGACACCGTGAGGGCTGACGAGACCTGCCGGAGCGACAGATTCGACTGGTCCTTCCAGAACAGCTACTGGGTCAGCCGCAGCACCGGGCGGGTGTGGCGCTCGGTCCAACACGTCCATCCCAAGGGACCGGCGCTCGAGATCGAGATCCTTCGTCCACCACTCAGTGCCGGCTAGGCACAAGAAAAGACGCCGGCCGCAATGCAGCCGGCGTCTTGTCGAATCTCTCAGACGCTTAGAGAGCGGTGTTCGTCGTGCTACCGGCCGACGAGCCGCCGCTGTTCCCCGAGGCAACAAGGCCGATGCCAAGGCCGACCAGCCCGAGCCCAGCGATCCAAATCCACAGGGGCGCATGCATCGCGGCCTGCCTCACGCCGGCGGGCTTGCCGGGTGCCAAAGCTGCCTGGTCAGAGCCGGACGATGCGAAAGCCGCCGTTCCGCTCGAGATCAACAACGCAGACGCCAACGCGACCGCACCGAATTTCCGCAACATGAAATACCCTCCTGACCCGTTAGAATGACTTACCCTCTGACCCCGACTTTTGTCAACCAAATCGCCCGCTTAACTGTTGCCCTGCAGCAACAACGTCGGCATTTTTAGGCGCCAATTCGAGATGAATCACTACAAGCTAATGCGCCAATCTGGTCACGGTTCCAGATGGTTCTGTGGTGAGCCCGGATGGGATCGAACCATCGACCCTCTGATTAAAAGTCAGATGCTCTGCCGCTGAGCTACGGGCTCGCCAGGGGCGCGGACCATAGGTGCGGCGCACAAGCCGGTCAATCAAAACGGCGATTGCCATCCGCCTGCCGGTCACGGGCATAGGCCGCGGCGACCGAAGCTGCAAAGCCCTCCGTCTCACCCGAGCGAATCGCCTGGCGCAACCCAGCCATCAGGTCCTGGAAGTAGGTGAGATTGTGCCAGGTGAGCAGCATCGACGCGATGATCTCGCCCGCCTTAACGACGTGATGAAGATAGGCGCGGCTGAATTGTACGCAGGCCGGGCAGCTGCACTGCGGATCGAGCGGCGACGGGTCGTCGGCATGACGCGCATTGCGGAGATTGAGCGTACCCCGGCGCGTGAAGGCCTGGCCGTTGCGTCCCGACCGCGTGGGCAGCACACAGTCGAACATGTCGATCCCGCGCAACACGGCACCGACAATGTCGTCCGGCTTGCCGACTCCCATCAGGTAGCGCGGCCGGTCATGCGGCAGGAGCGGCACGACGGCGTCGAGGATATCGAACATGGCGGTCTGAGGTTCGCCCACCGCCAAACCTCCGACCGCATAGCCGTCAAATCCGATCTCCTGGAGCATCTCCGCCGATCTGCGGCGCAGGTCGACATAGGTACCACCCTGCACAATCCCGAAGCAGGCACGACCCGGTTGCGCGCCGAAGGCGGTCTTCGACCGCCTGGCCCAGCGCATGGACAGTGCCACCGATCGTTCGATATCCGCATGGGCCGCTGGCAGGGCCGGACATTCGTCGAGCACCATCTGGATGTCCGAGCCCAGCAGGGCCTGAATCTCCATCGCGCGCTCGGGGGAGAGCGCGTGCTCGGATCCGTCTATGTGGGAGCGAAAGGCGACCCCCTCTTCGCTGATCTTCCGCAGCTTCGACAGCGACATGACCTGAAAGCCGCCGGAGTCCGTCAGGATGGGCCGCTGCCAATCCATGAACTTGTGGAGCCCGCCAAGACGGGCGATACGCTCCGCTCCCGGCCGAAGCATCAGGTGATAGGTATTGCCCAGCACGATGTCGGCGCCGGTCTCACGCACCGACTGGGGCAGCATCGCCTTCACAGTGCCGGCCGTACCGACCGGCATGAAGGCGGGCGTGCGAATCTCACCCCTTGCGGTATGCAGCGCGCCGGTGCGCGCCCGGCCGTCGACCGCAGCAAGTTCAAGACGAAAGTCGCTCATGGACGGCGGAATAGCAGGCAGGCGTCTCCATAGGAATAGAACCGGTATCGCTGCCGCACGGCTTCGGCATAGGCAGACTTCATCGCATCGAGTCCGCTAAAGGCGCTGACGAGCATGAAGAGCGTCGAGCGCGGGAGATGAAAGTTGGTCAGCAGGACGTCGACCGCCCGGAACCGATAGCCGGGCGAAATGAAGATATCGGTCTCGCCTGAGAACGGGCTGATCGTTCCGTCGTCTCCGGCGGCGGCTTCCAGCGTGCGAAGCGAGGTGGTTCCGACGGCAACAATGCGATGCTTCTCCTTGCGCGCCGCGTTGAGCCGCGACGCCGCCTCCGCCGAGATGCTCGCCCACTCGGGGTGCATCCGATGTTCCGATGTGTCCTCGGCGCTCACCGGGAGGAACGTTCCGGGACCCACGTGCAGCGTCACCGTCTCCCGGGAAATCCCCCGCTCCGTCAGGCGGGCCAGCAGTTCCGGCGTGAAATGGAGGCCCGCCGTTGGCGCAGCAACGGACCCGTCATGGGCGGCGTAGACCGTCTGGTAGTCGATGCTGTCCTGCGCATCTGCGCTGCGCTTGCCAACGATATAGGGCGGCAAGGGAACTTCTCCTTCGGCAGCGATGGCCGCGTCCAGCGCCAATCCCTCCAGCGCGAAGCGCAACTCGACGCCGTCGCGCTCGGTAACGGCGGCCACGGTAGCCGCGATCGTGCGCCCGAGGCGAAGCCGGTCGCCCGCGCGAAATCGGCGCAGCGGACGCGCCAAGGCATGAAAGCGACTCCGATCGAGACGCCGATAGAGAAGGACCTCGACCTTTGCATCTTCGGTGGCGCCCGGACGTGCATACCGGAGCCCGTGCAGCCTGGCGCATATGACTCTTGAATCGTTCAAGACGAGGACATCGCCAGGCACAAGCAAGCCCGGCAGATCACGAACATGAGCATGCTCCAGCGCTCCATCCGCGCGAACCACGAGGAGCCTTGCAGCATCGCGCGGA
>Ga0335069_10014169_pt1 | contig 11175 bp, 9 predicted proteins | sample Lox_Sample_11_FD_206714 | JGI IMG/M metagenome (GOLD analysis project Ga0335069, IMG submission 206714) | Soil microbial communities from Loxahatchee National Wildlife Refuge, Florida, United States - Lox_Sample_1.1 | ecosystem: Environmental > Terrestrial > Soil > Wetlands | place: USA: Florida... | reverse complement strand
CATAGTCGCCTCCGGTATCTATAGTGCCACGTAAACTGCCTTCATTTGAGTAACAATATCGACAGCCTGCGCTATCCAGCAGTTTCTGCGTCCAGCCCAGCGCCGTTCACCACCGTCATACCATCGTGCTCGACCGGACCACCGCGGTGTAGGTCCGTTCCAGCAAAGCCAGCGCCCCGCGGTAACCCACGTAAGACCGCGCGAGCACCACTTCGTCCGTGGCCGGATAGCCGATCTCGACGAGAGGCGCCGAAATCCGATGGGCCAAATCGCCCTCCCAAGTAGTGCCGAAAACGATCGGCAGGAGGCCGGTGAAATCCGTCTCCTCGATCAGCCTGTGAATCTGGTAACCGTCCTCGATGAACGCAACCTCCGACTCCACCCCTTCCGACAGGTGGCGGAACGTCTCCGCGACAGAGTTGCGGAATTCGACCGGGGGATTGTCGGTAGCGATCAGCCGCGAAGGGCTCAGACCGATCTGGTCCACCATGAAAGCGCTCACAGCCAGGACGTAAGCGCTGTCGCCGACCGCCACCAGATGAGACGGCAACTGGTACTGGCTGGTGCAGCCGGCGTAAAAGGTGGCGAAGTCGCGGAGGTAGAGGTAGTACTGGCGCTCCTCAGCGGCAATGAACGCCTCACTCCGCCGGGGATCGAGGCCGGCAAACTCCGTCACCCGGCGCAGGAAAGCCCCCATCGAGCGGGCGCCGATCGGGATGGTCGGTTCATGCAGGAACGTCTGGCCGTACTTCTGCTCCAGATGACGGGCGATGGAGACGCCAAGCCATGGTGACAGAACCAGATTGAACCCAGCGCGGGGGATGGCCTTCCATTCGCTCACCCCGGCCGACGCTGGGCCGAACAAGACGTTGACCCTGAGGCCGATGCCTTCTAACAGCCGCTTGATCTCGGCCAGATCGCCGCGCCAAAAGGGATTCTGGTAGGGCAACAGCGACCAAAGGTTGACGAGATCGTTTTCGCGTGGTTCATCGCTCTCGCCGACGAACTGATCGATGATCGCCTTGACCACTGTCTCATGGCCGGTGAAGTTGGTTCCGGCGTAACCGGTGGTCTCGGCGAACACGATCGGCACTCCGCGATCCTGATAAGGCCCAATCACCGCCTCCACGTCGTCGCCAACCAACCCAGGCACACAACCCGACTGTACGACGAAGAGGTCTGCCTCCATAACCTTGAGTGTGGAGTCGATCAGCTCGTCGAGCCGCTGGGCGCCGCCGAAAATCACCTCACGGTTACCGAGGTTCGTGCTGGGGACGTGGAACTCGCCACCCTGATAGCCGCTGAGGCCGGAAAGGGCGTGGAACTGCTTGGTGGCGCAACCGGGGCCGCAGTGTGTGATGGAAATCGCGCCGGGAATGGCGATAACGCTGGCCAGCGCTCCGAGAGAGCAGACGTAACGGACCTGTTCGATGGAATGGAGAGTGGGCGAATCGGTCATGTGCGGAAGTCCATCAAATCGATGCGAAGGGATTGGTCTGGTTCAACCACCACGGCTGGTAGGGGAAGGTGGAATGAGCAGCGACGTCCTCGCAGAAACGCCGACGCGGCAGCACGCGAAGGATAGCCCGACCGATGGTCAACAGACCCTCGTAGCCGAGACCGTCGTTGGAATAGAAGATCGGCAGCACGGGAATTCCGAGCCGCACCGCCAGCACTGCCGTCGAGCCGCTATGGCGACAGATGACAAAATCGGGCTTGGCCCGCTTGAGGGCCGCGTGAACTTGGAAATGCTGGTCCGGACTGACCGTGAAGTTGGGAATGTCGCCTGAGGTCTCGACCAAGTAGCCGAGCGAGTCCTGACGAGGATCGCCACTGTCGGTCGAAGGATCGTGGTGGAACGAATAGGCGCTATCCACTTCCACCCCCAGCTCGCGCAAGTCAGCGATCAGCCCGTGCGCGAAGGCCGCGCCAGCGGCAACGAATCCCTTCTTGCCGGCCAATGCTCGCCGCAAGCGCGCTAGTTCAGGAGCGATGCGTGCCCGTTCGCCGGCGATCACCGACTCTACGCTGTCGGTGCGGCCGGTGACCCGGGCGATATCGCGCAGCCACTCGTCAGTAGCATCGAGACCATACGGCAAGGGGGCTTTGATTTCGGGAACCCCGAATTCCTGTTCGAGACCTGCCGCAAGATACGAAAGCACGAAACACATTGTCGCCGTCGCCGTCGCCTCGGACATCTCAGCCAGTCGGTCCAGTCGGTTGATCCCCATCACCAGATTGACCCGCAGGCCCATCGGCGCCAGCAACGGAGTGAAGACATCAGGACCGCCCAAGTGGATGACGTTGATCAGATCTTCCTGTCTTCGGGTCGGCTTACGGACCATCCGCCTTAGAATGCCATGTTCGATTACGTCCCAGCCGTTGCTCCAGTGCTTGAACTTAAAGCCTTCGCAGATGAGCGGTACGACCGTCACTCCGAGTTCCGCTTCCATGCGCTGGACGACGCCGTCGACGTCGTCGCCGATAACCCCGGTAGCGCAGGAAGTGGCGACCAAAATGATTTTTGGTTTGTGGCGTTCCCAAGCAGCACGGATTGCCTCTTCCAGCGCGGCGATGCCACCGAACACCATGTCGTTCTCGACGAGGTTGGTGCACATCGACTTTGGGTTCTCGACCTCCCAGCCGCGCCGGGCGGCCAAATCGCGGCTATAGCGGCAGGTGATCGACTGGCTGGCGGCGCATCCTATGGGAGAATGCTGGATGACTACCGAATCCTGAATCGTGGTGGCGTTGGTGACGGCGAGCGTCTCGGCGCAGACTGAGGCTTGCGAGAAGGGCGTCGTGGCCTCGCACAGCCGCCGACCGCCGTTGTTGCATCCCCTGGCGCAACCGTAAGTGAAGGCGGAATCGCGGGCGAGTTGGGCAGCTCCCCCTTCCCACTGTACGATGGTGCCGAGGCGCTGCTCGCGCGTCTCTGCCTCTGTGGTCTTGAGATTGATCGTCATTCGGTTAAACCCTTCGCGTCTCGTCAGGCGGTGAAGAAGATGAAGGTTACGAGGCTATTGCCAAGCGCTCGGCCTTGCGCTCGATCTCGATAAGCTGGTCAGCCCAGCCGGCCGACCACGCCCGCAGTTCCTGTTGGCTGAGCGGCGACGGAACCTTGGATTCCGAGTGTTCGGCGATCCGCCGGGCCAGTCGTCGATAGACCTGAGCTTGCTCCGAGTGCGGTGCCGCCTCGATCGTGGTTTTGCCTTGCAGTTCCGATTGAGTGACGGTCAATGAGCGCGGGACGTATTCGACGACCTGGGTCCGGGTGCGCGTGACGAAGTCGTCGAGAATCTCGCGTTGGAAATCGGTGTTGATCGAATTGGCTATCACTCCGCCGAGCAGCGCCCCGCCTTTGTTGGAGTAAGTCTGGATACCCCTGAAGAGATTGTTCGCGGCGTAGATGGCCATGAAATCGGCCGAGGATATGGTGAACACGTGCTCCGCGATTCCTTCGCGTATCGGAACCGCGAAGCCGCCGCAGACCACGTCGCCGAGAACGTCGAAGATCACAAAATCCAAGTCGAGTTCTTCGAAGATGTTCTGTTGCTTCAGAAGTTGGACGGCGGTGATGATGCCGCGTCCGGCGCATCCAACCCCCGGCTGCGGCCCGCCGGCCTCGACGCAATAAATGCCGCCGAAGCCCTGAAAAATCGCTTGGTGAGCATCGACCCGGCTGTTCTCGCGCAACAAGTCGAGCACCGAAGGGATGTATTCGCCGCCGCGCAGGGTATTGGTCGAATCGGTCTTGGGGTCGCATCCGAACTGCATGACCTTGTAACCCGCCTGGACCAACGCGGCACTGATGTTCGATGTGGTGGTCGACTTGCCGATGCCGCCCTTACCATAGATGGCGATCTGTTTGGTCTTGCTCCTGCTCATGCGGTCGAATCCTTAGCCATGGGAAAAGGTCGGGGCAGTGCCGAGGGTTCCCCCATGCAGCCGGTCGGCGATGTCGATCCGGCCCGGAATGCCGGCGGCGTCGGCGCGGCATCGCTGGCAGTGGGTGAAGACCGTCAGGTGGCGCCCAGCCTCGCGTCTGGCGCTCACCATCTGCCGGACGGTCGGCGTCGGCCTGCCGGTGAACTCGTGCTGAGGGATTAGCGGGATAACGTTGATGAGCGAGGCGCCCACGGCGGCTGTTGCCTCGGCGATCGCGCCAAAGTGGTTTTCGTTGATTCCCGGCACGAGGACCGAGTTGATCTTCACCACTGCGCCGAGCCCGGCCACCTTGCGGATAGCTTCCAGTTGGTTGACGATTAGCCGCTCTGCCGCCTCCAAGCCCGTCAGCCGCCGCCGCTGATAGACGATGCTTGAGCAGATGCGCTCGAGAATCGCGGGATCGACGGCATTGACGGTGACCGTGACGGTTCCGACCCCGGCGGCGATCAGCCGTTCCGCCTTTTCGGCAAGCAGCAGGCCGTTGGTGGAAAGGCACTTGATTAGATGCGGATAGGCGGCGTGAACCAGTTCGAATGTTCGCAGAGCGTGATCCGTGGCAAGTGTATCGCCGGGACCCGCGATGCCGACCACATTGATGGCCGGCAGCAGTTCCAGCGCGCGTCCCACCACTGCGACCGCGTCGTCGGGCGCCAAGAGCGCGCGCGCGACTCCAGGGCGGTTTTCTTTGCGGTTGAAGCCGCGGCGGCAAAACCGGCAGTTGATGTTACAAGCTGGGCTGACCGGAAGATGCAACCGTCCGCTCCTGGCGTGACCTTCGGCGGTACGGCTGAAACAGGGATGGCGTCCTTCGAGCCGCTTTAGTGGCGCATGGCGGGCGGCGTCGCGCATCCGGTGGCCGGCGCACATCGTCTCGCAGCCTGTAGGGTCGCATCCACTGTCCGCCGCTCGGTCGCAGGCGGCGCCGGCGATGCCGCCGGCATCGATGATCCGCTTCAGTGCGGCATCGATCGAGTCGCGGATCATCAGTGCCCGGATTCCGCGTCCAGCGAGCCGTCGGATGGCTGCCTCGCCGACTTGAGCGACGATCACCGCGTCGCAGTCGGCGATCATGTCGATAGTTTTCCCCATCCGCAGACCGTCGTGCCCGCTCTCGCCATCGTCGGGTTCATCGCTGGCGCAGGCGCAGGACGGCCGGTTGTCGCGAGTCTCGATAAGCCGGAAACCGTTAGCGTCTAACTGGTAGATCGCGAAGCGTCTGGCCCGGCCGAAATGCTGGTCAACGCGCTCCCCGTCCTCGCTGGCGACACCTATTCTCATCCATCCGATCCTTTGGTCGCACCGTCGCTGGCCGTCCCTTTCCACCAGCGCTAATCGCATTCTTGCCGAAGCCTCGGAAGTTAGTCAAGATTTTCGATCGATTTTATCGAATTTAGTCCAACGTACACCAAAAAGGCCATAAATTCGCTTGATTTCGGAGTGTCAGCGGTCGTAAACGATCGCTACCGCGTCAACATAGTAGCCGCTGTGGCCTGCCTCACCGATCTTTGCGATGTGCTCTTTGTTCATAATGTATGAGCCGGGGTTGTGGCTGCCATGACCTGAGGTTTCTTCCGACGCCTCGTTGGGAGTCGCCTCATACAGATGAGGCTGCGTGACCTGACTGGTTGCCTCGATGATCAGCAAGGCATCGGCGCCAGCTGCGCAGGCGCTGCGCCGCAGACTGTCCAGCAGTGCGTCGGGATGACTTGGGTCACCCCAGCCCTCGACTATCGCGATCTTCGTGAACCGCGCCTTGGGGTCTGACCGGAGCATTGCGATCGAGCAGTCGGCGCGATCGATAGCTCGGCTCTCGGAAGCAAGCGGAGTGACTTGGACGCGCACGTCCGATGCCGACGCGCATCCGGTCGCCACGACGGCGGCAATCGCGATAGTCCGATACCTAATCGACATCGACGATTTGGTCGGGTACGGCAGCCGGCGCGGTCTCCCGGTAGTAGCACATGTACCCGCTGGTGCAGAGTTCCGGTTTGCCGCGCATCTGCCGCGCCAACTCGGCGATCCCGCCCTCGGCCCGTCGCGACGCTGACAAGTCGAGCACCCGGCGCACCATCTCAACCGCGCGCGTGCGCCGCGCCAGCGGTCCGTCACGCCCGGCAATCTTGACGGCGGCAATTCCCGCTCGCGCCATGCGCGGAATCGCACACAGCCCGCATGGCCCATACGGGGTGCCATCTGGTGTCGTGGTAAAGCCGCACGACGACATGTACCAGAGCCACTTCTCGTGCGCCTTATCGTTGGCCGCCAGCCGCTTAAGTTCGGGGTCGCTAAGTGCGCGGCAGTCTTCGCGCCGATACTCATATTCGAAGCGATCGAGGCAGATAGGACCACCCATCGCCATCGGAAGATGCAGGGTGTGGCAGGAACCTTCCTCGAACACGCAGCCGTCGTTGAGCACAAAAGCTTCGAACTCCAAGGCGGGCAGCTCGATCACCATCCGCTCCATCTCGGCCAGCGTCACATGGCGGGGCAAAATCACGCGCGCCGCGCCCAGTTCGGCCGCAAGCCCGGCGGTCGCCGAATTATGGCACGAGGCGACAGAGCTCAGATGAATTCGCAAGGGCAGAGAGCGTGCGCTCAACTCCGTAAGCAAGCCGAAATCGCCTACGATGATCGCATCGGCGCCGCTCGCGGCGATTCGCTCAACCAACTCCATCAGATGGCCCCAACGGTCGCGCGTGTACTTTTGCGCGTTAAAGGCAACCGAAAGTTTACGGCCGCACGCATGGGCGGCCTGCGCCGCATCCGCCAGCTCGGCGAAGCTGTGCAAGTTGCCGCCGAGGCGGCGATTGAGGGTTGAGCGGCCGAAGCGGGATTCCCATTCGTGCGGCACCACGCCGCAATAGAACTCGTCGGCGCCGGCCGCGGCCAGGGTCGCGACGTCGTCAACCGCAGCGATCGGGGCTGCCAGTTTCATTCCAATCTCCCGATACGATCAACTTGTGAACAACCCCGAGCGCGCACGCGTCTTCGACCGCTTTAGCCATCTCTGTCGTGTGACGATAGAAGATGGTGTTGCCGCGCTGGAACAGGCGCATCGCGTCCGGGCGCGCCGATTTGATTGCAGCAAGGTACGTAAGGCATTCATGGGCGCAATTGTGGCCGCTGGCGAATTTCGCGGCGGGCTCCTGATGGAGGCTGCCGATGCGGCAGATGCGGCCGGTGGTAGCGAACCCGAAAGGCAGATGTAACGCCACCGAGACTCCCGGCGCGTGCAGATCCTCGACCGATGCGAACGGCGGCGCGTCGATCTCAATCACCTCGACCCCCAGCCGTGAAATCAACGCCTCGAGCCCGGGACTCATGAAGCCATGGCCGCCCAGCTCCATATGTTGCGGTGACGCGATGCGCGGCTCCTTGAGCATCTTGCAGAGCAGCCGACCCGCGGCAATGCGCAGACGTGGGTGGCTGCCTCGCAGGTGGTGGATCAAGCCCCAGTCGTTCGCCACCACCCCGCTTCCTTCAGGCAACATCGCAACCAGCTCGCCGATCGAGTCGACCCCGCGATCGGTGAGCGTCGGCGTCACCAGCCACAGCTCGAGCGCAGCCCCTTCGGAGGCACGAATCGCCGACTCCAGCGCAGCGCGTTTGGGAATCAGCCGCTCGCAGAATTCGTTGCCGTAATGAAGACTTGTGACGCGCTTGCGCACCGCTGCCGGGATTGCCGCATCCCCGATCAATTCGCTCCAGGCCTGCGACCTGTCACCGGCGATTGCGTCTGCGAAGCGGATCAGTCGATCGGCTTCGGTGAATGCGAGCGCCAGTTTGACGTGCGACTCAATCGTCGTCGCAGGGCTGAACGGATGAGCTGTGGCATCCATCACACTTCCCCGTTCGCGGGATGGAACCGCTCGTCGAACTGTCGAGCGAGCGAACGCATGTAAGAGAATGCCTCATCGCGGGTGGCCGGTCGCCCGAGATCTATCATCCACGACGCGACCATCGCGGTTGCGTGCGCGGCTGCATAGGAACTGCCGCCCGGGGTGAGCACGTAGCAATCGTTTCTGACCGGTAGTGGGCACGCGCCGAAGTCCGCCGGCGCAGCGCCGAGCCGGGACAACTCGCGATGGCCGCAGCGTCCGTCGGCGCTGACGCGAATCAAGCCCGGATACGCGGCCGGGAACACGCGGCGTCCGCGCACCGGCGTCGCTGCGATCAGGATGGCGCCGGCCTTGAGCGCGTAATCACACGCAAGACGCAGCGTGTCGCGATCCTCCATCAGTCCGAAGCTCATGTTGACGACGCGGGCGCCGTTGTCTACCAGCCAGCGCAGGCCCGCAGCCACCAGCATCGGCGACGATGCGCCTCGTGTGTCGAACACCTGCGCATCGAGGAGAGCGGCTCCAGGAGCCATTGCAGCTAAAATCGCCGCGAGCGCGGAGCCGTGGCCGTTGCCGTCATCGGCGGGTCGCTCGCAAACGCTCATCCGGCTGTCGATCTCGAAGCGCGCCGCGGCCTTCGCGAACGCGCGAAGCTCGCCTGCGACGCCGCCATCGAGCAGACCGATCGCGGTCACGTCGTCCATCGCGACGACTCCATTGATGCAGAGACCGGGCGTTCAAGCCCGAGCCTTCCGTCACACAGACGGTAAATGAGATCGGCGCCGGCGATCGATTGCGGCCGATGGGAGATCACAATCCGCGTGCGATCCGCGAAAAGTCGATCGATCTCGGCCGCTATCAGGGCCTCGGTCTCGAGGTCGATCGCCGAGGTCGCCTCATCCATGATCAGGACCAGCGGCTCCCGAAGCAGGGCGCGTGCAATCGCGAGCCGCTGGCGCTGTCCTCCCGAGAGTGCCGCGCCGCGCCCGCCGATTTCGGTTCGCATCCCGAGCGGAAAGGCGACGGCGAAATCTGTCACCCGCGCGTGCTCGGCTGCGGCCATCAGCTCACGCTCGCCGGCTTGTGGAGCAGCATAGCGGAGGTTGTCGAATATTGTGCCGGAGAAAAGTACTGTGTCCTGTGCAATCACGCTGACGCGGCGACGCAACTCCGCCAGGTCGAGCGCGCGCAGGTCCATACCGTCAATCAGAATCCTCCCGGAATCGGGATCGAAATGACGCTGGAACAGATCGACGATGGTCGTCTTGCCGATGCCCGATGCTCCTACCACACCAACCTTGGCGGCTGCCGGCACGATCATGTTCGCGCCGGTCAGGATCGCCGGCCCCGCGGGATCGTAGGAAAAGCTTACATTCTCAATCCGGATCTCGCCGCGCGCGTAGGCGGGCAGGTGAATCGGCGCGACCGGCGGCGTCACGGCGGGCTGTGCGAGCGTCAGTTCCCTGACCCGATCGAGGCTCACTCGCGCGCGCTGCGTAGCGACGTAGAGTCCAAGCAGCGTTTGAACGGGACTGGTGGCGCGGGCGAGGTACGAATAGAAGGCGACCAATCCTCCCAGCGTCAAGCTGCCTGCTATCACCATGTAACCGCCGGCGACAAACAGTACGGCCCCGCTCACCGAGGTCAGCAAGCCAGGTATGGCGCCGGTGATGAAGTCGACGATCTGAAGATTAATCAGATCGGACAGGTACGAGCGGTTGAGTTGGCGGAGCCGTTGGGTTTCTTGATCCTCCGCGCCGACCGATTGGACGAACTTCACCGCCGGGATGGTTTCGAAAAAGAAACCTGCCAGATCGCTGGCGCGCTCGCGTAGTCGACGCGTTCGCATCTCGACTCGCGGTCGCATCGCACGGAGGAACAGCGCCTCGGCCGGGAGCAGCACCAGCGCGAGGATCGAGAGCCGCCAGCTCAGCGAAACCAACAGCGTGAGGGTTACGAGCAGCGCAGCGACGCCATTGATTCCTGCCAGAATCGAATCTACGCAGAACCGTTGGATTTCGCTGACATCGCCGTCGAGGCGCGCCATCAGATCGCCGCCGCGCACGCGCGCGTGGAAGGCCGGCGAAAGCCTGAGCAGATGCGCGTACACCGATTCGCGCATCGCGAACAGCACGCGCGCCGACGCGTCGGTGTAAAGGATTCGATTGAGACCTCCCAGGGCCAGCGCCGCGATCGACACGCCGATCATCACCGCCGCAAGCGTCACCACAACCTCGAAGCGCCGCGCCAGCAACCCTCGGTCAATCATCAGCTTCGTAAGGTAGGGTTGAACCAGCGCGAGTGCGGTCGCGACCAGCGACAGCGCCGCCACCCCTGCCACGCGCCAGCGATGAGGCCGCACGAAATCCCACAGCCACTTCAGCGTCGCCGCATCGAAAGGAGATTGCCGGGCGTTCATCATCAAGGACGCTGCCCATCAGTCGCGATGGATCACGCGCATCATGGATAGTCCCATGTCGCCGCCGCCCGCCAGGGGGATATCCGCGAGCTTCTTCATGCCTGCGGTGGAGTAAACGGCGATGTCGCTCATCGTGCCGCCGAGGTAGCATTCGCTCCCATCGTCCGAGATATTGATTGCATAGTAGGAGTGGTCGAGAGTGATCCGACCGTCGAGCTTTGGATTGGAGCCCACATCGATACGGCTCAGCGTCGTATAGACACCCATTACCTGGCTGGTATTTTTCGGATTCACCACAGTCGAAAAGATTGCGGCGGAGGTGTTTTCGAAATCGACGACGTCCAGCTTGCCGGTGCGCAGGTTGAACAGAAGGACCCCGGTCTTCGATGCCGCGGGGTTGTCTGCGGGAAGGTCGGTACGCGTGTAAAAGTAAGGCGCCGCGTAGATCTCACTCCGTTCATACAAAGGCCAGAAGTTAAGCAGGTCGGGCGGTGACGAGTTCGGGCGATCCCAGTGGAAAAACTTCTGGGTCTTGAGCAGCTTGCCGTTGACCAGGTCGAACGCGTACAGGTCCCATCCCAATGCGTAAAGGATCTTGCCGTCGGTGGAAGGCAGAAGCGCGGCAACCCGCCGCGGTGTCTTGAAGCTGCGGGCGGGCTTCGCGTCGAGGCCGGCGTCAGTCCGATATACAGCCACCCGGCATGGCTGGACTTGATACTCGTTCTTGAGGAGCCGAGTGACCGATTCCTCAACGAACAGTTCTTTGCCGTCGCGGCTCAGCGCCATTCCTCCGATGGAGCGCGTCAGCTCCTGCGGGAGCGAAAGTTCTGCGCGGAAGACTTCCTTGCCGCTGTCGAGGTCGATTCCCGATACCGCGGCCGAATGCCCAGTGAGCACGTAGGCGATCCGGTTGTCGGGCGATACCACAATCGAGAAGGGCGGGCCGTCCTTGGGAATTTGATACTGGCG
>Ga0335069_10014168_pt1 | contig 11175 bp, 10 predicted proteins | sample Lox_Sample_11_FD_206714 | JGI IMG/M metagenome (GOLD analysis project Ga0335069, IMG submission 206714) | Soil microbial communities from Loxahatchee National Wildlife Refuge, Florida, United States - Lox_Sample_1.1 | ecosystem: Environmental > Terrestrial > Soil > Wetlands | place: USA... | reverse complement strand
CAGCAGCCAGCGCGCGTCGCTCGGAGTGAAGGAGAGGCGCCGGTTCGCGCCCTGGAGGATCGCGAGCCCGGGCGCGTCAGAGTAGAAGTGGACCTGCATCTGGTACGGCGTGGTCAGGATCAGGTAGAGCGCGAAGCCCGCGGCGGCCACGAGCCCGAAGACGTGCATCCGCCGCCGCTCGAAGAACAGCGCCGTCGCGGCGAAGAGGAGGGGCGCCAGGTAGATCAGGTTCCGCTCCTCGACGAGCGTCGAGAAGACCGCGGAGAGGTACGCCGCCTTGACCGCTGCGTAGAGCCCGAACAGGATCAGCGCCGATACGGTGACGATCACGAACGCGCGCTCCGGCTCGGTTCGCGGCTCCCGCGACGAGGGCAGGATCAGCGCGCCGAGCCCGATCACGACGGGCAGGACGCCGAGCCCGATCGTCAGGGCGCCGGCCGCCCAGAGGCCGTAGTCGAACATCCGCCCCGAGAAGTACGTCGCCACGCGCCAGCTCTGCGAGCGGTACGAGACCCAGGCGCTCACGACGAAGAACGTGCCGGCCAGAAGCGTGAAGAAGCCGACCCAGTCGCCCTTCGACCACGTCGACCGCCACGCCCGCGCGCGCCCGCTCACCCAGAGCCGCAGTACGGCCGAGAGCGCGAGGATCGCGGGCAGCACGGCGAGTTGCGTCCGGATCAGCGGCGCGACGAACGAGGCGACGACCGCCGCCGCGATCCAGCCCGGCCGCCGGGTGAGGAGCGCTTTCATCCCGAGGTACAGCACGAGCGTCGCGAACGGATACGCGAGCGGCTCGAGCAGGAACATGGGCGAGTAGACCAGCGCGGGGATCGCGGCGGCCGCCGTCGCGGCGAAGAGCGCGTGCCAGCGCGACGAGACCAGGCGCGCGATCCCGTAGGCCGGGAAGAAGACGGACGCCATCGTGATCGCGCCGATGTACTTCGCGACCGCGTAGGCCGTGTGCTCGTCCCGGATCAGCCAGGCCGGCGCGAGCACGTACGCGTAGAGCGTGTTGAACAGGGCGGGCTGGTGGGTGCCGGGGTGGCCGGTCGCTGCGATCGTCCGAGCGATCTCTGCGAGCTTGATCTCGTCCGAGAACAGCCACGGCGTGACGTGGCCCCACGACTCCCACGCGTAGAGGAAGCAGAGCCAGAGGAAGACGATCGCGAGCGGCAGCGCCGCGATCACGCGGTCGGGCCAGGCCCGGTCGGCCGCCGGCGCGGCGGGTGTTGCGGCGCTCGCCTGGGTCACTTCGCGACGGCGCCGAGCACGACGCGGGGATCGAGGTCGGTCTCTCGGCGCACGAAGCGGCATGGTACGTGTGCGGTCTCGCAGGCCGCGACGATGACGTCGAGCCGGTCGCGGGGAGCGTTCGGGATCGTCACCAGCACCGTGTCGGGGTGTGCGCGCTCGAGCACCCGCTCGATCTCCGTCGCACCGCCGAGCACGGCGGCGCCCTGGATCCGGCGGCGGCGGAGGCGGGGATCGTCGTCGACGAAGCCGACCACCCGCACTCCCGGGGTCTCGCGAAGCTCGCGCAGCAGGCTGCGGCCGGCGCGGCCGGCACCGACGATCAGGGTCTTCTGCTGCTCACCACGGTCGCGCAGCGACTGGAGGCCGCGCACGACGGCGCGCTCCCAGAACCGCGAGAGCCCGATCAAGCCCGTCGCGATCAGCGCGTCGAGCACGAAGACCGTCCGCGGGAAGTCTCCCCACGGCTGCGTGAGCGCGATCACGGCGTAGGCGATCAGCTCGGAGAGGACGACGGCCCCGACCACCGAGAGGGCGTCTCGCGCGCCCGCATAGCGCGAGACGCCGCGGTAGAGGCCGAAGAGGATGAAGCACACGTAACGCGCGCTCAGCAGCACCGGCAGGATCACGAGGTACATGTGCCGCTGGTACGGGGTGCCGCTCCCGTTCACGAGCAGCAGGTAGGCGACCGTGAACGACGCGGTGATCAGCGCGAAGTCGACGAGCACCTCGGCGAGGCGTCGCCGGTGGACGACGAAGCCGCGCAGGATCGGCGGCCCGCCCGTCAGCGCGTCGCGCGGGCCGCGCTCGACGTCGGAGAGGAAGCCGGCGAACTGGACGAGCAGCGCGAACGTGACGAGCACGCCGACGAGCGTGATCCGCGGGTCGTCGGCCACCTGGTAGGCGAGGCTCGTCGCCGCGAGGACAATCGAGATCACCGCGAGGAAGACGACCGCGCGCTTCTCCGAGAGGCCGGAGTAGACGAGCCGGTGCGAGGCGTGGTCGCGGCCGCCCTTCGTCACCGGGCGCCCCTCCAGGAGGCGGATCACGGTCACGAGCGTCGTGTCGAGGATCGGCACGGCGAGGATCAGGATCGGCAGGAACAGCGAGGTCACGGTCGCGCCGGCGATCTTCCAGCTGCCCGCGAGCCCGATCGCGGCGAGCGCGAAGCCGAGCACCTGGCTCCCGGAGTCGCCCATGAAGATCAGCGCCGGGCCGTGCAGCCGCAGGTTGAACGGGAGGAAGCCGACGCAGGCAAAGCCGACCGCGAGCGAGAGCACGAGCACGAGGTCGTTCGGGTGCTGGGTCACCGCGTCGATCGCGAACGCGAACGCACCGATCGCGGCGAGGGTCGCGGCGAGCCCGTCCATGTTGTCGAGGAGGTTGAATGCGTTGGTCATCCCGACGAGCCAGGCGAGCGCGATCGCGACTCCGAGCACGGGATTCGAGACGAGCTGCACCTTGAGCCCGGTCGACAGCACGACCGCGGCCGCGGCGAGCTGCGCGCCGATCTTGACCGGCGGGCTCAACGTGCGGAGGTCGTCGACGAGCCCTGCGGTGAAGAGGATCAGGCAGCCGACGAGGATTCCGAAGAGCTCCCAGCTTCCGTGGATCACGCCGACCGCGAGGCACAGGCCGACGCCCGCGAGGATCCCCGCGACGATGCCGACGCCGCCCAGCGAGGGCGTCGTCTCGGTCGACCAGCGCTCGCCGGTCGGCGCGGCCACGACGTGCCGCGCGAACCGTGTGCGAAGCGTCGCCCACACGACCGCATAGGCGACCGGAAGGGCCGCGATTGCCGCGAGCGCGCTCACGCCCGAAAACGGTACCGAGCCGCTGTTAAGTCCATGTGAGCAGGAACCCTCCATACACTAGGCGGCCGAGATGACGGTCTACACCGATCTCGTCAAGTACCGGGAGCTGTTCGGGAACCTCTTCCGCCGCGATCTGCAGGCGAAGTACAAGGGGTCGTTCCTCGGCGTCGCCTGGACGCTCGCCAACCCGGTGCTGCTGATGGCGATCTACCTGCTCGTCTTCTCGGTGCTCTGGAAGGCGGTCTCGATCGACCACTACGCGCTCTTCCTGTTGACCGGGCTTGCGCCGTGGATCTTCTTCTCGGGCTCGATGCAGAACGCGTCGCGCTCGCTGCTCGACAACGCGAACCTGATCCGCAAGACGCGCTTCCCGCGCCAGCTCGTGCCGCTCTCGATCGTGGCGACGAACCTCGTCTCGCTCACGGTGATGCTGGTCGTGCTCCTGGTGCTCAACTTCGCGCTGCTGCCGCGCGTGCGGGGAACCGAGTGGCTCGCGATCCCTCTCGTCGCGCTGCTCGTCTGCATGGTCGCCGGGCTCGCGCTCGTCGTCGCCTCGCTGGACGTGCTCTATCGCGACGTCGAGCACCTGATCGCGGCGCTGCTCCTACCGTGGTTCTTCCTCACCCCGATCCTCTACACGTACGGGACGCTCGGCGCGGCCAAGCAGCACCCGACGCTCGTGGAGATCCTCCACTGGGTCAACTTCATGGCCCCGCCGATCATCGCGATCCGGGCTCCGCTCTTCTACGGGACGATGCCCGACTGGAAGGACGCGCTCTACCTCGCCGTCGCGGCGGTCGTCTCGCTTGGTCTGGGCGCCTGGGTCTTCAGCCGCCTCGACGACCGGCTCGCAGTCGAGCTGTGATCCGCCCGTCGTAGAGCCAGGGCTCGTCGCCCTCGGGCCGCCAGGCGGGCAGTCCGGCCACCTCGTCGTTCGGCTCGAGGCCGGGCAGGAGGGACGGGCAGAGGAGCGGGTACGGGAAGGCGGGGTTGCGGCCGGCGCCCGGCGAATACGGCTTCAGCTCCTCGGGCACGCGCCCGAGGCGGCCCACGACGACGTCCAGCGAGCCGCCGACCGCGGCGTAGCCCTCCTCGTGAGCCGCACCGACGCGCGCGGCCCGGTCGGGTGCGGGCTCGGCGTCGGCGGGCAGCCAGTCGACCGCGCCGTCGGCGTTCCGGGGCAGCACCTCGACCTCGAGCTCGGGCGTGTGGTTCCCGACCTCTGCGAACCAGAGCCGGCCCTCGTCCACCAGGTCGAAGGCGAGGCGGTAGGCGCCGGGCGGGATCGGCCCGCGCAGCAGCAGCTCGAGCTCGGCCCGGCCGCCGGGCTCCAGCTCCAGGGGGGTCCGCAGCCCGTCCCAGAAGAGCGGGTTCCCGCGCTCGTCGAGCCAGTGGTAGGAGGCGCTCACGCCCGCGCGCCACGGGGCGAGGCCCGCGTTCTCGAGCTCGACGTGCGCGGCCGTCAGCGTGCCGGCGCGGATCTCGCCGACCGAGGTGCGAAGCCAACGCACGGCGAGCGGGCCGCTGGGGACGGGATGCTCCATCGCGCCCGGCTAGTGTAGAGCCGTGCCCGAGCCGCTTCTCGTCCGCGCAGCGCGGCGCGAGCCCGTCGAGCGCACTCCGGTGTGGTTCATGCGCCAGGCGGGCCGCTCCCTTCCGGAGTACCGCGAGGTGCGCTCGCGCCACACCTTCTTCGAAGTCGCCGGGACTCCGGAGCTCTGCGCGGAGGTGACGCTGCAGCCCGTCCGTCGCCACGGCGTCGACGCGGCGGTGATGTTCGCCGACATCATGACCCCGGTGCTCGGGATGGGGATCGACGTCGAGCTCGTGGAGGGCGTCGGCCCGGTGGTGCGCGAGCCGGTGCGGCGCGCCGCCGACGTCGAGCGGCTGCGGCTGCCGGAGCCGGAGGAGGCGTTCGCGCCGGTGCTCGAGGCGGTGCGGATCGTCCGCCGCGAGCTCGAGCCCGAGCGCGCGGTGATCGGCTTCTGCGGCGGCCCGTTCACCGTCGCGGGCTACCTCGTGGAGGGAAAGCCGAGCCGCGACTTCACCGTCGTGAAGGCGCTCATGTACCGCGAGCCCGCGGTCTGGCACGCGCTGCTCGACCGGCTCGCCGACTGCTTCGCGGGCTACGTCGCGGCCAAGGCCGCCGCGGGCGCCGACGCGATCCAGCTCTTCGACTCCTGGGTCGGCGCGCTCTCGCCCGCGGACTACGACGAGTTCGTCGCCCCGTACTCGGCACGGATCCTCGCCGCGGTGAGCTGCCCGACGATCCACTTCGGCACCGGCACCGCGACGCTGCTCCCCGCGATGGCCGCGGCGGGCGGAGACGTGATCGGCCTCGACTGGCGCATCCCGCTCGACCGGGGCTGGAGCGAGGCCGGCCTCGACCGCGGCGTGCAGGGCAACCTCGACCCGGCGCTCCTGCTCGGCCCGTGGGAGCGCGTCGAGGCGTGCGCGCTGGACGTGCTCGCGCGCGCCGGCGGCCGGCCGGGGCACGTCTTCAACCTCGGCCACGGCGTCCTCCCCGAGACCGATCCCGTCGTGCTGACACGGCTCGTCGAGCTGGTGCACGAGCGGACGGCCGGGGCGCGTGGGCTAGCGTCTGCGTCATGAGCGAGCACGCAGTCGTCCTGATGGCCTACGGGTCGCCCGAGCGCCTGGCCGATGTCCCGGCCTACTACGCAGACATCCGCGGCGGCCGGCCGATCCGGCCGGAGCTGATGGAGGACCTCGTCGCGCGCTACAGGGCGCTCGGCATCGACGAGGGCTCGCCCCTGAACGCGATCACCGAGGAGACGCGCGCCGCGCTCGAGGAAGAGCTCGGGCTGCCGGTCTACACCGGGATGCGGCACTGGCAGCCGCGGATCGCCGAGGCGGCCGAGCGCGCGCTCGCGGGCGGCGCGACCACCGTCGTCGGCCTCGTGCTCGCCCCGCACTACTCCTCGATGTCGATCGCGAGATACCGCGCGCTGCTGGAGGACGCGCTCGCCGGGCGGGCCGAGCTCCGCTTCGTCGAGAGCTGGGGCGAGGAGCCGGGCTTCATCGCCGTCCTCTCCCACCGTGTTACCATGTTAACACGGGACCACGAGGACAGGCACGTGATCTTCACGGCGCACAGCCTCCCCGAGCGGATCCTCACCGAGGGCGATCCATATCGCGACCAGCTGCTCCGCACCGCCGAGCTCGTCGCCGCCGAGGCGGGCGTCGACGACTGGAGCTTCTCGTTCCAGAGCGAGTCCGCCACCGGCGAGCCGTGGCTCGGGCCGGACATCCTCGACCACCTCGGCGCGTTGCACGAGCGAGGCGTCCGCGACGTCCTCGTCTGCCCCGTCGGCTTCGTCGCCGACCATCTCGAGATCCGGTGGGACCTCGACACGGAGGCCGTCGAGCGCGCGACCGAGCTCGGGATGACGCTCGAGCGGATCGAGATGCCGAACGCCGATCCGGAGTTCGTGCGCACGCTTGCGGGGATCGTCCGGCGGGTGCTTGGGGTACCGTCGCCCGCATGAGACCCGGCGCGATCGAGGTCGAGGGCGTCTCGAGGCGCTTCCGCGTCCACGCCCGCGCCCAGCGGACCCTGAAGGAGCTCGTCGTCTCGCCCGGCCGCGACCAGGCGCGCGACGTCTGGGCGCTTGAGGACGTGTCCTTCGCGGCCGAGCCGGGCAGCGCGGTCGGCCTCGTCGGCCGCAACGGCTCGGGCAAGACGACGCTGCTGCGCCTGCTCGCCGGGATCATCAAGCCCACGGCCGGCCGCGTCGCGGTCGGCGGCCGTGTCGGCTCGCTGCTCGAGCTCGGCGCCGGCTTCCAGCCCGACTTCACCGGCCGCGAGAACGTCTACCTCAACGGCTCGATCCACGGGCTCAAGCGGGCCAGGATCCGCGAGCTGATGGACGAGATCGTGGCCTTCGCCGGCCTCGAGCGCTTCATCGACCTCCCCGTCCGCACCTACTCCTCCGGGATGGCGATGCGGCTCGGCTTCGCGGTCGCGGCGTACATCGAGGCGGACGTCCTGCTGCTCGACGAGGTGTTCGCGGTCGGCGACGAGGAGTTCCAGCGGAAGTGCTTCGGCAAGATCTTCGAGTTCAAGCAGCGTGGCGGCACGATCGTCTTCGTGTCCCACGACGCCTCGTCGGTCGAGCGGCTCTGCGACCGCGCCGTCCTGCTCAAGGCCGGGCGCGTCGAGTTCGACGGCTCGACGCACGACGCGATCGTCGCATACCACCGGCTGCTCGCCGACGAGCGCGACCCGGCCGAGCGCGGCGCCGGCCTCCGCGAGTGGGGAAGCGGGGAGGCGCGCGTGGTCTCGGTCTCGCTCGCCGGCCCCGACGGCCGGCGGCGGGAGCAGTTCCTGGCCGGCGAGCCGCTGGCGATGCACGTGCGGATCGAGGCCGAGTCGGGCCTCGCCGCTCCGCGGCTCTCGTACGAGGTGCGCGACGAGGCGGGCCTGCTGCTCGCGGGCGGGGTGCAGGACACGGCAGGGCTCGGCTGGGACGGCGGCTGCGCGCTACGCTTCGACGTGGACGAACTGCCCCTCGCCGACGGGCGCTTCCACCTGCGGCTCGGACTCGCCGACCAAACCGGCGAGCACCTGTACCACCAGCTCGACGACGCGCTCGCGTTCGTCGTCTACCCGGCTGGGGAGGGCCGTGGCGTGGTGCGACTCGACGGCCGCTGGACGCAGGACGAAACGAGAAACGGAGACCGATGACGACGATTCGCACGTGCCCGGACTGGCCGGACCTGATGGAACTGGCCCCGAACCTCCAGTTCAAGCACTACACCGCAACCGAGGCGCACCTGCCCGCCGAGGTGCTGATGAAGATGCCCGACGTCGACCTGGAGACGGTCGAGCTCTGCGCCGACCTCGACCACAACGTCTACTACGCGGCGCACACCGACCCGCGGCTCGTCGAGGCGCTGCAGGACACGCACTACTACGAGCTGCGGACCTGGGCCGACGAGGGGCGCGGCGAGCTCTAGATCTAGAGGGCGCCGATCGCCGCGCACGCGCGGTCGAGCTCGTCGTCGGTGTTGTAGTAGTGGACCGATGCCCGGACCATCCGCTCGAGCCCGCGCGCAGTCATCTCGAGCAGCGTGTGAGGGCGGACCGCAACCCAGACGTTGATCCCCTGCGCGCGCAGCGCGGCCTGTGCCGCCGCCGGGTCGACGCCGTCGATCGTGAAGGAGACGATCCCGCAGCGGACCCGGCCGAGGTCCCGCACCGTCACGCCGGGGATCGCGTCGAGCCGCCCGCGCAGCCCGTCGGCGAGCGCGACGATCCGCGCGCTGGCCGCGTCGATCCCCCACGCGAGCGCGTAGTCGATCGCGGCGCCCATCCCGAGCTTCGCGGCGACGTTCGACTCCCAGTTCTCGAAGCGGCGCGCATCCGCACGCACCTCGTAGCGGTCGGGCGCCGTCCACACGGCCGCGTGCAGGTCGAGGAACGGCGGCTCGAGCCCGTCGAGCCGCTCGGCGCGGACGTAGAGGAAGCCGCAGCCGCGCGGCCCGCGCAGGAACTTGCGCGACGTCGCCGAGAGGATGTCGCAGCCGATCGCCGCGACGTCCACCGGCAGCTGCCCGACCGACTGGCAGGCGTCGAGCAGGTACAGGCAGCCCGCCTCGCGGGCGACGGCGCCCACCTCCGCAGCGGGGTTGACGAGGCCGCCGTTCGTCGGCACGTGCGTGATCGAGATCAGCCGCACGCGCTCGTCCATCGCCTCGCGCAGCGCCTCCACGGAGAGCGCGCCCGTCTCGTCGCTCGCGACGGGCTCGACCACGGCTCCGGTGCGGCGTGCGACCTGGAGGTAGGCGATGTAGTTGCTCGCGTACTCGGCCTCCGAGGTGAGGATGCGGTCGCCCGGGCTGAACGGGATCGAGTAGAAGGCCATGTCCCAGGCGCGCGTGGCGTTCTCGACCACGGCGATCTCCTGGCGGCGCGCTCCGACGAGCTTCGCGGCCGAGTCGTAGACGCGTGCGAGGCCTTCGGCGGCCGCCTCCTCCGCCTCGTAGCCGCCGAGCTGCGTCTCGAGCTCGAGGTGGCCGAGCACCGCGTCGAGCACGGCTGTGGGCTGCAGCGCCGCCCCCGCGCTGTTGAGGTGGATCCGCTTCTCGCAGCCCGGGGTCTCGCGGCGCGCTCGCTCGACGTCGATCACCCCGCGAGTATCTCGAAACGGGATCGCTAGTCTCTCCCCGATGGTGTCGGTCGTCGTGCCGTTCCGGGGTGCGGGCGGGAAGCACCGCCTCGCCCTGCCCGAGCCCGCCCGCGCGGAGCTCGCGCTCGCGATGCTCGGCGACGTGCTCGAGGCCTGCGTCTCGGTCGGGACGACCATCGTGGTCACGAACGACGAGGCGGCCGCCGAGCTCGCATCCGGGCTCGGGGCCACGCGCGTCGCCGATCCGGGCGGCGGCCAGGGCGCGGCGGTCGCGGCGGCCCTCTCGGGCCTGCCCGAGGGCCTGGCCCTGGTCGTGAACGCCGACCTTCCGCTCGCCCGCGCGGCCGACCTCGAGGCGCTCCTCGCCGCGGTGCCGCCCGGCGGCCTCGCGTACGTGCCCGCGGCGGACGGCACGACGAACGCGCTCGGGCTCTCCAGCCCGTCGCTCTTCGCCCCCCTCTACGGCCCCGGCAGCGCGGCGCGCTTCGCCGCGCACGTGACCCCGGCCGTCGCCGTCTCCCCGCCCGGCCTCGTCCTGGACGTGGACACCGTCGGCGACCTCGAGCGCATCGGCTGGGAGCCGGTTCGGTGAAGGTCACGGTCCTCTCCGGAGGAGTCGGCGGCGCGCGGTTCGTGCGGGCGCTCGCCGAGACACTCGCGCCGCAGGACGTCAGCGTCGTCGGCAACGTCGGCGACGACCTCGAGGTGCTCGGCCTCCACGTCTCGCCCGACCTCGACTCGATCCTCTACGCCCTCGCGGGGCTGAACGACGAGGAGCGCGGCTGGGGCCGCGCCGGCGAGACCTGGAACGCGCTCGAGGAGGCCAGTCGTTTCGGAGGTGCGGATTGGTTCCGATTGGGCGATCGCGACATCGGCCTCCATCTCGTGCGGACGCAGGCGCTCGCGGACGGAGAGCCGCTCTCGGCGGTCACCGCGAGGCTCGCTGCGGCCGCGGGCGTCGAGGTGCGGCTGCTGCCCGCCACCGACGAGCCGCTCCGCACCTGGCTCGAGACCCCCGCCGGCGACTTTCCGTTCCAGGACTGGTTCGTCGCCCGCGGCCACCGCGACGAGGTGGACAGCCTGCGCTTCGAGGGCGCTGACGACGCGGCCCCCGCGCCCGGGGTCGTGGAGGCGCTCGACGCCGCCGACCTGATCCTGTTCGCGCCGTCCAACCCGTACGTGTCGATCGCGCCGATCCTCGCGGTCGCCGGGATCCGCGAGGCGATCGAGCGCCGCCGCGTCCCGTGCGTCGCCGTGAGCCCGCTGATCGGCGGCGCCGCCGTGAAGGGGCCCGCCGACCGGATGCTCGCGCGCCTCGCCGGCGGGACGACTCCCGCCCACGTCGCCTCGTGCTACCCGGGACTGATCGACGTGCTGGTGATCGACGAGGCCGATGCCCCTGCGGAGCTGGAGGTGGAGACCGTGGTCACGAAGACGCTGATGACCGACGCGACGGCGCGCAGGCGACTCGCCGAGGCGGCGCTCCGATGAGAGTCGCGGTGCTGGGAGGCACGGGGAGCTTCGGCGCCGCGCTCGCGCGCCGGCTCACCGAGGCCGGCGCGGAGGTCGTGATCGGCTCGCGCGACGCCGAGCGCGCGCGCGCGGCGGCCGCCGAGCTCTCCTGTGACGGGATGACGAACGCCGAGGCGGCCGCGAGCGCCGACCTCGTCTTCCTCGCCGTCAAGGCGGATGCGGCGCTCGAGGCCGCGCGTGAGCACGCCGAGGCGATCGGCGAGACACCGCTCTTCTCGGTCGCCGCCGAGCTCAGCTTCTCGCCCACGGGCGTCCGCCCCACCACCGACGCGCGCTCGCTCGCCGAGCGGATCCAGGACGTCGTCCACGGCCCCGTCGTCGCGGGCCTCCACTCGCTCGCCGCCGCGACCCTCGGCGGAGAGGAGGCGCCGGAGGAGGACGCGTTCGTCTGCGGCGACGACGAGGCCGCGAAGGAGCTCGCGCTG
>Ga0335069_10014167_pt1 | contig 11176 bp, 13 predicted proteins | sample Lox_Sample_11_FD_206714 | JGI IMG/M metagenome (GOLD analysis project Ga0335069, IMG submission 206714) | Soil microbial communities from Loxahatchee National Wildlife Refuge, Florida, United States - Lox_Sample_1.1 | ecosystem: Environmental > Terrestrial > Soil > Wetlands | place: USA... | reverse complement strand
GGCGGTCGAGGCCGGAGCCGGTGCGCGTCCTCGCCGCGGCCGCGCCCGCCCCGGTCGAGATCTCGGGCGACGTCGACCCGGTCGCGGCGCTCGACGCGCTCCTCGCGGAGCTCGAGCGGACGACGGTCCGGATCGACGGCGCCGACAAGCTCGACGCAGGCGCCGTCCACGAGCTCGAGGCGCTCGCGCGGCGGCTCGAAGCCGCCGCTGCGGCGCTCGCGGGCTAGAAGGCGTTCGGCACGCGCTCGAGCCGGCCCTCGCGGACGGCGACGACGTCGAAGCCGACGACGAGAGCGTCCAGCTCCGGCCGGTCGGCGAGCCACGACGCAGCCGCGCGCCGGACGCGCCGCTGCTTCTCGGCGGTCACCATCTCGAGCGGGTCGCCGAAGGCATGTCCCCCCTTCTCCTTGACCTCGACGAAGCGGAGCTCGCGGCCGCGGCGGACGATCAGGTCGAGCTCGTTGCCGCCGGCCCAGACGTTCGTGCCGAGGATCCGCCAGCCGCGGAGCCGGTACCACCAGACGGCTCGGCGCTCCGCGGCGCCGCCCGTGCCGCTACGCGGCGTTCTCTTCTCCCGCGTAGCAGAGCGCCTGGAAGCTGAGCCGGTGCACCGCGGATGGTCCCCGTTCGCGAACAACGGCCGAGTGGCCCGGCGTGATGTAGCCGACGTGGCGCGCGAACCCGTATGCGGGATAGAGCGCGTCGAGCCGGCGCATCAGCCGGTCCCGCGTCACCTTCGCGACGATCGACGCAGCCGCGATCGCGGCGCTCTTCTCGTCGCCGTCGACGACGGCGGTGTGCTCCGGCGCGAGCGGCCCGAGCCGGAAGCCGTCGACGAGGCACGCCTCCGCGGGCGGCGTCAGCGCTGCCAGCATCGCCCGCAGGCCGGCGAGGTTCGAGCGGTGCAGCCCGTTGCGGTCGATGTCCCCGGGCGGGATCACGCGCACCGCGATCCGCTCGGCGCACGCGACGACGGCGTGGAACAGCTCCTCGCGCCGCTCCTCGGAGCACTGCTTCGAGTCGTTGAGGTACGCGAGCGGCCGCACCTTGTGCTCCTTCAGCGAGCCGTAGTCGAGGAGGACGCCGGCGACGACGAGCGGCCCGGCGAGGGAGCCGCGCCCCGCCTCGTCCGCCCCCGCGACGAAGCGCGCGCCGAGCTTCCGGTCGAATCGCAGCAGCCGCTGGCCCGTCCGCTTCATCCGCGCCGAGGATAGCGCGCGGGTCAGCGGGCAACCGCCCCCGTCACGAAACCGTCACGAAGCTGCGAGGGAGCTGCGGGCTACTCGGCGGAGACGGGCTCGGGCTCGGCCGTCTCGGCCTCCGCCTCCACCGGCTCCTCGGCTTCGGCCTCCGCCTCGGCCTCGGGAGCCTCGGGCTCCTCCGGCGGCACGACCTCGGCCTCCTCGACCGTCTCGAGATCGGTGTCGAGCGCCTCCGGCAGCACGGCCGCGGCGCCGTACCGCTTCTCGCGCACGCGCGCCTTCTTGCCGACGCGGCCGCGCAGGTAGTAGAGCTTCGCGCGGTTGACGTCGCCGATCGCGGCGACCTCGATCTTCTCGATCTTCGGCGAGTGGAGCGGGAACGTCCGCTCGACCCCGACGCCGAACGACTGCTTGCGGACGGTGAACGTCTCGCGCGCCCCGGAGCCCTGCCGCTTGATGACGATCCCCTCGTAGACCTGGACGCGCCGGCGCTGGCCCTCGATCACCTGGAAGTGGACGCGAACGGTGTCGCCCGCCTTGAAGCGGGGGACGCGGCGCAGCTGGGCGCGCTCGATCGAGTCGATGATGTTGCTCATGGCGAGGGGGGCCTGAGGCCGGAGGCCAGGTTAGCGGAAACCGATCCGATTCGGCGGCCAGTAGACGAAGAAGACCTCGCCGATCAGGTTCTTCCGCGGCACCGGCCCCCACACCCGCGAGTCGCACGACTCGTTCCGGTTGTCGCCCATGAAGAAGTAGTAGCCCTCGGGCACGTGCCAGGTGCGCGGCGACTCGTGGTCGCGACGCGAGGCCTGGATGTACGGCTCCTTCAGGAGCTTCCCGTTGATGTAGACGTAGCCGTTCCGCTCGCTCACCGTGTCGCCGGGGAGCCCGATCAGCCGCTTGACGAAGGTGCCGCCGGCGCCGCAGCGCACCTGGGCGAGCGGCGGCGTCTCGAAGACGATGATCTGGCCTCGCTTCGGGCTCGAGAAGCGGTAGCAGAAGCGGCACGCGAGCACGCGGTCGCTGAATCGCGCCTCGCAGCCGGGCGCGGGCCGGGCGCAGTGGAGGGTCGGCTCCATCGACGAGGACGGGATCCGGTACGGGTTGACGATCCACTGCTTGATCGCGAGCACGATCAGGATCGCCCCGGCGATCGTGATCACCCAGTCGAGCGCGACGCGGGCGCCGTGCGGGAGGTTCGGGAACAGCCGGCCGAGCGGGTCCCTCATCAGTGCCCCTTCCGGTGGCGCCGTCCAGCTTCTGGGTCGCGAGCACCAAGCGATGCAAGGACGCAGGGAGCGCTCGTAGCCGAAGCTACGGGCGCGACCGAGGACGCGGCAGCGCGCCGCGTGATCGCGGGCCAGAAGCGGACATGTGTCGCCGGACGGGGCACTAGCGGACGTGCTCCCTTCGCCACGCGTCGATGCGGGCGTGGTCGCCGGAGAGGAGCACGTCGGGCACGGTCCAGCCGCGGAACTCGGCCGGCCGCGTGTAGTGGGGGTATTCGAGCGCGCCGCCCAGCTCGGCCGAGAAGCTCTCGAGCTCGCCGGAGCCCTCGGCGAGCGCCCCGGGGAGCCGCCGCGCGACCGCGTCGAGGAGAATCATCGCCGGCAGGTCGCCGTTCGAGAGGACGTACGGGCCGACCGAGATCGCGTCGCTGCAGAGATGCCGGACGATGCGCTCGTCGAAGCCCTCGAACCGCGCCGAGAGCAGCGTCAGCGCCTCCTCTTCCGCCAGCTCCTCGACGACCTGCTGCGTCAGCGGGCGGCCCTGCGGCGTCAGCGCGACGACGCGGTGCTCCGGCACGCCGCCGTACGCGGCGTCGAGCGCGGCCGCGACGACGTCGACGCGCAGCACCATTCCCGCGCCGCCGCCGTACGGCTCGTCGTCCACCTGGCCGCCGCGCAGCGGCGTCGAGTCGCGGTAGCTGAACAGCCGCAGCTCCAGCTCGCTCCCGAGCACCCCGGCAATCGGCTGCTGCTCCGTCAGCCACGCGAAGGCGTGAGGTACCAGGGTGAAGACGTCGATGCGCACGATGCCTGATCAGGTTGGGCGGATGAGGTTATTCGGGTTCGGCGAAGCCGGTGGAGACAACGATTCGCCCGCCTTCGACGTCCACCTGCCGCACGCAGGCCTCGACGAGCGGCAGGAACATGCCCGAGTCGAGCTCGAGCACGTCGTTCGCAGGGTAGTCGAGGACGTCCCGGACGCGCCCCAGGACCCGCCCGCCCTCCTCCTCGACCACGAGCCCGACGAGCTGGAAGACGTAGTACTCGTCCCCCTCGAGCGCAGGCAGCGAGGCACGCGGGACGGCGAGCTCGGCGTCGCGCTCGACCCGCCGCTCGAGCCGGATGACGGGCCGGTTCTGCGAGCCGCGCTTCGAGGCGACGACCCTCAGCGGCTCGCCGTCGACGTAGACGACCGCGCCCGCCGCGAACACCTCGGCGCGCTCGCTCGGCCCGTCGACGAAGAAGGAGCCGTCGAGGCCGTGGGAGCGCCCGACCCGGCCGACCGGCACGAGGTCAGAGGCCACGTTCGGTGAAGACCCGCAGGGCCTCTTCCCGCGTCATCGACGAGACCGGCCCGCCCTCGTACGCGGTTCGCCGGTGCTCGAGGTCGAGCAGCCAGTACGCGCCGGGCTCGTCCTCGTACGGCATCCCGACGCTGCCCGCGTTGACGACGCGGATGCCGCCGATCGTCCGGTCGAACTGCATGTGCGTGTGCCCGCAGACGACGACGTCCGCGTCGAGGTGCTCGAACAGGAACGCGATGCGCTCGTCCGGCGTCTGCTCCGTGAAGATGTCCATGTCGTTGCGCGGCGACGCGTGCACGTACAGCACGCGCTCGATCTGCACCGTCGGCGGCAGCTCGTGGAGGAACGAGATCTGCTCGGCGGAGAGGCGCGCGCGCGTCTCGTCGAGCATGTCGCGCGGGGCGAGCCCCTCCTCGTCCGGGTCGAGTTCGCGGTCGACGTTGCCGCGCAGCCACCGGACGCGGTCGCCGAGGCCGCGCAGGCGCTCGAGCACCTCGGCCGGCTGCGGCCCGGCCGCGACGACGTCGCCGCCGACGACGATCGTCGCGTCCTCCGGCACCTCGGCGAGCACCGCCTCGAGCGCCGCGAGGTTCCCGTGGATGTCGTAGAGCGCCGCGACGCTCACTAGCCGACGATCTCGAGCTGGAGCCGGCGCCCCGCCTCGACGCCGCCCGCGCGCACGAGCGTCCGCAGCGCGCGGGCGATCCGGCCCTGGCGGCCGATCACCTTGCCGACGTCGCCCTCCGCGACGTGCAACCGGTAGACGAGCGACCCGTCCTCCCCCTCGACCTGCTCGACGCGCACCGCGTCCGGCTCGTCGACGAGCCGGCGGGCGAGCTCCTCGAGCAGGTCGCGCACTACTGGATTCCCTGCGTCTTCAGGAGCTTCGCCACCGACTCGGTCGGCTGCGCGCCCTTCGCGAGCCAGGCCTTCACCTTCTCCTCGTCGAGCTCGATCAGCGACGGCTCCGTCTGCGGGTTGTAGCGGCCGACGATCTCGATGAACTTGCCGTCCCGCGGGGAGCGCGAGTCGGCGGCGACGACGCGGTAGATCGGGTTCTTCTTCGAGCCGACCCGCGTCAGCCTCAACTTCACAGCCATTCGTTACCTCTTCGTTCGCTTCTTGCGTTTACTGGACGTCTTGCGTGTCGCACTCGGGCGCGGCTTGCCGCTCGGCAGCGCCGGCCCCTGGGCCTGGAGCCCCGCGAGCGACGGCATCTTGCCTGATCCCATCGCCTTCATCATCTTCGCCATCTGCCGGCGCGCCTCGATCAGCTGGTTCACCTGCTGGACGGTCGTGCCCGAGCCGGCGGCGATCCGCTTGCGGCGGGAGCCGTCGATCACGTGCGGGACCCGCCGCTCCTGCGGCGTCATCGAGAGGACGATCGCCTCGACGCGGCCCAGCTCCTTCTCGTTCACCTGGTCGAGCCCGTCGAGCTGCTTGCCGACGCCGGGGATCATCTTCAGCACGCCTTGGAGCGGGCCCATCCGACGGATCATCTTGTAGGACTTGAGGAAGTCGTCGAAGGTGAACTCGCCCGCCATCATCCGGCGCTCGAGCTCCTCCTTCTCGTCCTCGGCGACCGCGGCCTCCGCGCGCTCGATCAGCGTCAGGACGTCGCCCATGCCGAGGATCCGCGACGCCATCCGGTCGGGGTGGAACCACTCGAGCGCGTCGAGCTTCTCGCCGACCGAGGCGAGCTTGATCGGCCGGCCGGTGACCGCCTTGACGGAGAGCGCCGCGCCGCCGCGCGCGTCGCCGTCGAGCTTCGTCATCAGCACGCCGTCGAAGTCGACGCGCTCCTGGAACGCCTTCGCGACGTTCACGGCCTCCTGGCCGGTCATCGCGTCGAGCACGAGCAGGACGTTCGTCGGCCTCGCCTCGCGCCGCACCGCCGCGAGCTCCTCCATCAGCGCCTCGTCGACGTGCAGGCGCCCCGCCGTGTCGAGGATGACGACGTCGCGGCCGTCGGCCGTCGCCCGTTCGACCCCCTGGTGGACCGCCTTCACCGGGTCGGAGCGCTCGTCCGCGTAGACGGGCACGCCGACCTGCGCGCCGAGCTGGATCAGCTGCTCGATCGCGGCGGGCCGCTGGAGGTCGGCGGCGACGAGCGCCGGCTTCCGGCCGTCGTTCGCGAGCAGGAGCGCGAGCTTCCCGGCCGCGGTCGTCTTGCCGGAGCCCTGGAGGCCGGCGAGCAGGATCGTCGTCGGCGGCCGCGGCGAGAAGGCGAGCTTCGAGGAGCCGGAGCCCATCAGCTCCGTCAGCTCCTCGTGGACGATCTTCACGACCTGCTGGCCGGGGGTGAGGCTCTTCTGGACGTCCTGCCCGAGCGCGCGCTCCCGCACGTGCGCGACGAACTGCTTGACGACGTCGAAGTTGACGTCCGCCTCGAGCAGCGCCAGGCGGACCTCGCGCATCGCGCGCGAGATCGTCTCCTCGTCGAGCGTCCCGCGGCCGCGGAGGTCGCCGAGGGCGCTCTGCAGCCTGTCGGAGAGGGCGTCGAACACGGCGAACCAGTGTACTGACCCCGTTATTGACGCCTGTCACACTTCGGGCCATGTCCTCCGCCGCCGTCAGGAAGACGGTCACCGTCCTCTTCTGCGACCTCGCCGGCTCCACCGAGCTCGGCGAGCGGCTCGATCCCGAGTCCGTCCGGGCGGTGATGGCGCAGTGGTACGAGGCGATGCGCGCGCCGCTCGAGCGCCACGGCGGCTCGGTGGAGAAGTTCATCGGCGACGCGGTGATGGCGGTCTTCGGCGTCCCCCACGTTCACGAGGACGACGCGCTGCGGGCCGTCCGCGCGGCGGTCGAGATGCGGCAGGCGGTCGACGCGATGAACCGCAGCCTCGCGGCTCGGGGCGGTCCCACGCTACGGACCCGGATCGGCGTGAACACCGGCGAGGTCGTGGCCGGGGGCGACGGTGCGGGCGGGGCCCTCGTCACCGGCGACGCCGTCAACACCGCGAAGCGGCTCGAGGAGGCGGCGCAGCCGGACGAGATCCTCATCGGCGCGACGACACGGGCGCTCGTGCTGGACGCCGCCGAGCTCGAGCCGGTCGGCGCGCTCGCGATGAAGGGGAAGGAGCTGCCGGTCCCGGCCTGGCGCGTCGTCGACGTGTCCACGGACGCAGCGGGCGTGCGCCGGCGCACGGACACGCCGTTCGTCGACCGCACGGCCGAGTTCGCGGAGCTCCGGGCCGCGTACGAGCAGGCGGTCTCGGAGCGGGGCTGCCGGCTCGTCACCGTGCTCGGCGTGGCGGGAATCGGCAAGTCCAAGCTCGCCGCCGAGCTCCTCGCGTCCATCGGCGAGGAGGAGGCAACGGTGCTCGTGGGCCGCTGCCTTCCCTACGGCGAGGGGATCACGTTCTTGCCCGTCGTCGAGCTCGTCCTCGCCGCCGGCGGCGTCGACGCGGTCGAGGCCGCGCTCGCCGGCGGCGAGGACGCCGCCGCGGCCGCCGCCCTGCGCGGCCTCCTCGAGCCGGAGACCGCGGCGGTGTCGTCCAGCGACGAGATCTTCTGGGCAGTGCGCCGGCTGCTGGAGACGCTCGCCGCCGAGCGCCCGCTCGTCGTCTGCATCGAGGACATCCACTGGGCCGAGCCGACCTTCCTCGACCTGCTCGAGTACCTCGCCGGCTTTATCCGGCACGCGCCGGTCCTCCTGCTCTGCCTCGCCCGGCCCGACCTCGCCGACCGGAGGCCCACGTGGCTGACGGGCGGGATCACCCAGCTCGAGCCGCTCTCGGAGCAGGACTCCGAGACGCTCCTCGACGGCCTCGGCGACCTCGATCCCGACGCGCGCCGGCGAATCCGGGATGCGGCCGAGGGGAACCCGCTCTTCGCCGAGCAGCTCGCGGCGCTCGCGCTCGACGGCGGAGCGTCCTCGCTCCCTCCGACCATCCAGGCGTTGCTCGCCGACCGGCTCGACCGGCTCGAGCCGGGCGAGCGCACCGTGATCGAGCACGCATCGATCATCGGGCGCGGGTTCTCGCGCGCCGACGTCGCCGAGCTCGCTCCCGCCGGGTTGCACGAAGACGTCGGTGCCCACCTGCTCTCGCTGACGCGGAAAGGGCTGATCCGGCCCGACGAGGCCGCCGACCCGCGTGAGGACATCTTCCGGTTTCGTCACATCCTGATCCGCGACGCCGCCTACGACGAGATGCCGAAGGCGCTGCGCGCGACGCTCCACGAGCGCTTCGCCGACCGGCTGGAGCGCAGCGAGCGCAGGCGCGAGCTCGAGGAGATCGTCGGCTACCACCTCGAGCGGGCCTACCGGCTCCAGGCCGAGCTCGGTGCGCCCGATGCGCGTCTCGGCTCGCGGGCGGGCGAGCGGCTCGCGGCCGCCGGGCGCAGGGCGCTCGCCCGCGGCGACGCGCGCGCCGCCGTGAACCTCCTCCACCGGGCGGTCGCGCTCCTTCCGACCGACGACCCACGGCGCCTGGAGCTCCTGCCGGAGCACGGCAGCGCCCTCATGCGGGCCGGCGAGCTCGCCGCCGCGAACGACGTGCTCGCCGAGGCGGTCGAGCGCGCGACCGCGGCCGGCGACGAGCGCATCAGGCTGCGCTGCCTCGTCCAGCGCGAGTTCATCCGGAGCTGGACTCGGCCGGAGGCGGGAACCGAGGGGCTGGTCCGGGTCGGGAACGAGGCGATCGCCGGGCTGGAGCCGCTCGGCGACGACGTCGGGCTCGCGACGGCCTGGTGGCTCGTGAGCGAGGCGCATTCCGTCGGCGGGCGCTGGCGCCGGCGCGCGGAGGCGCTCGAGCGCGCGCTCGACCACGCACGCCGGGGCGGCTCGAGCGAGGCGGCGACGCTCGTGGCGCTCCTCGCGCAGGCGCTCTACTACGGCCCCACCCCGGCCGACGAGGCGCTCGCCCGCTGCCGGGAGTTCCTCGCCGATGCGGCCGGCGACCGCGCGCTCGAGGCGGCGCTGCAGAGCACGCTCGGCGGGCTCAGCGCGATGCGCGGGGACTTCGACGAGGCGCGCCGCCTCTACGCACGCGCGGTTGCCACCTACGAGGAGATGGGGCACGAGTTCCGCCGCGCGGCGCGGTCGCTCGTCGGCGCCGAGATCGAGATGCTCGCGGGCAACCCGGCCGCGGCCGAGCACGAGCTGCGCCGCGGCTACGAGACGTTCGAGCGGATGGGCGAACGGGGCGTCCGGTCGACACTCGCCGCCTTCCTCGCGCGGGCGGTTGCCGCGCAGGGCCGCGACGACGAGGCGGAGGAGTACACGCGCTTCAGCGAGGAGACCGCGGGGAGCGACGACCTGGTGACCCAGGTGGTCTGGCGCTCCACCAGGGCGGGCATCCTCGCGCGGCGCGGCGAGCTCCGGCAGGCGGAGACACTGGCCGAGGAGGCGGTGTCGGCCGCGGCCGACACCGACTATCTCGACCTGCGGGGGTCCACCCTCGTCGGCCTCGCCGACGTGCTGATCCTCGCGGGGCGAGACGACGACGCGGCGATCGCCGCCGGCCGCGCCGCCGAGGCCTTCGCCCGCAAGGGCAACGTCGTCGCCGCCCGCCGGGCGACCGAGCTCGCGCCGGCGCGCGGGGGCTGAGGCTCTTTCCACGCAGGGCGGAAACGGGTATCGTCGCGCCAGCCACGAACCGGAGGTAGGAATGCCCGTTCCGCTGAAGGGTCGACACGAAGACAAGTCGGGGACCTACTACGTCGGCGACTCGAAGGTCAGCCTCACGGACGCCATGGAGAAGGCCTACGAGGTCGCCAAGCCGGACTACAAGGGCAAGACGATCGAGCTGCTCGTCGAGGCGATCTACGTGAAGGGAACGAACCCGATCAGCGAGTGGGTGGTCAAGATGGGGCCGCTCCCCGGCGCATGAGCGCCACGGACGACTACCGCAAGCGGGTCTTCGTCGGCGTCTCGAAGGCCGAGGGCGACAAGGTGCCCTCACTCCACGAGGCCGCCGCGGACGCGCACGCGCAGATGGAGGCCGCCGGCGTGACGGGGCGCCTGAGGCTGCTCGAGTCGTACCACAACCCGATCAGCGAGTATCACGTCGTCTTCGTGACCGAGTAGCGAGCCCTCAACGAGGGCGCGGGTGGTACGCCGACGCTGTGGCCGCCCGAAGCTTCGAGCGGCCAAGGGCCGCGCGCCAAGACAGGCGCCAGCCGGCTTGGTGCGCGGCCGAACGAGCGCGTGAGCATGCCGCGGCACGCTCACGCACGCCGAGGCAGCCGACGCGCCCAGAGCATCGCAAGCCGGAACAGCACGGAGCGAGTCGGAGACCGCGCTCTCCGACTCGCGCAGTTCCGTTTCCCAGGGAGCGAAGCGCAGCTTCGCGAGCTACGCGACGAGGGCGCGCGCAAAGTCTGCGGCATCGAAGGGGCGAAGGTCGTCGAGCCGCTCACCGACGCCGATCAGCTTGACCGGGAGGCCGAGCTCGTACGCGATCGGGATGGCGACGCCGCCCTTCGCCGACCCGTCGAGCTTCGTCAGCGCGACGCCGGTGACGCCGGCGGTCTCGGCGAACAGCCGCGCCTGCGTCAGGCCGTTCTGGCCCGTGGTCGCGTCGATCACGAGCAGCGTCTCGTGCGGCGCGCCCTCGATCCGCCCGGCGATGACGCGGCGCACCTTCGCCAGCTCCTCCATCAGGTTCGTCTGCGTGTGCAGGCGGCCCGCCGTGTCGACGATGACGACGTCGCGGCCGCGCGCCTGCGCCGCCTCGATCGCGTCGTAGGCGACCGCGGCCGGGTCGCCGCCGCGCGACGAGCCGACGAAGTCCGCGCCGGCGCGCTGCGCCCAGATCTCGAGCTGCTCCTCGGCCGCGGCCCGGAAGGTGTCCGCGGCGGCGACGACGACGGACCGGTCGTGCTCCGCCAGCCGCGCGGCGAGCTTGCCGATCGTCGTCGTCTTGCCCGTGCCGTTGACGCCGACGACGAGGACGACGGTCGGCGCGTGCGTCACGTCGAACGTCGGCGGCTCGCCGAACAGGCCGGCGATCTCGTCCGCGAGCGCCTCGTTCAGGTCGCCGATCTCGCCGCGCGCCTCGAGCCGGCGCACGAGCTCCGCCGTCGCCCGGACGCCGACGTCGCCCATGATCAGCGCCTCCTCGAGCCGCTCCCAGTCCGCCTCGTTTCCCGGGTCGAACGCCGCCGAGGCGAGCTCGCCGGTGAGCGCGCGGCGCGACTTCGACAGCGAGTCGCGCAGCCGCGAGAACAGCCCCGCGCGCTCCGCCTCCGGCTCGGGGGAGGCGCCGGCCTCCCCCAGCAGCTCTGACCAGCTTCGTGCCACGGCTACGCGAGCAGCTTCGCGGTGTAGTCCGGGACGTAGCGGAACAGCTCGCGCGGCGGCCGCTCGTAGTCGCTCTCGTGCGGCCGCGGCGGCAGCTCGAGCGGCGTCTCGAGCACGTCCTCGTACGGGACGAGCGAGAGCAGGTGCGCGATGCAGTTGAGTCGCGCGCGGCGCTTGTCGTCACCCTCGACG
>Ga0335069_10014165_pt1 | contig 11177 bp, 7 predicted proteins | sample Lox_Sample_11_FD_206714 | JGI IMG/M metagenome (GOLD analysis project Ga0335069, IMG submission 206714) | Soil microbial communities from Loxahatchee National Wildlife Refuge, Florida, United States - Lox_Sample_1.1 | ecosystem: Environmental > Terrestrial > Soil > Wetlands | place: USA: Florida... | reverse complement strand
TTAGATAAACCAAAAAAGAGAAAATTAGTTGCTCCACTGCCAATAAAATCAGAGATTTTTATTGGCCCTTCGTATCTTAAAGTTTACATAGTTATAAGATAGCCTTATATTATAGTACTAGAATATTTCTATATTAATTCTCCCAGTTATATGTTTCGTTTTGGTTGTTATAAAAAGAAAAACAAATAATCTTTCAGTTTACTCGTACTATAAAAATCTTCGATTTTTAAAGTGTAACACTGGGTTTTCAAGCATTTTTGTTTTTTTCAGGTCTATTTATTATCAATATTGCCGACTACTAGAATCGAACTAGTGTCAAGTAATTACAAGTTACCTATTCTACCACTAAACTAAGTCGACATATTTAAAGGGGATTTTTTCTTTGATAACGCCAATTAAAACCAAAGATTTTTAATTGGGCTCCTTTTATAATCTGTAAAATTGTAAGAGTAGAAATAAAAAAGAACGCCTTCTTCATTATTAGAATCCTAAATAATAAATTATACTGTAATAGTCTATAAGTTTTCTATCCTATTTATAGAGAAAATGATCTGATCTCTAGGAGAATCGAACTCCTATTAGTAAAATGAAGATCTACGGTTTTACCTTTAAACTAAGAGACCTATACCTATATATTATTGATATTTGCTATTTTCTTTCTTAAAAAAATAATGATTAAAAACAATTCCAGTTTTATAACTATATATTACTACCGTGTAATATATCTAATCTTTATATATATATAATACAATATTATTAACACATATTTCTTAATACACCTTTTACAGAACAGAATTAAATTGTAGAGTACATTCCAGGATTCGAACACTGGTCTAGCAGGACATGAGTCTGCTGTGCTACCTTTACACTAAAGTACTTATATATAAAACCACATCCTATACAATAATAAAATTAAAAAAAAGAAAAAAAAAAAAGAATAGTAAGAACTCCCTCTATCCAGCTGCACAAAGCATTTACAAAAATCTTTGAAAAAAGAAAAGTTCATTTTTCTTGTTTTCCTGGGAAAATTTGACAACTTAATTAGACCTGTAAAAATTCTAAATAATAAAGAGACAAAATTTGTTAGAAATGGCAAATTTCCCAACTCTTTTCTCTATTTAAGAAAAGGGGGGTATAAGTTGTATATAGTAGTGATGATACTGAAACGTGCAGAGTATCTAGTGCTACATTAGGGAAAATACCTAGTAGAATTGTCATAATTAGTAGAGGTAGAAGTAGCATAAACTCTCGTCGATTAACATCTGTTGTATAACTTAGATATTTACTATAACTACCGAAAGTAATACGGTTATATAGCCAAATACTATAAGCAGCACTTAGTACAATACCAGTACTTCCTAGAATTGCAGTTACAGGATTATGTTGGAATGTTCCTGTAAGTGCAAGGAACTCTCCAATCCAGTTCCCACTTAGAGGAACTGCAGCATTGAAGATAGTAAACAGGAAGAATAGAATAGCAAATACAGGCATATAAATAACTATACCTCGGTAATATCGAATAGTTCTTGTATGATATCGATCATATAGTACACCACCAACTAGAATAAATAGAGCAGGACTAACAAAAGCATGGGCAATAGATAGAATAATAGCACCTTCAATACCCTGGATAGTGTTTGAGAATAGTCCTAGAACAACTACTCCCATGTGTGCTACGCTAGAATATGCAACAAGAGCTTTAAAGTCAGTTTGACGTAGTGTAACTAGAGATGAGTAAATAATCGTAATTACAGCAACAGTTTGAACTAGAGGAGAGAAATAGTAACTGGCATCAGGTAGAAATTGTAGTATAATTCTCATATAACCGTAAGTTGCTAGTTTAAGAATTAGTCCAGCTAGAATAACACTACCAGCAAGAGGAGCTTCAGCATGGGCACGGTACAGCCAAATATGGCCTGGAATTATAGGTGTTTTAATCGCCATACTGATAAAAATTGCAAGCCATAGTAGCTTTTGTGATTCTAGATTAATTTCAGATAGTGAAATTACTTGGAAATCCGTTGAGCCTACATTATAATAAATAACTAGAAAAGCTAGAAGCATAAATAGAGATCCAAATAGTGTATAAAGGAATAGTAGAAATGCAGCACGTACTCGCGTCGCGCTACCACCCCAAATACCAACAATTAGAAATAGAGGAATTAGCACACTTTCAAAGAATACATAAAATAGTAGAATATCTAGTACAACAAATACGGCGATAAGTATTGTTTCTAGTACTAGAAAACACATTAGGAAGTATTTTAGAGACTCTTTAATATTATCCCAGTTACTTAGAATACAAATTGGTGTAATAAATGTTGTTAGCAGTACAAAATATAGAGAAATACCATCTACACCGATAAAAAATCGAAGATTTTTTATGTGCAGGTGACAAAAGTTTACTTGATTAAATTCCTGCGTAAATTGATATTCACCAGTACTTGAATCGAATTCACCCCATAGAATGATACTTACAATAAAATTGATTAGAGAAGTTCCTAGTGCTACCCGTTTCATTTGAGATTCTGACTGAACAGTGTTTCCTTGCATAGGTGCCAGCATTAGTGCACCAACAATTGGAATAACTAGTAGTAGTGTTAGCATTATGATTTTGTAGATGAAAAAATGTCCTTAGTATTTTTTCTTATTCTAGTAGAGCTAATCCTTTTAAAGATCCAAGATTTACGTTACATAGAAAATAATTATTCAATTTTACTATAACTCGAAAAAATCCATTCTGCACTTTTAGAATAAGTATTCTTATATAATATAAAAATAGACTTAAAAATAATAGAATGTTTTACTATTCTAATAAAAATATCCCAAAAATCTCACGAAAAAATCGTCGATTTTTTATTGCGAGATTTTTAAAAGCGCCTTTAAAATGCCCTTAAAAATCTCCTATTTTGTTTTTTTTTATTATAAAAAAAGCGACTGATTTATTTTTCGGCTAGTTTTACAATGTTAAAATACCCAGTATGAAAACGTACACATATTTACTACCCTCTGGCAAAATAAGAAGAGATAAATAACAAAGATGAACCACAATAAATAAAGTAGAATATGACACTTATTGTTGCAATGTGACAGTATACACATTTTTTAGGTATAACATTCTGAAAAATGGTTATTAAAAATGCGGAAATAACTAAGTAAATGTTACAAAAATAATTAAATATTATTTATAACCATTAAACAATTAAAAAGGGGGATTTAGTAATATCAGTGGATTAATAGAAGATCGTTTATCTGTGAAATATAGAGCACCACTACCGAATTCATATACAAAACCGATAGTTAGAACAAGGAAGAAGATAACGAATACCCAGAAACCATAACTACCTGTCTCATAGAGACTTACGGAATATGGAAAAACAAGGACCAGCTCTAGATCAAATACTAGAAAAAGAATTCCAACAAGATAAAACTGAATTTGGAAAGGATTTCGTGTTTGCCCGTATACTACTGAGAAACCACATTCATAAGGCGTTACTTTTTCTGAATCTGGACGATGTACTGCTAGTAGTAGATTAGCAAATAGTAGGATTAGTGTTAGAATTGGAACAAAGAGAAAAAATAGTGTAATTGTGTTCATTAGTAGTAGAATAGTGATAGAGCTAGAAGATGGCAGCTATTTAGTAGGATTGATGGTTGTAGTACAAATAGTGTCATAATCATAGTTAGACTAGCAATTAGTAGACTATGTACATTTGTAATTGTAGATACTTTTACAGTATTATTCTGTGAATTAATTGTATTGTATAGAGTGTTAGCTGTAGAATCTGTATTATCGGAGTTAACTAGAGAAAAGCCTCCGGCCGAACTATCAAAATAAATTACACGGATAATTTTTAGGTAGTAGGATGCACTAATAACACTTACCACGATTGCAATAATAGATAGAAAATAGTATCCACCATGAGTACTTGAATATAGAACCATTTGTTTAGCGAAGAACCCAATTAGAGGAGGAATACCTGCCATAGAAAATAGACAAATAGCCAGACTTAGTCCTAGTAGAGGATTTTCTTTAAATTGTCCTTTAAGTTGGTCAATAAATTGGATATCTGTAGTATTTGCAGATAGTTTTGTAAAATTAGTTAGATATGATTTACTTGTACTCATCACGTAACCAAATCCAAGAAGAACAAGAAAGGTATTTACATTTGTAAGTGAGTATTGAATTAGATAGAATAGGAAAGATTCAATAGATTCCTCAGTATTAATAGCAAGAGCTAGTAGAATAAATCCTACATGACTAATCGTACTGTAAGCTAGTAGTCGTTTGATTCGGTATTGACTAAGACCCACTACAGTTCCAATGATTAGACTAAGAATGCTGGCAGTTAGTAGTAGGTTTTTCCAAATGTTAATAGCTCCCAGGATTACACTTAGTGATTCAAAACTACCCTCTAGACCTGCTTGTAGTTCTAGAATAAAAACAAAAATAGAAATTTTTGGCATTGTTGTTAGCCATGATGTTACAATAGTTGGTACACCATCATATACATCTGGAGCCCAATTATGTAGTGGTGCTGCAGCTACTTTAAATAGGAACCCAATACCAATTAGTAGCAGACCACATGTTACACCACCGGATACATTATAAGGTACTGATGTACTATTTTCTAGGATAGTATCAGATCCCGTTACTTGTACTAGACTATAAATACTTTCAAATTGGGTTAGTCCAGTATAACTATAAATTACAGCAGTACCTAGTAGAATTAGAGCTGATGAAAGACCACCTAGTAGAAAATACTTAAGACCAGCACTAGTTGCTGATTCAGAATCTCGATAAAGTGTTGCTAGGATATATACAGCAAAACTTTGTAGTTCAATGCTTAGATACATACTTACTAGATCTGAGCTACTTAGTAGTAGAGTAGCACCCATAGATGTAAATAGAATCATTAGTGAATATTCACTAATTGTAGGGACCACTGAAGATGTAGTTCCTGAATATACACTTGTCTTTTCTGTAATAGCACCCCATCCTAGTAGAAGAAGGGCTCCTATAAATAGAACAAATGTTTCAACAGATAGTGATACTGTAGTTACATGAAATAGACCACTGTAGATACCTACTCCGGAAGCTAGTGACTCAACATGTAGACCATTAAAAGCCAGTAGAGCAGAATAGATTAGAACTACAGAAGTAATTCGATTAAATAGACTAGGGGTAATTTGGTAGGAGAAAACAGGAATGGCTACTAGTAGAGAAATTAGACCAATTGAAAGCATTACCTTACTAGCAGTACAGGGCAAATTTATTTGCTTTATATACTAGTATTCGGAATCGAACCGAAAATGTGAGAGTGGAAGTCCCAAGTTTTACCATTAAACTACACTAGCCTATTACTATTTTTATTTGCTGTTATCTATATTTAACACTTCTACGTACAATATACGTATACCTATATGTATTATAGAAAATAAGTAAAAAACATTGTATTTTCCATTTTCGAATCTTTTCTTTTAAAAATATAGTCCTTCAAATCATAAGTAAAACATTGAAAAAATAGAATAGTTCTTTAAAAGAAAAATTCTTTTAGCATTTCTATGAAAGTTACGTTTAAAAATCGGTCGATTTTTTATTGCGACCGATTTTTTAACTGGCGAATACCGAAAAACGACTGTGCGTTAATTAAGTTCATATAAAAAATTACTTAACTATTTTTCGTATTATTATTTCTGTTTCGAGATGATGCTCTTTTTTGTAGGTCTCCAAAAAAGAAATGGGAGAAGAATTGAAATGATAGGCCTAAAAAATCTCACGCCCTAGAAAAAATCGACGATTTTTTCGTGAGATTTTTTAAGTGAAGATAATATTATAAGAATGTAAAAAGGGGCTTTATGATCGTTGACAAATTCACACTTTTACAGTGAAAGCACCTAGTTCATTTTTGGTAATAAATTTACTATAATCAATAAATTGTGCAGATTTAGTAGTGTTATCGTTCGAGCTAGTTCGAAAGGTTCCGATTACACAAGATTTCACGGTTACTCGTGGTACTACTGTTTCTGTTACAAGCCGCCCTGAAATTAGTACTTTAATACCACAAATATGTGATGGTAGGTCTGTTTTGTGTAGACTAGGATTTGTTAGAATAGACTCGTGGAATTTAAGGAAAGTGTTACTTGATGCATTATGTGCTAGATATTGACTAAAAATACTACTATTAAGATAAGGATAGTATAGCCTAATAGCATTAAAATTTACTTCTTTTTGAAATAGTTGAGCAAGTGTTACACTAAGTACGGAAAGAGCTTTTCTAAATTTTTCTCGCTCATTAAATGTGAATTCAGGATTATTCGAAGAAATATAATAAAATAGTTGAACAGTTACTTTACTATTTGTATGATTGAAAGTTGGTTTACTAATAAGATATTTTCTAATTAGTTTTCCTGAAAATCTTGTGTCAACTTTCCCATTTTCACTTATATTTGATATTGCTACAAAATAAGCATTAATAAGACTAGTAGCGTTATTATTAAAGGAATTATGACCTACTTTTCGCCCTAGAGATTGCTTATTAAAACTGTAACCGATCGAGACATTGCTGATTACACTAGTATTATAAAAAAATCCATTAGGAATTGTTGGTAGAATTACGTTCATAAATATATTTTTTATAAAAGGAGAATGCTTAATATAAAATGAATAGCTAATCTTAAGTAATTACTTACTATTATATATTACCACTTTATAAGCCCGAATAAGATAACGGTACAATACCCAGATAGGATGAATAATCGATTTTTCCTATATTTACAAAACCATTTAGCTATACATAGCTTATTATTATTTAGTTAGGCACTAGAAAGAATCGAACTTTCGTTAAACGTATTAACAGTACGCCACATTACCACTATGTTATAGTGCCAGCAAAGGTCACCCCCGCGCGGAAAAGAAACAAGATATAAAAGTGAAAAAACTAGGTGCCAAGAAAAATCTCACGAAAAAATCGTCGATTTTTTTCTTGCGTTCTTTTTTTACATAAATAACATTCCATATTATGGTCGATACCTATATTTTATATAGTTTCTAGAACATGGCTAAATACTTATCCGCGCCAAGAAAAAATCGAAGATGGCACGGCAAGGAAAAGTCACAAAGGCTGTAATTATTACAGCCTTTACTAAAAATATAGTCTTAAGCCCAGACATCTCTTTCCACTGAATGTTTGAGTGTTTAAAAGGGGCCAAGAAAAAATCTTCGATTTTTTTCCCTTTTATTTATAAAAACTCGATCTTGACCTAGCCACATAAATTATATGTACAATATACTCTATTACTTATAGAAAGTAAAATAGGATCGCTTTGCAGAGAATGAGAAGGATGAAAAACAACTATAGTAAAATACTTATTTCAGACTGTAGAGACTTGAACTCTAGACTCTCACTCCCAAAGTGAGCACCCTGAACCATTAGGCCATCAGTCTGTTATGCTACTTTAGTTTCAGGTGTCTTATATTGTATTGATAATACTAAAAGAGAATTCTTTTAATCTGCGCATTTTTTTTTTAATGATTTTTATTAGCGCGTTATTTTTTAAGCCTCCGGTCCCTTTTATACTTTATATTAAAGAGAAAACTAAATAAAAGTAGATTTCAAAAAGTACAAAAATTTACGCCCATTTTGCATTGGATTTTTAATGCGTTTTCTGTTAAGTTAAAATTAGCCCATATTTGTATATTGGATATACTTTCCCTGCTCAAGTTATTACGTTGAAGGATCAAGTCGACAATAAAGTTTTTATAAATTAAAGGTAAGGCGCTTTTGCGAAACCAAAACAATGTGATACGATTAAGTAAATCAATAAATTAGTAGTGCTAAACTGAATATATTACTATACGTACATTCGCACCCTATAGTGACCTGTTAGTTACTGCCAAGAAAATCTTGGATTTGGAATTCCAAGATTTTCTTGGACCCACTTTCTTCCTACAGGAGTAGGAGATAAATAGTCAGTAAAAAACGGGTTACACAAGAAGTAGTCTACTTCTTATTTCTTGTAATCTAATAAGGTGTGCTTCGTGCTTAAGATGCTTTCAGCACTTATCTGTCATGATTGTGGCTACCCTACGGTGCTATTAAAATTAACAATAGGTACACCATGGAATCATCCCCAGCGGTCCTTTCGTACTAACCGGAGGTCCTTAATTGATTACTTTTTCCTTCAGAAGATAGGGACCATACTGACTTCATGGTCTAACAATATTTTCTTTGTATCATCTCCTTTATGGTTAGATTAAATAATGGTATACCACAAAGGAATAATTCAATAAATTATTTTTAATTAACAGATTCGATTTTCTTGTTTAGGAAAAGTTTTCCATTATAAACTTGATTAAACTTACGAATACGTTTGAAGTGTGTCATACTAATATTATATTTAGATAGACATTCTTTAACACTATTTTCTACAACTAGTAGATTTAGAGTTGTAGCATCATATACCCATACTTTCTATTTTTTTGTATCTCCTTTAGTCTTAAAAGTACTAACAGGATACTTTACTGTAGTATTGTGTGGTAGTACTGTTTTTGAGAATACAAAAAGATTATTCCAAACTTTATTAGATTCAAGAAAACCTCGTAGAGTATTATATTCAATAGGATATTTAACTCCATTAGCATCTTCTACACCACTAGATTTTTCATTCCGAAAACTAGTTTAACAGTGCCTTTCGGCGAAATTACTTTTCCCTGATCAATCTGATATACGTAGATTGGAGTACTAATTTCTTCTCGAACATTTTCAGGCGGAGTAGCACTACCAATATGTACAGTTAGGTTCACATTATATGTTGGATAAAGAAGCATCCAAAATTGTTCTGATGCTTCTACAGTAACTCGTTCAAGTCCGGTACTTCATCTAGTGTGATTAGCATAAAGTCTTTAATACCATATTTACAAATATCTTTAGCTAGTGCTTTAGTAACTTTGTTACTTTTACTATTGCAAGAATCAGAGGTGATCTTTTCTGATAGATAATCCGGAAGTCGGCTATTATAACCAAAAAATTTAACGGTTGATCCAACATAAAAATAACCAGTACCCAAAAAATCTAGACAGATTTTTTCGATTTTTTTTAGCTTTAGATAGATCTTCAGCTAGATCAAATACATTTACTTTGGTGTCGTGGTTATAACTAACAATAAGATTATGAATTCGATTTAGTAGTGACTTAAAAAAAATAGGATATTTCATAAATTGATTATAATTTGTTACATTAAAATATGCATTATCTCGTGAAAATTTTCCACGATTTAGAATTCGAATTAGTGATGTTTTCATTATAGTAGAAATATAGTCTTAAGTTATTTATGCTTAGCTTTTATTAAATACATCGAGTAAAAATCTGGGTGGCAGATTTTGATTTAACTGCTTTAGATAAATATTAAGTAACTTCTTTTTTTATGAACACAAGATTTATTGAAATAGGATACAAAGTAAAATTTTCTTTGTTATTGTAATATTTTGGAATATTACCTTTAATTATTTCTAATTTGTTTGGACTATATCTTGTCTAAACTTTCATTTAGATGGAAACAAGTAGTCTCTGAAGAAAGATTTTTTTTTAATATGACTCTACATCCCCCGTCGGGGAGTAGGAAAATCTTATTTCCTGCGGATTGCCCAATCTTTTAGATTTTCACTTTATTTTAGTACTAAAAGCTATAAGGATATTTCCGCATTTAGTTTCCTTACGACGCAAGTCGTATCTTCTGAAGTTTATATATTGCAAAGCTGCATAAAATATTCGATTTAAATTGCAAGTAGTAAATTGTAATTAGCGTTATGTGCAGTGTTAAGATTCAATCTATATTCTATTTACGTCGTATTGAACCCACAGATTATTATATTATACAATATTTAACTTGTATACTCTTACTATTTCTAGTAAGCTTAGACTATGTCATCTACTTTAAAAAAGCGTATTAAAAATCGACGATCTTTTAAGTAGTAGGGCGCTCGTGTCCGGATTATTGTTAGTGTAACTCACCGATTAGTCGTTGAACTTCCTTAAATCGAATTTTCAATTAGAGAAAAAGCACACTGATTTAAGTTTAGCTGCAAATTATCTGCGCCGTAGATTTTTGGGGTAGGCAGAAGTCTTTGCAATTCACCCTATTATTCAATCTATTTTAATAGAAGGGAGCTTGGGTAATTTACTCGCGTACCTCTTTAATCAGCGAACAGCTGAACCCTTCCAAGCTACTACACCTGGAGGATGAGATGAGTCGACCATTTTTCCTCTTCATAATATCATTAGAATGCAATGATCTAATTAAAAGGGGAATTAAGTGTTCCGCCTCCTTGATGAAGAGTGTAAGTTGTTTATACTTACACTATTAGTTACCTACTAGATTAGACTATATCATCAATTATACTAAATTTTTCGTGGTAGTTTATATAGCATACTTGCAATAAGATGTGGTTTAATAAGTTCATGAAGCTTATTTGCATCACTTGTTGTAAATTGAACCACAAACTTATCTTTATGTTTTACTACTTTACTTTTAAATCCGCTTCTCATTTAGCTCTTTACTTAGCATTTCATTTTCTTTAAGACTAAAGCCTTGAGTATGTAGAGTTAGTACACGTCTGATTTTTTTGCCCTGCAAAAAAATCACTCGATGAAGGCTACCATTACCCAGTATGCAAGTCCTACTTCATCTAGATAGTTAGTAATAATTCCAGGTTTAATAGATTTTTTAACCATAGAACCAGACACATCATAGAATAGATCCCAAATAACAGAAAAGGATTTAGGAGTAAATGTTTTAAACCGCCGCACTCTTACTATTTCCTAGCCGCGAAAGCGGCAGGTCCGTGTTTTCGGATTCCAGGCTCAACCATAAAACAATATTCTTTGCATTCTTTAAATAGATGAAATAGAAACTCTTTTTGATCGTTCAAATTTTACTAGGGCTTCACGACTAATACGATACATAGAAGCATCACTTAGAACCATACCTAGAATAAGTTGAAACAGTTTAGCATTGATCATAGGAAGATTCTTTTTCCATTCTTGCCAGTGTTTAGAATTAAGATGAAAACCATCTCGAGTATTAGTAATTTTTTTCACTAGTAAACTCTTATTAAATGTCGCCAGTATGCCAAATGCTTGGTATACACTAGCTAGTGAACAAAGCTGAATATCTAA
>Ga0335069_10014164_pt1 | contig 11177 bp, 11 predicted proteins | sample Lox_Sample_11_FD_206714 | JGI IMG/M metagenome (GOLD analysis project Ga0335069, IMG submission 206714) | Soil microbial communities from Loxahatchee National Wildlife Refuge, Florida, United States - Lox_Sample_1.1 | ecosystem: Environmental > Terrestrial > Soil > Wetlands | place: USA... | reverse complement strand
CACCATGCGTTCAAGAACAAGTTGTCTCCCGTCCAGTTTCTGTTATCCTTAGATCCAAACCAATTGCCCGAAGAGTGCAAAAGAGGGTGGGCGCATACAAAATTTCGCTTTTGCAGCGGAAATGCGATATTATGTGAGGAATGATCCGGCTGTACGACACCCTATCCGGCGAAAAGAAACCGCTCCCCGACCAGAAAAAGATCCGCCTGTTCGTCTGCGGCCCGACCGTCTATGATTACGCGCACATCGGGCACGCACGGACCTATCTTTTTTTTGATTTTTTCGCGAAATACCTGCGTTCGCATGGATATGAGGTAACCTACCTCCAAAATATCACCGACATTGATGACAAAATCATCAAACGCGCCGCGGAATCGGGCAGAAAGACCGAGGATTTCGCGCGATCTTTCACCGAAGCCTATCTTGAAGATATGCGTTCACTCGGCATCGCAATGACCGATGACGAAGATGAAGCGAAAAGGGCCGGAGCCATCCTCTACGCACCTGCGACCAGATTCATCACCCAGATCACGGCTCAGGTTGAGCGGCTCATCGAGAAAGGATTGGCATATCGCATCGACGGTGACGGATGGTATTTCGACATCTCCAAAGATGAGAGCTACGGAAAACTCTCGCACCGCACCAGCGGACAAGCGGAGGACGCAACCTCGCGCATTGATGACGCCATTGGCAAGCGTAACAAGGGAGATTTCTGTCTTTGGAAATTTTCCAAACCGGACGAGCCGAGCTGGAACACGCCACTCGGCGAAGGGCGCCCCGGCTGGCATATCGAGGACACGGCGATCTCGGAATTTTATTTCGGCCCGCACTACGAGATCCACGGCGGCGGCGTCGACCTGAAATTCCCCCACCACGAAGCCGAGATCGCGCAGCAGGAATCGCTCCGCGAACCCGGCGATGACCGGCCATTCGTCCAATACTGGATGCACACCGGCGCGCTTCTCGTCGATGGGAAAAAAATGTCGAAGAGCTTGGGGAATTTCATCACTATCCGCGATTTCTTAAGCAAACACTCGCCTGACGTTCTGCGACTGATCACGCTCACCCATCGCTACCGTTCCCCTATCGATTTCTCCGATGAATTAGTCAAGCAAGCCGAGACAGCCATCGGTAATATGCATCTTTTCTTGGCAAAATTAGATTACGCCGCCACCGGCGCAACTCACCAATCTGAACATTTAGCCAGAAAGACCGTCGACGAAGCCGATCAAATATTCCAAGCGATAATAGAGGATGACATCAATTCAGCAGATGCCATCGCTCGAGTCTTTGCAGACATCTCGAAATTGCAACCCCAAATATGGGATCTCCCACCCGCAGATGCCCTGGTCCACCTTAAACGCTTTGAGGGTGTATTTCGGCTTCTCGGATTTACTTTTAAACCTCATAAAATCCCCAAGGAAATCCAAGGAAAGGCGGCCGAGAGGGAGTTATCCAGAGCCAATAAACAGTTTGAGCAAGCAGACGCCTTGCGGAAGGAAATAGACCGTCTAGGATATGAGATAGAAGACACGCCGAAAGGACCTTTCATTTGGCCCAAATAGCGCTTCTTCCGCAGACCGCATGCCGCCAACCAAAAAATCCCAATTGAAGATCCCGCCGCAGAACCTGGACGCCGAGCAGGCCGTGCTGGGCAGCATTCTGATCGACAAGAACGCCATCTATCGCGTCGCGGACCTGCTCATACCGCCGGACTTCTATTCCCCGGCGCACGAGACGATCTACGACGCCATCCTCACGCTCTACGCGAAGAGCCAGCCGATCGACGTGATGAGCGTCACGAACTTCCTGAAGGAGAAAGACCGGCTCGTGGGCGTCGGCGGCTCGGGCTATCTCGCCGAACTCACGAACCAGGTCACGACCGCGTCGCACGTCACGCACTACGCCGAGATCGTAAAGAAGAACAAGATCCTGCGCGAGCTCATCCGGGCGTCGGCGGAGATCACGGAGGACGCGTTCGACCAGACGAAAGAGCTCGACGACCTGATGGACGCCGTCGAAAAAAAGATCTTCGATATCTCGCAGAAATCCACGCCGCAGAACCTGATGCCGCTCAAGGACGAGCTCGCCGGCGCGTACGAACGGATGGCGAAGCTCGCCGACGGCGGCGGCAAGCTCCGCGGCGTGCCAACCGGCTTCCCCGCGCTCGACAACAAGCTTTCCGGCCTCCAGAAATCCGACCTCATCGTCCTCGGCGCGCGCCCGTCGTCCGGAAAGACCTCGCTCGCGCTCGACATCGCCCGTAACGCCGCCCAGGCCGGCGCCTGCGTCGGCATCTTCTCGCTTGAAATGTCCCGCGAACAGGTCATCGACCGCATCATCTCGGCGGAATCCGGCGTGCCGCTCTGGAACATCCTCACCGGACGGATCAAGGGCGATGAGGAGTTCGGCATGGTCCGCGACGCGCTCGACCGGCTTTCCGGCCTCAGGCTTTTCATCGACGATTCCGCGTCGCTCAAGGTGATGGAAATGCATTCCATGGCGCGCCGCCTGCAGATGGAGCACGGCCTGGACCTCCTCATCGTCGACTACCTCCAGCTCATCCGCCCGCGCACGAACACGGACAACGTCGTGACGCAGATCACGGAGATCTCGCACGGCCTGAAGGCGCTGGCCCGCGACCTGAAGGTGCCCGTGCTCGCCCTCTCCCAGCTTTCGCGCGGCGTGGAACAGCGCGACCACAAGATGCCGCGGCTTTCCGACCTCCGCGACAGCGGATGCCTCACCGGCGACACCCTCATCATGCGCGCCGATACGGGCGAGCTCGTTACGATAAAATCTCTCGCCGATCGCGCCGAGCAGGTCCCGATCCCCGTTTACGCGCTTACCGATGGCTGGCAGGTCGTTCCGCAACCGCTCGTCAAAGCGTTTTCAAGCGGACGAAAAAAGATCTACGAGATGGTCCTGCGAAGCGGCAAGCGCATCAAAGCATCCGCGAACCATCCCTTCCGCCTGCTCACGAACTGGCAGGCGCTCGAGGATCTGCGGGTCGGCGACCGGATAGCGACCCCGGCCAAGCTCGAACCGACCGCCGCAAGCGACGCGCTCGACGAGAACGAGATCATCCTGCTCGCCCATCTTTTGGGCGATGGCTGCATCCTGCCGAACCAGCCGTTCCATTACACGACCGCCGATCCCGACAATCTCGCCGCGGTCTGCCGCGCCGCGAGATCGCTTTTCGGGATCGCGCCGCGCATCGTCCGACAAAAGAACTGGTGGCACGTTTACCTGCCGAGTCCCCGCCATCTCACGCATGGCATCAACCATCCGATCACCGACTGGTTCAAACGGCTCGGCATCCCGCTGGCGCATTCGTACGACAAGATCATTCCGGCTGCCATTTTCAGATCGCCGAACCGATCGGCCGCGCTCTTCCTTCATCACCTGTGGGCCACCGATGGCAATATCTCATGGAAACGGCTCCGCAACCGCCAACCGGCAGCTTCCATCTACTATTCGTCAACCAGCAGAACGCTCGCCGGGCAGGTCCAACACCTTCTTTTGCGCCTCGGCATACCATCGTCGGAGCACCCTTCGATAAAGAGCGGTTATCGGCCGAACTACCAGATCCACGTCCAGGGCAGCGCCGCGCAATTGAAGTTCCTGCGGATGGTCGGCTGTTTCGGCGCGCGCGGCGGGATCGCGCTCGAACTGATGCATGCCCTGGAAGCGATCACGCCGAATTCCAATCTCGATGTCCTCCCGCAGGAAGCGTGGCGATCCATCATTGAACCGGCAAAAACGGCGGCGGGCATGAGTTGGCGTGATCTTGCAGCCGGCATCGGCGTCGCGTATAACGGCACGGCGCTTTTCAAAAGCGGCATCGGCCGCGGACGACTGGAACGGCTTGCCGCCGCGCTTGATAGCGATGTCGTACGGCAATACGCCGCCGCCGATGTCACCTGGGACGAAATCGTTTCGATCACTCCGCTTGGCGTCGAGGAGGTCTACGACGCCACCGTCGCCGACGCGCACAATTTTATCGCGAACGATATTATCGTGCATAACAGCATCGAGCAGGACAGCGACGTCGTGATGTTCATCTACCGCAAGGAGACGACCGAGTATGTCGGTGCGAACGACGCGGGCGGAGCGGGCGGCGGCAACGGCGGCGAGAGCAACCTGACGCAGATCCTGATCGCCAAGCACCGCAACGGCCCCATCGGCGAAGTGGACCTGATGTTCGACAAGGAACGCACGAGCTTCCGTACCGTGGACAAGCGGTACGAGGAAATCCCGCTGTAAAAAAACCCGCGCCGAACCGAAGTTCGTGCGCGGGCCCGCCTAGCTCGCGAGCTCGGCGGCATAGGCAAATTCATACCAGCCGTCGTCGAGCCAGCGATAGCTCCGTCGCCAACGGTTGCCGCGCCAATGCAGGTATTCGACATACAGGCGCCCAGCCGCGTTACGGAAAACCGTTCCCCAAAAGTACGTCTCTCCGCTCAGCCACTCGCCGGGAATCAGTTGCGGATTGGCAAACAGGGCATCCATGATGCAGGCATTGAGCGCCTGCCCGTTTTTCAACTTCCTGCGAAGCTTATGGCCCTGAACATCCTTTCCGTCTATCTGTTCCGATATCCGGCGGCGGACGATCTCCCTGCCGTTCGCATAGAGCCTGCCATCCTCCCGCTTTTCGAGGAACACTATCCCCAGTTTGCGGTGCTCGGTCCCCTCGCCCGTCAGGGAAAGATCGGAGGGCGTTCTGGGATCGAGATCGGCATTGACAGCGACCACCGTTGGAAGCAGATCCTTCTTATGCAAACCAAGCGCGATACGAACCGCAAGGCGCCGCTTGTCAAGATCACCGATCTTCTTCGCGGCCTCGATACAATCACCAATGATGCCTGAATCGGAAAGGGATCGGAATTGCTCATCGGTAAGTCCGTCCAACCCCTCGAGCGCCCTCATCTCCCGGGCAAAGGTCGTATTTTCCACTATAGCCAACCCTCCTGCGAAAAACGCATTCGTCGAACTTCGTAAATCTTATGCATACCCGGCCGGTTGGTCAAGCTGCCGGCGGGGCGGTAGAATATCAGATATCCCAACCCCAACCAACATGAAACTCCCCGACCCTATCCAGCGCGTGGCTGACGGACTCTCGGAACTGCCCTCGATCGGACCGCGGCAGGCCATCCGGCTGGCGTTCTATTTGGTTGGGCAGAACAAGGAAAACATCCATGCGCTCGCGGCAAGCGTGGACAACCTGCGCAACATCAAGGTCTGCGAGCGGTGTTTTTTCATCCACCAGAACGAGCCGACGCCCGCCGGCGAAGATCTCTGCGACATCTGCCGCAACCCGAACCGCAACCAGCGCGGGGTGATGGTCGTCGAAAAAGAGACCGACCTCGTCTCGCTCGAGAACACCGGCAGGTTCACCGGCCGCTATTTCATCATCGGCGAGATCACGAAGACCGGCATCCTGGAGGACTGGCAGCGGTCGCGCCTGCAAAGCCTGAAAACGTTCGCCGAAAGGAATCTTCCGGAGGGGAAGTTCGACGAGGTCATCTTCGCCTTCAACCCGACCGCGCTCGGCGACCTGCAGACCTCCCTGCTCGCCAGGGAGCTCGCGCCGTTCGCCCGCAAAAAAAGCCGGCTGGGACGCGGCCTCCCGACCGGCGGCGAGATAGAGTTCGCGGACGGCGACACGCTCGGCGCATCGCTCGACCGGAGGTCATAATTTGACCACCCCTTGCGCTATTTTGTCCAGTGTGGTATCATGGTCTTGTGTAAGAGTTCTTAGTAAGTTTCGGAAGAAGCAGAAGGGAAAGAGGTCGCCTTACATAGTTACATCAACTTTTTCAGATGGCAAAGAAATTATACGTGGGAGGCTTGCCCTATCAGACGACGCAGGATGAGCTTCGCGACGCCTTTGCACAAGCCGGGACGGTTTCGTCCGCGTCCATCATCATGGACAAGATGACCGGCCGCTCGCGCGGTTTCGGCTTTGTGGAAATGGAGAACGACGCGGAAGCGATGAAAGCGATCGACCTGTGGAACGGCCAGGACTTCAATGGCCGCAAACTGACGGTCAACGAAGCGAAGCCGATGGAGCCTCGCGCGCCCCGTTCGAACGGCGGCGACAGCTACGGCGGCGGACGCCGGAGCTGGTAAGCGCGAACACCACGCCAAAGATCCCGCAGTAATGCGGGATCTTTGTTTTTTAAAAGAATTTAACCCTAGCAGGGTATAATCATGAACGCGGTGGGCGCGGCACGGTTGCTGACCCCGGCTCGTCATCTGGAGTCACGGGGTCCGACTCCCCGCGCGTCCACCGCCCTATAAGGCCGCTTGACAGGCGTACCGGTCGGAATATACTAAGATCAAGATGACGAGCCGGAATCAGCGCTGTGCTGGCTCATGGCAACAAAAACCCGGAAACGGGTTTTTGTTTTTCTCCGGCAACACAAGTAGAATAGAACTATGGACGTTATTTTTTTCGTCGTTGTTCTGATCTTCCTCGCCGCGATCGCCTGGCGGTTGTTCCAAAAGGAAGAACTGTCGCAGCGGCCGCAGGACCAGCAATCGCTGCTACTGCTGCAGAACCAGATCAACGAGCTCTCGCGATCGCTCGAGGCGAAGCTCGGTGAATCGGCGCGGGCAATCACCGATTCGACGAACAAAGCGTTCGCGCAGGCAAGCGAGAGCGCGAAGATCATCAAGGACATCACGCAGGAGCTCGCCAAGGTCGGCGAGGGGCAGCGGCAGGTCGTTTCGATCGCGGACAGTCTGAAGAACCTGCAGGATATTCTGAAAAACCCGAAACAGCGCGGCGTGCTCGGCGAATATTATCTCGAGACCGTCCTGAAGAACGTCCTCCCGCCGAACGCCTACAAGATCCAGTACGAGTTCAAGGACGGCAGCATCGTGGACGCCGCCGTCTTTACGAAAGATGGCATTATCCCGGTGGACTCGAAGTTCAGTCTGGAAAATTATAACCGCATCCTCGAGGCGTCCGACAAGGCCGACCGCGAGCGCTTCGAGGCCGCGTTCGCGAACGACCTGAAGCTCCGCATCGACGAAACCTCGAAATACATCAAACCCGAGGAAGGCACGCTCGGCTTCGCCTTCATGTTCATTCCGTCCGAAGCGGTCTACTACGACCTTCTCATCAACAAGGTCGGCGCGATCAAGTCGAACACGGTGAACCTGATCGAGTACGCCTCCGGCAAAAAGAAAGTGATGGTCGTCTCCCCAACCACCTTCCTCGCCTACCTGCAAACCGTGCTCCAGGGACTGAAAGCGCTGCGCATCGAGGAGAGTGCGAAGAAGATCGGTGAACGGGTGCATGACCTCGGCAAACACCTCACGAGCTACGAAGAATACATGCAGAAGGTCGGCAAGAACCTCGGCACCACGGTATCCGCCTACAACGCCGCCGGGAAAGAATTCGGCAAGATCAACAAGGACGTGTACCGCATCACGGGCGACGAGCTGGAACTCGAAGCGCCAGCCGTGGAGAAGCCGGAAGAAGCGGCTGCGGACGAGAAATTATTTTAGGACGGTGAAGCTGCCAAGGACCGACGTGGCGTTGGCGTCGGATTCGCTCTCGGCAGTGACGAGGTAGGTGGTGCCCGGCTGGACCAACAAGGCGAACTGCGGACACGCCATGCCCGGCGTGCAGTTCGCGGTCAGCGAACCGGGAACGGTGAAGGTGATCGTCCCGTCCGCCGACAGCGGCACATCCCGCGCCGCGACGTCAGGCCCGAAAAGAACGGTTTCCAGGTCGCCCGCGCCGCCCGCGATGCCGCCCGCCACGACCGTCGCACCCACCGGGCCGCTCGTCGGAGCCAGCGACGGACCGGCAGCGGGTCCCGCAGGCGCGGCCGGCGGGGGCGTCATGGCCAGCCATATGCAGAGAGCGAGAAAACCGGCCATAGCCAACACCCCGAGCCAGGCGCAAACCTTCAGAAAACCGCGCCCGGATTTCGCCGCGTCATCCGCCGCACCCGGCTTGAGCCGCCGCAGGTTCTCATAGATCTCGTAGGTGATGCAGATCGAGAACGGGGTGAAGAAAAGGATAATGCCGTAATAGATGACCGCCCCGCCGACGGTGCCGAGAACCATCACGGACGGGATGCAAAACACCAGGACCGCAACCACGAAGACCAGGAGGGTCAGCAACATTCTCCCGACGAGCGCCCACCAAAACCCCTTGCTGTATTCCCGGCTCACGGCAAGCGCCTTCATCCCCCGGGCATTCTCGAACACCAGCGCATAGCTCGTGAACATCAGCCGGATGCCCAGGATGATGCCGGGAACGATGAGCAGCAGCAAACCGCCCCACACCGCGAACGTGGCAAGGATCGCGATCCAGACCGCGGCCCCGAACAACTGGGATCCGATCCGATACGATTCACCGAAGCCGGTCCCCTTGCCGATCGCCGCGAGCAATCCCGTCGAGGCCATGATCACGACGATGACGCTCGCGACCTCGACCACGGCGCCCGTGAGGTCGGCCATGGGCGATTTCCACGACCCCAAAAGCGGCACGAGGCCCAGCAGGACGATCGGAACCAGGAACACCAGCACTGCCGTCGAAAACCGCTCCTGATACCGCCGCCACGCATTGCCGAACAGCGTCCCGATCGGGTCAAGCTTCATATTTCAATTATAGCAAAACCGCATTATTTCCCGGCGTCGGGAATTTTGAACCACTTGTTCGCCGTGAAATGCCAGCTCGACGGGTCCGCCGCCCGCAGCTCATCCCATATCGCCCTCGCCGATCCGGTATAGAACTTTTCATCACGGACGATCTTCCGGGTGCGCGCCAACTTCGCAGGCAGCTTCGATCTTCTCCTCGTTTTTCACCCCCTCTTTGCGGGCCAGCATGAGTGCAAGAAACACCACGCGAAAACTGTGTTCGGAGTCGCTCGCGCAGTCCATGCCGACATGCTGACGCCATCCCCGCCCCATGCTCGGCAGGGTGCCGATCTCGAAAAGAAATTCTCGTTCGGGTGGGTGCCACTTATTGCTAAAATTATCTCTCTGAATGCCCATATAATCAAGCATTTACAGGCATTTTCAACGCCGGGGCATCCCTACCCTGTTGGCACAAGCGACAGTGATTTTGATAGGTAGTATCTAGGATTTTCGAACAATTCGGGTGAGGAAAATCTGAAGCAGAATTCCCTCACGTATTCCTCGAGATTTTCTGACCAGTGATGATGATACATTTTACGCACAAAGGTACGGTATACGCCGAACACTCCCTCGATCTCTGAAGTATGGGCGAATTCGAATTTTTTGTGAATATCCCGGCTGTGTTCAACCGGCCACTGGTTGGCAATATTTTTGTAGATACCGCCACCATCGGTCCAGAGCTTTGATCCTGGCTTCACTTTCTGGAAGAGGAATGCGACCGCATCAGTCTTCGTGGGCGCGGTGCCGGGGAGCACCTCCCACGCGAGCTTCCGTGTGCCTTTTTGTTTTGCCATGAGCAAGGTCATTCTCTTGAAGAAAGCCTCGTCCATCTGCACCACACGTTCCAAGATATGGACCTCTTCGGGCAGGTGCACCCGAAACTCGCGATACCAATGGCGTACGGCTTTTTCTGACAACCGTGAAAGCGTCATAGTCTGCTCGACGGGCAGCTTGATCGTCCATGCCCAGAGGACCAGCCAGAATTTCTGATATGGCAGCTTCATGTTGGAAAGCCAGGTATGCGAGAGCAGCGAGAATTTGATCCGGCAGCCCTTGCAGCGATATCGCTCGCCATACCGGACGACCTTTCGGGACGAACATACCGGACAGAACACATTTTTGCCGAATACAGCGCGGCGAAGATATTTTCTCGCCTGTGCTTCCGACGGAATTTGTTTGAGTTGGTACATGGCTTTATGATAGCGCCGCTGTACCAACAGGGTGGGATTACCCCAACGCCGCTTATTGACAAAATATGAACTTATGGTTTATAATATACAGGTAAGTCAAAGCTCTTTAAAACGCCCGTAAAACGGCACAATATCAACCACTAACACAATCCCGGCATCGAAAATGCCGTTGGATTCTCCCAAAGGAGGGAGTCATGAAAGTCTATACGATCAACGGTTCGCAGATTACGACCGGAGCACTTTTGAGCGCTGGCACAGCAAGGAAACCTGCGGCACAGAGGGTTCTGACTCTCGGCGGTTGCAGCACCAGCAAGGATGTCCCCATGTTCAAGAAGAATCCGCCGGAAATCGATGACACGTTGTACGCTGGCACCATCAAAGAAGCTCACCCTGTGAAGATCGCAGAGGGCTGGGCACTCGCAAAGCCGAATCGGGAAAGCGATCGTATCTTGGTCGTGATCTCCACGCGGACGCATCATTCCACGCGTCGCGAGGGATCGTGGAGCTTCGATTCGAAGACTTCGCCGACCGATCTCATGATCGATCAGACGCTTGTTCGCGCAACCGGCCCGAAGGACTACATGGGCGACCAGCAGAGCGAAGCCAACATCGGCTGGCGCGACGCCCTCATTATCATGAAGGTCGGCGATGTCATCACGGTGCGCACTCAAGGCGGCGATGTGGCGATCTGGAAGTACGAATCGGTCGAGAAGGGATTGGTGGTTGATACTCGCGTGCGGATGATCCTTCAGGATTACGACGCCGCGCCGGATGGGGTCGGCACCTACACCAAGTTGGACGCCGAATTCCCATCGCGGAAAGCCGCTATTAATTACCGCGACCGTTGCCTGCATGGTATGTACTGGGGCAAGATCGTAATGGCCGCCGACGGGGAGCTGGTTCAACACCTCGAAGAACGGCACGACTGGTAATTACAACCTCGCGTGGCAGGTCGCAACCCGACCTGCCCGCTCAATCCGAGATTATGAAATTCGTAATTTCAGATTGGGTGATGCAGCAATGCAAAATCCAAAAGTTCGCTAGTTCTTCAAAAGGAGCAAATACAATGATCGGACTCTCTGTTTCTTTCTGTGTTCGCGACAACGAAAAGCGCGAACTGCTCCAAGAATTACTCCGGAACCTTTCGATCAAAGACAAAATTGTGCAGGATTTTCGCTTCAAACCGACATATGAAGTTATCGCAAAAGAACCGAAACCGACCAATTTTGCAATGATGTGCGCGGGAGAGGACTCGAACCTCCAAGCCCTTACGGGCGCTACCACCTCAAGGTAGTGCGGTTTTCCAGTTTCGCCACCCGCGCGTTA
>Ga0335069_10014163_pt1 | contig 11177 bp, 9 predicted proteins | sample Lox_Sample_11_FD_206714 | JGI IMG/M metagenome (GOLD analysis project Ga0335069, IMG submission 206714) | Soil microbial communities from Loxahatchee National Wildlife Refuge, Florida, United States - Lox_Sample_1.1 | ecosystem: Environmental > Terrestrial > Soil > Wetlands | place: USA: Florida... | reverse complement strand
CGTCGGGCGAGACCACGGGAGCGCCGACGCGCACGATGCGGTTCAGGTCGTCGAGGGTGATGGCGCGTTTCTTGGGCGCATCCACCGCGTGGGCAGACCAAAGAGAACACAACAGGCTGAAGCAGGTAAGGGACTTCATGATGTCTAGCGGCATGGGGCGAGATTATCAGAGTCAGTGGTTCGTGGTCAGCGGTCGGTAACCAGAGGCGGCGTCCGAAGAGCGGTCTAACAGGCCACGACGTTGGAGGCTGCGGAGACTCGTTCCATGGTTCGTTTTGTAACAGGGCACGACTTCTTAACCAGCTCTGAGCGAAGTTCGAGGGGTGGCTGGTGCCAACAAACGTCGGCGCGAACAGGCCGCAAATCCAATAACGGCCTTATTTACTCCTGCAAATGCAATGTCCGGCTTGCCTGGGTATACATAACCAGTGCTTTGTAACAGGGCACGACTTCTTAACCAGCTCTGAGCGAAGTTCGAAGGGTGGCTGGCGCCAACAAACGTCGGTGCGAACAGGCCGCAAATCCAATAACGGCCTTATTTACTCCTGCAAATGCAATGTCCGGCTTGCCTGGGCATACATAACCAGTGCTTTGTAATAGGGCACGACTTTAGTCGTGCCGAAACAGCCAATAAGGACGCGGGCTTTAGCCCCTGAGGGAAGATTCTGAGCCGTCACGCATCAGCGCAGCTTGCTGCGCACTTCCGGCCGGATGAGATACAGGAAGATGACCAGGTTCAATCCACCCTGCATAATCGAGGCAACGTCATGCTGCATGGAGAATCGCCAGAAGAACACTCCGGAGAGCAGCAAAACCGCGGCCAGCGTAAGAATCCAGGCCCAGCGAAACAGCAATAGCAATCCCATAGCCGCCGTGAAAAATGCGGCGGAGAAGATCAAATAGGGTGGGCGCGCAAGTCCCTTGGCGACGCTCACGACGTTTATGCCCGCCAGTAGAAACATGTAGAGGGCTATCACAACCAGAGCCGGGAGCCTGATGAGCGCACGCGGCGATGCTGCGGCTTGCGAAGCGGAATCCTCTCTATGCCCAGAGCCTGGTTCGTCTTCGTGCGTCATAGCGTCTTCAGATATGCCAGCAGGTCGTTGAGCTGATCGTCATTGAGTTGCGTGGACGGCATCATGTTGCGCCCGCGCAGAATGACGGCCGTCATGCGCTCATCGGTGGGCGGCGCGCCGGAAGGCATGGCCTTCACCTTCGTGATGGCCTGCAGGCCGGGGCCGTGCAGAGAGTGCGTGTTGGTTGCGTAGTGGCACTTGGCGCAATAGGCCTTGTACACCTGCTGGCCGCGCGCCTCCTGCTCGGTGAATTGCGATTCAGGCTTGGAGGGCGGCAGCGAGCGGCAGCCCAGAACCACCGCGGCTGCCATCGAAACAAAGGCCAGGATCGTACGTGTGCGCATCTTTCTTCTGATGATACAGGGCCGTCTTCGGTCTCATTCCGCCGCGGCGATCGCTTCGCAAATGCGGTCGATGGCTTGCGCTTCGGCATGGCTGCCGGGCCGGTGGCCGTTGACCATGATTGAAAACGCCACGGTTTTGCCACTGGCGGCCGTCAGGTAACCGGAGAGTGCGTCGTTCTCGTTGTGCGTCCCCGTCTTGGCCCACAGCTTGCCCTTCAACGGCGAATTCTTGAACCGCCCGTTCAGCGTGCCATCGATGCCCGCAATCGGCAGCGTGTCCCGCCACGCCTGCCCCCAGGACTGCCGGGTCGCCCAGGTCAGCAATTTCGTGTATACGCGCGGCGCAACGCGGTCGTCCGTGCTCATTCCCGAGCCGTCGTAGAAAAAGAAATCATTGTCGTCTACGCCGATACTGGTGACGAACTGGCGGACCACTCGTGCGCCTTCGGCAAAGCTGCCATCCGTGCCATGAATCTTGCCCAGCAGCCGCAGGAGCAGTTCGGCATGCAGGTTCTGGCTCACCTTGTTGATGACCGTAATGTCCTGGGCTAACGGCACGGAAGTGTGAGTGGCCAGCACCTTGCGGCCTTCGAGCGGCGCTTCGACGGACCACATCGTGGCGCGGGTTAGAGGTGGCTTGATCGGCGTGGAACGTTCCATCGCGAACTCGCCGGTTTCCACCGAATAGCGGTGTGCGGATGTCGCCGCCCCGTCCACGGTGATTCCGCGACCGCGCAGCGCCTGCTTGAAAACCGCGGCCGTGAACGCCGCGGGGTCTTCCACCGCGAGGTTTTCCTGAAACCCCTGCGCCGGCCCGGTGCCGAACGCGCGTACCAGCATGTTGCCCGGCGCGCGGTCGAGTCCCGGATGGGCAGTCTCGTCTTTCGCAGCGGGGGTCATGGTGTTGTCCAGCGAGTAGTACTCCACGTTGGGCGACCACTCGGCCACCGTCGCGTTCGGGTTCGCCGGATCGGCCACGATGCTCAGGGCTACCGTGTTCTCGTTGTACGAGAGCGCCGAGACCGGCGCCCCGTAGGGCCACTGCAGATCATCCCATCCCCATGAAACCCCGTACGGCTCATACAGGAAATAGCTGTCGTCGCCCACGACGCTGCCTTCCACGTGGCGCACCCCCGATTGCTCAATTTGTTGCGCGAGAAGGTCAAGCACCTCCACAGGATTGGGCCTGGACTGGGGCTCGGCCGGGGGATTGGCCGGCGGCGTTCCGGGCGTCGGCGGTGGCGTCGGAGGCTTGTACGGATAGCGGCGCGTGCTCAAGGTTGGATCGCCGGCGCCGAGGATCACCAGGTCGCCATGCAGGGTGCCGTTCGCGTCGATGTTGCCGCCGGCCACCACGTTGGTGGTCCAGGTAAATGTCTCAACCGGGAGCAGCGCATAGGCCGTGATCGTGGTCAGCAGTTTGGCGTTCGAGGCAGGAACGAACAGGCGGCCGTCATTCAGCCCGTAGAGCGACTGGCCGTCCATGCTGACCACGCTGATGCCGAACTGGGCATGGCTGAGGGCAGGTTCGGCGAGGATGGCATTGATCCGGTCGGCCAGCGCCCCGCCGTGAGGCGTAGTGGCGTGCGCGGCGGGCGGGTGCGTGGCGGGATGCTCCTGCGCAGACGATTCGGGCCTGGGAAACAAGGCGCACGCCAACAAAGGCACCCACATTTTTCGTGACAGGATCATGCACCGGAGTGTAGCAGGCAGGCTCGGAAATTGATCCGAAGCCGCCTGCTGCTCGTAGAATCGAAGTGCGGCACGCTTCCATGAATCTCCCGATTCGAACCCGAACATCATGGCAACTGCGCACCCGGGCGATGGAACTGGGCGCGCGCACGCTGATCATGGGCGTCGTCAACGTCACGCCCGACTCCTTCAGCGACGGCGGCTTCTTTCTTGGGCCGGAAAACGCCGTGGCTCATGCAAGGCGGTTGCTGGAGGAAGGCGCCGACATCCTCGATCTCGGCGGCGAGAGCACCCGCCCGGGTTCGCATGCAGGGGGTGATGAGCCCGCGGTGAGTGCCGACGAGGAGCAGGCACGCATTCTTCCGGTCCTGGAAGGGATTCTGGAGGCCGCACCGCAAGCGGTGGTCTCCGTCGACACCTACAAAGCCTCCACCGCCCGCGCGGCCCTTGCGGCCGGCGCAGAGATCATCAACGACATAAGTGGCTTCATATGGGACCCGGAGATGGCGAGGGTTTGCGCCGAGATCAAGCCCGGCATAGTGCTGATGCACACTCGCGGCCGGCCGGAGGAGTGGCGCACGCAACAGCAGCTTGCTCCGGCGGCCGTGCTGGCCATGGTGCGGGATGGCCTCGCGGGCAGCCTCTCCCTGGCGCAGCATGCGGGGATCAAGCGCGAAGCCATCGTGCTGGATCCCGGCTATGGTTTCGGCAAACGCTTCGGCGAGAATTTCTCGCTCCTCAAGCGCCAGGCAGAATTGCTGTCCCTGGGCTTTCCGCTGCTGGCCGGCATCTCCCGGAAATCTTTCCTCGGCCATACGCTCGCCCCGCTGTACGGAGGCGCCGCCGCGCCCGTGGAGTCACGCGAAAATGCCAGCCTCGCCGCCATGGTCGCCGCGATTTTGCACGGGGCTTCCATCGTGCGCGTGCATAATGTGCGCCCGTCGGTTGAAGCGGCCCACATCGCCGACGCGATCCTTGACGCCGGTTGATTGCAGACATACACCGCAGAATGCTGTAGGATTCCGCCCAGCGTTTGGTTTGCGTGGTTCGCTCTCACTCCAACTTGTCTCTGCTTTTCTCCAATCCATTTATGTGCGCAGTGTTTGCATCTCATCAGGAGGGCTCTTGATGTATATCTTTAATCCTCTGTCGCCCGGCCGGCGTGTTGCTCTGTGCCTGGCTGTCGCAGGAATCCATTCCATTGCCGCAACTACCGCCGCTCAACAGGCATCCTCTATCCCCGCCGACCTCGTCATCCGGAACGCCACAGTGATGACCGCCAGCCACGGCACCATCGAGCACGGATCGGTGTGGGTGCATGCGGGCAAGATCGCCGGTGTGGGCGCCAGCGTGAATGCGCCGTCCTCGGCCACGGTCGTGGACGGCACCGGCATGTGGCTCACGCCCGGAATCATCGATCCGCACTCGCACTCCGCGCTGGACAGCGACGTGAACGAGGCCACCAGCCCGGTGACACCGTCGATGCACATGATCGACGCGTTCGACAACCGCAGCGCCGACCTCTATCGCGCGCTGGCAGGCGGTGTGACCACCGAACTGCTCCTGCATGGCTCGGCCAACATGATTGGTGGGCAGGCAGTGGTCATCAAGAACAAGTTCGGACTCGATCGCGACGCGATGCTGTTTCCCAACGCGCCCGGTTCCATCAAATTCGCCTCGGGCGAGAACCCCAAACGCGTGTACGGCGGCCGCGATCAACTCCCCTCCACGCGCATGGGCAACTTCGAAGTGATGCGCACGTCGTTTGAAGATGCAAAGCACTACATGGCCGAGTGGGACGCCTACAATACCAAGGTGGCCAAGGGCGATAAGGATACGGTCCCTCCCAAGCGCGACCTGAAACTGGAGGCCCTGGCCGACGTGCTGCGCGGCAAGCTTTACGTGCAGATCCATTGCTATCGCGCCGACGAGTTCCTCACCGAGGAGGCGATCGCCCGCGAGTACGGCTACAAGGTGCGCGCGTTTCATCACGCGCTGGAGATGTACAAGGTGGCCGACAAGATCGCGGCGGACCAGACCGCGATTGCCACCTTTGCAGACTGGTGGGGCTATAAGGACGAAGCCCGCGACGCGATTCCGTGGAACGCGGTGATCTCCATGCGCAAAGGCGTAAAGGTTGCTTTGAAGAGCGACTCCGACGATCACATACGGCGCCTGAACCAGGAAGCCGGCAAGATGGTGCGCTACGGTGGAGCCACCGAAGACGAGGCCATCCGTATGGTGACGCTGAATCCCGCATGGATCATCGGCGTGGACGATCGCACCGGCTCCATCGACGTAGGCAAGGACGCGGATCTGGTGCTCTGGAACCACGATCCCCTGTCTACCTTCGCGCGCGCGCAGAAAGTGTATATCGACGGCGACCTGTTCTTCGACGCCTCGCTCCCCGGTCTCGGCACGACCCACTTTAGCGGCGTGATGCACGACGGCGGCGGCTTCGGCAGCGACGACGAGATAGAGGAGGACGGCCAATGATGTCTTCTTTGTTCTCTCGATTCCCCGCGCGCACTACATTGCCTGTCATCCTGAGCGGAGCCGGTCATCTTTCGACCGGCGCAGTCGAAGGATCTGCGGTTGCTTTTCCCAACTCCTTGCTAAGGCTCCCCGCTCTTTCATTTATCGGCATCGCGCTGGCATTGGTCGCAACGACAACTCAATTACCGGCGCAGCAGCCGCAGGTCATTGCCCTGACCGGCGGCAAGCTGCTCACCGTGAGCCACGGCACCATCGAAGACGGCGTGCTCGTCATGGCCGACGGCAAGATCGTCGCCGTGGGTGAGTCCGGCAAGGTGAAGATCCCCTCCAGCGCAAAGGTCGTTGATGCAAAAGGCATGACGATCTACCCCGGCCTCATCGATCCCGAGTCGAACTTCGGCCTTACGGAGATCAGCGCCGACCAGATGACCAATGACCTGGTCGAGCGCTCCGACGAGATCATGCCCCACATGCATGTCTATGACGCGTTCCACTCGGAGACCGAACTGATTCCCGTCGCGCGCCTGAACGGCATCACCAACGCGGTGGTGGCCCCGGCGAGCGAGGACACAATTCCCGGCCAGGACATCTTCATTCAGATGTACGGAAAAGATCGCGACCAGATGATCATGGGGCGCGACATCGCGCTGGCCATGAACTACGGCTCCGAGCAACGGCGGCGCGGCAGCGGCGGACGCGGCGGTGGAGGCAGCGGCCGGCCCGATTATCCTTCCACGCGCATGGGCCTCATCACCCAGCTTCGGCAGACGTTCCTCGACGTGCAGGACTACGAGGCGCATCGCGATGCCGCCGCAAAGAAGGACGACAAGACTTTCAAACGCGACCTGAAGATGGAGGCCCTCATTCCGTATCTCCAAGGCGAGCGGCCCGTGGTGATCGGCGTCTACGAGGGCTACGACGTGGAGACCATCATGGCGCTGGCGCAGGAGTTCCACCTGAAGGTGATCCTGAATCACGTTACGCATACGCAGGAGATCCTGGACAAGATCGCGTCCTATCATGTGCCCGTGATCGTGGGCTCCATCTACGACTTCCCGCGCGCCGATCAGCGCTTCGACGCGGTATACACACTGCCGGCGGAACTTGCCAAACGCGGTGTCAAGATCGCCATCTCCTCGGCTGACGCGGGCGGCCCCGTGAGCAGCCACTCCGCCCGCAACCTGCCCTATGCCGCCGGCTTCGCGGTTGCCTATGGCTTGCCGTACGACGAAGCGCTGAAAGCCATCACCCTCAACGTGGCGGAGATGTTCGGCTTTGCTGACCGGCTGGGTTCGCTCGACGTGGGCAAGATGGCCAATGTCGTGGTCGCCAACGGCGATCCCCTCGACGTGCGCACGGATGTGAAGCAGGTGTACATCCAGGGCGTGCCCGTGCCCATGGAGGATCGCCAGACGCGCCTGCGCGACGAGTACAGCAAGTGAGCAACGAGCTCCACCGTGCCCCATCCTTTCGGCGTTCTTTGTCGAAAGGATGGGAAACCACAAAACCAGACCAGCCGCCCTTATCCTGAGCCGGGTGCCCTGCCTTCGCGGACGTCCTCGTTTCTTGTCGGCGAACGTGGGATACCACCAGAGCTTTCCGCAAGGGTGTCTCATTCCATGGGTCTGTGCCCTGCGCCTCCCCGCCACATTTCTCCCCATCGCAACACGCGACCTGTGACAATAGAAACATGTCGTTCCCCCCGGCCGTTTCAGATGCCGCGAAGAAGATACATCCTAAGACCTTCCGGCGCAGGCAAATTCCCGTCCTCCTGGTCTTATTGGCTCTCCTGGCCTGCTGCATCGTCTTCGCATGGACCACGCGCGACGCCATGAACAATCTATCGTTCCTGCCCGGCCGTGGACCGTCCCGTGCGTCTTCGGGAACGAAGAAAACCATTGTGGATCTCACCCCGTGGCAGACAGCCCAGACGCTCGCCGCACTCGCCGTGACTGCCGAGGAAATCGAGTACGCGCGCGGGGCCTTGCGTCTAGCGGATCACGAAGTGGACCAGGCCTTCGCGGCCGCCCTTCGTCAGGCCACCATTCAGGCGAAACATCGCGTTCTCAGCGGTGAAGCTCTGGCATTGGCCCAGAAGGTCGACCAACTGCAGCAGGTCGTGAACCAGGACCAGGCGGCGGTCCGGCAACTCACGCCGGCGCCCGGAACAAAGCCATCGGATTCGGACGATTCCGACCTCGAGATTGCCAAGGCCCAGCTACAACTAGACTCTGACCAATTGGATGACGCGCAGGAAGACGTGGCACGCGCATCCGGCGACCAGCGTGCGCAGATCCAGGGTGAGCTCGCCGCGCACGAAGCCACAATGAAGAAGTACGACAGTGAAACGCATCTGGACGGACAGATTACGGTGCTTGCAGTCGGCCGCGTCGGCACCCTCGTCGGCCGCATCGGAGCCTGGAACCGGCAGCGGACGCGGCGTGCGCTGCTGGACCAGGCGATCGCGCAGACTCAGAACGACATCCGCACTCTGACAGAACAGCATAATGCTCTTGAGGCCCAGGTAAACGGGCGTGCGCCTGCTGCGGCTGATAGCGGCGATCGCGCGGCAAAGCTCGCTGCCATCAGGGACCGCAGCGCAGAGCGCCAGCTTTTGACCATCTACGACGACCGCATCCAGACGGTACAGCAACTTGTTTCTGTGTACACCAAGTGGTCCGCGCAACTGGCCCGCCAACATCGCATCGTCGCGCACCTGATCCTACAATCCTGTACCTGGATCCTCGCCATTCTCATCGGCATGGTGCTGGGTGACGCGCTGGTCCGTCGCCTCATGTCGCATCCGAGGCTGGAGCGAAGGCAAGCGCAGACACTCCGTATGATCCTGGAAGTTGCCGTCCAGGCCATCGGCGTATTGCTCATCCTGATCGTGCTGTTTGGCACTCCGCACGAAACGCCCACCATCCTCGGGCTCACCACCGCCGCGCTCACCATTGCTCTGCAGGATTTCGTATTGGCATTCTTCGGGTGGTTTGTGCTGATGGGCAAGCGGGGTATCCGCATCGGAGACTGGGTCGAAATCAATGGGGTCGGCGGCGAAGTGATCGAAGTCGGGTTGATGAGAACCACCCTGCTCGAAACCGGCAACCTGGCCGAACGCGGCTGTCCGACCGGTCGCCGCATCAGCTTCATGAACAGCTTCGCCATCCGCGGCCAGTATTTCAACTTCTCGACGAGCGGCCAGTGGATGTGGGACCAGATCAGCGTAGCGATGCCGGCGTCGGTGGATACGCACGTCGCCACGGAACAAATTCTCAACGCCGTGCAGGAAGAGACGCAAGAGAACGCGCGCCTCGCCGGACAGGAATGGAAACGAGGCGCGCACGGCCACAGCCTGGCCACGTTCCGCACCGATCCTGCCGTCAACCTTCGCCCGTCCGGTTCCGGCGTCGATGTGGAAGTGCGCTACGTGACGCGCGCATCGGAGCGCTTCGAAATGCGTAACCGGCTCTATCAGCGCGTCATCAACCTGCTGCGCAAACCGGGCGCCCAGGCCCAACCCCAGTCCGCATCGCAAGCCTGATAATACGGGCGCCCCAGGTCCGGGGTCCCCATGGACGGGTCTTTGTCCATGGGGTGGAGATCTCGATTTTGAGACCTGGGAAAACCGGGTCACACCGAAAAACATTTGACATCCCGCAACCCTCCCCCTTACGGTAAAAGTAGATGCAGGTCCGCCACCATCACGGCCATCACCACCATCATGGACATCCCATGCCGGCGGACTGTTGCGGCCTGATTTAAACGGCCCGAGAGATCAGGAAATACAAGAGCCCGCCGGCAGCCAAGCCGGCGGGCTTTTCCATTTCACAAAAAAACCCTTTAATCGAGACCAGGAACAATGATCGACTTCGACAAAATGGATGGACTCGCTCCCGGCATCGTGCAGGATGCGCGCACGGGCGAAGTGCTGATGCTCGGCTTTCTCAACCCCGCCAGTTATCAGAAAACGCTGGAAACCGGTTTTGTCACCTTCTGGAGCCGCACGCGCCAGAAGCTCTGGATGAAGGGCGAGACCAGCGGCAACCGCCTGCGCGTCGTCTCCGCCTCCACTGACTGCGACAACGACACGCTGCTGTTTCGCGTGGAAGTGGAAGGCGACGGGCTCGTTTGCCATGAGGGCACAGTAAGTTGTTTCACCCGCCCGATTGATCTCGCCAATAAAGATGCGGAGGCCCTCAATGCCAGGTAAGCTCAGGCTCGGCATTCCCAAGGGCAGCCTCCAGGACGCCACCATCGCTCTCTTCAAGCGCGCCGGGTGGAACATCTACGCCGACGGGCGTTCCTACTTCCCGTCCATTGACGACAGCGAGATCGAGTGCATGCTGATCCGCGCGCAGGAGATGGCGCGCTACGTCGATCACGGCGTGCTCGATGCCGGCCTTACCGGCATCGATTGGGTGGTCGAGAGCGGCCTCGACGTTGCCAGCGTCACCTCGCTCACTTATGCGAAACAAAGCCGCCGCAAAGTGCGCTGGGTGCTTGCCGTGCCCGAATCCAGCGGCTTTGAAAAAGCCGAAGACCTGGAAGGCAGGATCATCGCCACGGAACTGGTCGAAGTCAGCAAGCGCTACTTCGCCGAGCGCGGCGTGAACGTGAAGGTTGAGTTCAGTTGGGGCGCGACGGAAGTAAAGCCGCCCATGCTCGCCGACGCCATCGTGGAAGTCACCGAGACAGGCAGCTCGCTCAAAGCCAACCATCTCAAAATCATCGATACGGTCATGGAGAGCGAGACGCACCTCATCGCCAGCAAATCGGCGCTCGCTGATCCGTGGAAGCGCGAAAAGATCGACTCCATCGCCGTGATGCTGCGCGGAGCCATCGACGCGCAGTCCCAGGTGGGGCTGATGCTCAACGTGCAGCGGGCAAATCTCGACGCCATTCTCGCGATCCTGCCCGCTCTTAATTCGCCCACCGTCTCGCACCTGAGTGATCCCGACTGGGTTGCCGTCAACACCATCGTGGAAGAGCGCACCGCGCGCGAAGTCATTCCGCGACTCAAGGCCGCGAACGCGACAGGCATCGTCGAGTACCCCCTGAACAAGGTGGTGCTCTGAGTGAGGACGCCATCTCAGAGGAGAGCAACAAGGTTGTCCCCGGGTTTTGTAACAGGGCACGACTTCAGTCGTGCCGCAAACGCGCAAATAGAACGAGGGCTTTAGCCCCTGAGGCAGCCAACACACGATGAAACTCATTCGAACTACAGGACGAGGCGCAACCAACGCGGCGAACGTTCTAGCCGCGTTGGAACGCCGCGGCGGCGCTGCCCTCGATACCGTCATGCCCGCCGTCAAGCGGATCGTCACCGGCGTGCGCCGAAAGGGCGATCGCGCTCTGCTTCGCTATGCAGCGCAATTCGACGGCCTCAGCGGCCCTGGTGCACTCCGCGTAACCTGCGAAGAAACTGCCGCGGCATGGAATGCAACCGATCCCGCGCTGCGCAAAGCCCTCTCCACCGCGGCAGCGCAGATCCGGCAATTCGCCAAACGCCAGTTGCCTTCGTCCTGGACGAAGCCGGCCGGCGCAGGTCTTACCACCGGTCAGCTTG
>Ga0335069_10014162_pt1 | contig 11178 bp, 4 predicted proteins | sample Lox_Sample_11_FD_206714 | JGI IMG/M metagenome (GOLD analysis project Ga0335069, IMG submission 206714) | Soil microbial communities from Loxahatchee National Wildlife Refuge, Florida, United States - Lox_Sample_1.1 | ecosystem: Environmental > Terrestrial > Soil > Wetlands | place: USA: Florida... | reverse complement strand
GGGGCGATCGGGGCTGGGTTGTCCATTGCCAAATTGCAAATTACCAAATTACTCAATTGAGGGTTTTCTATGGCGGTTACCAGAGCAAGGAAATCGGAGCAGGTGGACAAGCTGGGCAAGGACCTGAAGAACGTCTCCAGCCTGATCGTCACCACTTACGGCAAGCTGACCGTGGCCCAGGACTACGAACTGCGCAAAGCGCTGCGCAGCTCCGGCGCCAAGTATGCGGTCGTGAAGAACACGCTGGCCGAACGTGCCGCCAAGGGCACCAAGGTCGAGCCGGTGCTGAAGGATCTGTCCGGGGTGACCTCGATTGCCTATACCGAGGGCGATGCGGTGGCGCTGGCCAAGGCGCTCTCCAAGTACGCCAAGGACAACCCGGAGTTCACCTTCAAGGCGGGAGTGGTCGAAGGCCGCGTGATCTCGATCAAAGAGATCAATGCGCTGGCCACGATGCCGGCGAAGGAAGAGATTTATGCGAAGCTTCTGTTCCTGATCAATGCCCCGGCGCAGCGTTTGGTGACGGCGATGAACGCTGTCGGCCGGAACCTGGCCGTGGTCGTAAACCAGGGCGTGCAGGAAAAGAAGTTCAAGGAAGCCTAGCGTGTGGTGGAAGACGGCCGTCCTCGGCCGTCGGACAGCGCGAAGCTCTGCAAGCTAGATTTGGTTTTTTCGCGGGCGAGGCGCCCGCGCCACATAAACGAGTTTGGTTAGCGGAAGGTCGAGGGTTGCAAGGTTTGGGTCGATTGCGTTGTCTGGCGCAGCGATCTGGGCCGTAAGCACTGGAAACTGGACCGACCGGTAACGAAAATTAGCAACTATCGAATTGGAGAACAGACATGGCGGATTTGCAGCAGTTGGAAGATCAAATCGTAGGGCTGTCGCTGTTGGACGCGGCGGCTCTGGTGAAGCGGCTGGAAGAGAAGCTCGGCGTCTCAGCGGCAGCTGCGGCTCCCGTGGTCATGGCGGGCGGCGGTGGAGCGGCGGCAGGCGCGGCTCCGGCCGAGGAAAAGACCGAATTTACCGTCATCCTGAAGGACGTCGGTGCCAATAAGATCAACGTTATCAAAGCGGTACGGGAAGTCACGAGCCTGGGCCTGAAAGAAGCCAAGGACCTGGTCGATGGCGCTCCCAAGCCGATAAAAGAAGGCGTCTCCAAGGAAGAAGCGGAGACCATCAAGAAGAAGTTCACCGAAGCTGGAGCAACGGTCGAGGTAAAGTAGCTGCGTTTTGTGCAGCTATCCTGAGCGAAGCCTGCCGGCAGGCAGGCGGAAGCGAAGGATCCGAAGGTATTTATCTGGTGAAGCTCTGGAAGGGATGTTAGCATCTATATCACTAACGTCTCTTCCTGCTTGACCGAGGTGATTGCGGCCCTCTACTTCAAGGATTTTACAAGGGTAGGGAGAAGGGTCGCTGGCATGAGTTGGCAGACTGTTCCGCGGGCAGGGCGGAACGGGAACAGGCCATAAACTACTGGCGCGGAAACGACACATTTCAACTGAGACCCAGCGCTGTACCGGGCGCCTGCGGGGAGTTACGTCCCTACGGGCAGATACGTGTCTGCACTTTTATTGTCGCTTTTAGGCTTCCCGGGCGTCCCAGGCGCCACACATTCGCGATAGGTCGCCACGGCTCTATCGCGCACGAAAGTTTGGAGTATTGAATGTCAAAGAACAATGGATTCCGCACACGGTTCGATTTTTCCAAGATTCCCGCAACCATCCAGATCCCGAATCTGATCGAGGTCCAGAAGCGCTCTTACGACCGTTTTCTGCAGATGGATCGCTTGCCCAGCGAGCGCGATGACGGCGGCTTGCAGGCCGTTTTCCAGTCGGTGTTTCCCATTACCGACTTCCGCAACGTATCACAACTGGAGTTTGTGGATTACGCCATCGGCAACTGGGAGTGCAAGTGCGGCCACCTCAAAGGACTGCACCACCTGCGCACCACTTGTAAGAATTGCGGATCGACGGTGATCACCGACCCGTTCCATCCCGGCGACGTGCTCTGCGGCAAGTGCGGCACCTACAACGCGAACACCCCGGATTTCTGCAACAAGTGCGGCGACCCTGTCGGCCTGCAGTTGAAATACGACGTGGCCGAGTGCGAAGAGCGCGGCATGACCTACTCCGCTCCGCTCAAGGTCACCATGCGTCTGACGATCTTCGACAAGGATCCGGAGACCGGCAACCGCTCCATTCGCGACATCAAGGAACAGGAAGTCTTCTTCGGCGACGTTCCGCTGATGACCGACAACGGCACCTTCATCATCAACGGCACCGAGCGCGTCATTGTCAGCCAGTTGCACCGCTCCCCGGGCGTGTTCTTCGAGACCGCCAACAACCGCACCTACTTCCTCGGCAAGATCATTCCTTACCGTGGTTCCTGGGTGGAGTTCGAATACGATCAGAAGAACGTTCTCTATGTGCGCATTGACCGCAAGCGGAAGTTCCTGGGCACGATTTTCCTGCGCGCGTTGGGCCTGCGCTCCGGCGAAGACATCCTGCGCACCTTCTACACCGTCGACCGGCTGGTGCTTCGCGACAAGAAGCTCTACTGGACGCTCGATCCGGCCAGCGAAAAGCCCACCAACCTGCTGGGCATGAAGCTGGCGCACAGCATCAAGAACAAGTCGGGCGAAGAGATCGCGCACTCCGGACGCAAGCTGAACGCCCAGACCCTGAAGGAAATCCAGAAGGCGAAGATCAGCGAGATTGAAGTCGATATCTCCGATCTGGAAGGCGCATGGGTGGCCGGTGATGTGGTCGATACCACGACCGGCGAGATCCTGCTGGAAGGCAACTCCGAGCTCACCGCCGACAAGCTGGCCAAGATCCTCGACTCCGGTGTGGTCGAAATGAGCCTGTTCTTCCCCGAGCGCGACGACGTGGGCACGGTCATCAGCCAGACCCTGAAGCGCGATTCGGTGAAGACGCCGCAGGAAGCTTTGATCGAAATCTACCGCAAATTGCGGCCGGGCGATCCGCCGACGCTCGACACGGCGACGGCGCTCTTCCATGGCATGTTCTTCGATCCACGCAAGTACGACTTTTCGCGCGTGGGCCGCTTGAAATTCAACATCAAGCTGTTTGAGAAGAACGACGCCACCAACCTCGAGAACCGCACGCTGGAGCCCGAGGACTTCTACGCCACCATCCGTTACCTGCTGAAGTTGCGCAAGAACATCGGCGCGGTGGATGACATCGATCACCTGGGCAACCGCCGCGTACGCGCGGTCGGCGAACTGCTCGAAAACCAGTTCCGCATCGGCCTGGTCCGCATGGAACGCGCCATCAAGGAAAAGATGAGCGTCTACCAGGAAATGTCGACGGCCATGCCGCACGACCTGGTCAATGCCAAGCCGGTGATGGCGGCGATCCGCGAATTTTTCGGATCTTCGCAATTGTCGCAGTTCATGGACCAGACCAACCCGCTCTCGGAAATCACCCACAAGCGGCGCTTGTCCGCCCTTGGGCCGGGCGGCCTGTCGCGCGAACGCGCGGGATTTGAAGTCCGTGACGTTCACCCCACGCACTATGGGCGAATCTGCCCGATTGAGACGCCGGAAGGCCCGAACATCGGCCTGATTTCCTCGCTGAGCTGCTACGCCCGGATCAACGACTACGGCTTCATCGAGTCGCCGTACCGGCGGGTCAAGAGCGGCCGCGTGATCGACTTTGTCAGCGTGGTCAATGCCGGCGACAGCGACTACAAGGTCGGCGATCACGTGGAAAAGCACGAGATCGAAAAGGTCAATGCGGAACTGAAAGATCGCCGCAAGAAACCGGCCGAAATCGAGCCTTATTCGTTCTATCTCTCGGCGTGGGAAGAAGACCGCCACGTCATCGCCCAGGCGAACGTGGAACTGGACGACAAGCTGCGGATCGTGAACGACCTGGTGAATGCCCGCAAAGCCGGCAACTTCGTCCTGGTCAACCGCGACGAAGTCGACTACATCGACGTCAGCCCCAAACAGCTGGTGTCAGTCGCAGCCTCGCTGGTGCCCTTCCTGGAGCATGATGACGCCAACCGTGCTCTGATGGGCGCGAACATGCAACGCCAGTCCGTACCCCTGCTGCGAGCGGAGGCCCCGATCGTCGGCACCGGAATGGAGGGCGTTACGGCGCGCGATTCGGGCGCTGTGATTCTGGCGCGACGCAACGGCATCATTGACTCCGTCGACTCCGAGCGCATCATCGTGCGCGTCGAAGGCGAGCACCATCCCGGACAGTTGTCGCGCGAGGTGGGCAGCGACATTTACCAGCTCACCAAGTTCAAGCGCTCCAACCAGAACACTTGCATCAACCAGAAGCCGGTGGTCCAGAAGGGACAGCGGGTCACCAAGGGACAGGTGATCGCCGACGGTCCCTGCACCGATCACGGCGAGCTGGCGCTCGGGCGCAACGTGCTGGTCGCCTTTATGCCGTGGCGCGGCTACAACTTTGAGGACGCGATTCTGGTCTCCGAAAAGCTGGTGAAAGAGGACTATTACACCTCGGTTCACATCGAGGAGTTCGAGTTAGAGTCCCGCGATACCAAGCTCGGACCGGAAGAAGTCACCCGCGACATCCCCAACGTCAGCGAGTCCATGCTGCGCAACCTGGATGAAGCGGGTGTGATCCGGATCGGTGCGACCGTGAAGCAGGGTGACATCCTGGTGGGCAAGGTAACGCCCAAGGGCGAAACCCAGCTCACTCCGGAAGAAAAGCTGCTGCGTGCCATCTTCGGCGAGAAAGCCGGCGACGTGCGAGACGCTTCTCTCTACTGCCCTCCCGGCATCGAAGGCGTGATCGTCGACGTCAAGATCTTCTCCCGCAAAGGTCAGGAAAAGGACGAGCGGGCCAAGGCTATCGAGGCGGCGCAGATCGCCAAGTTGGAGAAAAACCTTTCCGATGAAATCCGCATTCTGACCGACGAGCGCCTGAAGCGCCTGGAGAACATCCTGGGCGGCAAGGAAGTGCAGGCTGACCTGCACGACGAGCGCACCAACAAGCGCCTGCTGACCAAAGGCGTGATCCTGGATCGCGATGCCATCGAGCGCATCTCCACCCGCAACCTGAAGCGAATCAAGTACGCCGACAAGGATCCGCGGGTGAATGAGCAGATCGATGAGATCGAGGAAATGACCTCGCGTCAGATCGACGTGCTCAAGAAGATCGTCAACGAAAAGAAAGACAAGCTCACCAAGGGAGACGAACTGCCTCCGGGCGTGATCAAGCTGGTCAAGGTCTACATCGCCATGAAGCGCAAGCTGAGCGTGGGCGACAAGATGGCCGGCCGTCACGGCAACAAGGGCGTCATCGCCCGCATTCTGCCCGACGAGGATATGCCTTACCTCGAGGACGGCACGCCGGTGGAGATCGTGCTCAACCCGCTGGGCGTTCCCTCCCGTATGAACGTGGGACAGATTCTTGAAACCCACCTGGGATGGGCCGGCCACGAACTGGGCACGAAAGTAGCGCAGGTCCTGGCGGAAAACACCAAGGAAGAGGCGATCCGTCGCGAACTCAAAGCCCTTTTCAAAGACACGGTGCTGGCCGACAAGATCGCCGATCTGAGCGACGAGGAGCTCTTGGCCGTTGCCCCGACTCTGAAGCGCGGCGTCTTCACCGGTTCCCCGGTGTTCGACGGCGCCAAGGAAGCTGAGATCAAGGCCCTGCTGAATCACTCCGGGTTGCCGGAGGCCGGCAAGACCTACTTGTACGACGGTATGACCGGCAACAAGTTCGAACAGCCGGTCACGGTCGGTTACATCTACATGCTGAAACTGTCGCACCTGGTGGACGACAAGATCCACGCCCGCTCGATCGGCCCGTACTCGCTGATCACCCAGCAGCCGCTGGGCGGCAAGGCGCAGTTCGGAGGCCAGCGCTTCGGAGAAATGGAAGTCTGGGCGCTGGAAGCATACGGAGCGGCGTTCATCCTGCAGGAACTGCTGACGGCAAAGTCCGACGACGTGTATGGCCGTACCAAGATCTACGAGGCCATCGTCAAGGGCGAGGCCGCCATGGAACCGGGTGTGCCGGAGTCGTTCAACGTATTGATTCGTGAATTGCAGTCGCTGTGCCTCGATGTGGAACTGATCAAGGCCGGAGAAAAGAAGCCGGTCGCAGCAGCGGCGGATTGAAGGCTCGTCCCGGGTCGTTCGCGACGCGAGGCAGACCCGGCGAGCTAAAGCAGGTTGAAGATCGGAAAAACTGGACCCGCGATCGAGCTCTTAAGGCCGCAGGCCAACGAAATAGGCTGGTTTGACCAGGAACGAATGGCCAACAACCAGCACGAGTTGAGAGCCGCCGGCGGCGGCGAACTGCCGCAGGAAGTGGAGGAACACCTTGTTTCGCTCGAGCCCCTTTGATCTGGCAAATCCTATCGCCGACTTCGACGCCATTCGTATCAGCCTGGCTTCCCCGGAGAAGATCCGCAGCTGGTCGCATGGCGAGGTAACCAAACCCGAGACGATCAACTACCGCACCTTCAAGCCGGAGCGCGACGGCCTGTTCTGCGCGCGCATCTTCGGCCCGGTGACGGACTGGGAGTGCCTCTGCGGCAAGTACAAGCGGATGAAGCACCGCGGGGTGATCTGCGACAAGTGTGGCGTGGAAGTCACGCTTTCGAAAGTTCGTCGCGAGCGCCTCGGCCACATCGAGCTGGCATCGCCCTGCTCGCACGTGTGGTTCTTCAAGGGGTTGCCCAGCCGCATCGGCCACTTGCTCGATATTTCCCTGCGTGACCTCGAGTCCGTGCTGTACTTCGAAGCCTATGTGGTCGTGGAGCCCGGCGACGCGCCCGTAAAAGAGCGTGAGGTGATCAAGGACGAAGCCAAGTACCGCGAACTCGACCAGCAGTACCGCCCTGCCGGCTTCAAAGCAATGATGGGGGCGGAAGCCATTAAGGAGCTGCTCAAGCGGGTGGACGTGGAAGCGCTGTCCACCGAACTGCGCGAGAAGATGAAGCACGAGAACTCGCTGCAGAAGCGGCTCAAGTACGCCAAGCGCCTGAAGGTAGTCGAGGCGTTCCGCAAGAGCGGCAACAAGCCGAACTGGATGATTCTGGATGTGATCCCGGTCATTCCGCCGGAACTGCGTCCTTTGGTTCCGCTCGATGGCGGCCGCTTCGCCACCTCCGATCTGAACGATCTCTATCGCCGCGTCATCAACCGGAACAACCGGTTGAAGAAGCTGATGGACTTGCACGCGCCCGAAGTCATCGTGCGCAACGAAAAGCGCATGTTGCAGGAAGCCGTCGACGCCCTCTTCGACAATGGCCGTCGTGGACGAGTTCTGCGCGGCGCCAACAACCGGCCGCTGAAATCGCTCTCCGATACGCTGAAGGGCAAGCAGGGCCGCTTCCGCCAGAACCTGCTGGGCAAGCGCGTCGACTACTCCGGCCGCTCGGTCATCGTGGTCGGCCCCGAACTCAAACTGCACCAGTGCGGTCTGCCCAAGAAGATGGCTCTCGAGCTGTTCAAGCCGTTCATTTACCACCGGCTGGAGCAGACCGGTCACTGCACCACGATTAAGCAGGCCAAGGAAATGGTGGAGCAGCAGGAACCCATCGTTTGGGACATCCTGGAAGAGGTGATTAAGGACCACCCGGTGCTCCTGAACCGGGCCCCAACGCTTCACCGGTTGGGCATTCAGGCCTTCGAGCCCGTCCTGGTGGAAGGCAAGGCCATCAAGATTCACCCGCTGGTCTGCACGGCGTTCAATGCGGACTTCGACGGCGACCAGATGGCGGTGCACATTCCGCTGTCCCCGGAGGCGCAGGTCGAAGCCAGCGTGCTGATGCTGTCTTCGCACAACATCCTGTCTCCGGCCTCCGGTCACCCGATCACGGTGCCGACGCAGGACATGGTGCTGGGCCTCTATTACCTGACCAAGGGCAAGCCGGGCGCCAAAGGGGAAGGCCGGGCTTTCGCCAACATCGAAGAAGTGCTGTTGGCGCTTGAAGCCGGCGAGCTGGAAACATTGTCGCCTATTCGTTTGCGTTACTCGGGCGAAGTCATCGATCTGACCAGCGCGTATGACGATCAGGATGTCACTCACACCGATCCAGTGCAGTACGAGCGCGCGTTCCTGAACACGACCGTCGGGCGCGCCATTTTGAACGATCACCTTCCCGAGGGCATGCCGTACATCAACGGCCTGCTCAAGAAGAAGGGCATTGGGCAGTTGGTGAGCTATTGCTACCTCCGGTATGGGCTTGAGACCACGGTCAAGATGCTCGACGAGGTCAAAGAGCTTGGCTTCCGCTTTGCCACGCGCGCCGGCTTGTCGATCGGCATCGACGACATGGTGGTGCCGGACAACAAAAAGACGCTGGTGCGCGACGCTGAAAAACAAGGCGTCAGCGTGCAGCAGCAGTACCTCGACGGCGCCATCACCAACGGCGAGCGCTACAACAAGGTCATCGAAATCTGGTCGGCCATCACCGAAAAGGTGGCGGACGAGATGTTCGGCCAGATGCAGCAGCGCGACAAAGAAGGCCTGATCAATCCGATTTACGTCATGGCGGACTCCGGCGCTCGAGGATCGAAACAGCAGATTCGCCAGCTCTCCGGCATGCGCGGCCTGATGGCCAAGCCGTCGGGCGAAATCATCGAGACTCCGATCACGGCCAACTTCCGCGAAGGACTGACCGTGTTGGAGTACTTCATCTCGACCCACGGCGCCCGCAAGGGATTGGCCGACACCGCGCTCAAGACCGCGGACTCCGGCTACCTGACCCGTCGCCTGGTCGACGTAGCGCAGGACGTCATCATCAGCGAATACGATTGCGGAACCGTCGACGGCATCTACGTACAGGGCATCGTGGAAGCCGGCGAAATTATCGAGCCGCTGCGCGACCGCATCGTCGGCCGCGTGTCGCTCGAAAAGATCAAGGATTACGACGGCAACGTGGTCGTGGACATCAACCAGGAGATCACCGAAGAGCTCGCGGGTGCGATCCAGGCTGCCGGCATCGAACGGGTGAAGATCCGGTCGGTGCTGACCTGCGAATCCAAGCGCGGCGTCTGCGTGATGTGCTACGGCCGCAACCTGGCCTCCGGCCGCCTCGTCGAACTCGGCGAAGCTACCGGGGTCATCGCGGCGCAGTCCATCGGCGAACCGGGAACCCAGCTCACCATGCGTACCTTCCACATCGGCGGTACGGCATCGCGAGTGTCCGAGCAATCGCGGTTGGATGCCAAGAGTAACGGCACGGTCCGCTTCATCGGCTTGCAGACGGTCAAATCCAAGGCGGGCGATCTGGTGGTCATGAACCGCCAGGGCTCGATTGCCGTGGTCGATGACAAGGGCCGCGAACGCGAGCGTTATTCGGTCGTGTACGGCGCCAAGGTCAAGGTCAACGAAGGCGACCAGGTTCAGCTCGGCCAGGTGATGGTCGAGTGGGATCCCTACACCTTCTCGATCCTGACCGAAATCGGCGGCACGGTGCAGTTCAAGGACCTGCAGGAAGGGGTCACGCTGCACGAGGAAGTCGACGAAGTCACGGGCCTGTCGCGCCACGTGGTGGCCGACTCCCCCGACGAGAAACGTCAGCCCGCGATCGTGATCAAGGGCAAGACCAGCAAGCGCTACCTGATGCCTTCCCGTTCGCACCTGATGGTGCAGGACGGCGATACGGCTCATCCGGGCGACGTGCTGGCCAAGATCCCGCGCGAAACCACCAAGACCAAGGACATCACCGGTGGTCTGCCGCGCGTGGTCGAGCTTTTCGAAGCCCGCAAGCCGCATGACACCGCAGTCATCAGCGAGATCGATGGCACGGTGAAGTTCGGCGAAGTCTCCAAAGGCCAGCGCAAGATGTACGTGGTGGCCGATAACGGCACGGAGAAGGAGTACTCGGTGCCGCGCGGCGTCCACATCAACGTTCAGGAAGGCGAGCGCGTGAAGGCGGGCGAACCGCTCATGGACGGCCCGCTCGATCCGCACGACATCCTGGCCGTGCTCGGCGAGAAGGAACTGCAGGCTTACCTGGTGAACGAAATCCAGGAAGTCTACCGGCTGCAGGGCGTCAACATCAGCGACAAGCACATCGAGGTGATCGTTCGCCAGATGATGCGCTGGCGCAAGGTGGAAGACGTCGGCGACACCAAGTTCCTTCTGGAAGAGCAGGTGGATAAGTTCCACTTTGCCGAGGAGAACGAGCGGGTGATTGCGGAAGGCGGACGTCCGGCAACCGGCCGGCCGCTGCTGCTCGGCATCACCAAGGCTTCGCTCTCGACCGACTCGTTCATCTCAGCGGCCTCGTTCCAGGAGACCACGCGCGTGCTGACCGAAGCCTCCATCAACGGCAAGGTCGACCACCTGCGCGGTCTGAAGGAGAACGTCATTGTGGGACGGCTGATCCCCGCCGGCACCGGCATGGAGTACTACCGCAACGTCCGTCTCTCGCCGGAGATGGAGGAAGCGGCGGCCAAGGTGCAGGAGGAGGTATCGCAGGCGTACGAGGAAGCCGAGCGCGCGCTTGAGCTGATGCGTCACGAAGGCGAAACCGAGGAACTGACCGCGGAGTAATGAAGGACGGGCGTCCTCGCCCGTTCATCTGGTTCGTCAAGGCATAAGGCCGCCGGAAACGGCGGCCTTTTAGTTGGATGGGGATCTTTCGTCCCGCTCCCCAGGCCTCACGCGATGGGCTGTACTCCTTGCCTCCTGCGGAGTCGCGCCCGACGGGCGGGACTCTTAGCTTGCCCTGAGCAGCTGAGCGAAGCGCTGTCGAACGGGCCCGGCCACCATCTTCTTCACTTCCCCACGTTTCCGGGCCCGCCCACCGCGTAGATCTTTGGAATGCGTTGTTCCAGCGGAGGCAGGGGCGGGAATGCCGCGTGCGGCTCGGCCTGATACCAGTACGCCACGGAGAAATAGTTGTCCGAGCGATGATTGGCGTGTCCATGTTCGATGGTCGCCCGGAACGACTTGGCAAACGGCACGGGCGAGTCGAGATGGAAGCGGTAAACCGACGAACGGCTGCCAGCCACCTCCAGCCCTTTCACGGGGGCGCCAAAGAGCGGATATGAGAATGGGCTGTCGCCGAAGTCCCAGGCCCCGAGAAAATAATCCTCCGAGCCGGTCCCGTTGATCGATGGCGTGGTCTCGCCGTCGATAAAGAACATCTGGTCTCCCTCGCCCCACCAGCCGTCCTGATTTTGCAGCACCGACATGGTCACGCCAACAA
>Ga0335069_10014161_pt1 | contig 11178 bp, 13 predicted proteins | sample Lox_Sample_11_FD_206714 | JGI IMG/M metagenome (GOLD analysis project Ga0335069, IMG submission 206714) | Soil microbial communities from Loxahatchee National Wildlife Refuge, Florida, United States - Lox_Sample_1.1 | ecosystem: Environmental > Terrestrial > Soil > Wetlands | place: USA... | reverse complement strand
GCGATGAACCGCCTCGACGTCTTCGTCCGCGACGGGATTCCGGGCGTCCCGCTGCCCCAGATCCCGGGCGCGGACGGCGCGGGCGTCGTGGACGCGGTCGGCCCGGGCGTGACGGGGTTGTCGCCGGGAGACCGCGTGCTCGTCCAGCCCGGCCTCTACTGCAACGAGTGCGAGTTCTGCCGCGCGGGCGAGCAGAGCCTGTGCGTGAACTACCGCATCGTCGGCGAACACGCCGCCGGCACGTTCGCCGAGCGCGTGGTGCTCCCGCGGCGCAATCTCTTTTCGATCCCGGCGGGGCTGTCGTTTGCCGAGGCGGCGGCCTTTCCGCTGGCGTACCAGACGGCGTGGCGCATGATCGTCGGACGCGCGGCCGTGCGTCCCGGCGAGACCGTCCTGATCCATGGCGCCGGCGGCGGCGTCGGGACGGCGGCGCTCGAGGTCGCGGTCCTGGCCGGCGCGCGAGTCTTCGCGACGACCTCGGGCGCGGACAAGGCCTCGCGCGCCCGGGAGTCGGGCGCCGAGGCCACGATCGACTACAGGACCGAGGACGTGCTTCAGGCGGTGCGCCGCCTCACCGACAAGCGCGGCGTCGACGTCGTCGTCGACACCGTCGGCGAGGCGACCTGGATGACGTCGCTCAAGATCGCCGCCAAGGGCGGGCGGATCGTGACGTGCGGCGCGACGTCGGGACCGAACCCGAAGGAAGAGATCCGGCTCGTTTTCTGGAAGCAGCTGACGATCCTCGGCTCGACGATGGCGAACGACCACGAGTTCCGGACGCTCTACGCCGCCGTGGCGTCGGGCCGGCTCCGGCCGCGCGTCGACCGCCTCTTTCCGTTCTCGAAGGCTGCCGAGGCGTACCGGTACCTCGAGGAGGGGCGGCACCACGGCAAGCTGGTGCTCGTCCCCGACGGCGGCGAGGCGGCGGCGGCCGCGGTCTGACGGACGCGCTCGGAGTCCGAATCTCTGGATCGGGCCGCCGATCCGTGCGATGATCGGTTCGTCCTTTCCGGGTTCGCGGGCGCTCCCGCCGGCGACGGCCCATGACCGAACCCTCTCCGCGATCCCCCTCCGTCTTCCGCGTCTGCGACCTTCCCGCGGAGGAGCGCCCGCGCGAACGCCTCTTCCGCCTGGGCGCCGCCTCGCTGTCGAACGAGGAGCTGCTCGCGCTCCTCCTCCGGACCGGCATCGCCGGCCAGAGCGCCCTCGACGGCGCTCGGCGGCTGCTCGCCACCCGCGAAGGCCTGAACGGCCTGGCGGGCGCCTCGCCCGTCGAGCTTTCGGCCGAGCGCGGCGTCGGGCCGACGCGCGCGGCCTCGATCGCGGCGGCGCTCGAGATCGCGCGCCGCCTCCCGGCCGAGACGCTCGCCGGCCGCGACCTCTTCAACGAGCCGCGGCTGGTGAAGGACTTCCTGCGGCAGTCCCAGGCCGACGACGCGCAGGAGCGGACCGGTGCGCTCTTCCTGAACGCCCGGAACCGTCTGCTTCGCAACGACCCGGACATCTATCGCGGGACTCTCGACCGCGCGGTCGTCGAGCCGCGGGAGATCCTGCGGCGCGCGCTCCTCGGCCGCGCGGCGGCGGTGATCCTGTACCACAACCACCCGTCGGGCGATCCGACGCCCTCGCGCGAGGACCGGGAGTTCACGCGGCGACTCGCGACCGCGTCCGAGGCCGTCGGCGTGCGCCTCCTCGATCACATCGTCGTCGGCCGCGAGGGCTGCGTCTCGTTCCGGGAGGCGGGGCTGCTGTGAGGCGTTGCATAAGATACAGAGATTTCTTATGCTCTGTGCATGAGAACCACCGTTGACCTCCCCGAGGAGCTTCTCGAGGAGGCGAGAAGGCTGACCGACTCGAAGACGATGCGCGAAACGATCGTCGTCGCGCTTCAGGAGCTGGTGAACAAGAACAAGCGAGAACAGCTGAGTCAGCTGGCGGGCAAGATCCAGCTCGATTTCGACCCCTCCATTTCCCGGGGCCGGGGCCGAAGCCGCAAGCCCCGGTGAAGCGCTTCCTCGTCGACACCTCGGCCTGGGTGGACTTCCTCGCCGGCGAGAGCCTGGCCGGGTCACGGCTGGGGGGCCTTCTCGTCAAAGGAGGCGCGCTGATCTGCGGTCCGGTGGCGGCCGAGCTCCTCTCCGGCGCGAGGACTTCGCGCGAGTTCGCGGTCTTGAGGGATCTCGCCGACGGCCTCGAGGTGGTTGCTGACCCCGATCGGATGTGGACGCGCGTCCGGGAATATCGATTCGCCCTGGCGCGGGGAGGATTCCGCGCCGGCCTCATCGACCTGGTGATCGCCGCGACGGCTCTCGACGCGGGTCTGCCGCTCCTGACCCGCGACCGCGACTTCGCGCGCATCCGCACGGTCGTCCCGATCGAGCTCGATCTCTTCTGAGGTATCGTTCGCCCTTCCCGATGAAAACGTTCTACGCGACGACGCCGATCTACTACGTCAACGACCTGCCGCACATCGGGCACATCTACACCACGGTCGTCACGGACGTGGTCACGCGGTTTCGGCGGCTGACGGGCGAGCCGACGCGCTTCCTGACCGGCACCGACGAGCACGGGCAGAACATCGAGAAGGCCGCGGCGGCGCAGGGGATCGCGCCGCTCGCCCTGGCCGACCGCGTCGTCGAGCGCTACCGGGAGCTCTACCGAACCTTCGAGATCCGGAACGACGATTTCATCCGGACGACCGAGCCGCGGCACCGCCGGGGGGTCGAGGCGCTGATCGCGCGCATCGCCGCCGCGGGCGACTTCTACACGGCGAAGCACGAGGGCTGGTACTGCTCGAGCTGCGAGGCCTTCTACACGGAGAAGGAGCTGGACGCGGAGAAGCGCTGCCCCGTCCACGGCACGCCGACGGCCTGGGAATCGGAGGAGAACGTCTTCTTCCGCCTGTCGAAGTATGCCGAGCCGCTGCTGCGCCACTACGAAAAGCACCCCCGCTTCGTCCGGCCCGAGAGCCGCCTCGCGGAGGTCGTCTCGTTCGTGCGCGGGGGCTTGAACGACCTGTCGGTCTCGCGCTCGAAGGTGCAGTGGGGGATTCCGTTTCCGGGGCACCCGGGGCACGTCGTCTACGTGTGGCTCGACGCGCTCGCCAACTACATCACCGCGCTCGGCTTCGGCTCCGACGACGACCGGTTCTACCGCGAGTACTGGGACCACCCGGACGCCGAGCGCGTGCACTTCATCGGCAAGGACATCCTCCGCTTCCACGCGGTCTACTGGCCGGCGTTCCTGCTCTCGGCCGGCCTGCCGCTGCCGACGACGGTCTGGGCGCACGGCTGGTGGCTGCGCGACGCGAAGAAGGTCTCGAAGTCCGTCGGCAACGTCGTCCGTCCCGACGCGCTCGTTGCCACGTTCGGCGCGGACGCCTTCCGGTACTTCCTGCTGCGCGAGATGGCCTTCGGCCAGGACGCGAGCTTCTCCGACGAGGCGTTCCTGACGCGCTACAACGCCGATCTCGCCAACGACCTCGGCAACACGGTCTCCCGCGTCGCGGCGCTGTGCCGCCAGTCCTTCGGCGGGACGCCCGACCAGGTCGACAGCGACAACGAGGTGCTCCAGGCTTACGGCGATGCCGAGGGCGAGTGGCGCGCCGCCATGACCGACTGTCAGTTCAACCGCGCGCTCGAGGCCGTCTGGAGGCTGCTCACCGCCGTCAACGGCTGGGTCGTCGCGAAGGAGCCCTGGAAGATCCGCAAGCAGGAGGGCGCCGGCTCGGCGCGCCTCCACCGGGTGCTCTCGGCGGCGGCGGAAGGCGTGCGCCTCGCGGCGGTCATGCTTTCGCCGTTCGTGCCGGCGACGAGCCGGAAGATCTTCGAGACGTTCGGCCTGCCGGCGGCCGACCCGACGGCGGCGGCGCTCGCGTGGGGCGGGCTGCCCGTCTCGGCGGCGATGCCGGAGGCGCCGGCGCTCTTCCCGCGGGCGGATGCCGCGGCGTATCTGCAGGACGAGAAGGAGGGACCCATGAATGACGCCGGCACCCCGGCCGCGCCGGCTCCGCCCGCTCCCGCGGACGACCGGATCGCGATCGAGGACTTCCAGAAGGTGCGCCTCCGCACGGCGAAGGTGCTCGTCGCCGAGCGCGTGCCCAAGTCGAACAAGCTCATGCGCCTCGAGGTCGACCTCGGCGACGAGAGGCGGCAGATCGTCGCGGGGATCGCCGCGCAGTACGAGCCGGAGCAGCTCGTCGGGCGCAACGTGGTCGTGGTCGCGAACCTGAAGCCGGCGAAGCTCATGGGCGTCGAGTCCAACGGCATGGTGCTCGCCGCTTCGGTCGGCGACGCGGGCGCACCGGTGCTGCTCGACGTGCCCTCGGACGTGCCGCCCGGCAGCAAGGTCAAGTAGCGTGCTCGCCGATTCCCACTGCCACCTGCAGATGGGAGACGGCGCCGACGCCCTGATCGAGCGCGCCCGGGCCGCCGGCGTCTCCCGCTTTCTCGTGCCGGGGACGACGCTCGCGGACTCGGCGGCGGCGGCCGCGCTGGGCAACCCCGGCGCCGGGATCTTCGCGGCGGTCGGCGTCCACCCGCACGAGGCGAAGGACTTCGACCCGGCGCGCGACGGCGCCGCCTTCGAGGCGCTCGCGCGCCAGCCGGGCGTCGTGGCGATCGGCGAGATCGGGCTCGACTTCCACTACGACCACTCGCCTCGGGGGACGCAGGTCGGGGTCCTCTCGTGGATGCTGGACTGCGCGGCGCGCCTCGGTCTCCCGGTCCTGCTCCACAACCGCGAGAGCGGGGCCGCGATGCTGGAGCTTCTCGAAAAGCGCGGCGCGCGCGAGCGGGCCGGAGTCTTCCACTCCTTCACCGAGGACGCCGAGTACGGGAAGAAAGCGATCGCGCTCGGGTACCTCGTCTCGTTCTCGGGGATGATCACCTTCCGGGCCGCCGAGAACATCCGGGCGGCGGCGTCCGGGCTTCCCCTCGAAAAGATGCTCGTCGAGACCGACACCCCCTTTCTCGCGCCGGTGCCGCACCGCGGGAAGCCGTGCGAGCCCGCCTTCGTGGTCGAGACCGCCCGGAAGCTCGCCGAGGTCAAGGGCGTCTCCTTCGAGAGGGTCGCCGAAGCGACGACGGCCAACTTCGAGCGTCTCTTCCTGAAGGAGGCGCCGTAGGGGAGGGGCTTGCCCCTCCCCCGGGCGGCCGCAAGGGCCGCCTCTACGGCCCAGCGAGGCATGTCGTCCCGCCGCATCTCCCCGGCCGAGTTCGAGTCCTGCGTCGAGGAGGCGCTGTCCGCGGTCCCGGCGCCGTTTCGCAAGTACCTCGAGAACGTCGTCGTCGCCGTCGAGGACGAGCCGACGGACGACGACTACGACGAGACCGACACGCCCGACGACGAGGAGATCTTCGGCATCTTTCGCGGCGTGTCCTACTTCGACCGGTCGCACGTGGTTTCGAGCCTGCCGGCGCAGATCGCCGTGTTCCGCGGCCCGATCCTGCGCTGCTGCGCGACCCGCGGCGAGGCGGTGCGCGAGATCCGCGACACCGTCGTTCACGAGGTCGGCCACATGCTCGGCCTCGACGACGACGAGATGCCGTACTGAGGAGACCTCCATGACGATCCCGAAGGGATGGAAGGTCGCGGCGCTCCTGACGGCTGCCGTCTCGTCGGCGGTGCCCGCGGTCCGCGCCGATGACGAGAAGAAGACGAGCCCGACGGTCGCCCGCGAGACGGCCGAGTCGAACGCGAAGACGCCGGCCGGGCGCCGCTACGAGTCGGCGCTCGAGTCGAGCCTGGACGCGTGGTTGAAGCGCGCCATCGACCGCTGCGGCAAGGGCGTCTCTCCCGAGGATGCCGTCTCCTTCGAGGTCTTCGTCCGGATCAGCGACGGCGGCGAGGCCGAGGAAGTGGTCGTGACGCCGGAGACCGCCGTTTCCCGCTGCGCCGAGCGCGACTTCCGCGATGCCCGCTACCCGCACCCGCCGCAGGAGGGCTGGTGGGTCAGGGTGCCGATCGCGTTGAAGTAGCGCCGCGCGCCGCGGCGACGGCGAAGTGGTTCTGGCAGACGGACGGCAGGGCCGCCGCCAGGGCGTCGTCCAGCCGATTCACCGTTTTCGCAAACGCGGTCGAGTCCCGCCAGGCGGCGGGCAGTCGGCCGAAGACGTTGCGGGGAAGGAACGCGTAAAGGCCGCGGGCGAGCGTTTCGAAGCCCGCCTGCGCCAGCAGCCGCTCGACGTCGGCCCCGGCATAGCGGTAGCGGTGCGCCGCGTCGTGCCCGGGTCCCGGGGACGTTTTCAGCAGCCGAGCCAGGGCCTCGACGCCGCTGAATCGGTTCGGCAGGTGAAAACAGAGGAAGAGGCCCGAGGGGGCGAGCACCCGCCGGATCTCGGCGAGGCTGTCGGCCTCGGTGCCGCCGAGTTCGCGGACGTGCTCGAGGACGCCGACGCTGAACACGGCGTCGAAGGACGCGTCGGGAAACGGCAGGCGCGTCGGCTCGGACAGGTCGCCCTGAACGTAGCGGAGCCGGGGGTCGGGCGCCTCGCGCAGGACGTGCGGCCGGTGCTGGAGGGAGTACGCCGTGACGTCGTGTCCCCGCCCGTGGAGGAAAGCGGCGAAGTGGCCGTCGCCACAGCCCCAGTCGAGCACGCGGGCGGGATGGCGCAGCGCCGCCAGCGTCAGGGCATACGGGAGGCGGTATTGCTGAGCGATCGAAAGCGCCGCGAACTGGCCGAGCTCTCCCGCCGGGGCCGCCCGGCGTTCGGCGTTCAGGCGCGCGAACATCTCGGCCGCCGCGGCTTCGCCGTCCCGAGCCCGGGCCTCCAAAGAAAAGGGCGCGGCTTGCGCCGCGCCCGGTTTCGCGTTCGTGAGGGGCTCCGCGGTTACCGCCGCGGCCCCCGCGGCCCGCGGTGGTCGCGGTTGAAGTGGCCGCGGTGCTCGCCCGGGCCCCGTCCGCCGCGCGGGAACTCGTCGCGGCCCTCGTCCTCGCCGGGGGCGCCCACCGGAGCGAGCGCCATCTCGGCGTCGAGCTGCTCCTTCGAGAGGGCCTGCTTGCGCGAGAGCTTGATCTTGCCCATCGGGTCGACGGCGATGATCTTGACCGTGACCTCGTCCCCCTCCTTGACGACGTCGGTCGTCTGGCGCACGCGGTACGGCGCGAGCTCCGAGATGTGAACCAGGCCGTCCTGGCCCGGCATGATCTCGACGAAAGCGCCGTAGGCCTCGACGCGGCGGACCTTGCCCGTGTACACCTTGCCGATCTCGGGCTCCTGCGTCAGGCCCTCGATGATCTCGATGGCTTTCATCGCCGCCGCCTCGTCGGAGGAGGCGATGGAGACCTTGCCCGAGTCCTCGACGTCGATCTTGCAGCCCGTGGCCTCGATGATCGAGCGGATCGTCTTGCCGCCCGAGCCGATCACGTCGCGGATGCGGTCCTTCGGGATCTGGATCGTGAAGATTCGCGGCGCGTAGCGCGAGATGTTCGGGCGCGGGCTCGGGAGCGCGGCGGTCATCGTCTCGAGGATGTGGAGACGGCCGGCGCGGGCCTGCTCGAGCGCCTTCTCCAGGATGTCGCGGCGCAGGCCCTTGATCTTGATGTCCATCTGGAGGGCCGTGATGCCCTGGCGCGAGCCGGCGACCTTGAAGTCCATGTCGCCGTAGTGGTCTTCCTGGCCCGCGATGTCCGTCAGGACCGCGAAGCGGTCGCCGTCGGAGACGAGGCCCATCGCCACGCCGGCGACGGGCGCCTTGATCGGGACGCCGGCGTCCATGAGGGCGAGCGTGCCGCCGCAGACCGTGGCCATCGAGGACGAGCCGTTGGATTCCAGGATGTCGGAGACGACGCGGACGGTGTACGGAAACGCGTCTTCGGAGGGGAGCATCGGCGCGAGCGAGCGGCGGGCGAGGTTGCCGTGGCCGATGTCGCGTCGGGAAGGCCCGCGCATGAACTTGGTCTCTCCGACGGAGAACGGCGGAAAGTTGTAGTGGAGCAGAAACGTGTGCTCGCTTTCGCCCTCGTACTCCTCGATGATCTGCGCGTCGTCGGCCGTGCCGAGCGTCGCGGTCACGAGGGCCTGGGTCTCGCCGCGCGTGAAGAGGGACGAGCCGTGGGTGCGGGGCAGAATGCCCACCTCGCACGCGATCGGACGGATCTGGTCGAACGCGCGCCCGTCCAGGCGCTTGCCGGCAAGAATCGTCTCGCGCGTCAGCACCTTGACGAGGTCGTCGGCGGCCTTGGCCACCTGCTTGCGGCGCTCGGCCTCGGTCTCGGGGACCAGCGAGATCACGGCCTTCTTGACGGCCTTGATCTCTGCGTAGGAGGCGATCTTGTTGGGAAGGGTCATGGCGGCCATCATCGGCTCCTGCCACGCCTGGCGGACCTCGGCGAAGAGGGCGGCCGGGTAAGCCTCGGGGGCCTGCCAGTGCGGTTTCTGGAAGTTGCCACGGCGCTGGAGCTCGAGCTGGGCGGCGACGATCTGGCGCACGGCTTCGTGGCCGAAGAGGATGGCGTCGATCATTTCGCGCTCGGAGACCTCCTTCGCGCCGCCCTCGACCATGCACACCGCGTCGTTGGTGCCGCAGACGATGAGGTCCATGTCGGACTTGTCCCGCTCGGCGTTGGTCGGGTTCAGGACGAAGCGGCCGTCGAGTCGTCCCACGCGCACGGCGCCGATCGGGGCGTAGAACGGCGCGACCGAGCAGGTCAGCGCGACGGAGGCGCCGTTGATGGCGAGGATGTCGGCGTCGTTCTGGCCGTCGGAGGAGAGGACGAAGGCGACGATCTGCGTCTCGTGGTTGAAGCCCTTCGGGAAGAGCGGGCGAACGGGACGGTCGATCAGGCGCGAGGTCAAGGTCTCCTTTTCCGTCGGCCGGCCCTCGCGCTTGAACCATCCGCCGGGGATCCTTCCCGCGGCGTACGTGGGCTCACGGTAGTCGACCGTCAGCGGGAAGAACTCGGCGTTCTCCTTGGGCTCCTTGGAGAAGACCGCCGTCGCGAGGACCACGGTGTCGCCGAAGCGCACGACGGCGGCGCCGTCGGCCTGCTTGGCGAGCTTGCCGATCTGGATGTCGAGGGACTTGGAGCCGAGCGGGACGGAAATCTGGTCGATCATGGGATTTACCCTTCTCGTCTAATGGCGTCGGGAGGCGGCCGGCCGCTTCGAAGCGGCCGCGACGAACCGCGGCAGGGCCGCGCCGGCGTCGCCCGGCGCCGGGTGGACTACTTGCGCAGGCCGAGGCGCTCGATCAGCTTGTGGTAGCGATCGGCGCTCTCGCTGCGGAGATACTCGAGCAGCCGGCGACGGCGCCCGACCATCTTCAAGAGACCGCGGCGAGAGTGGTGGTCCTTCGCGTTCGACTGGAAGTGCTCGGTCAGGTACGCGATGCGGTTCGTCAGCAGCGCGACCTGGACCTCCGGCGACCCCGTGTCGGTGTCGTGCGTCCGGTACTGCTCGACGATCTTCGTCTTGCCGGACTCGTATTCGGTGACGTTCACCTTGCCTCCAACTGACTCAATTCACTCACTCTTTTTTAATAAGCCGCGGAGAGTACCACAGAACCGCGCTGGTGACCATTCCGACTGTAGGGGCGGCCCTTGGGGCCGCCCGCGGGCGGGGACCAGCCCCGCCCCTACGGAGACCTCATCTACGCCAGCACGATCCGCGGCTTGATCATGGCGACCCCCCGGTTTCCGATGGGGTTGACCTGTCCGAGGGCGAGCATGTCGTCGGCGGGGCCGACCAGGGTCACCCAATCGCCTTCCCGGGCGTGGACCCCCCGGGCCGGGACGGCCTGGCCGCGGCGGATCTTCCAGGCCTCCAGGGAGGCGAGCTGGACGCGCGGGAAGGGGAAAGCCACGCGCGCGAGCGGGACGGCGTGCGGGCCGGCCAGGCGCTCGGCCGGAGACAGCGCCTCGAAGCGCTCGAGGCTCATGGCGTCCTCGATCCGGAAGCTGCCGATGCGCGTGCGGCGGAGCGACTCGAGGTGCGCGCCGCAGCCGAGCTTCTCGCCGAGCTCGCTCGCGATCGAGCGGATGTACGTGCCGGAGGAGCAGGCGATCGAGAAGCGCAGCGCGCCGCCCGACGGCTCGCCGAAGGTCAGGCTCGTCACGCGGACCTTCTTCGGGAGCGACGGCACCGCCTCGCCCTTGCGGGCCATCTCGTAGAACTTCCGGCCGCCGACCTTCTTGGCCGAGTACGGCGGCGGCGCCTGCAGGAACTCGCCGCGAAAGGCCTCGGCGGCGGCGGCGACGGCGGCCGCGGTCACGGCGGAGGCGTCGCGCTCGGGGCCGACGACTTCCCCCTCGCGGTCGTAGGTGGTCGTCGCGCGGCCGAGCCGGATGACGCCCTCGTAGGATTTGTCCATCAGCGTGAAGAACCCCTGGAGACGCGCCGCGTTGCCCGCGCAGAGCAGGAGCAGGCCCGTCGCCATCGGGTCGAGCGTGCCGCTGTGTCCGATCCGCGACAGCCCGGTCACGCGCCGCGCCCGCTCGACGACGTCGTGGGAGGTCAGCCCTTCGGGCTTGTCGAGCAGGAGCAGGTAGCCGCGCTGCAGCGGATCGGCCGCCGTCACGAGGGGTCCTCGTCGTCCGGCTCGCCGGCGGACGGGGGAAGCACCTGGTGCAGGAGCTCCTCGATGCGCGCGCCGCGCTCGAGCGAGCGGTCGGTGACGAAGTGGAGCTCGGGCGCGTAGCGGAGCTGGCACCGCTGGCCGACTTCGCGGCGCAGGAACCCGGCGGCGCGCTTCAACGCGTCGCCCGCCTTGCGGCGCTCCTCCTCGCCGCCGAGGCACGAGAAGAAGACCCGCGCGGACTTCAGGTCGGGCGGCATCTCGACGTCGGTGACCGTGACCTGGTGCAGGTCCGGGTCGTGCGCCTCGAGCAGGAGCAGGCGCGAGAGCTCCGCGCGCACGACGTCGGCGACGCGCTGGCTGCGGCGGGACTCTTTCTTCATGCCGTCTCACACATGGATGAACTCGTTCCGGTAATCCAGGATCTCCCCGTCGAGGTTCTCTTCGACGAAGCGCAGGACGTGCTGCAGGAGCGCGTCGAGCGGCGCCTGCTCGCTCCCGACGACCGCGACGCCGAGGCGCGCCCGCTGGAGGAGATCCTGGTCGGCGACCTCCGCGGCGGAGACCTCGAAATCGTTCCGGATGCGCGTCTTCAGGCTCTTGACGATCATCCGCTTCTCCTTCAGGCCGCGGCAGCCCGGAAGGTGAAGGTCGAAAACGGCA
>Ga0335069_10014160_pt1 | contig 11178 bp, 5 predicted proteins | sample Lox_Sample_11_FD_206714 | JGI IMG/M metagenome (GOLD analysis project Ga0335069, IMG submission 206714) | Soil microbial communities from Loxahatchee National Wildlife Refuge, Florida, United States - Lox_Sample_1.1 | ecosystem: Environmental > Terrestrial > Soil > Wetlands | place: USA: Florida... | reverse complement strand
TTGAAGGACCTGCTGGATGGGAAGGAGGATGTTTTCTTCCTGCTCGATGAGATTTTAAAGGGTACCAATTCCGCGGATAAGAGTACTGGTTCAAAGCTCTTCATCGCCCGAATTGCAGGTATGGGCGCAACCGGAATAATTGCGACCCATGATGTATCGCTGGGAGAAATGGGAACAAACAACGGAGGGATCATTACGAACAAGTGTTTTGAAATTGAGATCTGCGGTGAAAAGATATCTTTCGATTACAAGCTGAGAAATGGTGTAACTTCCAGGATGAATGCAGCACTTCTCATGAAGGAAATGGGAATAGTGGATTAGCAGGTACATTTATCAACAATTTCAATATTTCTCCCCTGTCAATATCGTATTTTAAGATTCACATATTCAGCGCAGTATTGCATTTTCAGGAATCCTGATTAAAGCTGGTTGTTGAAAAATCGCCTTATAGGGGCAGGGCAGAATCACTATATTTGCGCAAAATTCCCGGGAATGTCAGTAGGCTATACAGAGGAGCATATTAAGACCCTTGAGTGGCGCGAACATATCAGGCTCAGGCCAGGCATGTACATTGGCAAGCTTGGGGATGGCTCTTCACAGGATGACGGCATCTATGTCCTCCTCAAGGAGGTTATGGATAACTCCGTCGATGAATATATGATGGGGTACGGTAAGAAAATCGATGTATCGATTACCGACAAAGAGGTGAGCGTGAGGGATTTCGGCAGAGGCATTCCGCTTGGGAAGGTGCTCGATGCCGTTTCAAAGATGAATACCGGGGCCAAATACGACTCAAAGGCATTTAAAAAGTCGGTGGGACTTAACGGTGTGGGGGTCAAGGCGGTCAATGCCCTTTCCAGCAGGTTCGTGATAAAGTCATTCCGCGACGGCGAGGTTAAGTCGATAGAGTTCGATCACGGCAATGTTGTAAAGGAGGAACCTCTGAAAAAATCGCAGGAGGAGAACGGAACGGAGGTGACTTTCCATCCCGATCCTGCAATGTTCGGTAACTTCCATTTTATATCGGAATATGTCGATAACCTCCTGAAAAACTATGTTTACCTCAACTCGGGGCTGGTTATCAATTTCAACGGTACAAAATTCTACTCCAGGAACGGGCTCCTCGACCTTCTGAGCGAGAATATGAACAGGGAAGGACTTTATCCGATCATCCACCTGAAAGGTGAGGATATCGAGGTAGCCTTTACCCATGGAGAGCAGTACAGCGAGGAATATTACAGCTTCGTGAACGGGCAGAACACTACCCAGGGAGGCACGCACCTGATTGCATTCAAGGAGGCAATTGTCAAAACGATAAGGGAGTTTTACAAGAAGGATTATGATCCTTCAGACATCAGGTCATCAATTATAGCGGCAATTAGCATTAAAGTCGAGGAACCTATTTTTGAATCCCAGACCAAAACCAAGCTTGGATCAAAGGATATGGGTCCGGAAGGACCTTCGGTGCGGAACTTTATTGTTGAGTTCATAAAAAAACATCTCGACGATTTCCTGCATAAAAACCCTGAGACCGCCAGGATACTGCTGAAGAAAATCCAGGATTCGGAGAAAGAGAGAAAAGCAATCTCATCAATCCAGAAGCTTGCCCGCGACAGGGCCAAAAAGGTAAGCCTCCATAACAAGAAGCTCAGGGATTGCCGGATTCATTATAACACCAACGATCCCGATAAGCTCGATTCATCGATCTTCATCACTGAAGGAGACTCGGCCAGCGGCTCTATTACAAAATCACGCAGTGTTGAGACACAGGCGGTTTTCAGCCTCAGGGGCAAGCCGCTCAACTCCTACGGGCTGACGAAAAAAATAGTTTACGAAAACGAGGAGTTCAACCTGCTGCAGGCCGCGCTGAATATCGAAGACGGGATAGAGAATCTCCGCTATAACAACATTATCATTGCAACAGATGCCGATGTCGACGGTATGCATATAAGGCTCCTGCTGCTAACCTTCTTCATCCAGTTCTTCACCGACCTGGTAAGGAAAGGACATGTTTACATTCTCCAGACCCCGCTTTTCAGGGTGAGGAACAAAAAAGAGACGCGTTATTGTTACAGCGATGAGGAGAAGAATAAGGCGATTAAACAGCTCGGGCCGAACCCTGAAATTACCAGGTTCAAGGGACTCGGGGAGATTTCGCCCGAGGAGTTCAAGCACTTTATCGGGAAGGATATCAGGCTTGAACCGGTGAGGATGAAAAAGGATGATTCAGTTAACGGGTTCCTCGAGTTTTACATGGGCAAAAACACACCTGAAAGGCAGGATTTTATAATTGACAACCTGCGGATCGAGGAGGACCTTATAGAAGAAGACAGGGAATAGTTAAAAGCTCTCAGGAGGATATGGCAGAAGATGATGAATTGGATGATCTGAATCCCGGTGACGGAGGTGAACCGTATCCAGGCGGGGATGTATCTTCATCTGCGCTGCATACCGTTACCAAGCTGTCGGGCATGTACCGCGACTGGTTCCTCGATTATGCATCGTATGTGATCCTTGAAAGGGCAGTGCCGCACCTCCTCGACGGCCTGAAACCTGTCCAGCGAAGGATCCTCCATTCAATGAAACGCATGGATGACGGCAGGTTCAACAAGGTTGCCAATATTATTGGCCATACCATGCAGTTTCACCCCCATGGCGACGCCTCAATCGGCGATGCACTTGTACAGCTGGGACAGAAGGATCTCCTTGTCGATACCCAGGGAAACTGGGGCAATATCCTCACCGGCGACGGGGCCGCCGCCCCAAGGTATATTGAGGCCAGGCTGTCAAAATTCGCCCTTGAGGTTATTTTCAACCCTAAAACTACTGAATGGAAACTCTCATACGACGGGAGGAACAAGGAACCTGTGACATTGCCGGCCAAGTTCCCCCTCCTGCTGGCCCTCGGTGCCGAAGGTATTGCCGTCGGACTAGCTTCCAAGATACTTCCGCATAACTTCAATGAGCTGATAGATGCCTCCATTGATTACCTGATGGGGAAGGAATTTGTTCTCTATCCCGATTTTCCTACAGGAGGATTTGTTGATGTTTCAAAATACAACGACGGGCTGAGGGGAGGAAGCGTAAAAGTCAGGGCCCGGATAGAAAAGATCGATAAGAAAGAGCTTGTAATAACCGAGATACCTTTCGGAAAGACAACGGCGTCGCTGATAGAATCAATCATCAAGGCTAACGAGAAGGGGAAGATCAAAATCAGAAAGATAGACGACAATACTGCCGAAAACGTTGAGATTGTCATACAGCTTGTCCCGGGTGTATCGCCCGATAAGACAATTGACGCACTCTATGCCCTGACCGATTGTGAATATTCAATTTCACCCAACTCGTGCGTTATCGAGGGGAATAAGCCCTCTTTCATGGGCGTAAGCGAAATGCTTAGGAGATCCGCCGACCAGACAGTGCTGCTCCTGAAGACCGAACTCAGCATAAGGAAGTCCGAACTCCAGGAAGAGTGGCACATGTCATCACTTGAAAAGATATTCATCGAGGAAAGGATTTACCGCGACATCGAGGAATGCGAAACATGGGAGTCGGTGATCCAGGCAATTGACAAGGGGCTGAAGCCTTTCAGGAACAGGCTTCTCAGGGAGGTTACTCGCGATGATATTGTCGCCCTTACCGAGATCAGGATCAAGAGAATTTCAAAATACGATGCAAAGAAGGCCGATGAGCATATCAGGGCACTTGAAAGCGAGCTTGAAGAGGTAAAGAATCACCTTAAAAACATAATTCCCTATACCATAAACTACTTCAAGCAGATAAAGAAAAAATACGGAAAGGGAAAAGAGAGAAAAACCGAGATCAGGAGCTTTGACACGATCGAAGCAACCAAGGTGGTGGCAAACAATGCGAAGCTTTATGTCAATTACAAGGAGGGGTTTGTAGGTACAGGCCTGAAGAAGGATGAATTTGTCAGCGACTGCTCGGATATTGATGATATCATCATTATCAGGAAGGACGGGGTTTACCTTATCACAAAAGTAGCTGATAAAGTCTTCGTGGGGAATGACATCCTGTATGCCAATGTATTTCTCAAGAACGATGAAAGGACAATCTACAATATTGTTTACCAGGATGGCAAGGACGGTCCGCTGCTGGCAAAAAGATGCAGCATAACAGGGCTCACCAGGGACAAGGAATACAATGCCACGAGGGGCAAAGCAGGCTCAAGGATCATGTACCTGAGTGCCAACCCCAACGGCGAAGCCGAGGTAATAAAGATCCATCACAAGCCAAGGCCAAGGCTTAAAAAGCTGGTGATCGAATTCGATTTCGGTCAGCTCAATATCAAGGGCAAATCGTCGATGGGCAATATTGTCACCAAGAACCCGGTGCAGAAAATTGCCCTCAAGGAAAAAGGACTTTCCACGCTCGGCGGAAGGAAGATCTGGTTTGATGATGCGGTCTTCAGGCTTAATGTCGACGGCAGGGGAAACTACCTGGGTGAATTCGTTGGGGACGACAAGATACTGGTTATTACAAAGAACGGATTTTTCAGAACCTCGGGGTTTGACCTTTCAAATCACTTCGAGGAGAATATCCTGGTCATAGAAAAGTTCCATCCCGAAAAAGTTTATTCCGCGGTTTACTGGGACCAGGAGCAGAAATTCTACTATGTGAAGAGGTTCATGGTGGAGGAATCAGAGAAGGCACAGTGTTTCATCAACGAGGATCCCGAATCGAGGCTCTACAGCCTCACCGAGGTTGAATACCCCAGGTTTGAGATAAGCTTCGGCGGTAAGCATAAGGCAAGGAAAAATGAGATTATCGAAGTGGCAGAATTCATAGGGGTTAAGAGCTATAAGGCTAAGGGCAAGCGACTTACAAGTTTTGTTGTTGATAACATCCAGGAGATCGAACCGGTTGCCAGAAAAGAGTCACCTGTACCTCCTAGGACTGACCAGGATGAAGAGCCGGAAGCAAAAGATACCAGGCAGGATTCCGCACAAATGACCCTTGAACTCTGATGGCTGACCCGAAAAGAATATACTTCATCGGATACATGGGAAGTGGTAAGTCCACTGCCGGCAGGAAACTCGCGTCCATGCTCGGCTGGGATTTCATTGATCTTGACGAGATTATCGAGGAAAAAAACGGAAGGACGATTGAGGAGATATTCCTTTTTTCAGGAGAGGGGGAATTCAGGAAGATTGAATCAAATCTGCTCCGGAATATTGCCTGTAGAAATAATACTGTAATTTCGGTTGGCGGGGGCGCACCCTGTTTCTTCGGAAATATGGATTTCATGAACAGGACAGGTCGCACCATATATCTGAAAATGAAGCCTGAGGACCTGAGCAAGCGGATCCGGAACGACAGTAAAACGAGGCCGCTTCTTAAGGGCCTTTCAGGAGGAGAGCTGCAGAAATTCATAGAAATGAAGCTTGCGGAAAGAGAATATTATTACCTTCAGTCAGGTTTGGTAGTTGATGGAAATAATCTTGATTTAGAGGAAATTAAATCAAGATTTTAATAAAAAGTGGGATAGGGAAAAGTCAGCGGTTTGTGTGAATCTTTTATCACCGAAAACCGGCCGTTAGTCATTAATACATGGCTTGTTACTGAAAAAAAGCGGACCTCAGGGCGCTTTGTATTAATAATTTCTTAATTTTAAACATATTTTATTCATTACTGCATGAAGGATAGGTTGTTCCAACTCCTGGGAGTCGAAGCTGGTGAGGAGTCTATGGTGTCGATGCTTCTGACGCAATCTGTCTTTCTGGGTATTTTCTTAGGGGCATTCGATATCAGTGCGCACTCTCTCTTCCTTTCAGTCTTTGATGAAAAGATGATGGCCAGGGCGTATGTGATATCCGGTCTGGCTGGAATTATCCTGACAGGGAGTTATACCTGGCTTCAGACAAAAATGAAATTCAGGGGGTTCGCAACGACCAACCTGGTTTTTGTCACATTGCTTACGATTGCTCTGTGGATCGCCCTTACGATTTTCCCGGGAAAACTGATTACGTTCGCTGTCTTTGTGATGCTTGGCCCCCTTAATATCCTGGCTATGCTGGGTTTCTGGGGTACAACCGGAAGACTTTTCACACTGCGCCAGGGAAAAAGGCTTTTTGGCATCGTGGATGTGGGATTGGTACTGGGTACTATTGTAAGCTATTATGCTATACCCATACTTCTTTCCCTGAAGTTCAGCTCGCATAATATACTGCTGATAAGTGTGGCGAGTGTTTTTGCAGCAACTGTAATCCAGGTGATTATTGGCCGCAGGTTTACATTCGTCGTTGTGGAAACATCAAAATCGGAAAAGAAACCGGGCCTTTCAGTATTCAGGGATAATTCCTACATAAGAATAATGGGGGTTTTTGTGGCCCTTTCCGTGATGACCGCCTTCTTCGTCCAGTACTCCTTTATGGCAGTCACAAGGCTGCAGTATCCGCTGGAAGAAGATATGGCAAGGTTCCTTGGACTATTCCTGGGTTCAATGATGATCTTCACCCTGCTTGTCAAGCTCCTGGTTTTTTCTTATATCATTAAAAACTACGGACTTAAGCTCTGCCTGGTGATATCCCCGATACTGATAGTCGCTTTCACGGCACTTGCAATTATTATCGGGATGACAATGGGCTATACACCTGCCTCGATGAGCGGCTTTATAATTTTCTTCCTGATCCTTGCTCTGAGCAGGCTCTTTTCAAAATCGCTTAAAGACTCCATTGAATCTCCCTCTTTCAAGGTTATTTACCAGACAGTTGACGAAAAGATAAGATACGAGGTGCAGTCGGGTATCGACGGAACTGTGAACGAAATATCCGCTCTCTCATCGGGCCTTATCCTTGCAGGCCTTGGAACCATCGGTTTCATAAAGCTGATACATTTTTCCTGGGCACTTCTGATTATCATAATCGCCTGGACATTTGTCGCTTTCAGGCTTTATAAGGAATACAGGAAATCAATCCGCGACTCGCTGGAAGCTGTCGACAACGGTGCCCGGTCTGCTGACGCAGCCGAGACATGGGAATCGCTCAACAGCGCAGCCGCCGGTAAGATTCTGTTCTCGAAGAATTACTACCAGCTTGCTACCGGTGACCTCTCCCTGATAGACAGGACCTCCAACAGGTCGCTTTTATCATATATCACGGAAAATGCAGAGAGCCACCAGGACCTTTCCCTTATGCCCGCACTGAAGAAAATTGCCTCGGCAGAAAACATCGATGAAGCTTTGCGACACAAGGCAGCTGAGGTAATTTACCAGCTGGAAGAATCAAATGGTGATCCCAGGAGACTGGCCGGAAGAACTGCACAGTCTCAGGAAGACGAAAAGGTTATCAATGCACGGAAAACACTGGCCGATTCAAGGCTTCCTCAGACAACAGAGATATTGAGGCTTCTGCGCGACAACAATATTGAATCGAAAAGATACGGGATATTCCTTATCGGGAAATTCCGCCTCGAAGACATGATCGGTGAGGTTTGCGACTGCCTTAAGATAAAGGGCCTTGAAACGGATGCATCCAATGTGCTCGGCAGCTTCGGATCAAAAGCTTATGACCCGCTTTTCAGGGCGTTCCTGGGATCATCGGGAAACCCGGAAATAAGCAAGACAATAATACGCCTTCTTGGCAACTCGGGTGAAAGGGAGAACTCAGAATTCCTTTTTGCACGTTTGTGGAACAACTCGAGGACCCTGAAGGAAACGGCGGCCGGCCTCCTTGTAAGCAACGGCTTCAGGGCCGGGGGAGAAGAAAAGGACAAGCTTCACCAGCTTGTGACTGAAATAATCGGGATAATGACCTGGAACATTTCGGCCCAGGCCTGCCTTGAGAAAAGTGAAAATGAACTCCTGAAAAAAGTCATTGACTCAGAAACAGCTTCCTGGAACAATTTCCTCTTCAATGTGCTTTCGATTGCCTATGATAAGGGATCTCTCGATAAAATACGGGCTAATATTGAAAGCGGAACTGTAGGATCGGTCAACTACGCGCTCGAAATGATCGATATTGTTATCGGGGATGCCATCAAACCCAGGCTGGTTTCGGTTGTCGACGCCGTTCCTTTTGAAGAAAAATTAAAGAACCTTCACCAGTTTTACCCCGGATCGGTTCCTGAATATGAAAAGCTCATTGACGACATACTTAACAGGGACTACAACCTAATCAGCATATGGGCGAAAGCTTGTGCCCTTCATTCCATACCCTCACTTACCGGCGAAGAAATGATTGATTCTGCAACCGCACTGCTTTTCAGTCCCGAGGATATACTCAGGGAGGAGGCAGCAAGAATTATCGGCCGGACAGACAGGAAGATATTTGAGAGGGTTGCTTCGCGCATTCCGGCAGGTATTGCTTCCTCAATCGAGAAGATCATTGACGGAAAATTTCCCGAACCGGAATTCCTTTTCGAAAAGACAGTCCTCCTGTCATCGTTCTTCAGGGACATCCCGGAGGATGAACTTTTAATTATCGCGGAAAATACGAAGCACATCGGTAAGGTTGACGGGCTTGGCATCAGCGGCGAAGAAGAACTACTGGTCTTTGCCGGACCCGGCAGGGCCTTTGTTGCCGATAAAGGCTCACTTGAAGCCGTGAAAGCTGAAATCTCCAATATAAATGGGTTGATTTATTCAGTGGATATTGCTGTTTTTCAGGAGTTCAACAGGGTTTTCCCGGAAAAATCAATGAATGTTTACAGGATGGTCGACAGGCTGATCGGGGAAAAAATATCTTGAAGAGGATGGCCAAAAGGAAGACAACCATATTCAGACAGCTGATATTCAACATTGTCATCCCGACATTGCTTGCCCTCCTTGTGTTTGCAGTTCTCAATTTCCAGCATAACAGCAACCTCGTCAAGAAAAGCATCGATGATAAGAACAAGATGCTTGCAAACGAGGTGACAAAGGTTCTCCGCTTCCAGGACATCGCAGTAAATATTATTGACGTCGAATTTACCAACAGGTTCAGGGAACTGAGCTCAAAGCTTATTAACCAGTATTTCGCAAATACCGAAAATATAAAGAACCTTGATCTCAGGGCCGTGGCAACAAAGATGGGAATGGATCCTGAGAACGAGGATATCTATGCGATCTCCCGCGACGGGATAATTGTTAATACGACATTCAGGGCCGACATGGGCCTGAACCTTTTCTCATATGGCGATGTTTTTAAAAAATATCTCCTCCAGATCCTCGACTCGGGAAAATTCAAATCCGACCTTTTTGCGATTGAAGCCAAAACCAAAAGGCCGAAAAAATACAGTTACCAGCCTACACCCGACGGGAAATATATAATAGAACTGGGAGCATATTCAAAAAAGGTTGAGGAGATAATACAGGCGATCGAGGATGTTAAAACGGAGCTGAAGAATGAAACAGAAGGGATCATTGATGTCGAGCTCTTCTTCATGGCCGACGGGCCCTTCAGCATGAACAAGAATGCTGAGTTCATAGAGAATCAGCAGCAAAACCTGCTGAATGCCTTCTCGCATAAGGACACCACCAGCTTCACGGAAAAGGTTGGCAGCTCCTGGTACCAGTACCAGTACATCTTCCAGGAGAGGGCAAATGTTTCTGAAAAGCCGATGTCGAGCCTTTACAAGGGATCAGTTATAAGGATCATCTCCGACAGGACTTCACAGAAGCTGCTCCTGCGGACAGAGATCCTGAGGTTCCTGGCAATCTTCCTTGTCACCATGATCATTGTAAGTATCCTGATGTACAGGAAGACAAAGGTAATCACCGAGCCGATAAAGAACCTTGTCGACAATGTCGACAGGATAACCAACGGTAACCTGAGGGAAAGAGCCGATGTGACCGGCAATAATGAGATCACAAGGCTCTCCGAGAAATTCAACATGATGATCGCCCAGCTTGAAAGCTATTACTATGAGCTGGAAGAAAAGGTCAAGGAGAGAACCCTTAGGATTGAAAAGCAGAAAGAGGAGATTGAATCGCAGCGCGACGCCCTGGCTGAGAAGAACACAATGCTCAATGAAGCCTATGTGGAGATCGAGGAGCAAAAGAAGCACATTATGGACAGCATCTACTATGCAAGAAGGATCCAGACCGCTATACTTCCTTCGTATGCCCTCCTCGACAAATATTTTAAGAATTACTTTATCTTCTATATGCCCAAGGATATCGTAAGCGGTGACTTTTACTGGATGTCCGTCAATTCGGGCCTGGTAATGATTGCCGCCGTCGACTGTACGGGTCACGGGGTTCCAGGGGCATTCATGTCAATAGTAGGATTCAACCAGCTGAATAATGCGGTGAATGTTCAGAAAGCAAGGAAGGCTTCCGACATACTGAACGAGCTCAACAGGGGAGTCATCCAGACCCTGAACGAGAACTCCAGCGAGACTTCCATTAAAGACGGTATGGACATGACGCTCTGCGTTTTCGATTTCAAGAACAGGAAGCTCGATTTTGCCGGAGCCAATAACCCGATCATTCATATAAGAGATAATGTAATGAACAAGATCAAGGGAGACAGGTTCCCGATCGGTGCTTATGTTGAAGGTGAAACACAGCTCTTCGCGAATAATGAGGTGAAACTTATCGAAGGAGACATGATATACATGTTCTCGGATGGATATGCCGATCAGTTCGGCGGCCCCGAGAACAAGAAGTTTTTTACGAAGAGATTTGAACAGCTGCTCTACGATATTCATAATGAGCCTCTCGAGCAGCAGAAGGAGCTGCTGAAGTCGACGCTGTACGACTGGATGGGCAATAACGACCAGGTGGACGATATCCTGGTTATCGGAATTAAAGTATAGTCATAACAGATATGGGACCAGAATCAACAATGAAAAAATTTAACCCGTTTCCGGGGCTGAGACCGTTCCTGCCGGAGGAGAGCGATCTCTTTTTCGGGAGGGAAGGAGAAAGCGAGGAAGTACTTGGCAAGCTTCTCAAGAACAGGTTTGTGACTGTAATGGGAGCCTCAGGCACAGGTAAATCCTCACTGATCTACTGCGGTGTCCTGCCAAGGGTCAAGAAGATGGGAAGTGACTCATCTTCATGGAAAATACTGACATTCAGACCTGGAAACGATCCGGTCGGAAATCTTACAGAGACTATTGCCCTGGCATCGGCCGGTGACGGAGATGCAGAATCCGCAAGAAAATCAGCAGCCTCAATCCTTGCTTCAGGTCCCCAGGGTTTGAGCACTGCCGTTAAAGAGCTCCTGATCAGGA
>Ga0335069_10014159_pt1 | contig 11178 bp, 13 predicted proteins | sample Lox_Sample_11_FD_206714 | JGI IMG/M metagenome (GOLD analysis project Ga0335069, IMG submission 206714) | Soil microbial communities from Loxahatchee National Wildlife Refuge, Florida, United States - Lox_Sample_1.1 | ecosystem: Environmental > Terrestrial > Soil > Wetlands | place: USA... | reverse complement strand
CCGCATCAGACCCTAAAAACGTAATATCTTAACCAGATATACAGAGCGCAGATGATAACCGATTCGATCATGAGGGGCATGCCATAGAGCATGAACCTTTTGAAAGAAATCGGCCTTCCCATTTGCTCAGCAATACCCACGACAACCACATTGGCCGAAGCGCCGATGGCCGTGCCGTTTCCACCGAGACAGGCGCCGAGCGACAAGGACCACCACATGGGCATGAGATCGGGATGATGGAGGAGTGCGGTGCCGGAAAGATTCGGCCACAGCTGGTGCGCCATATTGATGATGAGCGGGTTCATGGTGGCTACGTACGGGATGTTATCGATGAAGGCCGATGCGAAGGCCGAGAACCAGAGGACGATCATGCTTGTTCCGAGGAGATTGCCTTGCGTCAGCGCGAGCACCTGAATGGACATCCACTGTATGAGACCCACCTTGACCACGGCGCCGATGATAATAAAAAGACCCATGAAAAAGAAGAGGGCGCTCCACTCCGCCTGGGCGAACAGGTGGTGCGGTCTCTTGATCCCTGAAATAAGAAGAAGAAGGCTCGCACCAAAGAGAGCAACCGTTGCCGGCTGAAGTCCGAGCGTCTCGTGTATCACAAAACCGGTGATCGTCACCGCGAGCACCGCGACCGACTTTTTGAGGAGCACAGGGTCCTTGATCGCCTCTTTCTCGTTCATGGCCATGACCGATGCGCGCTGGTCCTCATGAACCACGAACCTTCGGCCAAAAACAAACTTAATAGTAACGATAAAAGCGATCATGACAAGAATAATTACAGGTGTCAGATGATGGACGAAGGGCATAAAACCAAGCTGGGCCTTTGACCCGATCATGATATTCGGCGGGTCGCCGATAAGGGTGGCTGTGCCGCCTATGTTCGATGCCAGCGCCTCGGTAATGAGAAAGGGCACTACGTCAAGTTTCAGGTCCTTGCAGATGAGCACGGTAACGGGAGCGATGAGAAGCACGGTCGTCACATTATCGAGAAAGGCCGAAACCACGGCTGTGACTGATGCAAAGATAGCGAGGATGAGAAAAGGCCGCCCCTTAGCGATCTTGGCGCTCTTGATTGCCAGATACTCGAAAGCGCCTGTAGGTTTCATGATGTTTATGATGACCATCATGCTGATAAGGAGAAACATGACATTCCAGTCAATGCCGATGTCTACCGAACTAAAGGCTTCTTCCTGTGTCACAATCCCGAGGACGATAAGCAGTGCAGCCCCGAAAAGGGCGATAATAGTTTTATGGATCTTTTCGTATATGATCAGTGCATAGGCCAAAAGAAAAACTGCTGTTGCGATCCAGAAAGCATGGCCCGTTGCGATCTGACGTGTGGTCGCGGCGACTTCTTGCGTCATCGTTCTATCTCCTCCATAAAAGATTGCCGTCTTTGCGGTTCAGCGCAATGAAACGGAGTATTGATCCGTTCATCGCTTGAGGACTCGTATTCGATGTTGGCCGGCTTCCGGTCGGTCTTTAATCCAGGTAAATAATGAAACCATTAATATAATATTCGGCTACGGCCCAGATGGAATTCTAAAATAAGAGGTTTTCATTTACAAGCACATTCTTTCTACTTACCGGGGCTCGCGTCGCCCCCTCCACGGGCGAGAGCTCGATGGAGCCTCCCCCTCTCGCTCATGAATGGGCTAAGCTCCGCTCAGAACTGCCTTGAAGCTCCCGAATTCGCCTGTTTCGTCGCGTCGCCCCCTCCACCAGCCAAGCTGTCGGAGCTTCCCCCTCTCGCTCATGAATGAGCTATATATACAGCCTGGCTTCGTGTTATGAGCGGGCTTATCTTACCCCCGCAAGCTGATGAATGTCACGGGTCTACCAGTCCTATTTGTAACTGGTTAAATTAATTTGCTTATCCACGAACAATCTGATATAAAATTAGCCTGTTTGATAGGGTCTCATTGAAACAATCGGTCCGATGATCCGTAGTGTGCGAGAGTAGAGACCGGCTGATTATTAAGAAAGGACAATTTGGCGGTATCAGAAAAAGGTCTATGCGTATAGAAGAATTCGACTATTCTTTGCCCAAAGAGATGATAGCGCAGTATCCGCCTGAGGACAGGACCCGTTCACGCCTGCTCGTTTTTGAGAGGAAACATAGGACCATGGAGCACAGGCGCTTCAGCGACATCATAGAGTATCTACGCGAAGGCGACCTTCTGGTTCTCAACAACAGCAAGGTATTTCCTGCGAGGCTCGTGGGGAAAAAACAGACGGGTGGTATGGTGGAGATTCTCCTCGTAGAGAAGACGGACCGCGACAGGTGGCTCTGCCTCGCGAAGAATGTGAAGAACGGGGCCGATGGTCTCGAAATCTCTATAGGGTCGCACCGGGCCACTCTTCAGAGACAGGAAGAGGCCTTTGCCGTCACCTTTCTCTATGACGGCGACAGCGACGATATCGTCATGGAATACGGGAAGATGCCACTACCTCCCTATATCAAAAGAAATAACGGAAACGGCGCGTATAGCGCGCTTGATATTAAGCGGTATCAGACTATCTATGCGGAAATAAAGGGTTCAATTGCGGCCCCTACCGCCGGTTTCCATTTCTCCGAAGAGCTCATGCGCACAATTGAGAGCAAGGGCGTAGAGGTCGTCAAGATTACGCTTCATATCGGTACAGGTACTTTTTCTCTCATGAAGAGCCATACGGTGGAGGCCCACAGGATGCATCGGGAGTACTATGATGTGGATGAAACCGCAAGAGAATCTATAAGAAGCGCCAGGGAAGCGGGAAGACGAGTGGTCGCCTGCGGCACGAGTGCGGTGAGGACACTGGAGACGGTTTTTTCCGGGAACGAACATGTGCCGCTTCGGGGCAGTACTGAGCTTTTTATCTATCCAGGTTACCGTTTCAGGATGGTCGACGCCCTTATTACGAATTTTCATTTGCCCAGATCCACGCCTCTTGCGCTCGCCAGTGCTTTTGCCGGACGCGACGAACTGTTAGGATGCTACGACGAAGCCATAGCACAGGGTTATCGATTCTATAGCTACGGCGACGCGATGTTGATACTATGAGAGCCATAGAGATTAATACCAGGGATGGAATGGCCCGCTCAGGGAGACTTGTCACCGGACATGGTGCGGTGGAGACGCCGGTCTTCATGCCTGTGGGGACTCAGGGCATCGTCAAGGCCATGACGCACAGGGAACTCAAGGAGATTGGTGTCCAGATGATCCTCGCCAATGCCTATCACCTGTACCTGCGACCGGGCGACGAGATGATCCGACGCATGGGCGGTATTCACGCATTTTCCGGATGGTCAGAGGCGATGCTCACCGATAGCGGCGGATACCAGATATTTAGCCTTGGTGTGTTGAGGGAGATCAAGGAGGACGGTGTTCTTTTCCAATCGCATATCGACGGATCCCGTCATTTCCTTACTCCGGAAAAGATGGTGAAGGTGCAGGAGAACATCGGCGCTGACGTTGCCATGTGTCTCGATGAGTGCGCGCCTTATCCCTCTTCTTACGAGTATACGGAGAATTCTGTTGATCTGACAACCAGGTGGGCAAGGCGGTGCAAGGAGGCAAAATCTCAGGGTCCGCAGATGCTCTTCGGCATTATTCAGGGTGGCTTTTTCGAGGACCTCCGGCTTAGATCCGCTGAAGAGCTTCTTGCGATGGATTTTGACGGTTATGCCGTGGGCGGCTTAAGTGTGGGCGAGCCCAAGACCCTTATGTGGGACATGGTCGATGCCATCATCGATCTTCTGCCTCACGAGAAGCCCCGCTACATGATGGGCGTGGGCATGCCCGAGGACCTCATCGAAGGCGTAAAACGGGGCATCGACATGTTTGATTGCATCATTCCTACGCGCCTTGCCCGCAATGGGAGCCTTTTTACCTGGGACGGCAGGATGAACCTCAAGAACGCCCGTTTCACAGAAGATCAGGGGCCTATCGATGCGACCTGTTCGTGCTATACTTGCAGGACATATTCGAGGGCCTATTTGAGGCACCTGCTCGTTTCTCATGAATTGACGAGCTTCTATCTCAATACGATCCATAACGTTTTCTTCTACACGGAATTCATGAAACGGATGCGCGAGGCCATTGGTCAAGGCGCATTTGATGTATTTTGCAAGGCATTTAAAACCAGATACGAAGGAGGTGAACACGATGATAATGTTGAACGTAGCGTATGCAATGGGCACTAATCCGGGGGCTTCAGGTCAGGCCGGAGGAGGCCAGTACATGTCGATTGTTCTTTTGGTCGCCATTGTGGGGATTTTCTATTTCCTTATGATCAGGCCTCAGCAAAAGAGGGCCAAGGAACACCGGAGCTTTCTCGAGAACCTGAAGAAGGGTGATAAAATAATTACTTCAGGTGGTTTGTATGGTACAATAACAGGCATTACCGATGACGCGGTTACCATAGAGATCGCGGAGAAGGTGAGAGTCAAAGTAGACAAGAACACAGTAGCAGCTCTACAAAGATCATAAGGAAAGGAGAGTACAGTGGGAAGGTACGAAAATATTGTTATATTAAGCCCGGACCTCGCCAAGGAAGAGGAAGAGGAGCTCCTCAAGAGGATACTCGGTAACCTGGAGAAGGCGGGCGCCGCGATTGTGCGGCAGGACGATTGGGCCGTGAGAAGGCTCGCGTATCCCATCAAGAAGAAAGACAGGGGCCACTATATATTTTTTCTCCTCGATATGGACGAGGGAAACGTGGCAACTATGGGCAAGTTCTACCGGACCCTTGATCCCGTTTTGAGACATCTTTTCGTGAACGTGGATGAGAAGAACGAAGGGCCGAAGAAACCACCCGATCAGGTTTCCTTCGACGAGCTGGAAGGCGAGTTTGCGTGAACAGGGTTTTTCTCACGGGAACGATGAAGACAAAGCCGGAAGTCGTCTATACTCCAAGGGGCGAGAAGTATGTGCTTTTTCCCCTGTGGGTCGATGACGGCGGCTTCCGCATCGATGTTGAATGGACACCGAACAAGGCTCAAGTCCATTTGAGCGAGAAAGTGGGTAAGGTGCTCATGGTTTCGGGGATGCTCATGAAAGCCAGGGCAAAGTCACAAGATGCTTTTAAGTTGAAAGCGCATAAAATTTATTGGATGGAGGAGTAAATGCCAAGACCGACAAGAACGGCAAGGCCGGCAAGATCTCAGGATGGTCAAAAAAAGAGGATGTATGTAAGGAGGAGGGTCTGCAGATTCTGCCAGGACGCCAACCTAGCCATCGATTACAAAGACCCGAAGATGTTGAAGTTTTATATCACCGAGCGGGGTAAGATAATGCCCCGAAGAATGACGGGAACCTGCGCCAATCACCAGAGAAAACTGAAGGAAGCGATAAAGATGGCGCGCCATATCGCCTTTCTTCCTTTCACCACATTAACGAGATGACGGAGGTTTTTTTATGAAGCTTATACTAACCGAAGATGTACGGGGCACCGGAAAAAAAGGAGACACGGTGAGTGTGAAGGACGGATATGGAAGAAACTTCCTGATTCCGAGAGGCTTCGCGATCCCTGCGTCGGAAGGCAATGTGACTCGCCTCGACAGTATCGTCAGGGGCCTTGATAATAAAAGAAAGAGGGATATGAAGAATGCCGAAGACCAGAGGGCGCAGCTGGAAGAACTCTCCCTCGTCTTGAAGATGAGAGCCGGAAGCGACGGAAGGCTCTTTGGTTCCGTCACTCACAAAGACATCGCAGAAGCAATTAAGAACGCCTGTAGCCTGGAGATCGACAAGAAGGCGATCAGAATCGACGAGCCGATCAAGATGACGGGAAGCCATACGGTGTCGATTCATCTGACTCAGGATGTGAACGCCAGCGTAAAAATCGAGGTAGAAAAACAAGAAGAATAAGCCATGGCGAGGCCCCAAAAGAACACCAGGGAGACGAATCAGACGACAAGCCGCGTCCCGCCTCAGAACATCGAGGCGGAGCAGTCTCTTCTCGGGGGCGTGCTTGTGGACGCAGAGGCCATAAACAAGGTTGCCGACATCGTCGGTCCCGCCGATTTTTACCGTGACGCCCACGGGAAAATTTACGAAATGATGCTCGATCTCTACGAGCGCAACGACGCTATCGATCTCATTACCGTAAGCAGTCTCGCCCGTGACAAAGGCATACTGGAGGGCATCGGAGGCGTGACCTACCTGAACACGCTTGTGGACCTCATGCCGAGCGCGGCAAATATCGCCCACTACGCCAAGATGATCAAGGAGAAGGCGCTGCTTCGGAGCCTTATGAACGTAGCAACGGAGATCATCGAAAAGGGTTTCGAAACAGACGCGAACGTGGATGGCTATATCGACGAAGCTGAAAGAATGATCTTTCAGGTTGCCGAGAACAAATTTAAACCGGCTTTTTATTCGATCAAAGATTTTGTCATGGAGAACGTTAAGACCATAGAACGCCTCTATGAGAAGAAACAAACCGTCACCGGTATACCCACAGGATTCTCGGAGCTCGACAGACTCACAAGCGGGCTCCAGAACTCAGACCTCATTGTTGTGGCGGGTAGGCCCAGTATGGGCAAGACTGCCTTCGCCATGAACATCGCCCAGCACGTGGCGACCATAAAAGAGGCTTCTGTCCCGGTGGGGATATTTTCCATGGAAATGTCCAAAGAACAGCTCGTGACAAGGCTCTTAAGCTCCGAATCGGAGATCGAGCACTCGAAGCTGAGAACGGGGACTTTGTCCCGGGCCGAATGGCCCAAGCTTGCCGAAGCCGCGGGCCGTTTGAGCGATGCCCTCATGTACATTGACGATTCCCCGTCGCTCTCCGTATTGGAACTGCGGGCCCGATCCAGAAGGCTTAAAAAGGAACACGGGCTTGGCCTCATTGTGGTCGATTATCTCCAGCTCATGCGGGGAAGAACGGGGACGGACAGGCGCGAGCAGGAAATATCAGAGATATCGAGGTTTCTCAAGGCCCTTGCAAAGGAGCTTTACGTCCCTATCATCGCCATATCGCAGTTGAACAGGGCCCCGGAGCAGAGAGAAAAAGAGAATAAGAGACCGCGGCTCGCCGACCTCCGTGAATCGGGCGCCATCGAACAGGACGCCGATGTTATTATGTTCATTTACCGTGACGAAGTGTATAATAAGGACAAGGAAGACAATAAAGGCATTGCCGAAGTGATAATCGGCAAACAAAGGAACGGGCCCACTGATACGGTTGAACTGGCATTCATCGACAAACTTACAACCTTCAAAAACCTTTACAGAGAATGAACGTTCCTAATCTCCTCTCCATTTTCCGGCTCTTTATTACTATTTTCTTTATTCTCGCGGTCTATCACGACAGACTTAATTACGCGCTGTACCTTTTTATCCTCCAGGGTATTACGGACCTGCTCGATGGGTTCATCGCCCGGGTCTTCGGGCTCAAGACAACCCTCGGGGCCTTTCTTGATCCTCTGGCGGACAAGACCATGCTCATTGCCGCATTCGTGATGCTGAGCTTCAAAAATATTCTTCCCTCATGGCTTCTCATCCTTGTTCTTTTGAGGGACATGGTAATCGCCGGCGGCTTCTTGTTCCTCTACAGGCTTGCTCGTACGGTCAAGCCTGTTCCGACGATCCTGGGTAAGATCACGACTGTAAGTCAGATCGCCGTGATCCTGTATTTCCTTTGGTTCGTAAGCGGAAGGTTTGACGCGGCCTTCATCTATGCCGCTGCGTTTTTCACCGTTATCTCCGGTTGCCACTATGTGCTTGTGGGCATACGTCTTTTGCGCAGCGGAAAGGTAGATCAATCCCCGGCCAACTGACCGCTTATAGTCGCAATAAAGACCTCGTGTTTGCGGAGAAAGTGGTTGACAATCAAGGCTTTCATGCATTACTATAAACTCAAAAACAGGGGAGGTTGATATGCCCGTAAAAGTAGCGATAAACGGTTTCGGAAGAATCGGACGATTAGTTCTCAGGGCAGGCCTCAAGAACAAAGACGTTGAATTTGTGGCCATCAATGACATTACGGACCCGAAGACGCTTGCCCATCTCCTGAAGTACGATTCCATTCACGGCATCATCGATGCCGATATTAAGGCTAAAGACAACGCCATTGCCGTCAACGGGGTTGACATTAAGACGTTTCAGACGAAGGAGCCGGAAAAACTGCCCTGGAAAGACTTGGGCATTGATGTGGTGCTTGAGAGCACGGGAAAGTTTACTGACAGGGAAGGGGGCGAGAAACATCTGAGCGCGGGCGCGAAAAAGGTTGTCGTGTCGGCCCCGGCGAAAAAACCGGATGTGACCTTCGTGTTTGGTGTAAATGAAGAAGTTTACGATAAGGGGAAACACAACATTATTTCCATGGGTTCCTGTACGACAAATTGCCTGGCGCCGGTTGCAAAAATATTGCAAAGGGAGTTCGGGATTGAATACGGGTTGATGACTACGATCCATGCTTATACGAATGATCAGCGAATTCATGACGAGCCGCATAGCGACTTGAGGAGAGCCCGCGCGGCAGCGCTTTCGATGATACCGACTACTACAGGAGCTGCGAAGGCCATGTCGGAAGTCATGCCGGAGCTCAAAGGCAAACTGGACGGTATATCAATTCGCGTGCCGACCCCGAATGTGTCAGTGGTTGATTTCGTTGCAACGCTCTCGACAAAGACGACAAAAGATGAAATCAATGCAAAATTTCGTGCATACGCTGAAGGACCCATGAAAGGCATCCTCGCCTGCTGCGATGAACCTCTTGTATCCAAGGACTTTAACGGAAACAAGCACTCTTCAATAATTGACCTCGAGAATACCTACGTAATTGGCGGCAACATGGCAAAGGTACTCTCCTGGTATGACAATGAATGGGGTTTTTCAAACAGAATGTGCGAACTATTATCGTTCGTCATGAAGTAAGAAATGTGCAGTACCCTTAGCTCCCTACGGGAGCGAGAGGGGGTGGCTCCGACAGCTTTGCTGCCGGAGGGGGCGACGCGAGCCCCTGAGTATGGTTGTGCGAACTATTATCGTTCGTCATGAAGTAAGAAATGTGCTGTACCCTTAGCTCGCTAATGTCACACCTGAACATTCAAGTCGTTCGGTCGGAGGTGCCGTGATGAAGTGCATAGACGAAGTCGATATAAACAACAAGAGAATCCTCATGCGCACGGACTTTAACGTTCCCGTGAATGAGGCCGGGGCCATTACCGATGACACCCGGATAAAGGCGCACTTGAGGACAATCGGCTATTGCCTGGAGAGAAACGCAAAGGTGATTCTCATGTCACATATGGGAAGGCCCAAAGGACAGCGGGTCGATAAACTCTCGTTACGGCCCGTCACCGCGGTCCTCTCGAAGCTGCTCAAGAAGGATGTAACCTTTGTGGATGACTGCGTGGGCGAAGCCGTGGAAAAGGCCGTGGCGGCCATGAGGCAGGGGGATGTGATTCTGCTTGAAAACCTCAGGTTTCATATCGGCGATGAGAAGAATGATCCCGAGTTTGCTAAAGAGCTCGCGAAGCTGTGCGATGTCTACGTGGACGACGCCTTCGCCGTTGCCCATCGAAAGGCTGCATCCAATGCAGCTATCACGCAGTTCGCCCCGGTAAGCGTGGCAGGCTTTCTATTAAAAGATGAAATTGAGTATTTCAACAAGGCCATGAAGAATCCGGCGCGCCCGCTCGTTGCAATCGTGGGCGGAGCCAAAGTTTCGGATAAAATAGGCGTGCTGGAGAACCTGATAGACAAGGTGGATAAACTGATCATTGGAGGGGGTATGGCTTTCACGTTTTTGAAGGCCCTGGGCAATGAAATAGGAAAGTCCCTCTGCGAGTATGACATGGTAGACAAGGCGAAAGAGATCATGGACAAGGCCAAGGTGAAGGAGGTCGGCATATATCTGCCCCGTGATTGTGTGGCAGCGGACAAGGCGGAAGCCGGTGTTGCGACAAAGGTGATTCCGGTTGATCAGATTCCCAAAGATTATATGGGGCTCGATATAGGGCCGGATACGATTTCGCTGTTTGCGGAAGCCCTGAAAGGTGTGAACACGATCGTCTGGAACGGCCCCATGGGTATGTTCGAGCTTGAAGCCTTCAGTAAAGGCACTTTTGCGGTAGCGAATGCGGTGGCTGACTCCGGAGCCCTTTCTATTATCGGAGGCGGCGACACCGATTCGGCGGTCCACAAAGCAGGGGTCAGTTCTAAAATATCCTATATTTCAACGGGTGGCGGCGCCTTCCTCGAACTTCTGGAGGGGAAGACCATGCCGGCTGTGGAAGCCCTTGAAGGGGCTGGAGGCAGATCATGAGAGGCTTCATGGTTGCCGGCAACTGGAAGATGAACAATACCACGAAGGAAGCGGTCCTGCTTGCAAGGAGCATCAAAGACGCCACGCCTCAGGTTGCCGGAGGTGACGTGGTCCTTGCTCCGCCCTTCACTTCGCTCGCAGCTGTCAATGAAATCATCAAGGGTTCCCCGGTCAAGCTTGCGGCGCAGAATATCTTCTATGAAGATAAGGGCGCTTACACAGGCGAAATATCACCTGCCATGCTCAAGGACGCCGGCTGTACCTATGTGATCATCGGCCATTCGGAGAGGAGAAAATATTTCCATGAGACCGATGAGGCGGTGAATCTTAAGACAAAAAAGAGCTTGAGCGCGGGCTTGAAACCCATTATATGCGTGGGCGAGACCGAAGATGAGCGGACAAAACAGATTACCGAATTCGTTGTAGGCATCCAGGTGAAAAAAGCGCTCATCGGTATAGAAAGTCTCGATGATGTGGTCATAGCCTACGAACCTGTGTGGGCTATCGGCACCGGCAAGAACGCGACCCCCATGGAAGCCGAGGAAGTGCATCATTTCATACGCAGCGTGGTGGGGGAGAAGTATTCAGATGCCGCGGGTAACGTGAGAATACTCTACGGCGGCAGCGTGACCGCTGAAAATGCGGGAGAGCTCATGGCTATGGAAAACATTGATGGAGCGCTCGTTGGCGGAGCATCCTTGAAATCGGAGAGCTTTGTTGCTATAATAAAAAGCGCAATGGAGAAAACAAGATGATAACAGTAATCGCAGTGGTGCACATACTGGTTGCCATAGCCCTCATCCTGATCGTGCTTCTCCAGACGGGCAGGGGTTCCGAGATTGGGGCCGCCTTCGGAGGAGGATCAAGCCAGACGCTTTTCGGAAGTTCGGGATCGTCCGGGTTTAT
>Ga0335069_10014157_pt1 | contig 11182 bp, 8 predicted proteins | sample Lox_Sample_11_FD_206714 | JGI IMG/M metagenome (GOLD analysis project Ga0335069, IMG submission 206714) | Soil microbial communities from Loxahatchee National Wildlife Refuge, Florida, United States - Lox_Sample_1.1 | ecosystem: Environmental > Terrestrial > Soil > Wetlands | place: USA: Florida... | reverse complement strand
GATCGGTGACGAGGTTGTGCGCCGCCTTCGGATCGGAGCCGGCGAGCGCGGCGAGCACGCCCTGATATTCCGGCGGCCGGCTGGCGGCGGCGAGCGCAAGCTGGTCGAGGTCGTGCGCCAGCGACCATTTCCTGTTGAAATCCTTGACCAGCCGCCGCTTCCACGCCGGCGCCAGATCGAGCGCGGCGACGAAGGCCGCGAACAGCCCGACATCGCCGACCCGGATTTCCGGCGCGGCGACGCCGTAGAGCGTGGTCGCCTCGAGCCCGAGCGCCAGCATTTCGGCGTCGGCGGCCGCCTTGTCCTGCCGCGCGAATGACTCGATTCCGGCCTGCACGAACTCCGACGGCAGTCCTTCGCGGTGACGAAATACGGCGCCCAGATAACAGAAGCCGGCCGGCCTGCCGGCTTCGCCCGACTGCAAATAGGCGCGCGAAACCGGGATGGTGAGATCGGGCCGCAGGCACAATTCACGGCCGAGCGGATCGGTGGTGAGAAACATCCGCCGGCGGATATCCTCGCCGGACAAGTCGAGGAACGGTTCGGCCGGTTGCAGCACCGGCGGATCGACCGGCGTGTAGCCGGCGCGCACATAGGACGTGACGAGCGTCTGCGCGCGCTGGTCGGGGGAATTTGTCGCTGGACTGGACATGTTGGCGCCGTGCGGCGGCCCCTTTAGCACGGCAAGCGTCGCCATTGCATGAAGATCGGGGCGCGCCGTTAATGCGCAGGCAGGCGCCGAAGCGGACATGCTTAAGCCCTCGTGTGGTCCGCGCACCGCCGCCGATAAGCTAGGTAGCCGCTTGCCTTTGTAACGTTATAACGTTTACCATACTCAGCGGGATGGATGGGAAGGACCGATGCATTCGGTCGTAGGCAAAGGACGGATCGCGCGCTGGCTGGCGTTTGTCGCGCTGGCGCTCCAACTCGTCCTTTCGTTCGGCCACGTCCATCTCGACGGCGCGCGTCATTCTTACCCGGTCGCCGCGAACGCGGCCGCCGGCGGGGCGGCGAGCCCGCTCCCCGATCCGCTGCGAAGCGACGACGGCGACGACTATTGCGCCGTCTGCGCCACGATTTTTCTCGCGTCGAATTCCTTCGTGCCGCAGGCGCCGGTTCTGCCGGCGCCGCCGGCCGCGCGCGCCGTCGATCATGGCGAGCGCGCCATTGTCTTCCTGACGACCGAACGGCGGACGCCGTTCCGCTCCCGCGCCCCGCCCGCCGCCTGACCTGCGGTCGCCGCTGATTGCCGCTACGCCGCGCTCGCGTGGTGATGCGAGCATTGCAGCGCGGCGCCACGCCATCGCGCAGCGCGCCGGCCCGACCGCTGAGCAGCCGTCCGGTCATCCGTTGCACAATCTTAGGGGCGAAATCGTCATGTGCTCTCGTGCTTACCGCGCGTGTCGCGGCTCTGTTCCCGTTTCCAGGCGCCGGCGCGTCGTTGCGCTCGCCGGCACGGCATCGCTGGCGCTCGCGGCGGCGTGCAACGCGGCCGCCGCGCAAGTCCAGCTTCCCGAAGTCGTGGTCAGCGCGCCGAAGCAGAATCCGAAACCGCCGGTGCGGCGCGCGCATGCCGCGCCGGCGGCGTCAGCGCCGGTTACGCCGCGCAGCACGGCCGCGGCCGTCGCCCGCGCGCTCGACGCCGATCTCGCGCGGCTCTACGCGCCGGTGGGAACCGCGCCGACCACGATCTCGCGCGACACCATCGACGCGCTGCCACAGGGCAACAACGCCACCGTCGAGAAGGTAATCCTGCAGGCGCCCGGGGTGTCGCAGGACTCGGCGGCCAGCGGCAGTTTCCACATCCGCAACGAGCACGCCAACGTGGCAGTCCGCATCAACGGCATCATGCTGCCCGACGGTGTCAGCGGTTTCGGTTCGTTTCTCGATACCGCGCTGATCGGCAGCATCACGCTGGTGACCGGCGCGCTGCCGGCGCAATATGGCCTGCGCACGTCCGGCGTTCTCGACATCACGACGCGCAGCGACGCCTTCAACAACGGCGGCACCGCAGGCGTCTATGGCGGCAGCCGCGGCACCTTCACGCCGAGCTTCGAGTACGGCGGCCAGGTCGGACAGACCGAATACTTCCTCACCGGCCGCTTTTTCGAGAGCAATATCGGGCTGGAGAATCCGACGCCGAACTGGAGTGCGATCCACGACCACACCGACCAGGAGCGCGGCTTCGCTTACGTCTCGACCATCATCGACCCGTACAGCCGCTTTACGCTGCTGGCAGGCGCGTCGTATGGCGCCTTCCAGATTCCCAACAATCCGGGGCAGACGCCGCAGTTCTCCGCCTACGGCATCTCGGATTTCAACTCGGCGCTGCTCAACGAAAACCAGATCGAGCAGAGCTATTTCGCGGTGGCGGCCTGGCAGCGTTCGATCAACGGCGCCGACCTTCAGCTGGCATATTTCACCCGTTACACCAGCGTGCACTTTACGCCCGATCCGATCGGCGACATCATCTTCAACGGCGTCGCCTCCGACGTCTACCGCGCTTCGCTCGCCAACGGCGTGACCAGTGACATCGCCTATCGCGTCAACGAGGCCAACACGTTGCGCGGCGGCGTGATGCTGCGCACCGAACGCAGCAACGTCGTCAACACGGATACGCTGGAGCCGCTCGACCCGGCGGGCAATCCGATCGACGCGCCGTTCACCGTGGTCGACGCCAGCGCGCTCACCGGCTACGCGATCAGCGCCTATCTTGCGGACGAGTGGCAGATCACCAAAACCCTGACCCTCAACGTCGGGCTGCGCTTCGACCAGTACTGGCAATACATCAGCGAGTTCCAGTTCAGCCCGCGCGTGAGCCTGACCTGGCAGCCGTTCGCCGACACCACGTTTCACGCCGGCTACGCCCGCACTTTCACCCCGCCCGAGCAGGTGCTGGCGGCGCCGACCAACCTGGCGCTGTTTCAGAACACGACGCAGCAGCCGAGCGTGCCGCTCGACGATCCGGTGCGTGCCGAACGTGCCGACGTTTTCGACGTCGGCGTGGTGCAGCATGTCCTGCCCGGACTCGATATGGGCGTTGACGCCTATTACAAGCACGCCGCCAATCTGATCGACGACGGCCAGTTCGGTGCCGCCTATGTGCTGACCGCGTTCAACTACGCGCAAGGCGAGAACATCGGCGTCGAGTTGTCGGCCAAATATCAGAACGGGCCGTTCCAGGCCTACGGCAACATCGCGGTCGCGCAGCAGATCGCGACCAATCCGGTGTCCAACCAGTTCCTGTTCGACAATTCGACGCCGCAGCCCGATCTCGGCGGGCTGACCGAATACCAATACCTGCAGACGCACTGGGTCTATACCGACCATTCCCAGTTCGTCACCGCTTCGCTCGGCGCCACCTACGAGTTCTGCGGCCGGCCGGCCTATGCCGGCGAGATGTTCGAGGGCCTGCCGGGCAGCCACGATCCATCGTGGTGCGGGGTGAAGCTCAGCGGCGACATGATCTACGGTAGCGGCCTGCGCGACGGCGACGCCAACATCTCGACGGTGCCGGCTTACACGCAGGTCAATGTCGGGATCGCGCGGGAATTTCTGCTGCCGAACGACGCCAAGCCGATGACGGTGCGCTTCGACGTCGTCAATCTGTTCGACACGGTCTATTTCATCCGCGACGGCTCGGGAATCGGCGTGTTCGCGCCGCAATACGGGCCGCGCCGCGGCTACTTCTTCGGCTTGTCGAAGAAATTCTGACGGCTATTTCGGCTGATCTTCGCCGCGCACCGCGGCGAGGATCGCCGCAACCGCACGCGGGTCGGTGGTCAGCCCGGTATGCGACAGGCCAGGCACGAGCGTGACCGGCGTACCGGGCTTCACGGCGTCCACCGTCGCCGCGAACCTGTCGGCGTAGAACAACTCGTCGTCGCCGCCGGCGACGATCGCCAGCGGAACGCGGGCGTTGCGCAGGTCGGCCGCATAATCGGCCGTGCCGAAGGCACGCATCAGGAGCCACGAATAGTGGCCGACGAGGATGTCGGTGCGGGCCGGATCGATGGCGAGCAGTAGCGTCGTCAGATGGTCGAAGACGTGAATGCCGGCGCGATTGAGCGCGAGCAGCGCGATGATCCGCGGAACGAATGGCCGGGCGTATTGCTGGTCGGGCCGCATGGTCGGCGCGAAGGGGCCGAGCATCGGCGACAGCAGCACGGCACGCGCGAACTGCGCGCCGAGGGGCGTTGCGGCGATGTGCAGCGCATAGCCGCCACCCGACGAGAAGCCCATCAACGCCAGTTTCGCGCCGGCGTGCCGCGCCTGCACCGCGGCGACAAAATCGGCGAGGTCGTCGTCGAGCTGTCCGCCATAGTCGACGTCGCCGCGCGTCCCCGTCGAACCGTGGCCGCGGATGTCGGGCGCATAAACCGGAATGCCGGCTGCGCTCAGCGCCTTGCCGAGCGGATGAATGCTCGCGCTTTGCGCCGACGAGCCGTGGATGACGACTGCGACCAGCGGCGCATCGCCCGTTTGCGGCCCTTCGCCCCAGGCCCGATACGCGATCGGCGAGCCGTGGCGCGCCGGTACGGTCTGCGGCGGCGGCAGGTCCATGAAATTGACGTGATGAAACGGCGCGCCGAGCGAGGTCAGTTCCGGCGGCGGTGCGCTGGTGCCGAGCCAGAGCATCCCGCCGAGCGCGGCGACGATGAGCGCGACGAGGACGCCGACGACGATCGCTGCGGTCCGGATCATGCGCGTCCTGCCTTCGCCGCCGGCTTTCGGCGGCGCCCCTACAGGCCGTGCCGCGCCAGCACGGTGCGCACGGCCGCGACCAGCTCGGCTTCCGGCACCGCGAGCTGCGCCTGCGCCTGCTTCTGCAAATAATCGTCGCGGCCTTTCTCCAGCCGCGTCAGCTCGGCGCCGACGATCAGGTCCTTGATGGTGACCTCGCCCTTGGCCTTTTCGTCGGAGCCCTGGATGACGACGCACGGGCTGTTGCGGCGGTCGGCGTATTTCATCTGCGCGCCGAACTTGCCGCCGCCGAGGTAAAGCTCGGCGCGGATGCCGGCCGCCCGCAAGCTTGCGGCCATCTGCTGATACTCGGCGAGACGGTCCGGATCGAACACGGTGACGACCACCGGGCCGGGCGCCGGCTTGCCGTCGCGCTTGCCAAGGTGTTCGAGCGCGGCAGCAAGCCGCGACACGCCGATGGAAAAGCCGGTCGCCGGCACCGCTTCGCCGCGAAAGCGCGAGACGAGGCCGTCGTAGCGGCCACCGCCGCCGACCGAGCCGAAGCGCGCCGCGCCGTCGCCGGTCGAGAACGTCAGCTCAACCTCGAACACCGGCCCGGTGTAATATTCGAGGCCGCGCACGACGGATGGGTCGATGAGCACGCGCCCGTCACCGTAACCTGCAGCGACTATCAATTCGCTGATTTGCTTTAGCTCCTGTAGACCTTGGCGACCGGTCGGGCCGAGCTCGACTCGGTTCTCAAGCCATTTTAGAGCCTCGCTTCCACGAAATTCAGGATGTTCAATTGTATCTCTTCGGTACTGAGGGTATCCCGAATTCGCCGACGCAGTGTACCCAAGGTAGCGCATGACGTTATCGGCCTGTGCGGTGCTCAAGTTGGCGCCCTTGGTAAAATCGCCGCTTTCGTCCTTTCTTCCAGAAGTGAGGAGCTGAAACACACCTACAGAGCCGATGCGATCAAGCTTGTCTATTGCACGCAACACAACAAGACGCTGAAGTTCGTTTGCTTCTCCGCCCAGACCCACAGATTCTAGCAGACCGTCTGGCACCTTCCGGTTATTGACCTTCACCACGTAGCTGCCGCGCGGAATGCCGAGCGCTTCCATGGTGTCGGCGGCCATCATGCACATCTCGGCATCGGCGGCGGGCGAGGCGGAGCCCACGGTGTCGGCGTCGAACTGCATGAAGGCGCGGAAGCGGCCGGGGCCGGGCTTCTCGTTGCGGAACACCCAGCCGTGGCGATAGGAGCGATAGGGCTTCGCCAGCGTGTCGTAGTTTTCCGCGACGTAACGCGCCAGCGGCGCGGTCAGATCGTAGCGCAGCGACAGCCATTGCTCGTCGTCGTCCTGGAACGAGAACACGCCCTCGTTGGGACGGTCCTGGTCGGGCAGGAATTTGCCGAGTGCGTCGGTGTATTCGATCGCCGGCGTCTCCACCGGCTCGAAGCCGTAGCGCTCGTACACCGCGCGGATCTTTTCGATCATCTCGCGCGTCGCCGCGATCTCGGCCGGGCCGCGATCGGCGAGGCCGCGCGGCAACCGCGCCTTGAGCTTGTTGGTCTTGTCGGGTTTGTCCGGCCTCGGCGCCATCGCCAGTCGTCGCTTCGCGGTGAGGAATGGCGCGGTTGGTATCAGCGCCGGCGCGGGGCGGCAAGCAAGCCGCCTGTACAATTTTGACCTATATCAAAATCGCCGGCGGCGAAGCCGTCATCATCGCGCATGCCGCCGTTCCTCTACCAATGCCCGACCACCCGCCGCCGCGTCCAAGGCTGGACTGAGACCGAGCCGGCGGACGACGACCGTGACAGCTTCGAGACGGTAACCTGTCCCGCCTGCGGCCAGGTGCACCTGGTCAACCCGCGGAGCGGCCGTACCCTCGGCACCGAGGCAGACGAGTAGCGGGCGGCGCGCTCGCCGCGTGCGGATTGCTATTGGCTGAGATCGGCCGCCGCCACGGTGAAATCGGCGGTGACGCGGTCAAGCATGGCTTCGTCCGGCAGCAACAGCGCGGCATTGGCCCGGAAGTTGTCGCGCCAGGACGGATAGACCAGGAACAGCGCGGAAATGTCTTGTTGCGCCCGCATGCGATCGCCGGTCTTGGCGGAAACGAGCGCGTCGAGAACCAACCCGGCCGGGAAGAACGGGTTGGCAAGCTGGGCCGTCTCCACTGCGGCGGTCTTGTAGTCGCCACTGAGGTAGGAGCCGAGGCCGAGCATCAGGTGATAGCCGATCCAGGTCGTCGCGGTGCGCGCCGCGTTCTGGCGCAACAGCGCCAAGCCTTGGTCGACATCGCCGAGCCGGATCAACAGCGAGGCGTGACCGAACACCACCGCACCGTCGTAGGGGTTGAGGCGCAGCGAGGCGTCGCCCGCTTCGCGTGCGCGGGGGATGTCGCCTTCGGCCAGCAACACGTCCTGAAGGGCGTACTGGGCCAGCGCACTGTTCGGCTTGATCTCGATGGCGCGCTCCGCCATGCGGTGGGCGCGAGCGAGCGAGGTGCGATCGCCCGGCGCGCCGCCTATGCCGAACTGGTAGTTGAGCAGATGGATGCGGGCGAGACTGACGAAGATGGAAGCCGACGGCGACGGCTCGGCGCCGGCCCGCGTCAGGCATTCTTCCACGGCGGGGTAGAGCGCCCTGTTGAAGCTGCGCAAATAGGTCTTGGCGTCGAGCAGGCACAGATACGCATCGTTGAATCGCGAAGCGGTGGCGCGTTGGCTGCGTTCGCGCGCCTCGATGACGCCGAACGGTTGCAGCAGCAGCGCTGCCATGTCGCCGGCCAGGATATCATTTTCCCAATCGCCGTCCGCGATGCTGCTGCGCTGATAGGTCTTCGACCATACGATGGAGGCTTCGGCCGCATCGAGGAGCTGGGCCGTGATCGTCAGGGTCTCTCCCGGGCCGTACTGCGCGGTGGTCGTCAGCCGGTAGGCGGAGGGCGATGGCGCGCCGGTCGCCGATATGGCTGCGGTCTGATCGGGCGGCGCGCCCTTGACGATGGTCACGTCGTCGAAGCGCGCCAAGGCATCGACGGTCCGGTCATGCAGCATCTTGGCGGAGATGGTGTGTGGCGAGAGTTCGCCGAAGGTGACCGGCGGTTCGACGTAGATGACCGGGACGTCGGGCGCGATCGGCGAGAGCGCGACCGCAGTCGGCTTCGCCCATAATCTGAAAACCAGGCCGGTATTGGGCCCGCCATGCAGCGGACGGTCGATATCGAACAAGGTGTCGAGGACGGCGAGTGCGCAGATCGCTCCGAGCAGGTACTTTGACCATTTGACGATCGGGCGGTGCGCCCCGGCGTGCGCCGCGGCGCCGGCGGGCCCGGGGCGGCGCATCACCGCACCGATGCGATCGCCCCAGGTCCGATGCGGGGACAGCTCGACAGCCGGTGCCTCGACAGCCGGCGCCATGGAAGGGGTCGGCTCGTGCATGGCGTTCGGTTCGCGCTGGCCGGCCCGCGCGGTCGGGACCGCTTCGGTCGCGGGCCAAAACGCCGACGCGATGTCGAGCGGCGCCACGGCCGGCTCGCTCTGCTCCCAATCGTAGCGGCCGCCCAACAGACCGCGCGAGGCTTGCAGAGCGTCGCGGGCCGTCTCGATCGCGGCGTCGAGCTCGCTTGCGTGCCGGTGCATGGCGCTGTGAAAGGTCGGCACGTAGGTGCCGCGCGGCAGATCGATCACGATGGCGTCGTCGCCACCCGCGTCGGCGTAATAGCGCGCCAGGGCTTCGCGCAGCCGTGCGGCCTGCACGCGGACGATCGGATCGGTCTGAGGGTCGAAGTCGCTGCTGCGGCCCAACGCCTCCACGGCAATAGTGTAGGCCTTGATCTGGCCGGCCTTGCCGGACAGCTTGGCCTCGACCACAAACGATAGGAACTTGGTCAGCCGCAACGACGCGCGAAATATCGGGCTGCGAACGATGCGATCAAGTTCATCGCGCACAGACTCGGCGGGTATGAGCTCGCTCGGCTCGGGGTTTGGGTTAGCTTGGGCCCCTGAGTACACCCTGCTCATCAGTCATCGCGGCCCCAATGAAATCTTGAGCCAATCGGTCGGAACCAATGTAGGCCGGTCCCAGCCAACGCTTAACTACTACGTTATGCAATTTTTCGTTGCTATACCAGATTATACATCCGGTGGTATATTGATAGCGCCTGTGGATAACTTGCTAGTTTTCGAGCAGGGCCGTGCGCAGCGAACTGCGGACGCTGAGGTGGCCGCTGCGATCGTATGCGATGAGCCCCTGCCGTTTGAATTTGTTCATGAAGAAACTCACGCGCGAGCGCGTGGTTCCGATCATGTTCGCGAGCACCGCCTGATTGACCGGCGTTGAAATCAAATACGGCTCCTCGCCTTCCGTGGCGTTGGCAAGTTGCAGCAACGTGCGCGCCAGCCGCTTCTCGGCGGGGTTGGTGAGGTGATCGACCAGGCTTTCCTGATCGTTGATGCTCTGGTGGACAAGATACGTCGCAAACATCACCGCGAAGTCCGGCTCCTCGCGCAGGAGGCGAAGCACCGCCGGGGTCGGCAGCCGGATCAAAGAGCAGGGTGTGAGTGTGGTGGCGGAGCCGGTGCGACGTCCGATCAGGCAGCGTGTCCCGAAAAACTGGCCCTCGCGCCGGATGCCGACAACGGCCTCTTTGCCGCTCGCCGACACAACGCCGATCTTGACCTGGCCCTTCTCGACATAAAACGCGCCGTCTGGCGCGTCGCCTTGCGCGTAGACCTGCTGGTTGGGGCCGAAGCTGATGCGAGATTGACCGACATTGCGCCGTGCCAGCAACTTTAACAGATCGAAGCCGCTCTTCTTGCGCTTGTCCCTAGCCAAGCGTGACCCCCCAAGGTCAGGACTGTTTTTTTCGTTGCGCCCCTCCCCCGAACCCAACGCAGGGGTACGCCCATGAACGCCAATCACAGCCACCGATTGCCCCAATAATTGCCCCGCTTCGTCGTCCGTTCTAAAACACAACTTTGGCAAAGTGTGGCAATTTCGCAGTGTGGCAATCTCGCACGTCGGCGGCGGTGCGGAAGAGGCGCCGGCAACACATCTTTGTTACCGTCTGATCTTTGCTACCGTCTACTGTGATCAATCGCGAGGACTACGCTGATGAAGGCGACCGACACCGCTTTTGCGCGACAAACAAACGATCTCGACGCGTTTTGGCTGCCGTTTACGCCCAATCGCGCGTTCAAACGCGCACCGCGTCTGCTCGCGCGCGCGAAAGACCTGTATTATTTTACCCCTGACGGCCGCGCGGTTCTCGATGGGCTCGCCGGGCTGTGGTGCAGCAACGCCGGCCACAATCGCGACCCGATCGTTCGCGCCATCGCACAGCAGGCGGCCGAACTCGACTACGCGGCCGCCTTTCACTTCGCGCATCCCAAGTCCTTCGAGCTCGCGAGCCGGGTCGCGGCGCTCGCGCCGGGCGATCTGAACCGCGTGTTTTTCTGCAACTCGGGGTCCGAAGCGGTCGACACCGCCCTGAAGATCGCGCTCGCCTATCACAATGTCCGCGGCGAGGCCGGCCGGACGCGCCTGATCGGCCGGGAGCGTGGCTACCACGGCGTCGGCTTCGGCGGCATTTCCGTCGGCGGCATCGTCAACAACCGCAAATTCTTCGGCACGCTGCTTGCCGGTGTCGACCATCTGCCGGCGACCTACAGCCGCGATCATCAGGCGTTCACCGCGGGCGAGCCGGAATGGGGGGCGCAGCTCGCCGACGAACTCGAGCGCATCGTCGCGCTCCATGGCGCTGCCACCATTGCCGCGGTGATCGTCGAGCCGATGGCCGGTTCGACCGGCGTCCTGCCGCCGCCGAAAGGCTATCTGCAACGGCTGCGCGCCATCTGCGACCGGCACGGCATCCTGTTGATCTTCGACGAGGTCATCACCGGCTTCGGCCGGCTGGGCCATGCGTTCGCCGCCGAGCGCTATGGCGTCGTGCCCGATCTGCTTTGCTTCGCCAAAGGCGTGACGTCCGGCGCAGTGCCGATGGGCGGGGTGATCGCGCGCGAGAGCATCTACAACGGCTTCATGCGCGGACCCGAGCACGTCATCGAGTTATTCCACGGCTACACCTATTCGGCGCATCCGCTGGCCTGCGCCGCCGGCCTTGCGGCGCTCGATCTGTATCGCGACGAAAATCTGTTCGAGCGGGCGCAGCGGCTTGAGCCGAAGTTCGCCGAGGCGGCGATGGGCCTGAAAGGCCTGCCCGGCGTGCTCGACATCCGCACCGTCGGGATTGCCGCCGGCATCGATCTCGCGCCACGGCCCGACGCGCCGGGCGAGCGCGGCTACGAGGCCATGGATCGCGCCTTCTATGACGAGGACCTCGTCATCCGTATCACCGGCGATACGCTGGCCATCGCGCCGCCTCTGAGTGTGAACGAAGCGCAGATCGGCGAGATTTTCGACAAGGTCGGCCGCGTGATCCGCGCGGTGGCCTAGCGGCCTGGGGATATGTTCGGATTTTGGCT
>Ga0335069_10014156_pt1 | contig 11182 bp, 8 predicted proteins | sample Lox_Sample_11_FD_206714 | JGI IMG/M metagenome (GOLD analysis project Ga0335069, IMG submission 206714) | Soil microbial communities from Loxahatchee National Wildlife Refuge, Florida, United States - Lox_Sample_1.1 | ecosystem: Environmental > Terrestrial > Soil > Wetlands | place: USA: Florida... | reverse complement strand
TTAACATGGCACTGCCCGACATCTTATTTTACGTGTTCGCGTTCCTGACGCTGCTGTGTGGCGTGCTGGTCATCGCCAACCCGTTCAGCCGCAACCCGGTCACCAGCGCGATGTTTCTCGTGCTGACCATCATTTCGATGGCCGGGCTGTTCGTGCTGCTGCACGCCTTCTTCCTCGCCGCGGTCCAGATTCTCGTTTACGCCGGGGCGGTCATGGTGCTGTTTCTCTTCGTCATCATGCTGCTCGATTTGAAGGAGGAGGAACGGCGGAAAATCAAGAGTTTCGGGCTGGTCACCGGCCTGATTTCCGTCGGCGCCATCACGGCGATTCTTTTGAAAGTGCTGGTTGCGGCGAGGCCGGGAGCCGATTTGTCCGCGCCGACGCCCGACGGCGACCCCGCCGTGCTGGGCAGGCTGTTGTTCACGCAGTACCTGCTGCCGTTCGAGGTTGTCTCTGTACTGCTGCTCGTGGCGATGGTTGGTGTGATTCTATTGAGCAAAAAGGATTTAAAATAACGTGCACGTCGGACTCGAACATTATCTGGCCGTCAGCGCCCTGTTGTTTTGCCTGGGTTTACTCGGTGTTGTCCTGCGGCGGAATCTGCTGGTGATGTACATGTCGCTGGAGCTGATGCTCAACGCGGCGAACCTGGTGCTGGTCGCGTTCTCACGGTTCAACCACAACCTGAACGGCCAGGTGCTGGTCTTTTTTATCATCACCGTGGCGGCGGCGGAAGTCGCGGTTGGTTTGGCGCTCATCGTGGCGCTCTGCCGCAAACGCCAGACCGCCCACGTCGAAGACCTGACCACGATGAAACTGTAACCGATGATATACGCATTGCTGACCTGGTTGATTTTGTTCCTGCCGCTATTCGCGGCGGCCGGTATCACGCTGTTTACGCTGCGTTGGCGCACGCTCAGCGCGCTCCTGTCCATCGGTGCGATTGTCATCGGCTTCATCTTGACGGTCGCCTTGACCTTGTCGGTTCATCTCGGCACGCCGAATTACTGGACCAGCACCGAGTCCATCACCAACTGGCTGACCATCGGAAATCTGAGCGTGGATTTCGGGCTGAAACTTGATCGCCTGAGCCTGATGATGATGCTTATCGTTACTGGCGTTGGCGGGGCGATTCACATTTATTCCTTCGGCTACATGCACGCCGACCGGGGATTCTCGCGCTTCTTTGCGTGCCTGAGCCTGTTCACGTTCTCGATGCTTGGCATCGTGCTGGCGAACAATTTCCTGATGATGTTCATTTTCTGGGAACTGGTCGGCGTCTCCAGCTACCTGCTCATCGGGTTCTGGTATGAAAAACCCAGTGCGGCGGACGCGGCAAAAAAGGCGTTCTTCACCAACCGTCTCGGCGACTTTGGCTTCCTTCTTGGAATTCTGGTGGCGTGGTCGATGCTCCATTCGCTGAGCTTTACCACACTTCAGCAAACGCTCGCCGCCAATCCTGCGGCACTCGGCACGGCTGCCAGCATCGCCGGTCTGCTGATTTTCTGCGGGGCGATGGGCAAATCCGCGCAATTCCCGCTGCATGTGTGGCTGCCGGATGCCATGGAAGGCCCGACACCGGTCAGCGCCTTGATCCACGCGGCGACGATGGTGGCTGCCGGCGTTTACATGCTCTGTCGCACGCTGTTTTTGTTCAACGCGACGGCGCTGCACATCATCGCCTACATCGGCGTTTTCACCGCCTTGCTCGCCGCGTTGATTGCCGTCCAGCAAAACGACATCAAGCGCATCCTGGCCTACTCGACGCTGTCCCAACTCGGCTACATGGTCATGGCCGTCGGCTTGGCCGGCCCGACGCCAGCAATGTTTCACCTGACCACGCACGCGTTTTTCAAGGCGCTGCTGTTCCTCGGCGCCGGCTCGGTCATCCACGCGCTGAACGAGGAACAGGACATCTGGAAGATGGGCGGCCTGTGCAAGAAAATGGGCATCACTTTCTGGACCTTCCTCGTCGGCACATTGGCGTTGAGTGGTGTGCCGCCATTCAGCGGCTTTTATTCGAAGGATTCCATCCTGGCGCAGGCGCTCGAACAGAAAAATTATCCACTGTTCACGCTGGGCGCGGCCGTAGCCGGTTTGACGACGTTCTATATGTTCCGATTGTTCTACGTCGCCTTTGTCGGCAAACCCAGGACCGAAGCCGCCGGGCACGCGCACGAATCGCCCGCCGTGATGACCGGGCCGTTGATTGTGCTCGCCGTGTTTGCGGTCATCGGCGGGATCATTCCCATCAGCGAAATTTACCTGTCACAGTTTGATGCTCAAAAGTCGGCAATCCCGCTGGTGCAAAGAATTATCGAGCCGTTTACCGCGTCACCGGTCGGAGCCTTGATCGGCATTGCATTTGTTGCCGTCGGCTTTTTGGCAGCGAGGATACTGTATCAGAACGCGGCGACCGATCCATTACCGGCCAAACTGGGCGGGTTGGCCACCGCGATGAAGAACCGGTTTTACTTCGACGAAATTTACGAAGCCACCTTCATCCGGGCGCATGATTCCATCGCTGCCGTGTTTGATTTTATCGATCGCTGGGTGGTGGATTGGTTCTGCCTTGGCTTGGTTCGCGGCGGCACGGATTTCAGTGGCCGCGCACTGCGGCTCATGCAGACGGGCAACCTCCAGACTTATGCCTTCCTGTTCGTGCTCGGCGTGGCCGCGGTGCTGTGGTTTGTGCTGGGAAGATAAATGACAATGTCCATTTTAACCTACATTTTCGGCTGGCCGCTGCTGGCGGCGCTGGCGCTGATTTTTGTGCCGCGCAATTATCGCGTCATCATCCGCGCCGTCGCCCTGCTCGCCACGTTCGTCCCGATGGTGCTGGCGACAAAAATGTTCTGCCAGTTCCAGGCCGGTTTGGCCGGGTACCAGTTCGAACAGCAAATCCCGTGGGTCGAATCGCTCGGCATCAGTTTCCACGTCGGCGTGGACGGCCTGAACGTCGGCCTGATTTTGATGGGCGCCATCGTTGCGTTCGCGGCGGCGTGCTGTTCGTTCGAAATCCAGTCGCGGGAAAAGGAATTTTACTTTCTGCTGCTGGTGATGACCGGCGGCATCCTTGGCGCGTTTGCGTCGCTGGACCTGTTTTTCTTCTATTTTCTGCATGAACTGGCGCTGGTGCCCACGTTCATCATGATTGGCATCTGGGGCCGCGGCGAATGGAAGAATTATGCCACGTTCCAAATCACGCTTTATTTGAGCGCCGGCGCGCTGATTGCGCTCATCGGCCTCATTGCGCTCTACCTGCAATCCGGCGCCAACACCTTCGACATCCCGAAGCTGATTGAACACACCCAGTCCACACCGCTCGCAGCCGGAGCACAGAATTTTATCTTCCCGTTGCTGCTGTTCGGCTTTGGCATTCTGGTTTCGCTCTGGCCGTTCCACAGCTGGGCGCCGCTGGGCTACAGTTCGGCGCCCTCGCCGACCGCCATGCTGCATGCGGGAGTGCTGAAGAAGTTCGGGCTTTACGGTTTGATCCGGATCGCGCTACCGCTGCTGCCGCAGGCGGCACAGGGATGGATGCAGCTTCTCGCGTGGCTGTGCCTCGGCAACATCCTGTATGTCGGCTGGGTAGCGATGCGGCAGAAGAATTTGAACCTGCTCATCGGCAATTCGAGCGTGGCGCACATGGGTTTCATTTTCCTCGGCATCGCCAGCCTGAATCTCATCGGCGTGACCGGCGCGGTGGTCATCATGGTGGCGCACGGCTTTCTCGCCGCGTTGACCTTCGCCTTGAGCGGTTACATTTACCGGCAGACGGGCACTCTGGAAATGAGCCGGCTCGGCGGATTGTGCCGCCAACTGCCATTCATCGGCACCGCGCTGTTGATGGCGGCGCTGGCCGGCTGTGGGCTGCCCGGGTTCGCGAATTTCGTCGGCGAAGTCACTGTTTTCTTTGGTGCCTGGAAAGTCTTTCCGCTCGTGACCGGCCTTGCGCTGTGGGGCGCGTTGATGATCGGCGCGCTCTACCTGCTGCGCGCCATGCGAAAGGTTCTGCACGGGCCGGTGCCGGAAAAATGGTCGGGCCTTACCGACGCCTCAAATATCTGGCGAAAACTGCCGTACGCGCTGTTGCTGGCGAGTTTGCTGGTGTTCGGCTTTTTCCCGCGGCTGCTGACGGAAAAAATCACGCCAGACGCTGCGAAAGTTGTTTCAAGTTTCAAGTTTCAAGTTTCAAGTATTCAGTCACCAGCCACGGCTCAACTTGAAGCTGAAAACTTGAAACTGAAAACTTCTACAATCCGCAATCCGCAATCCGCAATCCACAATTGATGAACGCCTCCTTGATGAGTCTGGAAATCTGGGTAATCGGCCTCGGCTTGGTGCTGATGTTGGCGGACGTGTTCATGCCTGCCGAGCGCCGCCGGTTCCTCGCCTACGGGGCCATCGCGGCATTGGGGGTGTTGTTGCTGACCAACTGGACGAATGCCGGCACCGGCACGGCGTTCAACGGCATGTTCGTACAGGACGGGCTGGCGATTTTTTTCAAACGGTTCTTCCTCATTGCCGCCATCCTGGTCCTGTTCATGTCGGCCGAGTTCTCGGACCACCTGACCGCCGGCATTTCGGAATATTACTCGCTCATCGTCTTCGCCCTGTCGGGTATGCTATTTGCCGCGTCGGCGAACAACTTCGCCATGCTGTTTGTCGCGGTGGAACTCATCACCATCACGTTTTATGTGCTCACCAGTTTCCAGCGCGGACGGCTGGCGTCGCTGGAGGCGGGCGTGAAGTACCTGATCCTCGGCGCGCTGTCGTCGGCCTTTATGGTTTTTGGCATTGCGCTGGTCTGGGGCACGACCGGCCAATTGAATTTCAGCGCGTTGGCGGCGGCCGCCGGTCAATATACCGGGGACAAAATTTTCCTGCTGGGCGTGATGCTGGTGCTGGTGGGGCTGGGGTTCAAAATCGCGGCGTTTCCGTTTCAAATCTGGGCGCCGGATGTTTATCAGGGCGCGCCCGCCCCGACCACGGCGTTTTTGGCGATTGGTTCGAAGGCTGCCGGGTTCGTGTTGTTGCTGCGCTTTTTGTTCTCGGCGATTCCTGCCGTGACGGCGCAGGGGACGGACCTGCTTATCATCATTTCCGGCGTCACGATTTTATACGGCAACCTCTGTGCCATTCCACAACGCAACCTGAAGCGGCTGCTGGGCTATTCGAGCATCGCGCACGCCGGCTATCTGTTGTTAGGCGTAGCAGCTTTGAGCGCGAGCGGGCAGGCGGCAGTCCTGTTTTATTTGGGCGGCTACTTGTTCACGGTGCTGGGCGCGTTTACTGTGATTTGTCTCGTGATGCGACAGGCGGACGCGGAGGACATTTCGGCGCTGGCCGGTTTGAACCAGCGTTCGCCACTGCTGGCCACAACGATGACGCTGGCCATGGTATCGCTGGCCGGCATTCCGCCGCTGGCCGGGTTCTTTGGAAAATTTCTGCTGCTCAAAGCCGTCATCCAGCAGGCCCAGGCTACGGGAAATCATGGTTATTATTGCCTCACGTTCACGGCGCTGGCGGGCGTGGTGATTTCGCTCTACTACTACTTTGGCATCATCCGGGCGATTTATTGGAGCAAGGAACCGCTGGATTTGTCGCCGATCACACTATCCGGCCCGGCCAAAGTTACTCTGGCGACTTGTATGGCGGGCATGCTCTGGATCGGCCTGTTCCCGAACACGTTGGTCACCCTCGCTGCTGAAGCGGTAAAGGTGTTGCAGTAACGCCGTTCATTCCGACCACACGCCTTGGTGACGGCGCCTCACTGCTCGCCAACCGAATGCTTTGCGTTTTGCCACGGCTCATGGCCTACCCAGAGGAGGCACATTCGCGAATTGTACGTTTCGGCGTCGGGAAAGGCCGAAACGCTTGGATGCCATCCGACCGTCGTCGCCCACGCCTGCCGGCTGAGGCCTTCAACCGGTCTCAAATCATATCGGGTGTCGGGCTTTGGGGCGGACGTGAACCAGTGAATTTTTGACTTTTTCGCCGGCGGGATAAGTGACTGCGACGTGCCGGTGGCCAATTCCTGCGCGATGGCCTGGCCGGCAGCGAACCACACGATCAATAATAACATTCCTCGATACTTCATGTTGCACCCTCGGCCCACTCTGGGCTGGCTGTCAAGTGACATTGATGCAGGAAACTCACCGCGAGGCAACGAATCATCAAATTCCCGCCGGCAGTGTTTACACCACGCGCATTTGGACGGCGTCCACGATTTGTTCGCCGACCAGGATCGAGCCGACGATAACCACAGTGGCACCGTTTTTCAACCGTCCCGATTGCGTCAGGATTTTCAACGCCGCTTCGATGGTGTTTTCCGGGTTGATGAGATCAAACGGGACAACTACGGGGGTCACGCCCCAGCTCAGCGTCAGGCCGCCGGCCACGGCATCGCCGGGACACAGCGCGTAAATCTTCGAATAGCGCGGACGGAGCCAGCCGACGTAGCGCGCCATGTTGCCAGTGCGGGTGATCACCAGAATCGCGTCAGCCCGCAGCTCATTGGCCATGACGACGGCGCTCTTGACGATTTTCTGGCGCGAGGTGGTCAGGTCGGAATGTTCGAAAAAATTAGCGCCGCCGCTGCGCTCGATGCGCGTGGCAATGCGGTCAAACACCTCGATGCATTTGAGCGGGTATTTGCCGACGGTGGTTTCGCCGCTGAGCATGATGGCATCGGCCTGTTCGTAAACGGCGTTGGCCACGTCGGTGACTTCGGCCCGGGTGGGCATCGGTGCTTCAATCATGCTTTCGAGCATGTGCGTGGCCACGATGACCGGCTTGCCGACGCGGAGGCAGGTCTTGACGATGCGGCGCTGGACGATAGGCAGTTCCTCGTAAGGAATTTCTATGCCCAGGTCGCCGCGGGCAACCATGATACCGTCGGCTTCGCGGATGATTTCATCGAGATTGGTGACGGCCTGTTGGTCTTCGATTTTGGCAATGACCAGCGGACGGGGCTTGGCCGGGTCAAACAGCTCCCGCAACTGGAGCAGGTCACGCGCCTCGCGGACGAACGACAGCGCGATCAGGTCCACGCCCGCCTCGAGGCCGAGCAGGACGTCCTTGATATCCTTGGCCGTGAGGGCGGGCAGGCTGACCTTGACCCCAGGCAGGTTGATATGGCGCCGGCTGCCAAGAGTGCCTTCGGTAAGGACCTCGCACTCGACCTTGTTGCCGTCCTTGGCGAGCACCTTCATTTCGATGGCGCCGTTGTCAATGAGCACCACGTCGCCCACGTTGATGTCGTTGACGAAATTGGCGTAATTCACGTCCACGGACCGTTCCTCCTCGCTGCGTTCGCCGCGGACGGTGAGGGTGAATTTCTGGCCGGGCTGCAGATTGAGCGGCACGCCGATGTCGCCGGTGCGGATGGCCGGGCCCTGGGTGTCCATCATGATGCCGCTGTGGGTCTGGCGCGTGGCGGCGGCGGTACGGATGTCCTCGACGACCCGGCGGACCCAGTCGTGCGGCGCGTGGGACATGTTGAGGCGGAAAACATTCACGCCCGCCTCCATGAGCTTGCCGATCATGTCCGCGGAATCGGTGGCCGGACCGAGCGTGGCGATGATTTTCGTTTTGCGCTGCGTTTGCACTTCCATGGCCGGTAGAATAATTGCGAATAGCCTGGGTAAAAAGGATTTATTCGGGCGGGAATGGGTGAAAACCCGTAAATGGGCTTGCCATCCTCCGTTTGGCCCGCCATATTCCCTTTAAATTAACAACTGATTTTATGGCTGACGTGGCAAACAAATATCCCGAGAACATTGCGGGCAAATACTACGTGGACAACCAGTGCATTGACTGCGACCTGTGCCGCGAGACGGCCCCGGACAATTTCAAGCGCAACGAAGACGGCGGTTACTCGTTCGTTTACAAGCAACCCGCGTCACCGGAGGAAGAAGGCCGCTGCAAGGAAGCCAAGGAAGGCTGTCCCGTCGAAGCCATCGGCGACAACGGCGCTTAGCCGGTTCAGGCCGTCGTGGCCATGCCGGTGTCCGCCGGCAGCGAAACGCGGACGACGCCGTGTCGGCCGGCTGACGGTGGAACAATCTCGAGTTTGCCGTGATGCGTCTCGATGATTTTGCGGCTCACGGTCAGTCCCAACCCCAACCCCACGTTGCGCGTGGTGTAGAACGGCGCCGGCGCCTTCAGTGCCGCTTCGGCGGTGAACCCGGTTCCGTTGTCCTGAACCTCGATTTGCACATCCGGCTTCCGGCCGCCATTGGCATTGGCTTGCATGGTGACGCCGATCTTCGGCTCCTTCGGGTTCGCCTGCAACGCGTTGAGCATGATTTCCGCCAGCGCGTGCTTCAGCGCGGCACGGTCGCCGGTGATGACGACGGATTTGCCGCCGTTGTCGAACTGCAACCTCGCCGCCTCGGCGGACTGGTATTTGCGCGCTTCCTGATAGGCTTCCTCAATCAGTTTCTGCAACGGGAAGGTTTCCTGTTCCATGTGTCCTTCGCGCGCCAGGAAGCGCATCTGGTTGATTAATCGTGAGACGCGCTTGACGCCGTCGGCCAGCGCCTGGTCGAGCGATTCGCGAAATTCCCGGTCCCGGTATTTCTCCGCGAGCAATTGCTGGTGCGTGGCCAGCGGCACGAGCGCGTTGCCGATTTCGTGCGCGAGCCGGTCGGACATGGACTTGATGAGGCGCAAATTGGCGGCCTCGACCTCCAGCCGGCGCAACTGTTCGGTCTGCGTGAGGTCGTCGGCGGTCAGCAGCGCGGAAACCGGCACGGTGGAGTTGGCCCGCTGAAATGGCACCACGGTGACACTGTAAACGGTCCCCGGTGAATTTTCCGGTGCATACCGGAACGGCCCCATCGCGGCGCCGGTCTTCAGCACCTGGTAAATCCTGGCGCCCAGGACCTGGGGCAGGTCGCTGAACTCCATTTCCCTGCCGGACGCGGACTTCGGGGCGAAGTGCCGGCGCGCAGCTTTGTTGGCGTGGAGCACTTTCAGGTCGCTGCCGACGACGACGCAGGCGCTGCCGAGTTCACGCAACACATCAGCCATCATTTCGTGGTTGCCGGCCAGCTGGTCGTGCAGCCAGATGTTGCGGAGCGCCAGGCCCACCTGTTCGAGCAGGTGGAAGATGAGTTCCAGCTCGACGTTGACGAGCGGTTCGCCGGTGACACGGCCGTCGAACACCGCCACGCCGACGATGCCGTCCCGCCCGGAAACGGGCACGGCGACTTCGGTGCCGAGCAGCTCAAATTCGTTTTGCGCTTCGGCATCCGCCCGGGCTTCGTCACTGTAACGGCGGACGATCCGTCCGCGCCGGGCGACCAGGGCGCCGATGCCGGCATCAAGCGATAGTTCAAAATGTTCAAGCAATCCGGCGACCAACCCGATGGCGGCCACGGCGCGCAGACGGCGGCGTTGCTCCGGCGAAGGCGGCTCGGCCGGCGGCGTGCCGGGGCTAATGAGAAAAATGGCCGCGCGGTTGACACTGAGGATTTCCCGAAGGAACAGCAGGAACTGCTTCAGCATGGCCTCGGCGTCCAGCGAATGCGTGAGGATGGACGAGAAATCGCGCAGGGTGTCTAGGGTTTGCCCGGCGCTGGCAAAGTCGCCGGCCGATGATGATTCAACCGGCCGGGAAAAGGAAGCCGGTGCCGCTGGCACAGCAGGCGCGGAACGCGGAGCGGCAGGGGCGTTTCCGAGCCGTTCCAGCAGTGAATTTAACAGCCTGCGGCGGACGGGCTTGGTCAGCACATGCGTGGCGCCGCGCAGAAAAACTTCATCCTCCCATTCGGCCCGGTTCTCGGAAGAGCAGACGATGATCGGGGTTTTGGCGTCCCAGTGCCGAAGGCGTTCGATGGCCCAGACGCTGTCCACATTGAGCAGGTCCGCATCCAGCACGCAGGCGGCCGTCAGGCCGTGGACCAGGAGCGGTTCCGCTTCCTCCATGTTGAGGCGATGCACCACCCGGTATTGCTCCGGATGCAGACTTTCCCGAACCGTTTCGGCAAAGTCTGGGTGGGAAGACAGAACCAAAATGGTTTTCATCGCGCCTCAAACATCTGAACCAACTGACAACGGCGCCCCGCTGGCACCATGCTGGGGTATCATCCATAATTCCAGTCAAAAGGTCAATGGAATCTTGAAGGTCCACGCGGATTTTCAGCGGCAACCCGGGTCAAAATCCACTCAGCCGCCGGCGAGCAATTTATCCCAAAGCCCTTCATTTAAAAGGGCTTTTTGCAGAAACGCCGTGTCGTCCGGGGACATGGCGACCGGTTCGGCTTTGAGGGGAAGATGCAGCGTAAACTGGTTGCCCTGACCGGGCTCGCTGCGCGCCTCGATTCTCCCGCCATGATGGTGGACGATGAAAAAACACGCCATCAAATGGATGCCGTATTCGGAGGGCACGCTGTCAGTCACGACGAATGGGTCGAAAATCACGCTCAATGCCTCCTGGGGCAAACCGGGGCCGTTGTCGCTGATCCGGACGACGATTTCGGGTTTGGCGCCGGCCGGCGACATTTCGGCCGCCAGGGTGATGCGGCTGCCGGCCGGCAGCGTGGCAACCTCCTCCTTCAGCAACAGTTCAAACAGCCGGCTGAATTTCGGCTTGTCCACATGCAAAACCGGCAGGGAATCGGGAATGCGATTGTCGATGTCGATCCGCCGCGCGGCGAGCGGGTCCCGGAACATCGCCAACACCACCCCGATCACCTCGTGCAGCCGCACTTCGTCGTTGAACTGGGCCCCCGCGTTGTTTTCCGAAGCTGCCCACAGGTCTCCGAGGAGGTCGTTGATTTTTTCGACCTGCGATTGGACGTTCTGGTGATACTCCTTCCAGAAATCGGGGTTGCGCAGGCCCGCCACGTCCTGCTTTTCTTCGGCCATTTTCCCGGGCGCGAGGTCAAGGAACGTTTTCACCGCCACGAGCGAGTTGCGGATGTGGTGGCTCAATCCGGCCGCCAGCAGGCCGAGGCTGACGATCCGGTCGGCGATCATCATGTTGCGCAGCACGGACATTTTTTCCCGGAGCAACTGGTCGCGCTCGGTTTGCACGATGAAGAATTCGAGGGCGTGCCGCAGTGTGAGTTCGAGCTGGGCCGGGTCCCAGGGCTTGTTGATGTACCGGTAAATGGCCCCGCTGTTGACCGCGGCAATGGCGGCGTCCATGTCGGAGTAAGCCGTGACCAGC
>Ga0335069_10014154_pt1 | contig 11182 bp, 8 predicted proteins | sample Lox_Sample_11_FD_206714 | JGI IMG/M metagenome (GOLD analysis project Ga0335069, IMG submission 206714) | Soil microbial communities from Loxahatchee National Wildlife Refuge, Florida, United States - Lox_Sample_1.1 | ecosystem: Environmental > Terrestrial > Soil > Wetlands | place: USA: Florida... | reverse complement strand
GTCGGACTCGGACCACAGGACGGTGGCGTCCTCGACCGGCATGTTCCGTCCCGGGACCTGCGGCTGGACGGCCAGCTCGAGGCAGCCGTCGGACTGCTGCAGCTCCTCCTCGAGCTCCCGGCGGAGCACGTCGTCCGTGCGGTCCTGCCGCGCCGGCCGCTTCCGCTCGCAGGGACGCGCGGCGTACTTCACGTACAGCGAGGGGCCGAGCCGATAAGGCGTCTGGCTGAAGTAGTCCGTCTGCAGGAGGCTCCGGGGAGGCGCCCGCCGCGCGCGGGTGTCGAGGTAGAGCTCGCGCAGGCGCCACCTTTGGGGGTTCCAGGAACCGCCGCCGAAGAAGAAGCCGTTGTCGCCCCCGTGCGCCATCGCCTCCGCGTAGAGGGCGTAGGCCGCCACGTCCGCCACGAAGAAGCGGGGCGCGTCGGCCAGCACGAAGTCCTGGGTGGGCGCGTCCTCCTCGCCCTCGAGCAGCTTCCGGCCCGGCACGCCCGTCAGCTTGAGGGCGAGCCCGCGGGCGTCGCGCATCTGGTCCGAGCGCACCCGGGCGTCGCCGCTCGAGAAGCGGATCCAGGCCCGGTAGTCGGCACGGCGCGCGAAGAGCCCCTGGCGCAGGCGCGGCTCCACGTCCAGCACGCTCACGGTCGCGCGCACGCAGGCGTGTGCCTTGGCGAACGCCTGGCGCGTGTGCGGCCGGCCGGTCTCGTGCGCGGCGTCGGCCACGGCGACGGCCGAGGCGATCACGCGAGCCGTCACCGTCTCCTCGCCGGCCGGCACCTGCACGCCCTGCTCGGCCGGCCGCGGTTCGCGGGCGACGCGGTAGAGGACCACCGCGCCCAGGGCCGCGAGCAGCAGCAGGACCCAGCGGTGCCGTCGCGGCCGCCTGATGGCTGGCATCTCTCCTCGCTCAGCGCACGCCGCAGTCCGGCGGGACGCGGCCGGACGGCGTCTCGGGATCGCGGTGCACCTTGAGGTACTCGACGATCGCCCAGCGCTCGTCCGGGCGGAGCGCCGGTCCGATGACCCCGTACTGGGGGCCCGCCTGCGGCCCCCCGTAGCCGTCACGAAACTCGTGGCCGACGTTCGAGCTCCCGGGCATGCGCGTGTCGTACCACTCCCCGTCGCCGGCTTGGCCCCGGTCCAGGCCGACCTGCACGGGGTCGAAGGCACCGGGCACGACACGGAAGCGCGTGTCGCGCTCGTCCTGCGGCGACAGGAGCTGGTACAGCGTCGGCACGGACCCGTTGTGCAGGAAGGGTCCGGCGGCCCAGACGCCCGCCAGCGGGCGCGCGCGGTAGGCCGGCGCGGCATCCGGCAGGTCGAGCCCGCCGAACCCGTCGAGGCAGGTCCGCTGCTCGGCGGTGAAGCCTCGCTGGTCGTAGTAGCGGGCGCGCGCCGCCAGCCCGAAGTAGGCGAAGGCGAGGCCGATCGGGACGCGCTCAGGGTCGAGGCGGTCGAGCAGCGCCCCCACCGCCGACAGCCGCTCGCGGCGGCGGCGCACCCCGGCCGCGGTCACCCCGGCGGAGCCGCCGACGGCAAAGCTCAGCATCGGCCCGCGGGGCATCCGGCCCGCGGACTCGGAGAGCACCGGGCCGACCACCGCCCGCACGTCCTCGCGGCCGATGCCGGCCCGCCGCAGGTCGGCCGTGCCGCCGCCGAGCTCCAGCGCCGCAGCCGGGTCGGTGCCGATCTCCGCCAGCGGAATCAGCGGGGTCTGCCACAGCGGGTCCTGCTCCGTCCGCTGGGGCGCATCGAGGGCCCGTAGCTCCGGCGGCAGCTCGACCGCAGCGTGGCAGCGGGCGCAGTGCTGCGCGAACAGCCCGCGTCCCCTCTCGGCGCGCGCACGGTCGATCGGGCCCAGCAGGTCCTCCGGCCAGCGCGGCGGCTGCAGGGTCTGCAGCGCCTCCTCCATCCGCTGGAGATCCTCGATCCGGACCGACGTGCGGAACCGCTCCTCCCTCGGCAGCGGCCGCCCGTAGGCGTCGAGCATCTGCACGCGCGCGCCGGCGCCGAGCGCCTTGGCGATCCGCTGGCCGAGCGTGGGGCTGGCCGACCCCTCGTACTGCAGCCGCTCCAGCTTCCACGCGTCCCACAGGTACGGGTAGCGCACCGGCGCCTCGACCCCCGAGGTGCTGCCGCCGCCGAGCGGCGCCCCGAAGAGCGTGTCGGCGCCACGGGCGAGGGCGTCGATCCGGCCGTAGCCCTCCGCGCCCGGGTGGCTCCACCGCTCGTGCCAGACCTGGCCGGCGAACGCGCACAGCACCCGCCCGAGGTCGGCGTGCAGCTTCCACTTGCCCGCGTCGTAGCGGTCGCCCAGGACCGCGCGGCCGAAGCGGCGGAACTTGAGCGGGTTGAAGTAGGTGCTGGCGAGCGAGGCGGTGAGCGTGGGCACGAGGTGGCCCAGCCGGGAGGTGGTGAACGCGTGGGCGGCGGGGCCGCCGTCGACGCGGAGCGCGGTCCTTTGCCCCTGCCGCTCGACGACGAGCTGGCCGGTGTGACACGCGGCGCAGCTCAGGTCGACGACCGCCTCGCCGAGCGCCGGGTCGAAGCGGCGGGCGAAGCCCACCGGGAGCTGGTCGGGGTTGCCCGGCGTGGGCTGCGCGTCGACCACGAAGCCGTACGCGCGCAGGTGGGCGGGGTCCGCGAAGCGCCGGCTTCTCCACGGCATCTCCAGGTGGACGAGCCAGTCGTAGCGCAGGTCGTGGAGCGAGGCGCCCTGCGGGGTGTAATACCAGGCCTGGCGCGACGGAGCGGCGGCGGAGCTCCCCCAGCCCTGGTCGAGGTAGCGGACGGCGTCGATCGGCGGCGCCTTCGGGACGTAGCGCGCCGGCAGCTGCACGAGGAACACCAGCGCCACCACCGCCAGCAGCGTGAGGACGGCCAGCAGCCGGAGCAGCTTCCCGATCGACCGCAAACGCTTTTCTCCTCTACCCCGCCGGGGCCGTGGACACGACGCGGGCCAGGCGCTCGAGGAGACCGGGCCGAGCCTCCAGCAGCGGGCGGATCTCGTTCCACGGTTCCCGGAGGTCCTCGAGGGTGTCCACGTCGCGCCGCGGGCGGAGGCGGCTCACCGAGAGTCCCCCGGAAGCGGCACGCGTGCGGTGTGGGGTGACGATCTCCTGCCTCCTGGCCCTGGGCGCATTCTGTCACGCCCGCGGCAGGGGCCGTTCCCCTCCTGCGCCGGCCCGGTTTCGTCTACAATCGCCGGCCGACTGCGCGGGCGGCCGGGTCTGGTCCGCCCCGGCGTGCGCTCGCCAGAAGAACGACCCGGGAACGGAGAATGCACCAGACATGCCTGCCCTTTGCGCCGTCCTCGTCGCCTCGGCGCTCGCGGTGAGCGCCCGCACCGCGGCCGCGCCGCACGCCTCCGCCGGCAAGCCGCGCATCCCCGTCGTCCTCGCCACCGACATCGGCGACGACATCGACGACACCTGGGCGCTCGCCCTGCTGTTGCGCTCGCCGGAGCTCGACCTCCGCCTGGTGGTCACCGACTACGGCGACACCGTGTACCGGGCCCGCATCGTGGCCAGGCTGCTGGAGGTCGCCGGCCGCACGGACGTGCCGATCGGCGTCGGCGTGCGGCAGTGGGAGAAGGAGGGCGGACAGGCGGAGTGGGTCCGCGACTACCCGCTCGCCCGCTACCCGGGCCGGGTGATCGACGACGGCGTGCGGGCGCTGGTCGACACCGTGATGGCCTCCGACCAGGCGATGACGCTGGTCGCCATCGGCCCGCCGCCCACGCTGCGCGCCGCGCTCGAGAAGGAGCCGCGCCTCGCCTCCCGGCTGCGCTTCGTCGGCATGTACGGCAGCCTGCGCCAGGGCTACGCCGAGAAGTCGAAGCCGGAGCCGGAGTGGAACGTGAAGGCGGACACCCAGGCCTCGCGCGCCCTGCTGGGCGCGCCCTGGCGCGACTCGCTCCTCACGCCGCTCGACACCTGCGGTCGCGTCAGCCTCGACGGCGAGCGCTATCGCCGCCTGCTGGCCTCGACCGACCCCCTGGCGAAGGCGGTGATGGAGAACTATCGGCTCTGGTGCCCCCACGTCGACTGGTGCACGAAGGACCAGGCGGCCACGCGCAGCACGACGCTGTTCGACACCGTGGCCGTCTACCTCGCCTTCGCCCACGACCTCGTCGCCGTCGAGCGGCTGGGGGTGAGGGTGGGCGACGACGGCATGACGGTCCCCGACGCCACCGCCCGGCCGCTCGGCTGGGCGACGTCCTGGAAGGACCTCGACGGCTTCCGCGACCTGCTGACGGACCGGCTCACCGGCGGCGCGCCGAGGCACGCGGCCGAGAAGCCGTCGCGCCCCACCGCGGTCGAGTAGGCAGGGATGGTCGCAGGCGAGGGGCCGATCGCGGTCGTCAACAGCGTGGCGCCGATCCGCGTCTGCGACAACGGCTGCTGGACCGACACCTGGTTCGCCGGCCACGGCCAGGTGTTCAACATCGCCGTCTACCCCTGCGCGGAGGTGCAGGTCTCGGTCTTTGCCGGCGGCGGTTCGGAGCCGGAGCGCATCGTCCTCCACCCCGAGAACTTCGGCCAGCGCTACGCCGTGAACCGCCAGGCGCCACCCTGGGGAGAGCACCCGCTGCTGGAAGCCGCCGTCGCCTACATGAAGGTGCCCCGTGAGCTGCGCCTCGAGGTGACACTGTTCTCGGAGGCGCCGGCGGGGGCCGGGACCGGCACCTCGGCCTCGGTGACGGTGGCGCTCATCGGCGCGCTCGACGCCCTCACCCCCGGCCGCCTCACCCCGCACGAGGTGGCGAGCGCCGCCCACCGGGTGGAGACCGAGATGCTGCACCGCCAGTGCGGGATCCAGGACCAGCTGGCCTCCGCGTACGGCGGCGTCAACTACATCGAGATGTTCGCCTACCCTCACGCCTCGGTCTCGCCCATCCACGTCCCCGACCCCGTCTGGTGGGAGCTGGAGAGGCGGCTGGTCCTCGTCTACCTGGGCCGGTCGCACGACTCCTCGGCCATCCACGAGACCGTGATCCGTTCGCTGGAGGACGCCGGGCCCGACTCCCCCGCCATCGTCGAACTCAGGCGAACCGCGCCGCGCTCCCGCGACGCCCTGTACGCCGGCGACTTCGCCGCCCTCGGCCGGGCGATGGTCGAGAGCACGGAGGCACAGGGCCGGCTCCACCCCGCGCTCGTCGGCAGCGAGGCCCGCCGGGTGATCGAAGTCGCCCGCACGCACCGGGTGCTCGGCTGGAAGGTGAACGGGGCGGGAGGCGAGGGTGGCTCGATCACGCTCCTGTGCGACGAGGACTCGGCCCGCCAGCGGGCGCTGGTACGGGAGATCGAGCAGTCCGATCGATCGTTCCGCCACGTCCCGACCCGCCTGAGCCGGCACGGGCTGCGGGTCTGGCGCCAGGACTTCACGACCTGAACCGCCCCGGCGAACGCCATCTTCCGCCGGCTGAAGGAGTGCGGCTACGACGTGGTGCCCGTCAACCCGAGGGCGACCGAGGTCGAGGGCGCCAGCTGCTATCCCGACGTCGCCTCCGTGCCCGGCCCGCTCGACGCGGTGCTGGTCGCCTCGCCGCCGGCTTCCGGCGTCGGGATCGTCCGGGCCTGCGCCGACCGCGGCGTGCGCCACGTCTGGTTCCACCGCTCGGTCGGCGACGGCAGCGTGTCCGAGGAGGCCGTCCGCGAGTGCCGGTCGCGCGGCATCGAGCCGGTCGTGGGCGGCTGCCCGATGATGTTCTGCGGCAAGGTGGACGGCGCCCACGCCTGCATGCGCTGGCTCTTCCAGTGGCTCGGCCGGGTGCCCCGCTGATCAGCTCCGGCTGAGGTCCCGGCGGTAGCGCAACCAGGCGGCCACGATCCCCGGCTCACGGGCGGCCTGCTCGGCGACGGGCCGCAGCCGGACGGTGTGCGTGCCCGCGAAGCCAGCGTGCTGGTAGCGGGTGACGACGTGGCGTTCCGGGTGGACCAGCAGGCCGTCGCCGGCCGGATCGGCCGGCCCCTGCCATGGCGCTCGCCCCGGGACCTCGACGACGTTCCCGGCCAGCCAGGGCTCACCGAAGAAGAGCGGCTCGTTCCCGTCGTCGACGGCGTACAGCCAGGGGCCGAGGAAGAGCAGGGCCTCGCTCGCCTCCCTCAGCTCGCCCGGCACCAGCAGATGGTGGTCGCGTGCCTCCAGCTTCAGGGCATGATCGAACAGGACCTCCACCTGGTCTCCGGCTCTGGGCGGCCGGGGCAGCTGCAGGGCTCCCGCCTGCTCGGAGGGAGACACCTCGACGCCGTTGACGCGGACGCGCACCTCCCGGGCCCAGCTCGGCCTGCGGAACGCCAGTTCGGCGCCCGACGCCGCGCGCACATCCACCCGCAGCCGGCTGGCGAAGGCCGAGTCGGCGGCGTGGCGCAGCGCGAGGTCGAGCCCGTCGCCCTTCCAGTCGGCGTCCAGGAAGAGGTCGACGCGGGCGACACCGTCGGCAGTGTGCACGACCGCCTCCAGCACGTCGGCGAAAGCGCGGTAGCCGTGCATCGTGCAGCACCACCAGGCGCGATCGACGTTCTCGGTGGGCTTGGTCCCGCCGCGGAAGAAGGTGCGGGAGCCGAAGTCGCCGGTGGTGAACTGGTTGAAGCAGAGGTGATTCAGCAGGCAGCGCTCCGCGCGGTCGAGGTACTCCGGCTTCCCCGTCGCCCGGTGGAGCCCCAGGCTCAGGCGCAGGAAGTCGGCGATGCCACAGCCCTCGTCGCGCGGCTCGTTGCCGCTGGCGTCGAGAAGCGCCTGGCGCTCGGCCGTCGTCACCGACGCGTCCTCCCAGCCGAAGTACTCGAGCACGCCGCCCATCCAGCACAGGTCGGGCGAGGCCACGAGCTCGGCGTACAGCCGCTCGACGCGGGCGAGGTCTGCGGTCTGCTTCGTGGTCCCGGCGAGGTCCAGCAGCCCGCGCAGCGTGGTCAGGTAGCCGTGGGCGTGCTGGATGCCCCGCGGACCCAGCGACGGGGCGATCGCGCGCGCGGCCTCGAGGTAGCGCCCGTCACCGGTCACCCGGAACAGGCCGACCAGCGGCTCGACGAGCTGGGTGAAGCAGATGATGCCGAAGGCGCCCTGGCCGACGAGCCGCCGGGCGACGGCGGGGTCGGAGGCCTGCTCGCGGACGCCGACGAGGAAGTCGGCGAGCCGGCGCGCCGCCTGCAGGCTGCGGGCGTCCCCGGCCGAGGCGTGGTACCGGAGCAGGCCGACCAGCAGCCGGCCGTTGCCCCAGAGCAGGGCCATGTGCGGCGGGGCGATCTCCGCGGCGGCGTAGCGCAGCGTCGCGTCGCCGAACCGGCCGTCCGTTCGCTGGTAAGACAGGATGTCGGAGGCGAGCGCGCGCAGGTCCGGTCCGCCTGCCGGCGGGAGCGACGAGAGCGCCTCCAGGTAGCGGCCGGAGAGGTCGCCGCTGAACTCCCAGAACCGCCGTCGCCGGTCGAGGGCGACGTCCGCCAGCACGAAGTCGCGGGTGTAGGCGGGACGCCCGCCGCGGGTCAGGCGCTCGGCCGTCAGCCGGATCCGCTCCGCCAGCTCGCCGCGCGGGGTGACGGTCGCGCCCGAGGCCGTGGTGGCGGCCGCAGCGACCCCCTGCGACCGCGCCCGTGCCGCGAGCGCCAGCGCCGCGCCCCCGCCCAGCAGCCTCGTGGTGAACTCCCGTCGTGTGCTCATCGTCGCCTCGGTCCGCGCATCTTACGCGCCTTGACGGCCGCGCGGCGACGACGGTAGTCTCCCCTCGCCCGCCGGCCTTCCCTCCTGCGCGGCGTCGGAGGTTGCGCCCTGCGAGTCCTGGTCGTGGACGACTCGGCGGTGATGCGCCAGGGCATGACGGCCATCCTCTCCCGGGTGCCCGGCACCTCGGTGATGGTGGCCGCCGACCCCATCATCGCCCGCGAGAAGATGAAGCGGGCGCGGCCCGACGTCATCCTGCTCGACCTCGAGATGCCCCGCATGGATGGGCTCACCTTCCTGCGCGAGCTGATGGCCAGCGACCCGCTGCCGGTGGTGATCTGCTCGGCGCTGACCGGCGGCGGGACCGAGCTGGCGCTGCGCGCCCTCGAGGAGGGCGCGCTGGAGGTCATCACCAAGCCGCGGCTGGGGGTGCAGGACTTCCTCGAGGAGTCGGCGACCCGCCTGGTCGACGCGATCCGCGCGGCCTCGGAGGCGCACCTGCGGCTGCCCGCGCGACGCCCGCCGGCGGAACGGCCGCCCTCGGTCCCGGCCGCTCCCCCGCCGCCGCGCCTCGCCGCTGCCGCTCGGCCGGCGACCTCCGACCGGGTGATCGCGCTCGGCGCCTCCACCGGCGGTACCGAGGCGCTGCGCGAGGTGCTGGAGGCGATGCCGGAGGACGCGCCGGGCATCGTGGTGGTCCAGCACATGCCGGAGCGCTTCACGCGGGTCTTCGCCGAGCGGCTGGACCGCACCTGTCGCATCGCCGTCAAGGAGGCCGAGAGCGACGACCAGGTGGTGGACGGGCGCGCGCTGATCGCCCCCGGCGACCGCCATCTGCTGATCCACCGCAGCGGCTCGCACTACGTCGCCGAGGTCCGCCGCGGCCCGCTGGTCTCCCGCCACCGCCCCAGCGTCGACGTGCTGTTCCGCTCCGTGGCGGAGGCGGCCGGGGACAGCGCGGTGGGGGCGATCCTCACCGGCATGGGCGACGACGGCGCCGCCGGCCTGCTGGCGATGAAGACGGCCGGCGCCTGGACGATCGCGCAGGACGAGCAGACCTCGGTCGTCTTCGGCATGCCCAAGGAAGCGATCGCGCGGGGGGCGGTCGACGAGGTGCTGCCGCTCTCCGAGATCGGCGCAGCCGCTCTGCGGAGGGCGCGGGCCGGCGGCCGCCGGCGCCCTGCCGGCGAGACTGCCTAGCCGGGCCGACTGCCGGCGAACGGCGTCGCGGACACCGCCGCCGAGAGGGCACGCTCGGTGTCGAGGACGGGGACGAAGGTGTCGCCGATCGGCGCCATGCCGACCACGACCTCGGCCGGGAACGGCGCACCGAAGGGTGGCGTGCGGGCGACGTCGCCGGCGGGAACCCGGAACAGGCCGTCGACCGCGTCGACGATCATGCCCACCGGCAACGGATCGCTGCCGACCTCCACCAGCAGCAGGCTGCGGTCCACCCGCGCCCCCGCCGCGCCCAGCGCGTAGCGGGAGCCGACGTCCACCACCGGCACCACGGCCCCGCGGACGTTGGTGGCGCCGAGCACGAACGGGAGCGTGCCCGGCACCGGCGTTATCGGCCCGCAGGGCACGATCTCGTGCAGGCGTTCGAGGGCGAGAGCGCAGCGCTGCCCGGCCACCCGGACGCACAGGTACGCGGTGCGCACCGCCGGCGGCGTCGGCTTTCGCACTCGCGCCTCGGCGAGCGCCGCCAGTGCGCCCTGCTCGTCCGCGCCGAGCACCCGGTCCACGTCGAGGCACAGCACGAAGCGGTCCTCCCCGGCGAACACCCCGGTCAGGAACTCGACCGCGACCAGCGCGTCCAGCGCGGGTGGCGGGTACACGTCCTGCGCGGCCACCCTCACCACCCGGCCGAGCCGGTCGATGGCGATGCCCACCAGCGACGGGCGCTGCTGCAGGGACATCTGCACCACCACCACGCTGCGGCCGGCTGACGGCGCCCCGCCGGCCCCGAACTTGAGCGCCAGATCGACCACCGGCACCGCCTGCCCGTGGAGGTCGGCCAGCCCCGGTACGAACGCGGGCGCGGTCGGCACCCGGGTGAGGTCCGCGCAGGGGACGATCTCGTGCACCCGCGGGAGGGGGATCGCGTACTCGTCGCACCCGATCGCCGCCGTCAGGAAGGCCTGCCGCGTCACGGCTGGCCTTCCGCTGGCTGCTGCACAGCCTCGGCGCCGCCACGCCGCTGGTGCTGCTGCAGCAGACCGGCCACGTTCAGCACCGGGGCCACCCGGCCGTCGCCCAGGATGGTCAGCCCCGACACCGCCGGCAGCCCCTTGAAGAAGCGCCCGGGCGCCTTGACCACCACCTGGGCTCGGCCGACCAGCTGGTCGACGGCCAGGCCGAAGCGGTCGTGGCCCTTTTCCACGATCACCGCGATCTCGCGGGCGGCATCACCCCGGCTCCCGCCGTCGGCGCCGGGGCAGAACGTACCCCGCAGCCGCGCGTACGGGATCGCCTGGCCGTCGAGGTTGAGGACCCCGTCCGCCGCCTCGCGCGCGGCCTCGGGCGGCAGCTCCACGCAGCGGACCACCCCGGCCATGGGGATGACCACCGAGGCCTCCCCCAGTCGCGCCAGCAGGCCCTCGATCGCAGCCAGGGTGACCGGCAGGCGCAGCGTGAAGCGGGTCCCCCTGCCCGCCTCGCTCTCCACCTCGACGGCGCCGCCGAGGGCGTCGACGTGACGCAGCACGACGTCGAGGCCGACGCCGCGCCCCGAGGTGCCGGTGACGTAGCCCGAGGTCGACAGCCCCTGGCTGAAGATGAGCCGGTCGACGGCCCGCTGCGAGGTGAGTGCGTCGGTGTCGATGCCGAGCACCCGCGCCCGCTCGAGGATACGGCGGCGGTCGAGGCCCGCGCCGTCGTCTTCGACCTCGACCACCACCTCGCTGCCCTCCTGCCGGGCGGTCAGCCGCACCTCGCCGGTCGGATCCTTGCCCGAGGCCTCGCGCGCGGGCGGCGTCTCCAGCCCGTGGTCGACGGCGTTGCGGACCATGTGGGTGAGCGGCGCCCGCAGTTGCTCCACCACCGAGTTGTCGGCCTCCACCCCCTCCCCGAAGACGACCAGCCGGGCGCGCTTGCCCTGCTCCAGCGCGAGGTCGCGGACCAGGCGGTCGTAGAGCTGCAGCAGCGGCGTGACCGGCACCATCCGCGCCACGCTGACGCAGCGATGCATCTCTCCCAGCAGCCGCTCCAGCCCCCGGTAGGCGCCGGCGATCTCCGGCGTTCCCTGCTCGCGGATCAGCAGCTCCAGCCGGCCGCGGGCGACGGCGATCTCGCTGGTGACGCTGAGCAGGGTGTCGAGCCGGGAGACCTCGACCCGCAGAGTGCGCGAGGCCTCCGCCTCAGGCCCGGCGCCGGCCGCCCGGCCTGTCGAGGAGCCCTCGTCGGCCGTCAGACGGCCGCTCGCGACCTGCGCCTGCAGCTTCTCCGCGGCCGGGGTGATCTCGTCGCGCCCGGCGGCGGCCGCGGGAAGGCTGCCGCGGACCGCGTCGACCGTCTGCAGCAGGAA
>Ga0335069_10014153_pt1 | contig 11183 bp, 6 predicted proteins | sample Lox_Sample_11_FD_206714 | JGI IMG/M metagenome (GOLD analysis project Ga0335069, IMG submission 206714) | Soil microbial communities from Loxahatchee National Wildlife Refuge, Florida, United States - Lox_Sample_1.1 | ecosystem: Environmental > Terrestrial > Soil > Wetlands | place: USA: Florida... | reverse complement strand
CGCAACGGTACATGGCTTTCGGGCCGTTGCCCGCCATCAAGAGAGGAATGGTGTTCGCGGGTGGATCGTAGAGTCTTGCATTCACTTTGTAGTATTTTCCGGCATGATCGATCTGCCGGCCTCCCCAGAGCTTGCGGATAATCTCGGCAGCCTCCACCAGGCGCTCGGACCGCTCCGGCCATTTAGGCCAAGAACCGGTAGCCGTTTCTTCATTTAGAGCCTCGCCCGACCCGATGCCGAGGAAGATGCGATCGGGATACAGCAGGCTGAGGGATGCAAAGGCTTCGGCAACCACGGCGGGGTTGTAGCGAAATGTCGGACACGTCACGGTTGTGCCCATCCGAACACGCTTCGTCCTCTGGCCGATAGCGCTCATCGTGATCCATGCCATACCAGAATGGCCTTCATTGGACTGCCAAGGCTGGAAATGATCGCTGACCGCCAGAAGATCAAAACCCGCTTGATCAGCCTCAACTGCAAGTTCGACTAATTCCGGGACGGTGAATTGCTCGTGGGCGAGTTGGAATCCGATCTGTCGGTCGATCCAATGGGCTGGAATCTGTCCTTGCGTGTTCATCGTACTTTGTTTCTCCTGCGCGTGAAGGGTGTCTTTTGCAATGCCATTCGCTGCTGAGGCTGGCTGGAACAGTCCGTGCAGGCCTACCATGGCAGCGAGCGATGCTGCGGATTTCAATAAAGTTCTTCGACCGAGAAGGATTGAGCCGGGGGAAGCTTGCTTGCCAGGAATTTTCATGGATAGCGTCGGGGCTGGTTTCGCGTCGTCCTTCAATAATTGGCCACAATTGGATGCCTAGCCGTTTGGGAGGGATGGTCAGCAAAAAAGAGACGGAAATCGGCCCGGGTTGGCTATGGCCGCAGCGCGATTTGGACCAGAGTTGGATACAGAAGGAATATCAGGAAGGTCGGAAACACGGTAACCGACTGCTTGAAAGGAATGGCGGGGACGACGGGACTCGAACCCGCGGCCTCTGCCGTGACAGGGCAGCGTGGTTAGGTTTTACAACAGCTTACAAGCACGCGGGGACTGCCAAACACCGTGCAAGTCGTACAAGACCACTCAAATAGTGGGTTGGGTTGTGGGTTGGAGAAATGGGGCATTCCATCGTCTATGTAGTTTGCCACTTGGAAGTGCCGAAATCACAGCCAACCAAATGCCAAGTATCAATTCTTCTGTGGCGCTCGGCGTTATAAATTCTCAGTAGTGATTGCGCGAGTTGGGATGATTGATTAGCATTACACACAACGCGCCGGATCTCACGAACACGAAGGGAAGAGGAATATGCTGCGTAGAGATTTGCTTAAAACGCTCGGTGCAGCCGCATTTGTGAATGTGGCCTTTTCTGAGAGCAGCCCGGCACAGTCAGCCGCAAACGCACAAGCGAACCCGCTCAACTATCAACAGGAGCCGATTCCGGCACTTCAGGTTCCAGAAACCCCAGCCGGCAGCGCGACGGATCTCGCAAAAGATGAGCAGTATTGGGAAAGCATTCGCAAAATGTTCATCCTCGACGCTAAGGCGATCCCCATGGCGAACGGGTTTGGCGGATTTACCCCCCAGGCAATTCTCGACGAGGTTGCCCGGCTGGCAAGCGACGCAGCGCACATGAAGGCGCTTCTCTATCTGGGTCGGCAGGAGAGTGGACCGTCCGCCCCGCTGAGCCGCTTGATGGCGCAAGACTTTGGCGCCGATCCGGAAGAGGTCACGCTGAATCGAAATGCAAGTGAAGGGCTGGCTACTGTCCTCTTTGGGCTCGATCTGCGCCGTGGTGATGAGGTCCTTCTCAATACGCAAGAGTATGGGGGATCTTTTGACATCCTCAGGCAGCGCGAGGCTCGTGAGGGCATCAAAACCCGCACGATCAAGCTCCCACTGCCCTCGATCAGTGCTGAGGATATCGTCACCCGCCTTGAAGGCGCCATTACGCCGATGACGCGAGCGCTTGTGATCTGTCATATCTTCTCGAACTCCGGGGAGATCATGCCGATCGCGGATATATGCAGGATGGCGCATCGGCATGGTGTGTTTGTACTCGTGGATGGGGCGCATGGACCGGGACAGATTCCGTTCAATCTCCATGCTCTCGGGTGTGATGCGTATGTGGCTTCTCTTCACAAATGGTTCATGGCGCCGAGAGGCACCGGCATGATATACATCCGAAAAGATCGCATACCGGACATCTGGCCTCATACCTATTGGGAAAGAGATGTCCCGCGCGGATCGATCGAGAAGTTCGAAAGTTACGGAACCGTGGATCTTTCCGTGCCCGCCTCGCTCCCGATGGTATTTGAGTTTAATCGTGCCCTTACCTACGCTAAAAAGGAGGCGCGACTGCGCTATCTGAGGCAGCGATGGGTGTCACAGCTCAGTTCGGTTCCCAGGGTCCGGATACTCACGAACCAAAGCCCTGCGTTCACCTGCGCGATGTCTGCTTTTCAGGTCGAGGGGGCGGATCCCGAAAAACTCTGGCTGCTTCTCTTACGCAAGTATCATGTGCGCACCCGAGCCTTTGTGGAGGACGAAGACCCCCAAGTTGCGGGGCTGACTGTGGGAGCCTCTTTGATCAACTCGCTCGCCGATTGCGACCGGTTGGTGGATGCGGTCTCCAAGGCCACTCAATCTGACGTGTAGGCAGAGGATTCCGCACTCTGTCTCGGTGACTCGTCCTTGGATGATGTTGCTTGCCTGCGGCGATCTTGACGTTGAATTTGACACCCATTATCCAACGCGCCGGTCTTGTGCCGGCGTCGTCTTGAGGACTCTGGGAGAAATTGAAACCACTCATCCCGCAGATCTGCCCTTGATTCCGTCTTTGCCAGAAAACGATGAAGGGCAGGCAGCCGTTCTCGTAATGCAGCAACTCTCACCGAGTAATGAGAGCCTCTTTGAATACAGCCTGCGCAATGTGTGCGATCACCTGTTGACGGGTGGCTTCGTTGGCCCGGCCATGGGTCGCGAAGCCGCGCGACGCATCAAGGCTGAGGGACGGCCATCCAAACTCCGACACGCAGGACCAAACCATACCGACATGAGTTTTCCAGTTCCACGGACAACATCGGACACCTTGTTCGAGAAGTTTGAAGAGGACGATGCGACTCAGCCTGGCTGCCTAAGAGAGGTCGAAGTGGGATGGTTCTATCGGACAAATTTGGGCATTTGCGATGGGGGGCCATCTTTTGCTAAGTGCTTGAAAGGAATGGCGGGGACGACGGGACTCGAACCCGCGGCCTCTGCCGTGACAGGGCAGCGTTCTAACCAACTGAACTACGTCCCCACTCCATCAACGCGAGCAGTGCTCCTGACGCGGAGCAATGAAAAGAACCTCATGCGACAACCCGTCGCTCTACGACTCGCACGATTATCTTAACAGCTTAGTGCAGAGCTGAAAAGTGAGCACCTCCAACCGGCCCGACATCAGTGACAACGAGGCTCGCAATGAGCGTTCAAGTTGGATTAGGTGAGGGCGACGCGGATTGAAAACCGGCATTCATCTTCTCGGCTTTACCGCCAATCGGGCTCTCGACTGCTCTTTGAATCGAAGACCTTCGGCTCAGCCGACGCGGCAAGGGTTAGAAAAGTCCTTTGTTCGATTCCAACGATGGAGAGAGGCGCGGGAACTAGAGGTTCGGCTTGGGTGGCGAACAAATCGATTCGAACCAGCGGCTGATGTACACCTGCGCGTGAGCTTCTCCGCAAAAATGTCTGGCGTGGGGCGTATTGGCGGCACCCGTGTTCCATTTCAGTGTGGTTAGTTCCACGTCACTGCACTGGATCACGAACCAGTGGTTAGGGTTGCTATCAATGCGCCCGCAGATTTCGCATCGAAATTCCTGAAGAGACGTCATCTCGAATCAACTTCTCCTATTTTCGATTTGCCCAAATCGTAATACAGTCACGCCGAAGTGCATAATGCTGTCGGCACACAAATGCCGGCAGAATCGGGACTCAGTACTATGCGCTCAATGCGTGGCTCGAGCGGCAGGCGCTGGTCGAGTCCGTGGTGGTCATCGCTGGTCTCTTTCTGGAGTTGAGCATCGTGCGCACATGCCGGGTCAGCCTGGATCGCGCTCGATGCAACCTGGCTTTCACAGTTCCCACCGGCACGCCTAAAATCTCCGCGGCCTCCTTAGCGGATAACTGTTGCACGTGACTCATATGAAGAACCTCTGCATAGATAGGACCCAACCGGGAGCGTCCCTTCGCGAGCAGCGCCTTGATCTCTTTGGCTGAGCATTCTTGCTCCGGATTCGCTCGCGGCGCTACAAGTTGAAGCGGGGGCGCGCTCTCCCGATCAACCATTTCATCGAGAGACCGTTCATTTCTTCGTCGGGTCGAGCGGAGCCGCATGAACGCGGCATTCAGGGCAATACGAGTAAGCCAGGAGGAAAACCGCGACCGGCCCTCGAAGGTATGAATGTGCCGCAGTGCGTCAAGGAATGCGGTCTGAAGGGCATCTTCGGCATCTTCGCGATTCCGAAGAATTCGACGAGTTAACCGAAGAATGGCATCCTTGTGCGGCATCACCAGACTCTCGAAAGCTGCCGTGTCGCCAGCCTGGGCGCATGCCAACAGGTTCTCTTCATCTTCGTTCGAAAGTAATTCGAGTTCGCCTGCGGCAGCGCCTTCGCATACCCTCAGTTCCTTTATGACCCGCATAGACACCTCCCGACGTTCACGTTGCCGAGAGCAGTGCGTCGGTCGACTGAGCGCAGCTGAGGCAATCTTTAACCTCTCGGGTGGTGTGATTAAGCCAGAACTGCAACCTCGAATCTATTGCACGATGGTATCGATTGAAAGCCGCTCCTGGAACTTGCGGATTTGGAACTGCTTCAATCTTCATGATCTCGAAGCACTTTGGCGCTACGCGAGACGCGTTTTGCGGAAGTGTCAGGCAATACCATCGTCTAATAGCTTCTTTGGCGGGTTTCTGGCTAAATCAACCTCTGTTTACCCGTCATTGACGTGCGCACCAGCACTGCACGCTGCCAGTGGGCAAATCACTGCCGACAGCAAGACAAGCCGTTGTCAGGCGTGTTATTTCGTCTTGACATCCCAGGGAGTTACGCCCTATGCCAATGAATCTGAGTCGGCTACCCAAACGCTATCTTCTGGGCGGAGGGATTTTTCTCTTGCTCATAGCAGGGTTAACCATTGGAGCGGTTTATCCCTACAAGCATGCGTCTGGTTCTCAGCCAGCGAGTGTGCCAGAGGTTGCAGTGGTGCAGGTGCAACAGGAAGATGTACCGATTTACGGGGAGTGGATCGGAACGCTCGATGGCCTCGTCAATGCCGACGTAAGGGCACAAGTCACCGGCTACCTGCTGAAGCAGGGGTATAAGGAAGGTTCATTCGTCAAACAAGGTCAACTTTTATTTCAGATCGACCCGCGGCCTTTCCAGGCATCGCTCGACCAGGCGCAAGGTCAATTGGCACAGGCGAAAGCGTCGCTGCTGAACGCGCAAGCGGTGCAGCATCGCACTGAACTCGATGTCGAACGCTATACCCCGCTAGCCAAGGAACAGGCAGCGAGCCAACAGGATCTCGACAATGCGGTCCAGAACAATCTTGCCGCACTGGCGACCATAGAGACAGCCAAGGCCCAAATCAAAACCTACGAAGCCGCGGTTGAGACCGCGAAGATCAATCTTGAATTCACGCGGCTGGTCGCCCCGATTGATGGAATTGCGGGGCAAGCGCAACTGCAAGTGGGAGCACTCGTCAGCCCGAGTAGCGGCGTGGTCACGTCGGTTTCTACCGTGGACCCCATCAAGGTGTACTTCACGGTGAGCGAGCCTCAGTACCTCGGATGGCGCAAACGTTTTCCCACCGAAGCGAGCCGACTGGAAGCCGACAAAAAGTTACGCCTTCAACTTGTCCTGGCTGACGGGTCCACTTATCCACACGATGGGAGTTTCTATTTCGCGGACCGTCAGGTAAACGAGAGCACAGGCGCCATCCGCATCGCCGGACTCTTTCCCAACCCGAACAACATTCTGAAACCCGGTGGTTACGCCAAAGTGCGCGCCGTGATCCGGACGGAAGAACGAGCGCTGCTGGTTCCGCAACGGGCGGTTTCGGAACTTCAGGGCGGCTATCAGGTTGCGGTGCTCGACGGCGACAACAAAGTAAACATCCGGACCGTTACCGTCGGCGCTCAGGTAGATCGGCGTTGGGTAATCGCTTCTGGTCTCAATCCCGGTGAACGCGTGGTGGCCGAAGGAATACAGAAGGTACGCACCGGGGTTCAGGTCCATCCCAAGCCATTAACGGAAGCGACGGCCAGGTGAGATCATGTCAAAGTTCTTCATCAATCGTCCCATCGTCGCGATCGTAATTTCCATCGTTCTCGTGCTGGTAGGGTCTCTGACCGTGCTCAACCTGCCGGTCGCCCAGTTTCCCAATATCGCTCCCCCGGAAATCCAGATTCTAGCTACCTACGTGGGAGCCGATGCCCAGACGTTGGAGCAGGCAGTCGCCACTCCGCTCGAGCAGCAGATGAACGGCGTGGACAACATGAATTACATGTACTCGCTGAATGCGACCGGCAACTCGACTAGCAGCTTGATCGTCGACTTCAACGAGAAGACTGATCCGAACACAGACTTCATTCTCGCGCAGTCGCGCGAAACCCAGGCCGCTTCTCAGCTTCCCTCCGAGGTGAACAACTACGGAGTTACGGTCCGAAAATCGGTGACGGCTCCGCTCCTGCTGGTTGCCATCTACTCTCCTCATGGCACGTATGACGCTACGTTCCTGGCGAATTACGCCTATATCAATCTTGCTGATCCGCTGCTTCGATCACCCGGAATCGGGAATATCCAGGTGTTCGGGGCAGGCCAGTACGCGATGCGGATGTGGGTCAACCCTGACCGATTGGCGAAACTCGGGATCACAGTCCCGCAAATCATCAGCGCTATCCAAGCCCAGAACACGGTAAATCCCGCAGGAAAAGCCGGCGGGGAGCCAGCGCCCCAAGGACAGGAGTTTACCTACACGGTTCTGGCCCAGGGCCGATTGGTTTCGGCCGAACAATTTGGCCAGATTGTGCTGCGCGAGACCGCCGACGGAGGCATTGTTCGCGTCAGAGACGTTGCGCGGATTGAACTGGGTGCCCAGGACTACAGCGTCGCGGGTCGTTTCAACGGGAAACCCAGTGCAGTGGTGGCTGCGTATCAGCTTCCGGGATCTAATGCTGTTGAGGCTGCCGCAGGGATTAGAAAACTGATGACGCAACTGAAGGAGCGTTTTCCGGAGGACTTAGATTTTGTTGTGGCCCTGGACACGACGCGATCCGTGACCGAGGGCATCAAGGAGATCATCAAGACACTCGTTATTGCCCTCGTTCTTGTAATCATTGTGGTCTACCTTTTCCTGCAGGGTTGGCGCTCCACTCTAATTCCACTTCTCGCAGTGCCTGTATCTCTCGTGGGCACGTTTGTACTCTTTCCGCTATTCGGGTTTTCGATCAACACTCTTTCTCTGTTTGGCCTTGTGCTGGCTATTGGTCTTGTCGTCGATGACGCAATTGTCGTGGTGGAAGGGGTCGAACGCCATATTGAGGAAGGACTCACGCCGAAAAATGCCGCCTTGAAAGCGATGGAAGAACTGTCCGGCCCGGTAGTTGGAATTGCTCTCGTCTTGTCCGCCGTGTTCGTGCCGACGGCATTCATTCCAGGCATTACCGGCCGGCTTTATCAGCAGTTCGCCGTGACCATTGCCATCTCGGTTCTGCTATCGGCTTTCAATGCGCTTACCCTCAGCCCTGCGCTGGCAGCTCTATTGCTCCGACCAAAACAGCCGAGCCAAGGGCTGTTGCGCAGATTTTTCGACTGGTTTAATCGCGTATTCGAGAGCGCTACCGATGGTTACGTACGTTGGAGCGGCGTGCTGGTTCAGAAGACTCTCGTTGTCGTGGCCTTACTCCTGGTTTTCGGGATCGCTGCCGGGTTCTTCGCGAATAAAGTACCGAGCAGCTTCCTTCCTGAAGAAGACCAGGGGTATGCGTATGTATCCGTCCAATTGCCGAACGGAGCGTCCCTGGAGCGTACAAAAGCAGTCGTAGATGATGTTGAAAAGACGATCATGCACACGCCCGGGGTTCAATACTCGACCTGCTTCGTAGGTTTCAGCCTGTTGAGTTTCGTTCGTACCAGTTACAACGCCACTTTCTTCGTGACCTTCAAACCATGGGACGAACGTACCGCCAGGGCTCAGCAATTTGAGTCGTTGAAAGCAAACCTGAACCGCGAGTTCAGCAAAGTGCCCCAGGCCGTCGTATTCGGCTTCGCGCCTCCGGCAATTCCGGGTGTCGGCACAGCGGGCGGATTCACGTTTCTGCTTGAGGATCGTTCCGGCTCCGACGTGCAATTTCTGGCCAAGAACCTCGGTACTTTTCTGGAAGCAGTTCGGAAGCGGCCCGAAATTGGCAGCTTGAATACCACTTTCCTGCCCAGCGTCCCGCAGAAGTTCATTGATGTCGACCGGGACAAGGTTCTGAAGCAGGGAGTCAATCTGACCGACGTTTACCGAACGATCCAGGCCTTCATGGGCGGTTATTTCATCAACTACTTCAACCGCTTTGGCCGGCAATGGCAGGTCTATATTGAAGCCGAGGACAGGGACCGTGCGGACGTTAACAATGTCGGACGATTCTATGTCCTGAACAACAAGGGCGAGAGCGTTCCCTTGTCGACCCTTACGACGATCAACTCTCGCGTGGGCCCGGAATTCTTACAACGATTCAACGAATATCGCTCAGCCCAGATCAACGGCAGTGCTGCGCCAGGGTACAGCGCCGATCAGGCGACATTTGCCCTGGAAGAAGTCTTCAAGCAGACGATGCCACGGGAGATGGGATTCGATTACTCCGGCATCTCGTTTCAGGAACAGAAGGCCCGGCAAGGTGTTCCCCCTTACGTTATCTTCGGCCTCTCTCTGTTGTTTGTGTTCCTGATTCTTGCGGCATTGTACGAAAGCTGGTCTCTTCCCTTCAGCGTCCTGCTTAGCACGCCAGTGGCGGTGTTCGGAGCCTTCGCCATTTTGTGGCTGCGGCGGGTGGTCCTCGGGCTCTTTCTGCCGCCGTACCTTGTGCAGATCGAGAGCGATGTTTTTTCGCAAATCGGTTTGGTCATGCTCATCGGGCTAGCCGCCAAGAACGCGATTCTGATTGTCGAGTTTGCCAAGGATGCATATGAGAAAGGTTCGCCCTTGGCAGACGCCGCTCTTGAAGGTGCGAGGCTCCGTCTACGACCAATCTTGATGACGAGTTTCGCTTTTATTCTCGGGTGCGTTCCCCTTTGGACGGCAACCGGTGCTGGAGCCGTCGCCCGACAGATTATGGGGACCACCGTGATCGGTGGCATGATCGCCGCCTCCGCTATTGGGATTTTCTTTGTACCCGGGATCTTTTACTTGGTCGAAAAATGGTCTGGCACAGATAAGGAGCGCGAGTCCGGACTGATGCCTGGTACGCCCTCTCCCGTGCCGGGAGACTGATAGAACGCATTTCTGAATTCTGATTGAAGCAGGAGCCGGGAACATGAAATTCGCGACTTTACTGGCCATGGTGTTGAGTTCGGTTCTGCTGGTGAGTTGTGCGGTTGGACCGAAGTACCATCGGCCTGCGGTGCAAACTCCGGCGTTCCGAGACATCGCACCAGACGCTCAGCAACAAGCGCAAACGGCTTCCTATGCAGACCTGCCCTGGTGGCAGGTGTTCCAGGATCCGAAGCTGCAGGAGCTTGTCCGCACCGCACTCAAACAGAATTACGACCTTCAGCTGGCTACCCAGCGTATCGATGCTGCGCGCGCCCAGGTTGCAATCACCCGGTCGAGCTTGTTTCCCCAGGTTTCGGCGAACGCAAGTTTCATCGGTGGCAAAGAGCACACTGCTCAGTCAAAATTCAACTTCTTGACGCTTACCGGAGACGCCGCCTTTCAGCTCGATCTATTTGGGCGCCTCCGACGCGCTACCGAAGCTGCTCGTGCCGAACTCCTGGCCACGGAGGACGCGCGGCAAACGGTAATCCTGACGCTGGTCAGTGATCTCGCGAGCGACTATTTCACGCTGCTTCAACTTGACCTTCAACTCCAGATCACTCGCGAAACCGTGAAAACGCAAAGCGATTCGGTGAAGTTGACCAATCTGCGGCTGAATCGAGGGGTGGCCACAAAGCTGGACGTCCTGCAGGCGCAGCAAGTGCTCGACACCGCGAACTCACAGATCCCGGACCTGGAACGCGAAATCGCTCAGGAAGAAAATGCCATCAGCATTTTGCTGGGAGACTACCCGCACGACATCGCGCGTGGCCTGCCTCTCGTGGAACAGGCGTTGCCTCCTGAAGTTCCAGCCGGACTTCCCTCCTCTGTTCTCGAGCGTCGTCCTGATATCCGCGAGGCGGAGCAACTCCTGATCGCCTCAAATGCTGAGATTGGAGTTGCAAAGGCGCAGTTCTTTCCACAGATCGCCTTGACCGGATCTGGTGGCGGTTCCTTTGGGCGGAGCAGTTTGTTTTCCAGCCTTATGGCTTCACAACTCGGGGTCTGGTCTTACGGTGCGCAGGTTAGCCAGCCTGTGTTCACTGGAGGCGGGCTGCGCGGGAATTTGCGACTGGCGAAATCTCAGAATGAACAGGCTCTTATTAGTTACCGCCAGACCATCCAGCGCGCTTTCGGAGATGTCTCTGATGCACTCATCGGCTACGAAAAGCTGCACGAGGTGCGATTGCGCCAACAGGACACCGTCGCCGACCTGGAGGAAACGGTCCGCATTTCTACCCTTCGCTATAAAGGCGGAACCACGACGTATTTGGAAGTTCTGGATGGACAGCGCTCTCTGTACTCAGCTGAGTTGACGCTCGCATCAGCCCGAGGCGACGAATACAGGAGCCTGGTTCAACTCTACAAAGCTCTCGGCGGGGGTTGGCAACAATAGAAGAGATTCTTGCGCGATGCCGACACCGTTTTCCGTGCTGACGTTTACTGCGCTCTTCGGCCATCGTTGATCCCATTGCCGGCCGACCCATTTTCCTGGCAATGACCGAAGAGTATCTGCGGGGACGCGGAGGGAACTCGCTTGGCGGGTGGCGTCGGCGTTCAGATCACGTGGAATGGACTGAGCGCTCCTGTATCACTCTTCGTAAACAAGTGAATCCACGACGCTCCC
>Ga0335069_10014152_pt1 | contig 11184 bp, 9 predicted proteins | sample Lox_Sample_11_FD_206714 | JGI IMG/M metagenome (GOLD analysis project Ga0335069, IMG submission 206714) | Soil microbial communities from Loxahatchee National Wildlife Refuge, Florida, United States - Lox_Sample_1.1 | ecosystem: Environmental > Terrestrial > Soil > Wetlands | place: USA: Florida... | reverse complement strand
GGAAGATAACAACTAACGCCGTCGTGATGAAATTTCGTGTTTCCCTGAGGCTGGAGTGGAAACTGGCTTGCGGCTTTGTGCTGAGTAGGGAGGCTAAATAATGAAGAGATTATTTGTCCTGATATGTATAGGTGTCGTCGTTTTTAGCATTTGTACACCGGCAGCAAAGGCTGATCCGACTTTCTATTCAACCAGCACGACAACCAGTACTTGGTCGTCATGGAGCGTTGATGTTACCAATGGCATGGGTGACGGTCAGCTCTCATCGTTAACACCAACAATTTCAGCTCCGCTGTTCCTGTGACTGGAAGACCAGACTGGATCGCTTCGACATCCAACGGAAGCACCATCTACGGCGAGTGGGCGTTTTTTGTGTTCCGCCAGACTTTCGACCTCACCGGTTACGATCCCTCGACCGTGAGTCTCAATTTCCAATGGGCAGCCGACGATGATGGCGACGGTTGCTGTGCGCGCGGGACATGGGCACCGGCCTTCACCCTGAACGGTGGCGCGTTTGTTTATTACCCCGGCGCTACTTTTGGGCACGGAGTATGGTCTTACGATTACAGTTCGACAGTAACTGTGGATAGCGGCTTCGTTTCCGGCCTCAACACGATCGATTTCTACGTGGAGGGCAACGGCGTAACCGATGGTTTTGCCCTCAAGACCATAAACTTCACCGCCCAACCATCGAATGGCACTCCTACGGTTCCTGAACCGGCCACCATGCTGCTTCTCGGTTCCGGCCTATTCGGAATTGGAATCGTCCGGAGCAAGGCAAACAAGAATTGACACTTTGCGACTCTCGAACGCGCAGGCCACCCTCCCACCTGCGCGTCGGCTTCTTCGCGCCTTTTCTCCTCCGCGATCTGTGTGAGGAAATCAGCTTTTGCCATCTCTATATAATCAGGATCAATGAAGTCCGTCATTCACGGCGCCTGCCCCCACGATTGCCCCGATGCCTGTGGCGTTCTCATCACTGTTGACGATGGCCGGGCGACGAAAATTCAGGGTGATCCCGCCCACCCAGTGACGCGCGGATTTCTCTGCGCCAAGGTAGCGAAGTATCTCGACCGCGTCTATTCGCCACAGCGCGTGCTCTATCCCATGCGCCGCCGCAAAGGTGTTGCGAAGGGCACGGGCAGCAAGGACTTTGCAGATTTCGAGCGCATTACGTGGGACGATGCTTTCGCCGAGATGGTCTCGCGCTTCGAGCAGATCATTCGCCAGCACGGGCCCGAGGCGATCCTTCCTTATTCTTATGGTGGCAATCTCGGTGTGCTGAACGGCGGAGCGATGGACCGCCGCTTCTTCCATCGACTGGGCGCGTCGCAACTCGACCGCACGATTTGCTCTGCTGCGGGCGAAGCCGGCATTCTCAGCGTCTATGGCCGAAAGCTCGGCACGGAGCCCGAGCAGTTCCGACACTCGAAGCTCATCATTGCGTGGGGCGCGAACATCCACGGCAACAACGTCCACCTGTGGCCGTTCATCGAAGAGGCGCGCCGCAATGGCGGCAAACTTGTGGTCATCGATCCCTATCGCACGCGCACCGCGAAATGCGCCGACTGGTATCTGCCGATCAATCCCGGCACCGATCTGGCGCTCGCGCTGGGGATGATGCACGTCATCATCAACGAACGCCTCTACAACGCGGGCTACGTTTCGCAGCACACACTCGGTTTCGACCAGCTTCGCGAGCGTGTGCAGGACTATCCTCCCGAGAAAGTCAGCCACTGGACAGGAATTTCCGCCGACGACATTCGAACACTTGCGCGCGAATACGCGTCCACACATCCGGCGGCGATTCGTGTGAACTATGGCGTGCAACGCAATGACAACGGCGGCATGGCGGTACGCGCCATCTGCATGCTGCCGTGCATTACGGGATCGTGGAAAGAAATCGGCGGCGGGCTACAGCTTTCGGTCAGCGGAGCGTTCCCCACGAACGATGCTTACCTGAAGCGTACCGACCTGATGGAAAAGGCACTTGGCCGCCCGGCGCGCATCGTCAACATGAACGAACTCGGCAAAGCGCTGGGCACGCTTGCCGATCCGCCGATCAAGGCGCTGTTCGTGTACAACTCAAATCCGGCGGCGGTCGCGCCCAACCATAACGAAGTCGTTAAGCAGCTTCGGCGCGATGACCTGTTCACCGTCGTTCACGAGCAGTTCCTGACCGACACCTGCGACTACGCCGACCTGGTCCTGCCGGCGACCACTTTCTTCGAGCACAAAGACCTGATGAAGTCGTACGGACATTACTTCATACAGATCTCGAACGCGGCCATTGCGCCGCTTGGCGAAGCCCGGTCGAACCACGATCTCTTCCGCTCGCTCGCGTTGCAATTCGGCTTTGAGGAAGACTGCTTTCGCGAATCAATCGACGACACAATAGACGGCACGCTTGATTCCGCTGATCCCTGGCTCGATGGCATCAATCGCGAGCGGCTCGAGCAGGAGGATCATGTCCGGCTTAAGTTCGGCACGGACGGCAACCACGAGCCGTTTCTTCCCTTCGCTAACGGCGGCTTCTTCACGCCGAGCGGAAAGGCGCTGTTATACAACGACAACCTGATCCAACTCGGGCTCGATCCTGTGGCTTCGTTCACGCCCGCGCCGGAATCGCGCAACGGGGAGAAGAAATATCCGTTCGAAATGCTTGCCCGCAAGGCCGACAACTTCCTGAACTCGACGTTTGCGAATCTCGATGGAGTGCGGGCGATGGAAAATCCCGCGTTGCTCGAAATCCATCCGCAGGACGCCAAAGCGCGCCAGATTAAAGATGGCCAAGCCGTCCGGGTCTTCAACCATCGCGGCGAAATTCAGCTAACGGCCAAACTGACCGACTCCATTCAGCCAGGCGTGGTGGCGGCGCGTCTGGATTGGGCCAAGCACAATGGCCAGGGGATCAATGTCAACGTTCTCACCTCCGACCGCCTCACCGACATGGGCGGAGGCGCCACCTTTTACACGGTGCTTGTCGACGTCCAGCCCGTGTAGTCGCACGCCGCTACTTTGCTCACAGCACTGGGTTTAACTCACCGGACTAGGGTGCCTGGGGCGTTGCTCAGGCGTATCCCGGTTCGCCAATCCCGGCAACTTAATGAGAGAATAGCGGTTAAGCATCTCACGCTTAGGAAAAGGGAGCGCACCTCGGTGCGCCGCTTGCGTCTAATCAGCAGTTAAATGGCGACCACCGAAATCTCGAACCCTTCTTCCCCCGGGCTCGATCCGAACGGACAACCACTACCCTCGCCCGACGATCCATTCCAGGCACCAGAAGTCGCTGTCGCCATCCTCGAACTGCAAGACAAGCTTGGGCGTTCGCGCGTGCGCGAAGCGTTCTGGCTTTCGGTGATGGTGCACTTGATGGCGATCATCGCCGTCTCGACCATGCCGCATTGGATGCCGGGCGGCTACAAGGTCGCACTGATCACTCCGTCGGAGATGTTCAAGAACCAGGACCAGACCTTCCTGGCGTTGCCTCCCGATCTGCAAAAACCGACGGTCAAGCCAAAGCCGAACGCGCCGCTGTCGGACAAAGATCGCATCGCGGAGTCGCGAAATCCTCAGTTGAACCGCAAGGAATTGGAAAAGATCATCGAGCAATCGCGGCCGGGACCGCCGTCGCCGCCGCCGCAACAGCAGCAGATGGCGTCGGCTTCACCCCCGAGCCCAGCGCCGCCCCAGACCAACGCTGGTAGCCAGCAGCAGGGGGCTCCGCAATTCCAGCAGCAGCCGCAACCGATGGCGCGACTGGAAACACCTTCGCAAGCCGCGCCCAATCGTGGAAACAATCCGTTCTCGGCAGCGATGTCGGCAGGATCGGCGATTCAGCAGGCCGCACGGGCAACGGCGAACGGCCGCTCCGGCGGTGATGGCGCCGGCGGTGACTTCGGCGTCGGTCCACGGTCGAACGCCAACGTGCAGGGCGGACTTGAAGTTCTCAGCGACACGCAAGGGGTCGATTTTGGTCCGTACCTGCAGCGCGTTGTCTTCATCGTGAAACGAAATTGGTACAACGTGATTCCCGAAGCCGCCATGCCACCGATCCTGAAGAAGGGTAAAGTCTCGATCGAGTTCGCCATTCTCAAAGACGGGCGGGTCGCCGGCATGCGCCTGGTCGGGCAGTCCGGAGACGTTTCCCTCGATCGCGCCGCGTGGTCCGGAATCACGGCGTCGAATCCGTTCCCGCCGTTACCGACAGCATTCACGGGCCAGTACCTGGCGTTGCGCTTCCACTTCCTTTACAACCCCGACGCTCGCGACCTGCAATAGTCTCAGCATCTTTCTCTCATTGGTATCATCTGAGTCCCTAGTCTTATTGCGAAAGGACAGCGCATGAAAATCGCATTCCTCGGGCTCGGCAGCATGGGCGTTGGCATGGCCGGCAACCTGCTGAAGGCCGGACATCAGTTGACTGTATGGAACCGCACCCGTTCTCGCGGCGAAGACCTGGGCAAGGCCGGAGCGAAGATTGCCAACACACCGGCAGAAGCAGCGCACGACGCAGAAGTCGCCTTCACTATGCTGGCCGACGATCCGGCGGTGAGTGAGGTGGTTTTCGGAAAAGATGGCTTCATCGGGGCTCTGCCGCGTGGCGCGGTGCATGTCTCATCGAGCACTATCAGCGTGAAACTTTCCGAGCAGATGGAACAGGAACATGCGGCACACGGGCAGAAGTATATTTCCGCGCCCGTGTTCGGACGACCGGAAGCCGCAGCAGCGGCCAAGCTCTACATCGTCGTCGCAGGCGATACCGATACAATCAAGCGTTGCGAGCCTTTGCTGTCAGTGCTGGGACAACAGACATTCGTGCTTGGCGATAAGGCGCCCATGGCGAACGTGGTGAAGCTCAGCGGCAATTTCCTGATCGCGTCGGTGCTGGAGTCGCTCGGCGAAGCGATTACTCTGATTCGCAAGTACGGAGTCGATCCGCAGCAGTACCTCGACATGCTGACGAGCACGCTGTTCTCCGCCCCGGTTTACAAGAACTATGGGGGACTGATTCTCAGCCAGAAGTTCGATCCGCCGGGGTTCAAGCTCAAGCTGGGATTAAAGGATATTCGGCTGGCCTTGGCTGCGGGCGAACAGGCGAATGTTCCTCTGCCATTGGCGAGTGTTATCCGCGACCAGGCGCTGGCTGGCATCGCCAACGGCCTCGGTGAGAAGGACTGGTCGTCGCTCTCACTGACGGCGGCGCGGAACGCGGGCCTGAAGTAGCGAAGGCGATGAGGATAGGGCAGCCTTTTGGTTTTGTTTTCGCGCAGCCGGGGGTGGCTGCGCGCACATGCTCGGCCTCTGCGCGCACACGAAGAAACGTGGTTAGGCCTGTTTCGTTAACGATCGCTGGTACGCCTTCCACCCTGGGCACCAGCCGGTGTGCCAGCGCCATAGACGCGCCATGAATGATTTTGGTTTCGCTTCGGCGCGACGCCGGATGGCACACGTCTCGCAAGAATAGGTCTTCTTTTCTTCCATAGTTACCTCGCAACGGCAGCTTCGATGCGCGCCATGTCGGCCCAGCGGATCAGTCCCGGCACAAATGGCGACGCCAGGTCAGGATGATTCGGGCGCACACGGATGGTGAACCCGTGCCGTCCGCTCTGCATCAACTTCACTTCCCCGTGATAGCGATAGGTGCCGCTGTCGGGTCGCCCTTCAGGCTGCATGGCGACGCCGCTACCGCCGACAATCTCGCCGCGAACGTCGACGCGTCCGGAGTACAACTCGACCTGCACGTCTTCGGGAGTGAGCGCGCCCAGATGCACTCGGGCAGTCACTTGGAGCGAAGTCGCAACCGAAAGAGCTGCCGCGGGGCTCTCTTCGATGGCTTCGATCTGGACGTTGCCCCATTCGCGACGAATGCGCGCGAGGTCGGCAGCGAGTTTTCGCGCGCGCTGCGCCTGGTCCGCTTCGAGCCGCCGGAACTGCCCATGCGCTTTCGAGTAATAGCCACACATGTAGTCGCTGACCATGCGGTGCGTGTTCACGAAATGACACAGCGAGCCGATGCAAGTCTTCATGCGCTCGACCCAGCGACGTGGGGTACGGTCAGAGCCGCGATCATAAAACGTGGGAATCACGTCGTGCTCCAGCAGGTCGTAGAGCGCTTCGGCTTCCACCTGGTCCTGGTAGTCCTGGTCGGTGTAAGACTCGCCATTGCCGATCGCCCAACCGATCTTGTGATCGTTCTCTGGATCCTGCCAGACTTCGTCCCACCATCCGTCGAGCGTGCTCAGGTTGAGCACACCATTGGCGGCGGCCTTCATGCCGCTGGTACCGCTGGCTTCCATCGGACGCAGCGGCGTGTTCATCCAGACATCGACGCCCTGCACCAGATAGCGCGCGACAGCGACGTCATAATTCTCCAGGAAGACCACGCGACCGCGTAATTCGGAATCGCGGCTGAGCTGCGTGATCTGGCGTATGAATTCCTTGCCGGCATCGTCTTTCGGATGCGCCTTTCCGGCGAAGATGATCTGCAGCGGGCGCTCTTTGTCGAGGAGCATGCGCTTGAGGCGTGGCATGTCGCGGAGAATTAGCGTTGCGCGTTTGTAGGTGGCGAAGCGGCGGGCGAATCCGATGGTCAGCGCATCGGGATCGAGCACTTCGTCGGCTGCCTCGATCTCGGCCTGCGGAGCGCCGCGGCGAATGCGCTGATCGCGCACCCGATTCCGCGCCCACGAAACCAGCCTCTCCCGGCGACGCTGATGCGTGCGCCACAATTCTTCCGCAGGAATCGAATACGCGCGGCTCCAGACATCGCTGTTGGCTGGTTCCTCGCGCCAGTTAGGTCCCAGGTAGCGGTCGTAGAGCTGGTTCATTTCGAGCGAAATCCAACTGCGGAAGTGGACACCATTGGTGACATGCCCGATAGGGACTTCTTCCAGCGGCAGGTCGGGCCACAGCCATTGCCACATGCGACGGCTGACGTCGCCATGCAGCTTGCTCACGCCGTTGGCGCGCGAGGCCAATCGCAACGCGAGCACGGTCATGCAGAAATCGCCGATGGTACGCGTGCGCCCGATGGCCATGAAGTCGGCCTGCGAAATGCCGAGCTGGCGGGTGGTGTCGCCGAGGTAGCGATCGATCAAGTCAGGCGGGAAATAGTCGTGCCCGGCCTCAACCGGCGTGTGCGTGGTGAACACCAGGCTGGCGGAGGCGAGCTCGCGCGCTTCCATGAGGGTGAGCTTGTACTGCCGCATAAGTTGCAGCACGTGCTCAAGGCCGAGGAAAGCCGAGTGGCCCTCATTCATGTGGTACACCGTCGGATGCAGCCCGAGCGCTTGCAGCGCGCGATAACCACCAATGCCGAGAATCATCTCCTGGCGGATGCGCATCTCCTTATCGCCGCCATAGAGCTGGTCGGTGATGTCGCGGTCTTCGGGGCGAGCGTTTTGCGGGATGTTGGTGTCGAGCAGATAGAGCGGTACGCGTCCGACCTGCACGCGCCAGACTTGCGCGTATACCGCGTGGCCCGCGAGGTTGACCTGGATTACGACCGTCTTGCCATCCGGACCGATCGCGGGACTGATAGGCAGGTTCTCGAAGTCGTTATCGTCGTAGGCCTCTTGCTGCCAACCCGCCTGGTTCAGGTACTGCTTGAAATATCCCTGTTGATAGAGAAGTCCGACGCCAACCAGCGGCAGGCCGAGGTCGCTGGCGGATTTGAGGTGATCGCCGGCGAGAATGCCGAGACCTCCCGCGAAAATCGACAGGCACTCGGTAATGCCGAACTCGGCGGAAAAATACGCGACCAGCGGCTTGTCTTTGTGCTCGCCGCAGGTGCGCTTGAACCACGAGTGCTCGTCGCCCATGTACGCCTGCAGGTGTGCCGAAACTCGCAGCAAGTGCGCGAGGAAAGCGTCGTCCTTTGCGGCGGTCTCAAGCTTTTCTTGCTCGATGGAGCCAAGCAACAACACCGGGTTATGGCCGACGGACTCCCAGAGGCTGCGGTCGAGACGCCGGAACAGTTCGATGCTGTCGTGGCTCCAGCACCAATGAAGGTTGAAGGCGAGTTCGCGAAGAGCTTCGATTTGCGGCGGAAGACTGGGAACGACGGAAAAGGTCTGGACTGGCTTCATCTTTTGAGCACCTGCGTCTTTAGCGAGATAAATCTCCCGCACGGCAGACGTCAATGATGATTGACTCTCAGATGGGTGATGGCGAGGGGAAACCGCGCTCCAACTGCTGATTTTCAGCGGAGATGGGAGGTTTCCCGTTTTGGAACTCGCCGTAACTTCATCGGGCAGCCCTGCCCGAGCTACTTAGCCGTCGGTGTCTTCTCGATCCGTTTCGCCGCCGCCATCACGGTCTTCTGCATGCGCGCATCGCCGGCCCAATATAGGCTGATTTCGTGTCCGTCAGGATCATTGATATACACATGACGCCAGCCCCACGGCATCACCTTCGGTCCAGCAGGAAGATACAGACCTCTCGCTTGCAGCTTGCGGCAGAAATCATCGAGTTCGCGGATCTCGAAGTAGAGCCGCACGCCATCGCTCGCCAGCGAAATTCCCGGTCCGGCCAGGTGTAACGCGATGGTTCCGTCGCCGCCGGGAGCGCGCAGCCGCGCATAGAGCAAGATACCGTCGTGAAGAAACTCATCTACAACTTTGAAGCCCAGCATGCCGCGATAGAACTCGAGCGCACGGCTGAGGTCGCGGGAGTAAATCATCGCGTGATTGAAGGTGAGCTTGTCGCCGGTTTCGGCCAGTGCGGCGACCGCGGGTTTCGCCGCAGGCCTGGCTTTCTTCGCAGCAGCTTTCGCTTTGACGACTGCTCTCTTTGCGGGCGGCTTGCGAGCTGATTTATTCTTCGCGGATTTACGGGCCGATGACTTGGGCATGAACGCCTCCGTCGGCAATTTGGCCGAGCCATTCTAGCCCATATTCGGCATCGAGGTTACGCCGCCTGCGAGTCTTCCTCCCCGGGATCGGGGATGGACGACGGCGGGTCGCTGGTCGGAAACGAATCCGCCAGCGTCTTGTCCATGGCTTTCTCGCGGACTTCTTCCTCGGAATTCTCGTCCACCGAACGATCTTCGGGATCGCGGCGACTGGGATGTTCAGGCTCAGCGTGGGCTTTCTGCGGAGCGCCTTTCTGGTTCGTGTCAGCCATGTAGCACCTCACCGGTGAAATGCATACTCATTCCGCCGTTAGAGGAGCCGCTGGGATGCTGGGTTGGCCGTCCCGATAGTTCAGTAGTCCCGCTTCACGGTATCGGGCGAAAACGCCGGCACACATACGGCGATGTACTCCGCTCCCTGAGGAGTCGAATACTGCACCCACTCGCCGCGATGTGCAATGACGAGTTGCCCCGCCTTCACATCGATATGTCCTTCGCGATGCGTGACGCGCAAGATTCCGTCGAGCACGAAGGTGTACTCGTCGAAGTCGGGCATCTGGCCGGGCTCGATCCAGCCCTCGGGGCTGTGCATGCGCGCGATGCTGACGCCAGCGGTTTGGGTGTTTACGCGTCCGACGAATTCGTCGATGATTTTGGGCTTATTGCCGACGGCCTCGACCCGGGTCGGCTGTTCGATCAAGGTAGGCAAGCTTGCTCCTTCGGCTGCGGTATCGCATTACGATAAACAGCCGCTCGGAATCAGGCAAGCCTCAGGCTGCCCGTTCGTGCTCACCTAGGGAAGCGGCAACCTCGTCGAGCAGTCGCTCGGGAGGCACCGGCTTGGCCAGCAGCGGAAAATCATGGCCTTCGAGCCGCGCCCGGTTGTGCAGTTCGAAGCTGTCGGGGTTACCCGAAATAAGGATGACGCCGCACTCGGGATAGAAGCGCTGAACGTAGATCGCCAGGTCGATTCCGTTGATGGAGTTTGGGTCGAGCGCGACGTCGGCGATGAGCAGGTCGGGAGGCATCTCGCTGATGAGTTCCAGAATTTCGCTCGAGCTGTAACGCGCGTGCGCTTCGTATCCGCGAGCGTGAAGGATAAGGCAGATCGAGTCCGCGATGGAGCGCTGATCGTCAACGACGAAAATGCGCGGGTACCGGGTTCTAGGTTGTAAGGGAACCACCTTTGCTGGGAACGGCGAAACGCCTTTGAAGGTTGTACCTAACGACGCAGTTTTGGCCGGTCCGCTAGAATATTTTGTGGATAGGAAACAGCATGTCGAGTTCAGCTAATCAGGCAGCCACTCCAGCCACTTCAGCGGAGCAGTGGCTCGCCTACGTCGAAGATTTCCGCCGCGCCGCGCACGGGTCGGTGGATTGGATCGCCGAATACCTGATTAACACACGTGACTACCCGGTGGTGGCACAAACTTTGCCCGGCGCACTGGTCGATGCGCTGCCGAAATCTGGCCCGGACCGCGGAGAATCGTTCGAAGCGATCCTGCGGGATTTTCGCGAGAAGGTCATTCCCGCGGTTACGCACTGGAACCATCCCGGATTCATGGCTTACTTCGCAACCACCGGCTCGACACCAGCGATCTTGGGCGAAATGCTCGCGGCGGCACTCAATACCAATGGCCTGCATTGGAAGACTTCGCCCGCGCTGGTGGAACTGGAACAGGTTTCGCTCGGCTGGTTGCGCGACTGGATGGGCCTCCCGCACGACTGGTTCGGCATGGTCTTTGACACCGCCTCGACCGGAAGCATGCACGCCATCGCCGTGGCTCGCGAGTACGTGGCGCCGGAAGCGCGCGAGGACGGAACTCCTCCGGGCCTGGTGATGTACACCTCCGAGCAGTCACATTCCTCCATCGAGAAAGGCGCGATCGCAGTTGGCATCGGGCAGAAGAATGTCCGCAAGGTGCCGGTCGATGCCGAGTTCCGCATGGACCCGAGAGCCCTGCGTCAACTGGTCGAGCGCGACGTGGCCGCCGGTCTGCGTCCGTTCTGCGTAGTTGCGACGGTGGGAACGACCTCGACCACAAGCATCGATCCCGTAAACGCCATCGCAGACATCGCAGAGCACCACGGCATGTGGCTGCACGTCGATTGCGCTTACGCCGGATCGGCGGCGATCGTCCCGGAATATCAATGGATCCTGGAGGGCGCGTGGCGCGCCGATTCACTCGTCGTCAACCCGCACAAGTGGCTGATGACGCCGATCGATCTGAGTGTCTTCTATACCAAGCGGCCGGAGATTCTCCGCCGCGCGTTCTCGCTCGTCCCCGATTACCTGCAGAACCAGGCCGATCCGCGCGCCATCAACCTGA
>Ga0335069_10014151_pt1 | contig 11184 bp, 7 predicted proteins | sample Lox_Sample_11_FD_206714 | JGI IMG/M metagenome (GOLD analysis project Ga0335069, IMG submission 206714) | Soil microbial communities from Loxahatchee National Wildlife Refuge, Florida, United States - Lox_Sample_1.1 | ecosystem: Environmental > Terrestrial > Soil > Wetlands | place: USA: Florida... | reverse complement strand
CGCGCAACAGGATCACAACTCGCCGCTCTACCACCAGTGGCTCTCGCCCGATCAGTTCGCCGCTCGCTTCGGCATGGCGCAATCGGACCTCGACAAGGTCCAGACCTGGCTCGAGCAGCAGGGCTTCTCCATCGACTCGGTCGCCCGCAGCCGCAATATGATCCGCTTCTCCGGCACAGCAGGCCAGGTCGAACAGGCGTTCTCTACCCAGATGCACTTCTACACCGTCGCCGGAGAGAAGCACTTCGCCCCGTCGACCGAATTGAGCCTTCCCTCCGCTCTCTCCCCGGTCGTCACCGCGGTTCGCAACCTCGATGACTTCCGTCCGCGGCCCATGATTCAGCACAGCCGCATACGCCAGGCCAATCCCGCCTTCACCTCCAGCATCTCGGGCAGCGTCTTCTTCACCCCCGGCGACATCAAGCTCGCCTACGGCGTCAATACCCTCATCAGCGCCGGCAATACAGGAGCCGGCCAATCCATCGCCATCGTCGGCCAATCCTCGATCGTCACCAGCGACATCGAGAACTTCCAGAGCGCCGACGCTCTCACGGTAAAGGACCCAACTCTGGTCCTCGTTCCCGGGTCCGGCACGCCCCAGGTCTACTCCGGCGATGAAGGCGAGTCCGACCTCGACCTCGAATGGTCAGGCGCCATGGCCCCTGGAGCCCAAATCTACTTCGTCTACACCGGCAACTCCACCAACTACGGCGTCTTCGATTCCATCGCCTACGCAGTCGACGAGAAAATCGGCAACATCATCAGCGTCAGCTACGGCTCGTGCGAAGGTGGAAGTTCCGCCAGTTCCTTGCTCGCGCTCGATGCGGTCCTCCAGCAGGCGACAACCCAGGGACAGACCGTCGTGGCCGCCTCCGGCGATGCGGGCTCCAGTTCCTGCTACGTCAGCCCCACCGCCACCTCTCCTGTCCTCGCCACCCAGGAAGCGCTCTCCGTCAGCTTTCCGGCCAGCAGCCAATATGTCACCGGCGTCGGCGGCACAGAGATCACCTCGGCCAACGACACGGCCGGGAGCACTTACTGGCAGGCGAAAGGATCAAGCGACGAGATCACGTCTCTGCTGCAGTACATCCCCGAAGTCGCCTGGAACGACGACGTGACCGCTGTCAACGCGGGAGCGACATCGCTGAGCGCCACCGGCGGCGGCGTCAGCACCTTGTACACTGCGCAGCCCAGCTGGCAGAGCTCTTACTTCACCGCAACAGGCGAGACGAATCCCAACAGCAAAGCCCGCCTCGTCCCCGACGTCGCGCTCTACTCCTCGCCCGATCTGCCCGGCTACCTCTTCTGTACCAGCGACTCGAGCGATTGGGTCAACGGCCAGACGGCAAGCTGCAGCAGCGGCTTCCGCGACTCCTCCACCAACGATCTGACGGTCGCCGGCGGCACCAGCTTTGCCACGCCCATCTTCGCCGGCATGGTCGCCGTTCTCAACCAGACCAAAGGCTACGTCTCCGGACAGGGCCTGTTGAACACCGAGCTTTACTCGCTCGCCTCCAACAGCACTACCTACGCCGCCTCCTTCAACGACGTCACTACCGGCAACAACGAGTGCCCCTCCAGCCTCGGCTCCTCCTACTGCAGCACGGCCTCTTCCGCCAGCTACGTCACCAGCACCGGCTATGACCCGGTCACAGGCCTTGGCTCGGTAAACCTGAGCAACCTGGTCACCGCCTGGCCGGCAAGCACCTCCACGCTCATCGGCACTACCACCACCCTGTCCGCGGCCTCCTCGACGCCGGCGTCCGGCGCGAGTGACGTCATCACGGTCACCGTCGCCCCCACCTCGGGCTCGACGACGCCCACCGGCACCGTGACGCTCTCCATCGACGGCTGCGGCTCCTCGTACGGCGCCACAGGCTGCACACCGCAGTCCCTCACTCTTGGTTCGAGCGGCACGGCCACCTATACCGCGACGTTCACCACCGCAGGAGTCCACACCCTCGTCGCGCAGTACGCCGGAGACACCACGCACGCGGCCTCCAGCGGCACCGTAGCCGTCACGGTGCCCGGAGGCAGCTCGGGCAAGGGCACCTTCTCCTTCGCGTTCAGCCCCTCGACGCTTACCGTCAGCCGCGGCTCGGCAGGGGATGAGATTCTTACGATCACGCCAGCGTCCGGTTATACGGGAACCGTGAGCCTGAACTACACCACGTCCAACAACAGCGCGCTCACCAACCTGTGTGTCTCTGACAGCACGGGAGCCAACTCCGACGGGACAGTCACGCTCGCCTCCGCTACGACATCGGTCAACGTAACGATCGTCGTCGACACCAAAGCCTCCGACTGCGTCACTGCAGCGGTGGCGAAAGGGAAGGGCCTGCATCGGCTCATCCCTGTGAAGACCGCGCAAAACAACCTGCCAGGTCCGAACCCGGCGCCGCTCGGTGTCGCCTTCGCCGGCCTCGTCCTCGCCGGCTTCCTCGGGCGCCACTCCCGCAAACTTCGCGGCTTGGCCTCAATCATCGCCTTATTGGCGCTGGGCTTTGGCCTCTCGGCCTGCGGTGGCGGAGGCGGCGGCAGCAGTACCTCAGTCTCCAACCCGCCCAAAGGCACCTACACGCTCACCTTCACAGGGACGGACACAAGCACCACCACCATCACCGCAACCCAGTCCTTCACCCTCACCATCGACTAGCTTCACTCAAGTCCCACAGGGGCAGACCCACACGGTCTGCCCCTTTTCTCTGCCTCCGCCCTCTTGTCGATCTCCGTTTGATACACTGCGAGGCCGGAGGCACTCTCCCGCTTGTCCAAGAGTCAGCACCCTTCCCCCCTCACGCAACTCTCTGAAGAAGAGTCGCTCTTCTACTCCACCGTCCAGAAGTTCGCCCAGGAAAAGATGGCGCCTCTCGTGCGTCCGATGGACGACGCCCAGCAGTTCGCTCCCGAACTCGTCCAGCAGCTCTTCGAGCTCGGCCTCATGGGCATCGAGATTCCCGAATCCCTCCAAGGCGCCGGCGGCAGCTTCTTCGACGCCGTGCTCGCCATCGAGGCCATCTCCACCGTCGACCCCGCCGTCGCTGTACTCGTCGACGTGCACAACACCCTGGTCGTGAACGCGCTCCGCCGCTGGGGCTCGCAGGCTCAGCAACAGCGCTGGCTCCCGCGTCTCGCCACCGACACCCCCGGCGCCTATGCGCTGAGCGAAGCCGGCTCCGGGTCGGATGCGTTTGCGTTACAGACCCGCGCCGAGCCAGCCGACGGCGGCTATCGCCTCTCCGGCCGCAAGCTCTGGATCTCGAACGCCCGCGAGGCCGGCCTCTTCATCGTCTTCGCCACCGTCGACCCCTCCGCCGGCTACAAAGGCATCACAGCCTTTTTGGTTGAGAAGAGTGCAACCGGATTCACCATCGGCCGCAAAGAAGACAAGCTCGGCATCCGCGCCTCCTCCACCTGCGAGCTGATCCTCGACCATTGCTTTGTTCCTGCGGCCAATCTCTTAGGTGAGCGGGGCAAGGGCTACAAAATCGCCATCGAAACGCTGAACGAAGGCCGCATCGGCATCGCCGCCCAGATGCTGGGCCTGGCCGAGGGCGCCTGGGGCCACGCCGCACGCTATGCCCAGGAGCGCCGCCAGTTCGGCAAACCCATCGCCGAATTTCAGGCAGTTCAGTTTGCTTTGGCGAAGATGGCCACCGAGATCGAGGCTGCACGTCTGATGGTCTATAACGCCGCTCGCCTCAAAGACGCAGGACGGCCCTACGTGAAAGAAGCCGCCATGGCCAAGCTCTTCGCCTCCGAGGTCGCCGAACGCACCGCCAGCCAGTGCGTCGAGATCTTCGGCGGCAACGGCTTTGTGCGGGATTATCCGGCGGAGAAGTACTACCGCGATGCCAAGATCGGCAAGATCTACGAAGGTACGACAAACATGCAGCTGGCCACCATCGCCAAACACGTGCTTAAAGCAAAATGAGCCCCGGGCTGGTTCTGCCAGCCCGGAGGCTCATACTCTCTGATCCCTGACCCCTGAAACCTGCTCCCTGCTTTTAACGGTGGCGTTTCGAATCCACCTGCAGCGTCACTGCCTGCTGCCGGCGATCCCGCAGAATCGTCACCTGCACGGGCTTGTTCTGATTGGCACGCAGCGACCGGTCCCAGTCGGCCGTCGTCGCAATGCCGTCGGCGCCGATCTTCAGGATCACGTCGTAGGCCTTCAGACCCGCTTTCTCCGCTTCGCTCTTACGCGCAATCTGCTTGATCATCAGGCCGCCCTGCACGCCAAGATAATCGGCCATCTGCGCCGTCAGCGGCTCTACCAGAGCGCCCACGCTCAGCGTGTTGGTGCCGATAAACGGTATGTGGAATCCGCCCGCACTCGACGGCACATCGCCGCCCCCGCCCGACAGGATACCCAGCCCCGCTCCCGATGAGCCGGGCTCATTGCCGGCATCGAGCCGGTTCCACACATCGTGCTCCATCTTCTTGCGGTCCACCAGCTGCACAGCGATCGTCTGCACATTGCCGTCGCGGCTGATCACCAGCGAGATCGTGTGGCCCGGCGGAATCTCGCGCAGCACACGACCAAAGTGCTCGGCGTTCTCCGTCGTCTCACCGTTCACCTGTAGCACCACGTCGTTCACGCGAATGCCGGCCTGGGCTGCTGGCGCATCGTGATCGATCAGCGTAACGATCGCCCCATGCGTGTCCTTCAGCCGCTGCTTGGCTGCAGTCTCAGAGTCGATATCGCCCACCAGCACGCCCATATAACCCTGCGGCGCGCCTGAATGCAGCAGCGGACTCGGCTCCTCCATCACCTGCGCAATCCCGGCGGACTGTGCAGACGCAATGTGCGCTCCCCATGCTGCTCCCAGCAAGGCAACCACACAACCTGAACTTCGGATTGAGCTCCTCAAACTACGATACGGCCTCAAAAAGTACTTCATCGTGCTTCCCCCTGCGTTTGTTGCTTCTTCAGGCCCGCACTCTTTTCCATTGGCGCTGTGGCCTGCACGCTCTTCATAACCCTATTGAATCTCCGGCACCCGGCTTAACACCTGCCGGGAGACGTTGCGAATCTGGGGACTCTGATCCGACGTTGCTACCGTCGACAACACCTGCCGCACCGTCATATCCGCTTCGACAGGCTCCAGAATGCTGATCGCTTCGCTGCGAATATGCGGATCGACATCGTTCAACAACGATTCCAGCACCGCGTCGCGCACGCGCATATCTTCGGCGACATACGGCTCCAGCCCGCGCAGCGCCTTCTCCCGCACGCCCACGTTGCGGTCATAACGCAGCGCCACCATCAGCGCGTCGCGAATTCCCGCGGCATTGCAGCCACGTCCTGCCCGGCACTCCGCCGCCAGCAGGCCCACGGAATCGTCGCGAATTCCCGCCGAGTTTGCATCTTCCGATGCCATCATCAGCAGCTGCCGGATCGCCGGATCCTCAAGTGTGCCCTCAATCTGCCGCGGCACCACCTCGTTGTAGCGCACCTCCACCATCGCGCTGTTGGGCTGCTGCACAATGCTCGATACGTTGGCCACTGCCGCCGGTGCTGCCTCCGTCGCCGCTGCCTGTCTCACCGCCGCCTGCGCCGTTCCACTGCCGGCTGCAGCATGCGCCGCCTTGGCCTCCGCCACTTCGTATCCGCCCAGGCTGCCCGCACCGATTCCCGCCACCAGCAGCAGCGCTGCCGCCACCGGCGCAGCCTGCAGCCGCGCAAAGTTGTTCAGGATGCCATCGCCCCAGCGCTCATACCACCGCTTCGGCGGGAGCGCATCCAGAGCCTCTTCCAGCCGCATCCGCGACCGGGCAATCAGGTTCGCATTCGGCTCCAGCACCGGAGGCACGCTGGCCAGCGTCTTCAACGCCAGCAGTTGTTCGCGTTCCTCGCGGCACTCGTTGCAGGTGATCAGATGCCGGTCCAGCTCGTGAATCTGGTCATCTGCCAGTTCTCCGTAAGCCGCCAGCACGATCCGTTCATGGGCAACTTCGCAATTCATGGTGTTACGTCCTTCCAGCCTCGTACTGCAGTCGTGCAAATCCGGTCCAAAAGTCTGCCGTCCTCAAGACGGCCAATCACCGCAATCCCGCCAGCTGTGTTCTCAACTTCTTCGTCGCTCTGAAGAGCGTATTCTTGGCGGTTTCTTCCGTCGTATTCAACATCTCTCCGATCGTCCGCAGGCGGAGACCCTGGTAATGCTTCAACTCAAAAACCATCCGCTCCCGCGGCGTCAGCTTGCTCAACGCTGCCTGAATCCTCTCGCCCAGAACCTTCCGGTCCAGCTCCCGGTCCGGGTTCGAAAACGACCGTACATCCGACACCGACGCCAGCAGATCGATCTCGTCCCCCGAGTGATCCACCAGCACCGCCTGGTCTTCCTTGCGCGTCTTGCGCCGCCGGAGTTGATCCAAACAGAGATTGGTCACAATCCGGTAAATCCAGGTGTAGAACGAGCACTCAAACCGGAAGTTCCCGATATAGCGGAAGGCCTTCAAAAACGCTTCTTGATAAATGTCTTCGGCATCGTGCTCCGAGCCCGTCAGGTGCAACGCCAGCCGCAGCACCTGCGACTCATACTGGCGCACCAACGCGTCGAACGCCGCCCGCGAGCCCTTCTGCGCCTCGCGGATCAGCTCCATCTCCGGCGCACGCGCCTGCAGGCGCTCCTGTGCGCGGTCCGGCCCGTTAATTGCCCTGGACGCAGCCATGCCTGCTGAGGATTGTACCCTTCCTCCGGCTGGCCACGCGAAAGACCCCGGCGTACCTGTCGGTCCCATCGCGGGGCCTAGGGCTGAGGATGATGCAATGCTGGCAGCTTCACTTCCCATCAGGTCTCACAAGCTCCGATCCTCGAGGAGTCTTCGCTACCGGATAGACGCTCAAAACGCCTCTTCGTGAGCCTTGGCCGCGGTACCTGAGTCACTCCGAAATCCTTCAACTCCTTGCCCTCCCTGGGGTTCACCTCAGGAAGGAGCCGGCGCCTTTAAACTCCGGAAACAAGCGCCAAAGTACGGGGCTTTAGCCCCGGAGAGATGCCGAGGCCCCCGGACGCTACACTGTCACCTGATGAACTCCCTCTTTCCCGACTTGAATCCTCCGCGCTCGGAAACCGGCTGGCACACCGCCCACTGCGACGGCGGCTCCCGCGGCAACCCCGGCCCCGCCGGCTTCGGCGCCGTCATCGAAGACCCCCAGGGCCGCGTCGTCGCCCGCCTCAGCGAGTACCTGGGCAAGCAAACCAACAACTTCGCCGAATACTCCGGCCTCCTCGCCGTTTTGCGCTGGGCCATCGACAACCGCATCGGCCAGCTCAAGGTCGTCTCCGACTCCGAGCTGATGGTCAAGCAGATGAAGGGGATCTACAAGGTCAAAAACCCCGGCCTTCTGCCCCTCTGGGAAGAGGCCAAGCGCCTCGCCGGCCGGCTTGAGCGCTTCCAGATGACCCACACCCTCCGCGGCGGCAACCAGGAAGCCGACCGCCTCGCCAACGACGCCATGGACCGGGGCATGGGGAAGAAGCAGGGAACAGGGAATAGGGAACAGGGAGCAGGCGGTTCATCGCAAACGCAATCTCCGTCGACCCCGCCGGCGCCCAGGCCCACGCGCCAGATCGCCACGCGTCAGGTCTTTGAAGGCCTGGTCAAAAACGGCGTCGTTCACCTCATCGAGGGCGAACTGCCCGACGGCATCCTGGTCAAAGTGATCCGCGAGTAGCACGCCATGCAGACCTCCCTTGCGCAGATGGTGGCTCTCACCTGTTACGGCAATGCGGCGATCCACGGAGCGCGAGCGGTCGGCTTTCCTCCCAGCCACTCCACCTGTCGCTTTTGCGAGCTCATCCACTTCACCGCTGCGCCCAAATTCGTTGACAGCGTGTCTCCGGTCGAGATGTTCGCCGACAATCCCGACACCTGGATGGATCATGTGCACCGGCGCGGCATTGTTGGCCTGCGGCTTCACCAGCACGCGCAAAACAAACCCGGCATCTCCGACAGGAACGCCTCGGCCTTCGTCGGTGGCGGCCGCCTGTGGCGCATCGAGGCCCTGCGCGCCAACGAGACCAGCGAGTTCTGGCACAGCCGATGGGAGATCGGAAACCAGCAGGCCGCCGACCACCGGATCTGGCAGGTGACCTACACCCTGGACGAAGTCTCGCCCACTGCGCCCTTCCCGCTGCATGCGCTCGATGCACTCGCCGGCGATCTCCGCGCCGCGCTCCAGGGTATTCGCGCCTTCGCCGCGGCAAACGACTGCACCAACTTCGTCCGATGCTTCGACGACGCGCTCCGTGCCCTCGACGATCCTCACGCCGACGTCGGCGAACATAAGGACCTGTTCCCGCCGGGAACCCTCGCCCCGGTCGCACAGGCCCTGCTCAGAGCCGCGCAACCCGCATGGGTCTTCGGCGGCATGGGCTCGTGGAACGACCTCAGCTTCGAAGGCCAGGCCCAGATGGACTACGAGTGGGTCTCCAACCGGCTCTTCAATCTGCTCAACGACGCCATCGAAGCCGCGGCCACCAGTTCAGTGCCCACCACGCCGCGCTTCGCCTAGCTCCGTCCCAGATTATTCCGCCACGTGTGTCCTCCGCGCTCCAGCAGCCGCTCCGAACAATCCGGTCCCCACGAACCCGCAAAGTAGTTCGGGAACACTTCGGGATTCTTCGCCGCCCATGCCTCCAGAATCGGCGTATAAAGCGACCACGTCGTCTCCACGCCGTCGCGATGCGCGAAGAGGGTCTGGTCGCCCAGCATCGCATCCAGCAGCAGCCGTTCGTACCCATTCGCGCTCGACGTCCCAAACGCCGCCGCGTAGTTGAAGTCCATGTTCACCGGGCACACCGCCATCTCCGGCGTCGTCGGCACCTTCGCCCCAAACCGCAGCGCAATGCCCTCATCGGGCTGGATGCGAATCGTCAGCAGGTTCGGCTGAATGTCGGTGCACGGTCCGCTCGCCTGCATGCGATTGAAGATCAGCAGCGGCGGCTGCTTGAACTGGATACTGATCTCCGTTGCGCGCTTCTTCAGCCGCTTGCCCGCGCGCAGATAGAACGGCACCCCCGCCCAGCGCCAGTTTTCGATCTCCAGCCGCACCGCGGCAAAGGTCTCGGTCCCCGACTCGGGATTCACGCGGTCCTCGTCGCGATAGCCGATCACCTTCTTGCCGTCGATCACGCCCGGCCCATACTGCCCGCGCACCGCATTCAGAATTGGAATGTTCGGGATCGCGCGCCACGCCTTCACCTTCTCGCGCCGCACAGCCTCGGCATCGAAGCTCGACGGTGGTTCCATCGCGACGAAGCTCAGCAACTCCATCACGTGGTTCTGGATCACGTCGCGCAGCGCGCCGGCCTTCTCGTAGAACGGCCCGCGCCCTTCCACGCCCAGCGTCTCGGCCGCCGTGATCTGCACGTGGTCGATGTAGTTGCGGTTCCAGATCGGCTCAAAGATTCCATTCGCGAATCGGAACACCAAAATGTTCTGCACCGTCTCTTTGCCCAGGTAGTGGTCGATGCGGAACACCTGGTTCTCGTGGAACACCGCGTTGACGTTGTGGTTCAGCTCTTTCGCCGAGGCCAGATCGTGGCCGAACGGCTTCTCGATCACCACCCCCACACGCCCATGCTCCGGCTGCGCCATGCCCTGCGCGCCCAGGTTCTCCACGATCGGCGCAAAATACTCCGGCGCCGTCGCCAGATAGAACAGCCGGTCCGGCCCGATGCCCTGCTCCGCGGCAATCCGATCCAACTCCGTCTTCAGCCCCGCATAGTGCGACGCATCGTCGAAGCTCAGCGCATGGTAGCTGATCTTCTTGGCAAACTCCTCCAGCTTCGGATCGTCGTTCGCCACGCCCGACTCCACGATCCCCTGGCGCATATCGGCCGCGAACTCCCCGCCCAGCGGACGCCGAGCCACCCCGACGATGGCGAAGTTCTTCGGCAACAGCCCCGCCTGCTCCAGATGAAACAGCGCCGGCAGCAGCTTCCGCTTGGTCAGGTCGCCCGACGCGCCAAAGATCACCATGATCCCGGGATCGGGAATCCGCTCATGCGCCTGCGGAACCTGAGTCAAATCCTCTGGCCGAACCTTCATCTCCACCGTCGCCATAACGCCTCCTCTATCAGTTCGTCTACAAGTTCGCAGTTCGTAGTTCTCAGTTCACAGTTGCTTCCACCACCTCAGCGAGCTTTCAGTTTCAAGTCGAAGGCCTCGCCGGCATCTCTGTGAACTACAAACTAAGAACTGTGAACTGTATTTCTGTTCCCTAATCCCTGTTCCCTAATCCCTAGTCTTTTTTCACCGCATGCCCGCCGAACGCGTTGCGCATAATCGCCAGCATGCGGTCGGTAAAGTTGTTCTCCTCGCGCGAACGAATCCGCCGAATCAGCGACTCCGTGATCACCGGCGCCGAAACGTTCAGGTCGATCGCCTCGAACACCGTCCAGCGTCCTTCGCCTGAATCCGCAACATACGCCTCGAGCCCATCCAGTTTCGGATTCTTCGACAACGCGTCTGCCGTCAAATCCAGCAGCCAGCTCCGCACCACGCTGCCATACCGCCAGATCTCCGAAATCTGCGCCAGGTCCAGCTTCAGCTCTTCCTTCTTCTCCATGATGGTGAAGCCTTCCGCAAACGCCTGCATCATGCCGTATTCGATGCCGTTGTGCACCATCTTCACGTAGTGCCCTGCGCCGGCCGGCCCCACATGGCCCCAGCCCTTGTCCTTCGCCGGAGCAAGCGTCTCGAAGATCGGCCGCAGATATTCGACGGCATCCTTATCGCCGCCGATCATCATGCTGTAGCCCTCTTTCAAACCCCACACGCCGCCCGACGTGCCCACATCCACAAACTGGAATCCCTTCGCCGTCACTTCTTTGTAATGGCGCTGCGAATCCTTGTAGTTCGAGTTGCCGCCGTCGATCAGGATGTCGCCCTTGTTGAGCAGCGGTTCGAGCTTGGCAATCGTATCGTCCACCGGCTTGCCCTGCGGCACCATGATCCAGATCGCCTTGCGGCCCGTGAACTTCTTGGCCATCTCCTCCAGCGACGACACACCTACATTGCCCGACGCCGTCAGCTTCTGCACCGCTTCCGCGCTGAAGTCGAATCCAATCACCTGATGGCCGCCCAGACGCAGCCGCTCGGCCATGTTGCCGCCCATCTTGCCCAGGCCAATCAATCCAAGTTGCATTGCCTTCTCCCTTCGGATCCTGT
>Ga0335069_10014150_pt1 | contig 11185 bp, 10 predicted proteins | sample Lox_Sample_11_FD_206714 | JGI IMG/M metagenome (GOLD analysis project Ga0335069, IMG submission 206714) | Soil microbial communities from Loxahatchee National Wildlife Refuge, Florida, United States - Lox_Sample_1.1 | ecosystem: Environmental > Terrestrial > Soil > Wetlands | place: USA... | reverse complement strand
TACACGCCGACTTAATCCCGATCGCGCGCGAGGTGCTGGTCGCCGCGCAGGCCTCGCGCGCCGTCGGATACAGCTATCGCCGCGGCGCCATGATCGACGACCTCTGGGTCGACCCGTTGTTCCAGGGCGCGGGCATCGGGCCACAACTGTTGTGGGCACAGGTCGCCGCGATTGCGGCCGAGGGTCATCGAACGGCGTCGCTCGAGTGTCTGGAGGGGAACATCGAGGCCCGGCGCTTCTATGAGCGCGAGGGGTGGCGGCCCGTCTATCGCTATGCTCGCGCGTTGCGCCTTTTTCCGCAGAGCATTCCACGCATCCGCTTCGAGTACGACGTCTGGCGTTCGAGGTGATCGTGGAAGCGTTTGCCGGGCTGCTCGATCGCCTTGCCTTCACGCCATCGCGACTCGCCAAGCTTCGCCTGCTCGAAGACTATTTCGCGCACACGCCGGATCCGGCGCGCGGCTACGCCCTGGCCGCACTGACCGGAGGCCTCACGCTGGATGCTGCGAAACCTGCCGCGATCCGGGCCCTCGTGACCAGCCGCGTCGACCCGCTTCTCTTCGAATGGTCCTATGACTATGTTGGCGATCTCGCGGAGACGGTCGCGCTGATCTGGCCGGCGCAGCCCGGGGCCAATCGGCCGCCGGAACTATCCGAGGTGGTCGAGCGCCTGCGGGCGGCGCGCCGCGCGGACGTGCCGGTGCTCCTTGAGGGCTGGCTCGATGCGCTCGATTCGACCGGGCGCTGGGCATTGTTGAAGCTTATCACCGGGGCGCTGCGTATCGGCGTCTCCGCTCGCTTGGCCAAGACCGCGCTCGCCGCGTGGGGCAAGGTCGAGATTGCCGAGGTCGAGGAGGTCTGGCACGGGCTCACGCCGCCCTACGATCCGCTGTTCGCCTGGCTCGCCGGCAAGGCGTCACGACCACGCGTCGAAACGCTTGCCCTGTTTCGGCCGATCATGCTGGCCAATCCGCTGGAGGAGCGTGATCTCGCCGGCCTCGATCCCCAGGACTTTCTGGCCGAGTGGAAGTGGGACGGCATCCGCGTCCAGGCGGTCGGTAGCATCCTCGGCGAGCGCCGCATGTTTTCGCGGACGGGCGATGATGTCGGCCCCGCCTTTCCGGACGTGATGGCAATGCTTGGCTTCGATGCCGTGCTCGATGGGGAGCTGCTGGTCCGTCGAGGCGACGAGGTCGCGCCGTTCAACGATCTGCAGCAGCGGCTCAACCGAAAGGTGGCGACCGCCAAGCTCATGGAGCAGTTTCCGGCCTTCCTGAGGCTCTACGACATTCTTTTCGCTGGCCGCGAGGATTTGCGGCCGCTGCCGTTCGCCACGCGGCGGGCGCGACTCGAGTCGTGGTTCGCTGCCATCGAGCCGGCCGGTCTCGACTTGTCGCCGCTCGTGCCCTTCGCGAGCTGGGAGGAATTGGCGACGCTCCGTGACGGCGCGCGGGCCGCCGGCGTCGAGGGCCTCATGCTCAAGCGCAAGGACAGCCCCTACGTGGCGGGCCGACCGAAGGGGCCCTGGTTCAAGTGGAAGCGCGGAGCACTTACCGCGGACGTCGTCCTGATGCACGCCCAACGCGGCCACGGCAAGCGTTCGTCGTTCTATTCAGACTATACCTTCGGCGCTTGGCGCTCGCTGGAAGACGGTGGACGCCAGCTCGTGCCCGTAGGAAAGGCCTACTTCGGCTTCACGGATGAGGAGCTGCACCAGCTCGACAAGTGGGTCCGCGACAACACCGTGCAGCGTTTCGGACCTGTGCGTGAAGTGCGGCCGGCACTCGTCTTCGAGGTCGCCTTCGACAGCATTCATGCGTCGACCCGGCACAAGTCGGGATTGGCGATGCGCTTCCCGCGCATCCATCGCATCCGCTGGGACAAGCCGGCCGCCGAGGCCGATCAGGTCGAGACACTGCGTTCGATGGTTGTGGACTGAGGACGAAGTTCCTAGATCGCTCATTCGGCGATGCTGTGGCAAAATTGTGGCCGAGCGCCGCGTTGTTACGATTTGAAACCGCGAGGGAGGTGACGGTATAACGGGGCGTGATTGAGGGAGGTGGGTACGATGGAGCGGCGTAACGAGACGCTGGATGGGATCGAGATCTTCGGTGCCTTGGCGCCGGAAGCCCGTCGTTCCTGGGCGTCCCGCTGCACATGGCGCGATTTCAAGCCGCATCAGCAGATCGTGGGCCACCAGGAAGACGGTCGCACCGTCTTCTTCCTCACCGTCGGCAAGGCACGTGTCACCATCTTCTCGGTGGCGGGCAAGCCCGTCACCTTCCGCGACATCAATGCCGGCGACATGCTGGGTGAATGGGCCGCGATCGACGGACAGCCGCGGGCGGCCAACGTGGAGGCGGTGACGCGTTGCACGGTGGCGGCGATGTCGCAGGAGACCTTCTGGGAAGTCCTGCGCTCGGAGCCGGCCGTGTCGACCGTCGTGCTGAAGCGTCTGGTCAGGCAAGTCCGGGACCTGTCGGAAAAGGTCTTCGAGCTCAGCACCCAGGCCGTGCGCAAGCGCATCCAGAGCGAACTGGTGCGGCTGGCGGAAAAGTGCGTCACCGAAACCGGCAACGCCGTGTTGTTCCCGGCGCCGACCGATGCGGATATCGCCGCCCGCATCGCCACGACCCGCGAGACCGTGAACCGCGAACTGAGCGAGATGATCGAGGCCGGCCTCATCGAGAAGCACGGCCGCACCCTGGTGATCCCCGACGTCGCCAAGCTCAGCCGTCAAGCCGACGAACTCCCGAAGCACTGACCCCGCCCGACAGGGTCGGTCACCCTGTCCATGACCTGCAAATAAGTGAGATTCCTCACAGATTTGCCGGTGCCTTCCGCCGATCATCGGGCTTTCCGTGACACCGCGGAAGGAGCAGCCATGTCGAGCGAAAACTTCAACGATCCCATCGTCGCGCCGACGGCCGCCGGCACGAGTGCCGTGCTCTGCGGCTGGGCAATCTGGGGTGCCGTCATCGCGGCGTTGTCCATCTGGGCCGCGGCAGAGGTGGTCTGGCCCGCGTTCGCCCCGAAACCCCGCTTCGCCGAGTTCGTCACGCCAGCCGAGCTTTCCCCTGGCCTGGGAGACGCCGGCGACGCTGCCCGGCATGTCCGTCCTTAGGTTCGAGTCTGCGGCGGGGCGAATGGTGAGCGCAACATCGCTATGCTACAGTGGAAGGGACGTGCGGCTCGGTGGGGGTTTCGTGTCAGAGCGGACCGTGACGCGGCGGCTGGCGGCCATTCTGGTCGCCGACGCCGTCGGCTACAGCCGGCTGATGGAGATCGACGAACTGGCGACGCATCGCCAGTTCAAGGAAGATCTGCGCGGAATTCTCGCTCCGAAGATCAACGAGTGTCACGGCCGTATCGTCAAGACGACCGGTGACGGTCTGATGGCCGAGTTCGGCAGCGTCGTGGATGCCGTGCAGTGCGCCGCGGATCTGCAGCGCCACCTCGCGGAACGCAACGCCGGAATGCCGGACGCACGGCGCTTCGCCTATCGGATGGGCATCAATCTCGGCGATGTCATCATCGATGATGGCGACATCTACGGCGATGACGTCAACACCGCCGTGCGGCTCGAGGGTCTCGCCGATCCCGGGGGCATCAACGTTTCCGGCAATGTCGTCCGCTACGCCCGCGGCAAGATGGATGTCGATTTCGAGGACCTCGGCGACCATCGAATCAAGAACGTCGCCGACCCGATCCGCGTCTATCGGGTGGAGCTGTCGCCGCCGGCGGCGCTCGTTGTTCCTCGTTCGCCGCCCGAAGCCATTGTCAAGAGTTCCGACGACCTGCGGGCCACGGCCGCGTTCAACCGGCCGGCGGTTGCCGTGCTGCCGTTCGAGAACCTGAACAACGACCCGGCCCAGGACTACTTCTGCGACGGTCTCACGAACGACATAACGACCGATCTGTCGAAGTTCTCCGACCTCATGGTGATCGCGCCGCACTCGGCATTCGCCTACAAGGGGCGTCGCGCGAAGCTGGAAAGCATCGCCCGGGATCTCGGCGTCCAGTATGTGGTCGAGGGCAGCATTCAGCGATCCGGCGACAAGGTTCGCGTCAACGCGCAATTGATCGCGGCCCGCGCCGGCCATCAGGTCTGGGCCGAGCGTTTCGATCGCGCCCTGACGGATCTCTTCGCACTGCAGGACGAGCTCATCGAGCTTATCGTGACGGCACTCGCGGTGAAGGTGCCCGTCATCGAGCACGAGCGGGCGCTGCGCAAGCGGCCCGACAGCATGACTGCCTATGAGGCGTTCCTGAAGGGCCGCTATTCCTTCGCTACCGAATCGAAAGAGGCGCTGGGCCAAAGCCTGAGGTATCTGGAACGGGCTTGCGAAATCGATCCGCACTATGCCCGGGCTTGGGCGTTTCGCGGCTACTACAGCATCCTCGACTGGTGGTACGGCTGGAGCGGCCAGGAAGGTCTGGAGCAGGCGCTGCAGCTGGCGCTGCGGGCCATCCAGCTGGACCCGAACGACTACATGGCGCAGTTCTGCCTGGGCTTCTACCACCTGCGCACCGGGCGATTCGACGCTGCCGCCCGCGAGCTGAAGTCGGCGCTGGCGATGAACCGGCACGATCCGGACCTGATGGTGGACGTCGCCGAGGGCTTCGTCTATCTCGGCCGCCATGCCGAGGCGATCGAGCTGATGCAGCAGGCGCTCGCCCGCAACCCGCACGGGCCCGATTGGTACTACTGGAATCTCGGCTGGGCTTACTACTTCGCTCAGAACTACGGCAGGTCGCTGGAGGAGCTCGGCCGCATCCGCAGGCCGGATCCCCACGTCGACCTGCTGCTGGCGGCGGACCATGCTCGCCTTGGCGAGGGCGATCATGCCGCGCGGTGGATGAGGTCGTTTCTCGGCAAGCTGCCGGACTGGACGATGACGAAGGAAGCTGAGTCGAGCAATTTCTGGGATGATCGAGATCGGCAACACTGGATGGAAGGCGTACGCTTGGCGGGCCTGCCGGATGCCGCGGCCTGAGTTGGTCGGGACGGCTGGTGTGCCACGAAGGATGGAGAGGGAAGATGTCGGAGCCATGCAATCGCGCAGCCTATGATGCGTTTCTCACGGGGCTGCACCACTATTCGCTGCTGTCGAAGGAGAAGCTCGACAGCAACCAGGACCGGACCGATCTCGCCATCAAGATCGATCCCAATTGCGCGCGCGCCTGGTCCCTCTCTTCGTTCAATCTCGTGCAGGGCTGGCTCTACGGATACTCCGACGAAAGCGTCCTCCCCCGTGCCGAGGATGCCGCCATCCGGGCTGTTCAGCTGGATTCCGGCGACTACTTTACCCACGCCTATCTTGGTTTCTACTATCTCCGCACCGGCCGCTTCGCCTTGGCGCTCACCGCCTATGAGACGGCGCTTGCCCTAAACGACGACGACCGCCTCGTGATCTCAGATGCGGCCGAGGCCTACATCTATTCCGGCGATGTCGACACGGGAATCACCATGCTGAATCGAGCCCGCCGGATTCCCGACCAGCAGCGATGGAATCTGGCCTGGGCCTACTATTTCAAGGGGCGCACCGACTCCAGCTACTACGGCATGGCGCTCGCCGAGCTGGACCAGCTCTTCTACAAGCGCGGGGCCGACAAATACATCTTCGACATCGATCTGCTGTTCGCGGCGATCCATGCACAAAAGGGCGATGCGTCCCTTGCGAGCGACAGCATCGCCGCCTATCGCGCTCGCATCAGCAAGGACCCCCACCGCAGCACCTGGTCAGTGGCGGACGAAGCGTCGTCCGAGATGTTCAGCGACCCCGTCCAGAAGGAGCATTGGCTCGACGGGCTGCGCAAGGCCGGCTTGCGCGAAACCCCGAAAGACACCGATCGCCCGTGACGTTGTCGTAAGCGACCGCTGACACGGACAGCTGCCCGGCTGGACCCACGGCCCCCTCTGCGCTAGGAACGCGGCGGGGAGATATCTCATGGGTCCGGCGGAAAGCTTCGACTACATCATCATCGGCGCGGGTTCCGCGGGATGCGTGCTGGCCAACCGGCTCGGGGCGCAGCCCGAACATCGCCTGCTGGTGCTCGAGGCCGGCGGCCGGGACCACTTCTGGAACTGGAAGATCCACATGCCGGCGGCGTTCGCCTATCCGCTCGCCGACGACAAGGTCAACTGGTACTACCACAGCGAGCCCGAGCCCTATATGGACGGCCGCAAGATGTACTGCCCGCGCGGGCGCGTCATCGGCGGCTCATCCTCGATCAACGGCATGGTCTATATCCGCGGCCACGCACGCGACTATGACCACTGGGCGCAGCTCGGGCTGAGCGGCTGGTCCTACGCCGACATCCTTCCTTATTTCCGCAAGGCCGAGGACCACGAGAAGGGCGAAGACGACTATCACGGCGTCGGCGGCCCGCTGCACGTTTCCTACGGCCGTACTCGGAACCCCCTCTTCGAGGCCTGGGTCGAGGCCGGAAAGCAGGCCGGCTACCCCATGACCCCCGATGTCAACGGCTACCAGCAGGAAGGACTGGGGCCGATGGAGATGACGACGAGACGCGGCCGCCGCTGGAGTGCCGCCAAGGCGTATCTGCGGCCGGCCATGGCGCGCGGCAATGTCACGGTGCGGTCGCGCGCGCTGACGCTGCGGGTGCTCTTCGAAGGCAAGCGCGCTGTCGGCGTCGAATACGTGGAGGGAGGTCAGGTCAAGCAGGCGCGTGCGACGCGCGAGGTCATCGTCTCCGGTGGCGCCATCAATTCGCCGCAGATTCTCATGCTGTCGGGCGTCGGTCCCGCGAGTCACCTTCGGCAGCATGGCGTGACGGTCGTGCAGGACGTGCCGGGGGTGGGCGAAAACCTGCAGGACCACATCGAAACCTACGTGCAGCACCGGTGCACGCAGCCGATCACGCTCTATCCCGTGCTGAAGAGCCCGCTGCGCCAGCTTTTCGTCGGCATCGAATGGACGTTTCTGGGCACCGGCGTCGGCGCCACGAACCATTTCGAGGCCGGCGGATTCATCCGCAGCGAGGCCGGCGTCGAGCATCCCGATCTGCAGTACCATTTCCTGCCCATCGCGGCGTCGTATGACGGCAGCGCAACCCAGCCGGGACATGGTTTCCAGGCTCATGTGGGGCCGATGCGACCGACCAGCCGCGGAACCGTCAGGCTGAAGTCGGCTGATCCCCGCCATGCGCCGGAGATCCGGTTCAACTACATGCAGACCGAGCAGGATCGGCGGGAGTTCCGCGCCGGCATCAAGCTGACCCGCGAGATATTCGCGCAGAAGGCCTTCGATCCCTATCGCGGCCCGGAACTGGCGCCGGGCCCCGACGTCAAAACCGACGCCGAGATCGACGCCCATTTGCGGCGCAAGGCCGAGAGCGCCTACCACCCGTCATGCACCTGTAAGATGGGGCTGGCCACCGATCCCATGGCGGTGGTCGACGATGCCGGGCGCGTGCACGGGCTGGAATCCCTGCGCGTTGTCGATGCGTCGATCATGCCGAATGTAGTCAGCGGCAATCTCAATGCGCCCACCATCATGATGGCCGAACGCTTGGCCGACGCGATCCTCGGGCGCCCCCTGCTGCCGCGCTCCGATGCCAAGGTCTACATCGCCCCGAACTACGAGACGAGCCAGCGCTGAGGCGGAGGCCGCGTGCGCCGACGAGGCACCTGCGCCGCGCCATGGCGGCGACACCTCCGTGGGACTAAAGTCCAATTGTGCGGCGGCTCGGGCCGTTCGATTGTCGATGCGGCGGGGGAGGTGGCGCGCGCCTTACCCCTTCGATAGTGGATGGAGACATCGGTATGGATATCCAAAGAATTGGCGATGTTATCACGACGACCGTGACGGCGTTCGGGCTCAAGATCATCGGCGCGATCCTCGTCTGGATCGTCGGCCGCTGGTTGATCGGCGTGGCGGTGCGACTGCTATCGGCGGTGCTGACGCGGCAGCATGTCGACCCGACCCTTCTGCGTTACATCGGCAACATTGTCACTGTTGCTCTGAACATCATCCTCGTCGTCGCCATTCTCGGCTATTTCGGGGTGGAAACGACCTCTTTTGCGGCGCTGATCGCCGGCATGGGTATCGCCATCGGCGCTGCCTGGGGCGGCCTGCTGGCCAACTTCGCGGCCGGCGCCTTCCTCATCGTGCTGCGGCCATTCAAGGTCGGGGACTACGTGAAGGCCGGCGGCGTCGAAGGGACGGTGAAGGAGGTCGGTATCTTCAACACCACTATCCTGACGCCTGATAACGTCACGACCTTCGTCGGCAACAACAAGATCTTCTCGGACACTGTCTCCAACTATTCTGCGAGCCCCTATCGTCGGGTCGAACGCACGGCCCAGCTGGCGCATGCCGTGGATGTGCACGACGCGATCGCCCGCCTCAAGGAGGCGCTGGCGAGGATTCCGAATGTGACGAAGGAGCCGCCGCCTGACGTCGAGATCATCGATTTCAACGAACGCGGTCCGGTGCTGGCCGTCCGCCCTTATACGCACACGGACCACTACTGGCAGGTGTATTTCGACACCAACAAGGTGATCCGCGATACCTTCGGGACGGCCGGCTATCCGGTGCCGGAAGCGCACTACCGCATCAAGACTGCGACCTGAGCGCCCGCCTCGAGCGCCAAACGCCTCACGCTCTTGTGAACGGGCGCTGCATCCGCGCCCGGCGCGGCGCCGTATTGACCATGTGTGATGGATCGGGGAACGCAATTCATGCAGCCCGCATCCCACGCACGACAACCGGAACCGCAAGAGGAACCTCATGTCCATCCGCAATTCCCTGAAGACCCTGTCGCTGGTGACCGCCCTGACGCTCGCGACGCCGGCCTTCGCCGCCACCGTGATGGTTGGCGGCGCAGCGATGTTTCCAAACAAGACGATCGTCGACAACGCCGTCAATTCGGCCGATCACACGACGCTCGTGGCCGCGGTCAAAGCAGCGGGCCTGGTCGATACGCTCGAAGGGCCCGGACCGTTCACGGTCTTCGCGCCTGTCAATGCCGCGTTCTCGGCACTACCGGCCGGCACGGTGGACATGCTGCTCAAGCCCGAGAACAAGGATACGCTGGTGAAGATCCTGACCTACCACGTCGTGCCCGGCACCATCACCTTCAACGACCTGAAGAGCAAGGTGAAGAAAGGCAACGGCATGGCGACCCTGAAGACCGTCTCCGGCGGCACCCTCATCGCCATGATGAACGGGCCGAGCAACATCGTCATCAAGGACGAGAAGGGCGACGTGGCCGACATCACCACCTATGACGTGCTGCAGTCGAACGGCGTCATCCACTCGATCGACAAGGTCCTGCTGCCGCGCTAGGCCACACGGGGCGCCGCCGCTTCTTGGCGGCGGCGCGCCTTGCTACTGGCCGCTGCGAGGATTTATTCGGTCCCCGCCACCCTAACCGTCGCTTCAAGCGACGACGGCAGCGAGCAATGTGACCGATGTCCTACCGCTGCGGGAGGCTGTATCAGGATCCGGTATCGGCCAGAATTTTCTGGGCTCGGGCATCTCCCGTATCGGCGCGCTGCTTGAGCCACGCCTGGATGTCAGCATCGGGCTTGTAGTGCGCCCGCTGCGTATCGATCTCGATCGCCTGCAGCAGGTTGTCGCCGGCCTCATCCTCGCCCTGCTTCGCGGCCTTGTAGAGCCACTTCTCCGCCTCGAACGGCTCCTTCGCATATTCCGGGAAGAACCCAAGGACCTGGCCGAGGGAATTCTGTGCCGGGGCGAAGCCCTGTTCCGCCGAGGCGCGATACCAGGTGGCGACGTCCGTCATCGCCGGAGGCGGCGCACCGAACTGCTGCAGGACTTTCGTGCGTTCGCCCATCCAGTACTGCGCCGTCGGCGAGCCGGCCTTGGCGGTTTCCAGCAGCCATTGATCGAGTGACGGGATCATCGCCGTCACGATCTTCGGCGCGTTGGACCCGGCCTCGAAATAGGCCTGCTGATAGAGGCTCGGATAAAGTCGGCTGAAGCGCACGAAGGCCTTGCGGTCGCCCTTGTCGGAAGCGGTGACGAGTCGCTCGAACACCTTGCGCAGGTCCTCGACGGACAGCTGCGGTGGCGTTGAATCGCTCGCCGCTGTTGCACCACTTGTCTGTGCATGGGCCGGCAGCAGCGGCAGCAGGCACGCCAGCACGAGCCATTTGCCCAGGCGGTTCATGCCGGCACCGCCATGCCGCGCTGCACGGCCGGCCGCGCCGCCATGGTTGCCGCCCAGCGCAGCACGTTCGGCAGGTCGCCCGCCTGCTCGATGATCTCGCGCCTTGTCGCCACCGTCGGATAGAGCGCGACATCGGCGATCGACAGCTCACCCGCTAGATATTCACCCTCCTTCAGGCGCTTCTCGCAATTTCGGAAGTGATTTAGCAGGCGCTGCTCGAAGAACTTCCGGGTGGAGCTGGTCGCCTCTGGAATGGTGCCGATGACGAAGAGGGTGCCGCTCGAAGGCGCCACATCCGTCATCGTCTGCATGAAGCATTGCTGGGCCAGCGCCCGCTTGGCCGGATCGCGCGGCATCAGCTTGCCCGTCTTTTCCGAGAGATAGAGGATGATCGCCCCCGACTGGGCGAGGATGACCGGCTTGCCGCCGGGCCGGTCGGGATCGACGAGCGCGGGGATCTGGCCGGCCGGGTTGATCTTCAGGTAGTTCGGTGCCTTCTGTTCGCCCTTCTCGAGATCGACCTTGATGGCCTTGTAGGGCAGGCCGCATTCCTCGAGCATGATGGAGGCGCGCTGGCCGTTGCTGGTGGCGTAGGTGTAAAGATCCATCATCGCTGTACTCTCCGTTATACGGGCGGCCGGCTGTTTTAGCCCGTGAACGCGGCCCTGACCAGCCGCATGGCAGTTCCCCGTCGGCTGCTGAAATCTAGGCGATCGCAGTCGCTGTCGGCGACTCCATCAGCACCAGATGCAAGGGCATGCCGTCTCGTGCCAGTTGCTCGGCAGCGCCGAGCCAGACCTCGATGAGCTTGCCCATCGCCGGCCGGCAACGCTGCCACAGCCACGCCGATCCCGTGACGAACAGCACATGGCCCTGGGCCGGGACGTGATCCGGCAGATCGCGCAGGCACTCCTCTGCGGCATCCCAGTTCATGCCGAAGTAGCCGGGGAAGCTCATGGCCTGCGCCAGACCGCGCAGGAGCTCGGTCTCCGTCCGCACCGCCTCGGCATTGAGATCGGACGCA
>Ga0335069_10014149_pt1 | contig 11185 bp, 8 predicted proteins | sample Lox_Sample_11_FD_206714 | JGI IMG/M metagenome (GOLD analysis project Ga0335069, IMG submission 206714) | Soil microbial communities from Loxahatchee National Wildlife Refuge, Florida, United States - Lox_Sample_1.1 | ecosystem: Environmental > Terrestrial > Soil > Wetlands | place: USA: Florida... | reverse complement strand
GGGAACTCGACGATCCCCTGGCCCATGGTGGCGGCCACGCGCAGCTCGGCGCCCCACAGCACCGGCAAGGCGGAGACGAAGTTGAAGAAGGCGGCCCAGGCCACCGCCACCAGGGGCGAGAGCACCCGGGTGGAGACCACCGTGGCGATGGAGTTGGCCGCGTCGTGGAAGCCGTTGATGAAGTCGAACGACAGCGCGACCAAGACCAGGGCGATGACGACGGGGAGGATCATGGTCGGGAGGGCCTTCGACCTCTAGGCGTGCTCCAGCACCACGCCCTCGATCACGTTGGCCACGTCCTCGGCGCGGTCGGTGGCCGACTCGATGAGGTCGATGATCTCCTTCCACTTCATGACGGTGAGCGGGTCGCTGCCGCGCCGGAAGATCTTGGCCATGGTCTGGCGGGCCAGCGAGTCGGCCTGGTTCTCCAGGGCGTTGATCTCCCGGCACCCCCCCAGCACCATGGCCGAGTCCTTGCGGAAGGTGCGCAGCCCGCGGACCACCTCGGCCATCTTCTCCGACTGCGCCACCAGCACCGCCGCCAGCTCGCGGGCCTCGGGCAGAACCTGGTCGATGTCGTAGAGCCCGAGGCGCTCGGCGGCGGCGTCGGCCAGATCGAGTACGTCGTCGATGCGCGAGAGGAGCCGGTGGATCTCGGCCCGGTCGAACGGGGTGATGAACTGCGTGTGCAGGCGGGCGAAGGCGCGGTGGGTGATGTCGTCGGCCCGGTGCTCGACCGCCTTGACCGCGGCCACCTTTCGGGGGACGTCGGTGAAGTCCTCCAGGAGCGCCTTGAGGAGCTTCGTGCCCTCCACCACCGCGTCCGCCTGGGACTCGAAGTCCGTGAAGAAGTCGTCGGACTTGGGCATGAGCCTTTCGAGCAGCGTCATGGCGGTCCAGCCTCCGGGGGAGTGCGGCGCGGGCACCTTATCTCGTCCGGCCCCCGCCGCAAACGGGGAGCCGCGGCGGCGAAGATGGCGCAGCCCCGACCCAAGCGGGCGGCCGGAGGTAGTCCAGTGCTTTCCCCGACATGCAAGGGCTTGTGCGCGGGGCGTCGCACCTGTAAGCCATGCCCACGAGCTCGGCCGCGACGTCTTCCCGGGGCGCGACCGCGTGTCGGGGGGAAAGAGGCTGCCCTGGCGCATGCGCTTTCGCCTGAAGATCGCTCTCGTCCTGCTCCCGGTGGGCCTCGCTCCGGTGGCGCTGCTCGGGTCGGTGTCCTGGAGGGTGAGCCGGGACGAGCTGCAGCACACGGTGGGGCGGATGCAGACCCGAGCGGCCGGGGACCTGGCCCTGTTCACCGACCGTTTCGTGGCCGACTCGGTGGAGCGGCTGCGGCTGGCGGTGGCCCCCATCCTCTTCGACGACTACAGCCCCGGGGAGCTCTCCACCGTGCTCTCCCTCCCCTTCCGCCAGCTCCCCTTCGTCACCATCCTGGCGGTGGTGAGCGACCAGGGTGCCCCGGTGGCAGGCCCGGTGTTCGTGGAGCGCCCCGAGGCGGCCGACGCCGGCCGCGAGGCGGTGGCGCCCGCCGACCTCGACCTGTTCGTGGCCCACCTCCCCCGGGCGCCGGCGCAGGCGGGCGCCACCGCGCTGAGCGAGCCCTACCGGCGGGGCGGACCGCTGAAGCTGGCGGTGGCGCTGCGGGTGGGCGAGGGCCGCACGGTGGCAGCCGAGCTGTCCTTGCACGAGGTGGAGACGCGGCTCTCCGATCTGACCACGCCCACCAGCGTCGCCTACCTGGTGGACGGGAAGGGCGATCCCATCGCCGGTGTCCAGGGCGGGCTGACCGCCGAGGAGCGCCGGCTCTCGGAGCACGGCTTCGAGAAGGAGGAGGCCTGGTCGCGCCTCCTCGACCGGGGCGACGGGCAGCGGTGGCTGGCGGCCTTCTCGCCGGTCCCGCGGCTGGGCTGGGGCGCGGTGGTGGCCCAGGCCGCGGCGGTGGCCTTCCGCGCCGCGGAGCGGCTCCGCCTCTACACCCTCTGGGCGGCGGGCGCCGCTGTGGCGGTGGCCTTCCTCATCGGCGCCGCCCTGGAGCGGACCGTCACCCGCCCTGTGGCCCGGCTCTCCCGGGCGGCCGCTTCCATCGCCGCCAGCCGCTGGGACGAGCTCCCGCCAGCGGCCCCGGCGGGCGGCGACGAGCTGGCCGACCTGGGCCGGGCCTTCGCCGCCATGGCCGGGGAGCTGCGGCGGCGCGACGACGAGATCCGCGGGTGGAACCGCGAGCTGCAGGATCGAGTGGAGGAGCGAACCCGGGAGCTCAAGGCCGCCGAGGATCAGATCCTGCGCACCCGCCGGCTGGCGGCGCTGGGCTCGTTGGGCGCTGGCCTGGCCCACGAGCTCAACAACCCCATGACCGCCATCGTGGGCTACCTGGCCATCCTGCGGCGGCAGGTACCACCCCAGAGCGACGAGGCGAAGATGATCGCCGCGGCGCAGGAGCAGGCCGCCCGCGTGACCCGGGTGGTGGAGGAGCTGCGCAGCTTCGCCGACCAGGAGCGCACCACCGGCGGGGTCCGCTTCCCGCTGGAGCGGCCCGTGCACGCGGCGCTGGCCCTCTTCGAGGATCGATTCCGCGCCGCCGGGATCAAGCTCACCACCCGCATCGACCGCCCCCTGCCCGAGGCACAGGGCGACCCGGTCCAGATCCAGCAGGTGGTCTCCCACCTCCTGGACAACGCGGTGAACGCCATGCCCAATGGCGGCGCGCTCGAGGTGACGGTCGGCTCCATCGGCGGCGAGGCCCTGCGCCTGCGCATCGCCGACACCGGCAGGGGCATCCCCGTGCCCCTCCGCGAGCGGATCTTCGACCCCTTCTTCACCACCAAGGAGGACCCGGGGCGGATGGGGCTGGGGCTGTCTGTGTCGCACAGCATCGTCGAGGCGCACCACGGGAAGATCGTGGTGGACAGCGCCGAGGGGGCGGGGGCGTCGGTGACCGTGCTCTTGCCTTCCGCGGCCGCGGCCCACCTGGCCTGAGGACTCCATGGACTGGAACGGCTCCGGCACATCGAGCGGCTGGGAGGGCGTCCTGGACGCGCGGCTGCTCGCGCCGGCGCTCCTGCACGAGCTGCGGCAGCCCCTCACCGGCGCCGAGGCGGCGGTGGCCCTCCTGGAGCGGGTCCTGGGCCCGGCCGTGCTGGAGCGCGAGGAGTGGGCCCTGCTCAGGCAGCAGCTCTCCCGCCTGGCCGAGGTGATGGTCGGGTACGACGACCTCTTCCACGCCGGGGCCGGCCAGGAGGTCACCTTCGTCGTCGGGCCGGTGGTGGCCCGGGCGGTGGACCTCCTGGCACACCGGGTGCGGCCCATGGCGGACCGCTTCTCCCTGGTCGCGGCGGACGGCGCCCTCCGCGGCCGCGGCTCACCGGCGGCGCTGGTCCACGCCACCACCAACGTGCTCGGCAACGCCCTCGACGCCGTGGATGGGGCGGGGAGCGGGTCGCGGGTCGCGGTCCGGGTCCTCTCCGCCGGGCAGGGCCCCGAGGTGCGGATCTCCGACGAGGGGGTGGGGATCCCGGAGGAGGTGCGGGCGCACCTCTTCGAGCCCCGCGTGACCTCCAAGCCACCGCAGCGCGGAAGCGGCCTGGGGCTGCACATCTCCCGCCAGCTCCTCTCCCGCTTCGGCGGCGAGCTGAGCCTCGTCTCCCCGGGCGCCCCGGGCCGCCTCGGCTGGGCGGTGACCGAGTTCTGCATCCGGTTGCCGGCGCCCGGCGAGGGGGAGCCGTGAGCCGCCTGGCGCGGGGCCTCCTCACGGCGGCGACGCTCCTGGGCGCGGCGGTGGTGGTGCCCGCCCCCCGGCCCAAGGCCCAGGCGCCGGAGGGCGCAAGGACCGAGGTGGCCGAGGAGGGGGCCCTGGACGCCTCCCCGGCCCCCAGGGCCGAGCCGCGCCCCGTGGATTCGCCGGTGCCGGCGGCCGCCGAGCTGCCCCCGGCGGCCCGGACCGGCGCCTTCCGGGCCGCCTCCAGGCCGCCCGCCGCCGTCCCGCCGGCCGCGGTGGTCCGCTCGGCGAACCGGCCGGGGAAGGGAAGGACCGCCGGGGCGGCGGGCGCGCGCCCGGTCGAGCCCCGCCCGGTGCAGATCATCTGGCGCGCACCGGGATCGGGCCCGTGAGGGGAGCGCGCCTGATCCGGGGGCGCCGGCCCGGGAGCGGGCTCGCCCCCAGGACCCCCCTCGCCCGCCTCGCTCTCCCGATGGCGCTGGCGGCGCTGGCCTGCGCCCTCGCCGGGGGGGCGTGGGCCGACGAGGAGATCTCACCCGCCTCCGGGGGCGCACTAGCGGTGCAGGCCGATCCCCCGCGCCTGGTCCTGGGGCGGGACGCCGGGGCCGATCTGCGCATCGCGGCCCCCCCGGAGGTGGAGGAGCTCTCCGTGACCTGCAGCGCCGGGAAGGTGGAGAACGTCCGGCGCCTCCCCGGCGGCGGCTTCACCGCCCACTACCGGGCGCCGCCCGAGCGTTACCCGCAGGTGGCCATCGTCTCGGCGGTGGGGCGCGGCGCCTCCCCGGCGGTGGACGGCTGGCTGGCCATCCCGCTCTTCGGCCAGGGCGACGCCCGCGTGCCCGGGGAGCCGGGATCCACGGTCACGCTGCGCATCGGCGCAGAGAGCTTCGGGCCGGTCCGGGTGGCCGAGGACGGGTACGCGCTCGTCCCGGTGGTGGTGCCGCCCGGCCTGCGCGAGGGGCACCTGGGATTCCATGCGCTGGACCTCCTGGTACCGGAGACCTCGCTCATCCACGCGGCCCTCGATCGCCAGGCGGTGCTGGCCGATCGGGTCGAGGTGCTGCGGCTGTGGGTCTACGAGGTGGCGCCGCACGGCACCTCGCGACCGGGGGACCCACCGGTGGTGGAGGTGTCGCGCGGCACGGTGGCGCTCCACCCCCGCGAGGCGGGCGCCTGGGAAGGGACCTGGACCCTGCCTGGCGGTCCGCCGGGCGAGGCGCGGCTCACGGTGCGGGTGGACGGGCTCCCCGCCTCGCGGGAGGTGCTCAAGGTGGCGATGGCGCCCGGGCCGGCGGCGGCGGTGTCCCTGGCCGTCGATCGGACCACGCTGGTGGCCGGCCAGGCCGACGAGGCCCAGGTCACCGCCCGCGGCTACGACGCGGCCGGCAACCCCAGCGCCGGCCCCATCGTCCTCTCCGCCGACGCGGGCACGCTCACGCGTCCGGAGGAGGCCGGGCCGGGGGAGGTGCGGGCGACGCTCCGGGTCCCGCCCCGCCACGCCGGGCGCGGCCAGGTCCAGGTGGAGGCCCGCGCCGGCGGCACCTCGGCGGCGCGCACGGTGGCGCTCAGGCCGGGGCCCGCTGCCCGGATGATCCTCGGCCCGGACGGCTCGAGCATGCGGGCCGATGGCCGGACCGAGGCGGTCCTGTCCCTGGAGGTGACGGACCGCTTCGACAACCCGGTGGCCGAGGCCCCGCGGCTTCAGGCGACCTGGGGCCCGCCCCCGGCGCTCGAGCCCGCCGGGCCGGGGTGCTGGACCGTCCGGTACCGGCCGCCGGCAGCCGACGAGCGGCGCACCGTGCACCTCACCGCCACGCTGGAGGAGGCGTACGCCGACGCCGGGCTCCTGCTCCTGCCGTCCCCGGACCGGCAGGTCTCGCTGCTCGCCGCGGGGGGCGGGCTGGCGGCGCTCAGGGGAGGCGTCGCCGGTGGTCAGCTGCTCCTCGGCGCCGAGCTGCCCGCGCCCGAGGTCCTCTCCCCCCGGCCGGACGCCGCCGCGGCCTGGCGGCTGGAGCTCGTCGGGCTCGCCGCCGGCGGCGGGGACGAGCGACGGTTGGCCGCGGCCATCCTGGCGGGGCCGACGCTGAAGGGCGGCGTGCCGGCGCTGCGCCTCTACACCAGCGGCACGGCGGGCGTACTGCTCGACCGGGCCGAGACGCGGAGCGGGTCGGGGCGCGCCGGCGTAGGCGTGGCCGGGAGGGTGGCGGCCGGCGCGGTCCTTCCCCGGCGCGGGGCCGCGCCGTTCCTGGATCTGGCGCTGTTCTTCGGATCGGCCAGCCCGACCGGCCCCTTCGGCGCGCTGCAGCTCTCGCTGGGCCTGCGCTTCGACCTCTACCGCGACGCGGATGCGCCGAGGGAGTGACCTCATGGCCAAGCTGCTCATCGTGGACGACGAGCCGGTCATCCTCGACGTGTTCCGTCGCTTCCTGGAGGGGGAGGGGCGGACCCTGACCCTGGCCGGCTCGGCGCGCGAGGCGGTGGCCCGGGCCGCCGAGGCGGGCGAGATCGACGTGGCCCTGGTCGACAAGAACCTGGGCGACGGCTCGGGGCTGGACGTGGCCCGGAAGCTCAAGGCCATGAAGCCCGACGTCGAGATCATCCTGGTGACCGGGTACGCCTCGCTGGACTCGGCCATCGAGGCGGTCCAGATCGGCGCCTACGACTACGTCACCAAGCCGGTCTCCGACTACGACGCCCTGAAGCTCAAGATCGACAACGCCGCCGAGAAGGCGCGTATGAAGCGGGCCCAGCGCGAGCTGCTGGCCCGGCTGGTGGAGAGCGAACTCCTGCACCGGGGCGTGTTCGAGACCTCCTCCGACGCCATGCTGCTGGTGGACGGGGAGTCGGGCCTGGTCGAGGACGCCAACCCCGCCGCCGAGCAGCTCTACGGCCGGGAACGCGAGGCGCTGCGGCGGCTGCGCTACGCCGACCTGCTCGACCCCGAGGTCGAGCCCAGCCTGGCCGCCGACGCCCGGGCCGCGCCCTCCCGCCACCGGCGGGCCGACGGCGGCACCTTCCCGGTGGAGATCACGGTGGGCGAGCTGCGCCTGCACGGGCGTGGCCTGCGGGTCATCGCCGTCCGCGACGTCTCGGAGCGCGAGGCGGCGGAGCGCGAGCGGCGGGAGCTGGAGCAGCACCTGCGCCAGGCCCAGAAGATGGAGGCGGTGGGGCGCCTGGCCGGCGGGGTGGCCCATGACTTCTCCAACGTGCTGGCGGTGGTGCTGGGCTACTCCGAGCTGCTCACCCGCGACCTGCCGCCCGGCGACGTCCGCCTGCGCGAGTGCGCGGAGGGGATCATCGAGGCGGCCAACCGGGCGGTGGGGGTGACGCGGCAGCTCCTCACCCTCTCCCGCAAGAAGCTGCTCCGCCCCGAGGTGCTCTCGCTCAACAAGGTGGTGCAGGACCTGGGGCGGCTGCTCTCCCGGGCCATCGGCGAGCGGATCGAGGTCACCACCCGGCTGGCGGAGGGGCTGTGGCCGGTGCTGGCCGACGCCGACCAGCTGGCGCAGGTGCTGCTCAACCTGGCGGTGAACGCCCGCGACGCCATGCCCGACGGCGGGGCGCTGGACATCGCCACCGCCAACGCGCCGCTCGCCACGGCGCAGCGCGACCTGGACCTGGCCGCCGGCCGGTACGTGACGCTCACCGTGAGGGACCGCGGCTGCGGCATGACCGAGGAGGTGCGGGCCAGGATCTTCGAGCCGTTCTTCACCACCAAGGAGACGGGGACGGGGCTGGGCCTGGCCACCGTCTACGGCATCGTCCGCCAGGCGGGCGGTGCCATCCGGGTGGAGAGCGCACCCGGGCGGGGGGCCACCTTCACCGTCTTCCTCCCCGCCGCCGAGCAGCCGTCGCAGCGGGTGGAGCTCCCGGTCTCGGCCGCGGCGCCGCGCGGGCTGGGGGAGACGGTGGTCCTGGCCGAGGACGAGGACGGGCTTCGCACCCTCCTGGCCAGGGTGCTAGCGGGCAGCGGCTACCAGGTGGTGGTGGGGCGCAACGGCGTCGAGGCGCTGGAGGCGGCGCGCGCGCGGGGAGGGCGCGTCGACCTGTTGCTCACCGACCTGGTGATGCCGCGCATGAGCGGCGCGGAGCTGGCGGAAGCGCTCTCCCTGGCCCAGCCCGATCTGAAGGTCCTGTTCATGACCGGCCACGTCGACGCCGGGCAGGCGATCGGTCGCCTGGTCGACGGCGGGGTCGAGCTCATCCACAAGCCCTTCAGCAGCGAGGCGCTGCTCGGCCACCTGCGGCGGATGCTGGGTCCTTCGCGCGTCACCGCCTGAGGCTCCAATGGCCGCGCCGGGATCCGCTCGCCGCGACCGCCGCACGGCGTCATCGGGCAGGGGTGGGCCAGAAGGTGCCCGAGGCCCAGCCTCGATCGATATCGCAGGTCGCCCGTCACCCGGGTCGAGGGGAAGGGTGCGCAGCCGGGGTCCGTCGCGCGCCAACCCGACTGTGCTCCTCCGGGCGACGGATTCCTTCCCTGGGTGAAAGTGTAGGCTGCCGGACCACAAGCTTGCACCCCATGTCGCGGCGAGATCGGGCGGGGCGGGGGGCGAGCGGTCGGAACGACCGACGGAGCAGCGATGCGTCCACCCGTGGCCTATCTCCCCACCGCCGCCCTGTCGGAGCGTGGCGCCGCGCTCTCCGCGGTGCTGCTCGCCGACCTGGCCGCCACCTCCTGCGCCTTGGCGGCGGTGATCCTGCAGCGGGCCTCGCCGGCCGGGACCGCGTTCTCCGTGGTCGCCACCCTCGTCTGCGCGCTGAGCGTGAACGCCGCGGCCCTGCTCCTCCTGCGCACGCGTCGGCGCCACCGGCAGGAGGCGTGTGTCCTCGCCGCCGCGCGGGTCGAGACCGCCGCCGCCCGGGCGCGCAGCGAGCGGCTCCTCGCCGAGGCCGAGCGGCACGCGGCCGTGGGGCGGATCGCGGCCGCGGTGGGCCACGACCTGGCCAGCCCCGTCGCCTCGGCCAGCGCCAACCTGCGCTTCGCGGAGGAGGAGCTCGCCCAGGTGAGCCCTGGCACCGAGGTGCTCGAGGCCGTCCGCGAGGCCCGGCAGGCCCTGGAGCGCGTGGGGTGCGTGGTCGCCGACCTCCGGGCGCTCACGCCGTTCGGCTCGGAGGAGGTCGCCGGGGTGGACCTGAGGCCGGCGGTGGGCCAGGGGCTGCGGCTTGCCGTGGCGCGGCTGGGCGCGCGGGCCGAGCTCGACGCCTGTCTGCCGGCGGAGCTGCCGCTGGTGCAGGCCAGCCCGCCCCACCTCGCCCACCTGGTTTCGGCGCTGGTCAGCGCGGTCGAGGGTGGCTGCGAGACGGAGCAGGCCGGCGGCGCGCCGCTGGCCCTGGAGGCGCGCGTCGACGGCGAGGCGGTGCAGCTGGCCTTCACCGGCCGCGCCGGGGACGGGGCGGCCGAGCGCGCCGGCGCCGGGGTGAGCGTGGCGCTGTGCGGCGAGCTGGCGCGCCGCTGGGGCGGCCAGGTGGAGACGGGGCGTGCGCCGGACGGGCGCCCCCGCATCGCGGTCACGCTCCTCCGGGCCCTGCCGGCCGCGAGCCTGCGCGGGCCGGCCTGAGCGACGCCCCGGAGGCCACCCTCGGCGCCGGAGGCTGAGGGAGCCGGCGTCGCGCGCTCGCGGCGGGTCGGGCGCCGGCGGCCTGGGTGCCGTCCGTCCCAGCGCGGCCCCTTCGGGCAGTCCACCGGGATGATCGATCCGGCGGGAGATCGTCCTCCCGGGGGTCCGGAAGCGCCTCCTTGCCCTAGCCCGGCGGCGACCGATCGGCAGCCGCTGGCGACGGAGGCGCCTGCGCCCCGCCGGCCCGGGCCGGTGCGCCGCCCTGAGCCGGAGCCGAGCCAGCGGCCGGCGCGGGGGCCGGGACCAGGATGACGGGCGCCGCCTGCGGCGGCGGCGGGGCCGGGGCCGCGTGGTCGAGGGGCACGACGCCGACCGAGGCGGACACCGGAACCGCGCGCTTGCGGTAGCGGGGCGGGATCTGGGCGCCGGCGCCGAAGTGAAGCCCACCCTGCTCGTCCTCCCACCGGTAGAGCCCCTGCTCGTCGGCGGCCATGGGGTCCGGCGCCGACTCGGCCGGAGTCGGAGCGGCCACGGCCGCGGGGCGCTGCGGCAGCGGCTCCTCCTGCGTGCGCGCCGGGGGGGGCTTGGCCGGGAGCGTGGGGGTGGGGAGCGGCGCGCCCTCGAACCCGAAGGTCAGGGTCCTGCCGTCCACCAGGTCGACCACCACTTGGTTGCCGTCGGCCGAGGCGCGGGCCGCGCGGTGCGTATCCTCGAAGGTGTCGCCCCTGACCCAGGAGAGCGCCCGCCGCATGTCCTGGACCTGCTGCGGCGCGAGGATCTCGCCACCGGTGTACTGGCGCACCACCGCGCCCCGGGACCAGCACGAGGCGAGCGGCAGGTTGGTCCAGTCGGCGCCCTGCGCCGCCGCCGACGAGGGGAAGAGGTCGAGAACCAGAAGGCTCTCCCCGTTGGCGGAGAGGAACACCAGCCCGGAAGGGGTCGGCAGGCAGGTCTGGCTGGTCCACAGCACGCGATCGCCCGGCTTCACCACCGCCTGCACGCGGCAGCCGGCGGTGTCGCGCCGCAGCCGGATCTCGAACCTCCCGTCCGGCGACTGCTGGGCCCACTCGACCACCGTGGACGCCGGGCTGGCCGCCGCCTCCGGCTCGTTCTTGCTGCATCCCGCCGCCGCGAGCAGGGCGGCGACAGCGAGCGCCCTTTTCATGCTGCTGCCTCCTGGACGAGAAACCTAGCAGGTCCGGGGTCCGGCCGCGAGGCGGCGGCCGCCTCGGCGTTGCACCCTGATTCACCAGCGGTGTGGGAGCGGAGGGGCCGCGCAACGACACCCGGCCGCAAGCGCTCGATGTCGCGCGGTCTCGCACCGGTTACACTGGCCCGATGACCCTGCGCCTCGACCAGAGCGACCCGGACCTCCTTCGCTTCGAGGCCGAGGTGGTGGAGGTCCGCTCCCTGGCCGGCAAGCCGGCGGTGGTCCTGGATCGAACGGCGTTCTACCCCGAGGGGGGCGGCCAGCCGGCCGACCGCGGCCTGCTCTCCGGCGTCCGGGTGACGGACGTCCAGGAGGTGGACGGCGTGGTACTGCATGCGCTCGATGGCCAGCCGCCGTCGGGTCGGGTGCTGTGCCAGGTGGACCCGGCCCGGCGGCGCGACCACCTCCAGCAGCATCACGGCCAGCACCTGCTCTCCGCCGCCTTCGCCCGGGTGTGCGGTGCCGCCACGGTCTCGTTCCACCTGGGGGAGGAGCGGTGCACCATCGACCTCGACCGGCCCCCGTCTTTGGTCGATGACGCCGCGCTCCGCTCCGCCGAGGCGGCCGCCAACGACCTGGTCTTCCGGGACCTGCCGGTCACGGCGCGCGAGTTCACCCCCGACGAGATCGCTCGCCTGCCGCTTCGCAAGGAGCCGGCCCGCGGAGCGCGGGTGGTGGTGGTCTCCACCTCGCCGC
>Ga0335069_10014148_pt1 | contig 11186 bp, 9 predicted proteins | sample Lox_Sample_11_FD_206714 | JGI IMG/M metagenome (GOLD analysis project Ga0335069, IMG submission 206714) | Soil microbial communities from Loxahatchee National Wildlife Refuge, Florida, United States - Lox_Sample_1.1 | ecosystem: Environmental > Terrestrial > Soil > Wetlands | place: USA: Florida... | reverse complement strand
CATGCGGCGCCCTGGAGCGAGTTTAGGAAGATGAACAGCAGCAGCTGGGTGCTGGCACCCGTATCGAACCGGCCGAGGGTCGAACTGTACGCAGACCCGTCCGGCCGCACGAGTTGTGTCCGGACGGCCGGCGTCCGCGCGGCGGCCGCCCGGGCGCGGACGAGCGCCGCGGCGAAGCCGAGTCGGAGCGCGTGTTGCAGCGCCCCCGCGGCGGCGAACGCGCGGCTCTGGCCCTCCGCGACGGATTGGACCGTCATCCGCAGTTGCTGCGCGACCGAGTCGGGCCGGCCGATGTAGCCGAGCGAGACGGACGTGCCGGCGCTGATCGCGGCGTCGTAGCGGGCGGGCACGAGCAGGCCGGCGTCGACATCGCCGCGCGCGACGGCGTGCTCGAGGGCGGGACGGCTCGTGTAGCGAACGATCGTCACCGACGGCTGTGCGGCGAGCGATCCCACGAAGCGCTGCGCGAGCGCGCCGTGATTGCCGCCGACGACGCCGATCCGTGCCTGGTCCGATCCGCCGAACGCCGCTCCGAGCAGCAGGATGATCATCATCGGCAGCACGAACAGGAAGAAGATGTTGGCCCGCCATCGCAGCAGGCGCCGTACGTCGGTGATGGCGATCGTGAGCACCTTCATCGCGCGAGGAGCCTCCCGGCTCGCATGAACGCGATCGACCCGGTGACCACAGCGAAGGCGACGATGGCCGCAGCCGGACCGAACACCGCGCTCGGACCGGCGCCGCCCGTCAGGTTCTCGATCCCTCGCAGGAACCAGGCTTGCGGGGTGGCGAGACTGAGCGCGGCGAGCACCCCGCCGGCCTGCGCGAGCGGAAAGAACGTGCCGCCGAGCATCCCGAGCACGAGCGCGACCATCGACTGCCAGGCTCCCGCCTGGTCGGGGGTGCGCGCGAGCGTCGCGACGAGCGCCATCACGCACGTTGCCGCGAGCACGCCGGTCACGATCAGGATGCCGACGCCGAGCGGGTTGCCCCAGTGCGCACCGAGGAGCAGATGGGTTGCGAGCGCCAGCACGGCCATGCTCGCGGTCCCGAGCACGATGCTCGTGAGCAGCTTGCCGCCGAGCACGGTGCTGCTGCGAACGGGCGCCACCAGCATCCGCGCGAGCGTGCCGTCGCGGCGCTCCTCGAGGATGCTGGAGATCCCGAACTGAACGGTGAAGAACACGAAGAACACCGCCATGCCGGCCGCGTAGAAGGTGCCGGCGTCGAGCTGCCGGCTCCGTGCGGAGATGTCAGCGACCGAGATCGGCGGTGGCGCCGACGCAATCTGCGACCGATCGACCGGCGTGCCGCCGGCTGCGGCCGCGGCGATCCGGATCGTGTCCAGCCGATCGCCAAACGACTGGGCGATCGAGTGGGCAACCGCGCTGCCGATCGACGAGTCGACGCTGCCGATCACGGTGACCGCGGTCTGGCCCCCGTTGCCGATCGCGGTCGAGAAGCCCGGCGGCAGCACGAACGTGGCGGACACCTTCCTCGAATCGGCCGCGTGGCGCCCGGCGGCGAGCGTCGGCTCGCTCACGACGGTGATCAGTCCGTTGCGCTCGAGCGGCGCGAGCACCTGCTGGCGAAACGCGACGGCCGCGGCACCGTGGTCCTGATCGACGAGGCCGAATGTGAACGTGACACGACCGCCGATCGCGTTGTGAAAGATGAGGCCGAAGATCGACGCGAGCACGAGCGGCACGACAATCGCGACGAGCAGCGCCGAGCGGTCGCGTACGCGCTGGCGCAGATCCTTGCCGAGAATGAGGAGAGCCGCCCGCGTGCTAGTCACGGAGCGCCTTGCCCGTCAGGTGGAGGAAGACCGCCTCGAGGTCGGGCTCGCTCACCTCGACGGAGCTGACCGCCAGGCCGGCTTCGGTCGCTTTCGCGAGTAGCTCTGGGAGGATCGTCCGCGCGTGGTCGACGAGCAGCTGGATCGCACCGTCCTGAACGCTCGCTGCCTGCACGGCGCTCATCCGCTCGAACGCGCCGGCGGCGGCGTGCAGGTCGCCGCTGCCCTCCAGTGAGATGCCGTCGTGTTGGCCGACGAGCGCGACGAGCTCCGCGCGCGTGCCCTCAGCCTTGAGCTCACCGAGGTCGACGATGCCGATCCGGTCGCAGAGGCGCTCGGCCTCCTCCATGTAATGCGTCGTGTACAGGACCGCCAGGCCCTCGCTGGACAGCCGTTCGACGCTCTCGAGGATCGCGTTGCGGCTCTGCGGATCGACCCCCACAGTCGGCTCGTCGAGGATCAGCAGCCGCGGGCGATGCAGCAGCCCGATGCCGATGTTCAGCCGCCGCTGCATCCCGCCTGAGAAGCTCTTGGTCTGCTCACGTGCACGGTCGGTCAGTCCGATCACCGCGAGCACCTCGTCGACCCGCGCCCGAGCCAGCGCAGGTGAGAGCCCATACAGGCGGGCGAAGAAGTGCAGGTTCTCGCGCGCGTTGAGGTCGGGGTAGATCGCGAGCTCCTGCGGCACGTAGCCGATCGCGGCGCGCTCCGCGACGCTGTGGGTCGTGAGCGGGGTGCCGGCGACGAGAACCTCGCCGCCATCGGGCGCGAGCAGTCCGCACACCATCGAGATCGTGGTCGTCTTGCCGGCGCCGTTCGGCCCGAGCAGCCCGTACGTCTCGCCCGCGCCGATCTCGAAGCTGACGCCGCGCACGGCCTCGACCTCGTCGAAGCGCTTGCGCAGCTCGCGGCAGATCAGCACCCGAGCAGGGGCCGGCAAGCTCGCCGGCTCCTGCCCTGCAGAGCGATCGCGGCGGTCGGTGACAGCCATCGCACCGATACTGTCCCAGCGCGCCGAGGGTGTGTCATCCGATGAAAGCTGCGGCGAGCGGCGGGGCGAACTACGGACGGTTGTTGGTCGAGCGTCTACTCTCGGTACATGTCATACACGACCGCCGAGGGCCGCGAGCAAATCCTCGACGAGCTAGCGCAGGCGACCGGGCAGATTGAGCTCGCGCTCAGCTACCTGAGCGATGCCTACGAGCTCGTCGACGAGAACGTCGGCGACCGCCTCGAGGAGGAGCTGTTCGCGCCCGTTCAGGCCGCCGTGGCGCGTGGGAAGCGGACGCACACCGAGTTTGCACGGCGGGTTGGAATGACCCGCCCCGCGCTCCAGGCTCCGAGTGGCGGTCACCGACCGCACGGCGCGCGGGATCTGATCGGAGCCGCCGCCGACGCCGCCGAGCAGGCCGACCAGTGGATCGCGGAGCTCCAAGACTCGATGCTCCCGGTGGAGGTGGGGGACCCGGAGCTGCGTGCCGGGCTCGCGGACACGCGATCGCTACTGGCTGCGGTGCCCGCTGCCGCCCACGAGCTCGTGCGGACACTCGGCCGTTAGCCCGCGCCGGCCGCCACGTCGACGGTCGGAACGTTCCACCCGGTCACGGTGACGACCGGGGATGCACCGTGCAGCGCCGAGCGCAGGTAGGACGCGCGCAGGGTCTGCGACTCACCCGGCCAGAGCGTGATGTCGTTATCGCTCCAGAAGATCGGGAGCACCTCGTTGTCGCCGGTGGCCGGTACGCCCGCCGCCGATCCTCGGCGCACGTCGGCGCGCAGGAAGAAGCCGACCAGCCGACTCGTCGAGGTGTTCGTGATCGTGACGTCCGTGGTGGTGTCGGCGCCGGCCGGACCGCCGGGCTGAGGATGTGTCGTCGCGGTGACCGCGACGGTTGCCGCCGGCAGGCCACGCAGCGCGCGGAGGTCGGCGAACTGCGTCATTGTCGCCTGCGGGTTGCCGATCGTCTTTGCCCAGTTGACGAAGTCGTGCTGGGTGGAGAGCCAGTAGACGTTGCGATCGAGGACCTCGCCTCCGCGGGTGAGCAACAACTCGACGAAGTACGTCCGGGCTCGCGCCGGCGGAGTGCTCGCCGCGGGCACCGACGGGCGCAGCACGCCCGTGCGGACGCCCTGGTCGGTGACCGTGATCCCGCGTGCGGTGCGATCATCGAGCAGCGTGCCGGTGGTGTCATACACCCTGGCCTCGGCCGATAGCCCGGTCTGGGTCGTGCCGGAGAGGTTGTCGACGTCCACCGACCCAGTGTCGTAGGCATACAGGACATGCAGTGACTCGTTCGCCTTCTTGGCACCGAAGTAACTGCCGGCCTGATCGAAGTCGTGGTTGTACAGATCCCACAGCAGGGTCGGCCAGCCCTTGTTGAGTTGCCAGTACACAAGACCGGTCGACGGCGCCGACCGCCGCGTGGAATGATCGATGTAGGCCTCGAACTCAGCGCGCTGCGTCTCGTAGTTCTGGACCTGGGCCTGCTCGACGTACTGGCTGAGGCTCGACCATGTCCCGTAGCGGCGTGCGATCGCCTGGTCGAGGTCGTGCAGGGTGCCGAACGAGTAGCCGCCGTTCGTCGTCGTGTTCGGCAGGTCAGCTTCGTAGTTGGCGTGGTACTGGTTGTAGTTGGGTTGCTGCCACAGTTGTGTCTGCTCGAACGGTGAGAGGAAGCGCCGGAGCGAGTCGAGCGTCGGTACCGTGTGACCGGCGCTGGCCTCGCTGTCGAACGCCCACGCGCCGCCGACGTTGGTACGCGTCGGGTCACTGGCTGCGTAGTGACGCGTGTCGTACCAGTAGTCCGGCGGCACCCAGTCGTACGGACCTTCTTTCTCGCCGGACGAACCCAATCGCGGTGTGCTCTTGTATTCGGCCGAGGCGATCAGCGGTGCCTGGAAGTCGGCCTGCCGGAAGCCGCGAAGCGACACGGACTCCTGGCGAGGCGTCGGGTTGTTGTCGCTCCAGCTGAAGTTGATGACACTCGGGTGGTTGCGCATGTTCTCGCCGATCGTCCGCGCCGACAGGTACAGCACCTCGAAGTCATGGTTGCTCGTGAGTTTGCTGTCCTGCAACTGCCAGGCATCGCAACACTGAAAACCGGCGTCGATCATGATCCCGGCGCGATCCATCTGCTCGTAGAAGTCGTCGGGCATCTGCTTGCCCTCGGTGCGGATCCCGTTGAGGCCGAGGTTCTTGATCATCGCGATCTGGTCGGCGGTGTCGGCCGCCGAGTAATGCAGGAACAGGTCCTCCGACCAGCCGCCACCGCGGAACACGAACGGCCTGCCGTTGACGAGGAACTGGCGCGAGCCCTGTGGCGCGATCGGGGAGGCGCCGACGAGGCGGGTCGAGATCGTGCGGATTGCGAACGTTTGGGACGCCGAGTCCTCGACGGCACGACCGACGGAACCGACGCTCATCGTCAGCCCGTAGAGCGGCTGCGGGCCCATCTGGTAGGGCCACCAGACCTGCGGATGATCGATCGGGATCGTGAATGACACCGTCTCGGATCCATGCGGGCCGAGCGTCAGCGTGCGAGCCTGACCCGTCGCGTTGACCCGGCCGGCACTCGCTGGCGACTGCACCGCGGCGGAGACCGATCCCGACTGCCGCGTGCCGGTCTGGTTGGTCACCGTGGCCTTCAGCGTCAGGACCGAGCGCGAGAACGTGCGCGCGTTGCGCTCGACGACGTGTGCGTCGCTGATCGCGAGCGGCCCTGCGACGTGTAGCTCGATCGGGAACTGGATTCCGGTGTCGTTATCCGGCGGGATCTGCGTCCAGTCGACGTTGTCGAGTGTGAACATCTTGGTCGGGTCGTTCGGATAGACCTTCAGCGCGAGCGCGTTCGCGCCTCGGCGCAGTAGCCGGGTGACGTCGAAGACGTAGCGCGTGTACGCGCCCTGGACCGTGCCGCGTCCGGCAACGAGCACGCCGTTGACCCACACGTCCGCCTCGCCGACGACGCCGTTGACGATCAGCTGAGCGTGCTCGGAGCCGCGCAGGTCCGCCGCGAACGTCGTGCGGAACCACCACGGCACGGCGAACTCGTGAATCGTGTCGGGGCCGACCTGGCTCATGTCGCCAAAGCAGGTCTTCATATCTGTCGAGAAGAAGACGTTCGGGCAGCGCCCGTTCTGGACGAGCGCGTTCACCTCGGTACCGACTGCGCCGACGTCATCGGGGCGCACGTGCAGCCACGCGCCGGTCGCAAAGCGCGGGCGGGAAATCACCGCGCCGGTCTGGGTCGCGCGCGCAGAGCTCTGCACCTGCCAGCCGCCAAGACCGACGGTCACGACCTGTGCCGGCGCCGCGGCTGGCGTCAGCGTCGCCACGGCGGCAGTACAGAGCAGCACGGCCAGAATCTTCGTCAGGGCGACTCGCACGACGCGCCTCCCCTCGGGGCATTTGTTCAATGTCCGGCCAAATAGGGACGGTAGCTCCGTAGCTATCGCATGTCAAGCGCGGCGATTTCAGTCGACAGCCATCTAAATTCGCCGATCCGAGGCCTGTGCGCGACGCCATTCACACGCGCAGGGCGCTGAGCCCCGCCACGCCGGCGATCACCGTGCACACGCCGGCGAGCTGGATCCGGCTGAGCCGCTCGCCGAACAGGACGTACGCGGCGACGGCCGCGACCGAGGCGAACTGAGAGGACAGGACGGCCGCAACCGCGATCCCATGGCGCGCGCCGGCGGTGAAGGAGAAGAACCCGAGCACCTCGCACACGCCTGAGGCGAGGACCAGCGGCACGGTGCGCCGGGTCAGGTGCAGGCGCCCGGTGAGGGCGAGTGGGATCGCGAGCGTCACCGTTCCGACGACCCGAGCCGAGAGTACCACCCATGACGACGGCAGCTCCGTCCCGGCACGACCCGTTGCATACAGGCTCACCCCGAACGCGCACGCGCCGAGCACGGCGAGTGCGACGGTCTGCGGATGGCGTTCGCGGTGCTCCTCGGGCATGTCCTCGGCCGGCACGGCTGACAGGCACACCCCGACGGCGATCGCGCCGAGCGTGACGCCGACCCCCGGCGCCAGCGTCTCGCCCGCGAGCACGGCGATCATCGCGGCGATCGCACCCTCGGTCGAGACGATCGGCGCGACGATCGCCACCTGGCCGATCCGCAGCGCGCGGTACGCGATGACCAAACCGACGACGTTGCCGACCGCCGAGACCATCAGCCAGGTCAAGGCCGAGCCGTGCAGCGATTCGGGGACCCCGTGAACGGCGGCGAGCGGAACCGTGATCAGCAGGCCGACGAGCATGATCCAGGCGACGACCGACGGCGGGTCGATCAACCTGGTCGACCGCGAGGAGCAGAGCGTCGAAGTCGCCCACGCGCAGGCGGCGCCGAGTCCGCCCAGAACCGCGATCATGCGTCCGCGTCGCTGACGAAGCGCGGGCCGGCAGCCGTCATCGCAGCGTGGTCCTGAGCACCGTACATGGGCCTGTCCGTTTTACCGGGTCGCGTGCCGCACCGCTGCACGGCAGGCACAGCCGGGGATCCGAAGACTCGCTCCGATCCGTTCGCCGGCGACCGAGAGCTACCATTTGTCGTTAGGCCACTTTACGAATACGTGCGCCACTTGACTCCCAAGAATAAGGCTTGTAAGGTCTTTTCGATAATCTTCTTACAAAACCGGCCGCCGCAGTAGAGGAGACCATGGGCCCGGATCACAAGACCGTCGATTTTCGCCAGGCGATCTTCGACCAGGCAGAGAACCTGCGGTCCGGTTCGGCGGCGTTCCGCGATGCGGTTGCCGAGGTCGATCTGCGCGCGCTGTGCGAGGGAACGATCGTGCTCGGAGGGATCGGCGCGAGCGCTCACGCGCTGATCCCGGCGGTGCTCGCGCTGCGGGCCGCGGGGCGGCGGGCGTTCGCCGTGTCAGCGGCGGAGCTGCGCGAGGCGAACGCAGCGCAGCTGGGCGACGCGTTCGTGCTGGTGTCGCAGTCGGGCGCGAGTGCCGAGACGGTTGCCGCGCTCGAGCGCATCGAGGGTGCACCCGTGGTTGCGATCAGCGCCCACGGCGACAGCCCGCTCGCGCGTGCCGCGCAGGCATGGCTGCCGCTCGGACCGCTACCCGACACGCCGGTCGCGACGCTGTCGTACACCGCGACGCTGCAAGCGCTCGGAATGCTGTGTGGTGTGTTGCTCGGACCGAGCAACATTGATTCGGCCTGGGAGCAGCTTCCCGAGCTCGCAGCCGCGCTGATCGAGCGCGCCGACCCGGTGGTCGAGGAGCTTGCCGGGCCGTTCGCCGCGGTCCGCGCGCTCGACGCGATCGGCAGCGGGCCGGCCGCGGCGTCGGCAGGGGAGACGGCGTTGCTCGCACGCGAAGGTCTGCGACTACCCGCGTCCGGGATCGAGACGCGTGAGTATCTTCACGGGCCGCTCGAGGCCGTCGGCGAGGGATTCGGCTGCGTCGTCTTCGGCCGCGCGCGCGAGCACGGCCTCGCGGCCGCGCTCGCGTCGTTTGGCGCTGCGGTTGTGTTGCTGACCGACGAGGCACCGTCGAACGGCGTCGGCGTGCCCGTGCTCGAGCTGCCGCGCGTGCCTGATCTCGCCGCACCGGTCCTCGAGATCCTGCCGGTGCAGTTGCTGGCCGATCACGTGGCGCGGCTGCGCGGCATCGAGATCGGGCAGCTCCGCCGCCAGCAGGACGACACGAAGGTCGCGTGATGGCCGCGAGCGAGGGATCCGGAGCGCAGCCTGGTGTGACGGTGATCGGCTGCGTCCAGGCCGACGTGCTGATGAGCCCGGTCACCGAGCTGCCGCCGGCGGGCGGAACGGCTCTGACCGAGGAGATGAGCATCCGGGTCGGCGGCGCGGGTGCGAACGCGGCGCTCGCGCTGGCCGAGGCGGGCATGCCGGTTCGGCTGATGGGCTGCCTCGGCGAGGACCAGCTCGGGCGCTGGATGCGGGAGGAGCTCGAGCCGTTCGGTCTCGCCGACGAGCTTGTCGTCGTCAGCGACCAGCCGAGCGGGCTGACGGTCGCGGTCGAGTCGCCGCGCCGGGACAGGACATTCCTCACGTATCTCGGCGTCAACCGCGACTGGGGACCGTCGATGATTCCCGAGGACGCGCTCGCGTGCGAGAGCCTGTTGCTGTGCGACTACTTCGTCGCACCAGGGATGCAGGGGGAGGCGGCCCGCGGTCTGCTGGCGGCAACGCGCGCAGCCGGGGGGCGCACGTTCTTCGACACCTCGTGGGATCCCGGCGGGTTCCCCGCCGCGACGCGCGCGGAGGTGTATTCGCTGCTTCCGTGGGTTGACGTGTTCCTGCCCAACGAGGCGGAGGCGTGCGCCCTCGCCGACCTCGACGCCGACGCCGCCGCGCGTGCCGCGCGCGTCCTGCAGGAGATCTCGGGCGGCTGGGTCGTCGTCAAGCTCGGTCCGCGCGGTTGCCTCGCGGCCGGGCCGGACGGGGCCGAGCTCGCGGTGCCCGCGCCGGCCGTCAGCGCGGCGGACACGACCGGCGCCGGCGATGCGTTCAACGCCGGGCTCGTGCGCGCGCTCAGCGAGGGGTCGGCCTGGCCCGACGCGCTCGAGGCGGCAACGCAGTTTGCCTCCACGATCGTCGCCCGGCCGTCGAGTGAGCGCTACCGACCGGGGCTGCGGTCGTGAACGGGCCGACCCCGCTGCCGGCAACGGTAATCGGGATTACCAGGTCGCTCGTGGCCGCGGAACTTTCCGGCGCGGACGCCGTAACAGAAGAGCGCAGGTGCGTTCCGCGTTCCTTTCGTGTTACCGTTCACAACTCATCCACACGGATGTGCCCAGATGCACACCGGAACGTGTGATCACTGTTACGAGTGGCGTGGCAGGGCGGCCGTACCATGGCAGGCATCGACGTAGGACCGGAGATGAGGTATTCGCAACACACGGCAGAGGCGTCACGGACGTTGACCGAGTTCGTGTATGAGCTGCTCGACGCTCACGACGACACGATGCGGCTCGCGCGGGACCAGACGGGCGACCTGAGCTGGGACGCCCACATGGAGTACCTGCGCCGGCTGCAGCGGGTCGGACGCGAGCTGCTCGCACGCACGGACAGCCCGATCGTTTCGTAGGCATCCCGCAGCCTTCCCTTCCGGGTAGACTCGCCCGCGGGGTGGAGACTTGCGGCAGCTGACCGGCCTCGACGCGCAGTTCCTCGCGCTCGAGACACCGCGCCAGGCGGGCCACGTCTCGGGGCTGGCGGTACTGCACGGTCTTCCGGACGGGCACGTCGCGGTGATGACGAAGATCCACCACGCCGTGATCGACGGGATGTCCGGAGCGGAGATCATGGGTGTGTTGCTCGACCTCGAGCCGGGCGGGCGCGAGCTTCCCGCCGGGCTGGCGGAGACGATCGCCGTCGCGGATCGCGAGCCCCGGGGAGCTCGAGATGCTCGGGCGGGGCTTGCTCGGGATGCCGCGCTACGCCGCGCACGAACCCGAGCCCGCCGCGGACGCCGTTCAACGGCCGGGTCTCCCCGCACCGCCGGTTCGCGTTCGGACGGCTGCCGCTCGAGACCGTCAAGGTGGTCAAGAACGAGCATGGTTGCACCGTCAACGACGTCGTGCTGGCGATCTGTGCCGGCGCCGTGCGCCGCTGGCTGATCGAGCACGAGGCCCTGCCGAGCGAGCCGCTCGTCGCGCAGGTCCCGGTGTCGGTCCGCAGCGATGACCAGCGCGGGACGTTCGGCAACCACATCGCGATGCTGAGCGTGCCGCTGTTCACCAACGAGGCTGATCCGGTCCGGCGCCTGGCGCTGACACATGACTCGATGCTGATCGCCAAGGAGCGCCACCGCGCGCTCCCGGCGCAGCTGCTCCAGGACGCCACGCGGTTCATCCCGCCGGCGGTGTTCTCGCGGGCCTCCCGCGTGACGTTCTCGGTGTCCGTGATCACCGACGGGATGGGGCTGAACATCACCGTGATGAGCTACGACGGCCACCTCGACGTCGGCATCGTGGCCGACCGTGAGCAGATGCGGGATGTGTGGACGCTCATCGGCTGGCTCGAGGAGTCGCCGGCGGAGCTGGCGCCGGCGGTGTCCGAAGCGCCGATCGCGGTCGAGACCCCGGAGGCTGAGCCGGCGTAGTCCTCGGTTGGCGCGTGTGCGGTTCGGGGTGCTGTCGGCTGGCGCCGAGTAGAGGCCTTCGGCCCGGCCCGGGTGGGAGAAAGGCTCGGTAATCGGCTGGGGAAGGGGTGGTGGGACCCGCGGACGCGGCACAACGTGAAAAACCTCCCCCGCGCCGCAACGCTTCTCACCATAAGCACCGTGGCGGTGCTTATCTGGCAAAACGTCAACCGCGGTGCGGACTTTTTCACGTTATGCACGGCCAGGTGGCGCGCACCCACCCCTTCGACAGCGCCGTTTCCGAGCAGTCCTCCCATCCGG
>Ga0335069_10014147_pt1 | contig 11186 bp, 10 predicted proteins | sample Lox_Sample_11_FD_206714 | JGI IMG/M metagenome (GOLD analysis project Ga0335069, IMG submission 206714) | Soil microbial communities from Loxahatchee National Wildlife Refuge, Florida, United States - Lox_Sample_1.1 | ecosystem: Environmental > Terrestrial > Soil > Wetlands | place: USA... | reverse complement strand
CGCCGCCTCCGCGCGCAGGCCGCGGCGCCAGAGGAGCACGAGCCCCGCCCCGGCGGCGGCGAGCACGGGCGAGAGCGTGAGCAGCCCGCGCTTCGTCAGCAGCACCTGCACCGCGATGTGCGGGTGCGGCGAGGTGAGCGTGAAGAACAGGTCGTGGACGTGCGCCTGCTCGACGCCGCCGGCGCCCGGGTCGATCGCGGCGCCCGAGTACGCGAGCCGGAACGGGCTGCCGAACGCCCAGATCCCGAACGCCCAGAGCGGCGCCGCCCCCGCGACCGCGCCGAGCGCGAACGGCAGCGCGCGCCGCCACGCGTACACGAGCAGCGCGCCCGCGATGACGAGCAGCGGCAGGTCGGTCGCGACCGCGAGCCCCGCGCACGCGCCCGCGAGCAGCGGGCTGCGCCGCCGGAACAGGAGCGCGAACGACGCGAACGCGAGCAGCGCGGCCGGCACGTGCGCGAACAGCAGCGTCGCGAACGGCAGCACGAGCGTCCCCAGCCCGAGCACGACCGCGACCGCGATGCCGGTGCCCGGCTCGACCTCGTCCGCGAGCGAGCGCACGAGCAGGAGCAGCAGCATCCCCGGGAGGACGACCGCCCACAGGCCGATCTGCCAGGTCGCGCGCAGCGGCACGCCCGCCATCGCCGCCGGGTACCGCATGCCGACGTTGTGGTCGCGGGGGACGAGGTGGACGGCCTTCAGCGCGAGGTACCAGGGCGCCGACCAGAAGTCGAGCGCGGGCCCCTTCGCGGCGTAGAAGTGGCCGCCGCGGCGGACGAGGTCGCACGTCTGCTGCGCGTACCGGTCGACGTACGGCACGCCGGCCGCGAAGGAGCGCGTGGCCGCGTAGTGCGCGTTCTGACCGCAGCCGACGGACTGCATCGGCAGCGCCCACGCGAGCGCCACCGCACCGAGCGCCACGGGTCCGAGCCACCGCACGGTGTCAGACACTAAAGGGCCGGGCTGATCGCGCACCTGGAAGGGAATGCTTAGCGCTGCTTCCTTCCGGATCTGACGCGGTTCACATGCTCCCACTGCGCGGAGCCCGACCCGCGGGCAGTGTAGCTTTGCGCCTCGTGGACGCCAGGCGCGCTCTCCTCGGCCGACTCTTCGACCACGCGCCGCTGTTCCCGCCCGCGAGCATGACCCTGCCCGACGCGCTCGCGGAGGACGACCGGGCGCGCGCGAGCGGGCACGCGTGGATGCTCGCGCGGTTCGTCGTCCCCGAGGGGACCGAGGTCGCCGACCGCGAGCTCGCGGTCGTGGCGGGCGGCAGCGAGCGCCAGGGCGAGGACGTCTTCGTCGAGGGCGTCTCGAAGATCCGCTGCGGCGGCGCGCGCATCCCGTCCGTCGACGAGCTCGCCGGCTTCGTCCGCGGATGCAGGGAGAGCGGCACCGTCTTCAAGGCCACCGCCGGGCTCCATCACTCGTACCCGAGCGCAGCCGGCGAGCACGGCTTCCTCAACCTCCTCGCCGCGGCGGTGTTCGGGGACGAGGAGGCGGCGCTGCGCGCGCCGCGCGGCTCGTTCGAGCTCGACGAGCGCGCGTTCCGCTGGAACGGCCGGGAAGCCGGCGCGGACGAGCTCGCGCGCGTGCGCGCGACGCTCTTCCACTCGATCGGCTCGTGCTCGTTCTTCGAGCCGGTCGGCGAGCTCGAGGAGCTCGGGATCGTATGACGGGGTTCGGCGCGCTCGCCGACGGCGGCCTCGCGTGGCGCGAGCAGGGCGAGGTGGTCGCGCTCGAAGGCCTCGGCGACGTGTTCGCGCGGCCGACGCTGAACGAGCTGATGGCGCTCGGCCCCGCCGGCTGGCGCGAGGCGATCGACGCGGCGCGCTCGCACGACGGCCCGCGCATGCCGGAGGACGAGGCGTGGATGCGGCTCCCGTTCGAGGTCGCGGACTACGTCGACTTCTACGCGTCGCTCGAGCACGCCTCCAACCTCGGTCGCATGTTCAGGCCCGACCAGGAGCCGCTGCTCCCGAACTGGCGCTGGCTCCCCGTCGGCTACCACGGGCGAGCGGGCACGGTCGCCGTCGGCGGCACCGGCGTCGTGCGGCCCCGCGGGCAGCTCGGCAAGGGCGAGTACGGGCCGAGCCGCCGGCTCGACCTGGAGCTCGAGCTCGGGTTCGTCGTCGGCGTGCCGGCGTCGCATCCGCTCACGACCGCGGAGTTCGCGGAGCACGTGTTCGGCGTCGTGCTCGTGAACGACTGGAGCGCCCGCGACATCCAGGCGTGGGAGTACGTGCCGCTCGGGCCGTTCCTCGGCAAGTCGTTCCTCACCTCGATCTCGGCGTGGGTGACGCCGCTCGCGCTCCTCGAGCCGTCCCGCGTCGAGGGGCCGCCGCAGGACCCGCCGCCGCTCCCGCACCTCGCGGGCGGACGCGACTGGGCGCTCGACCTCGCGCTCGAGATCGAGCTGAACGGCGAGGTGGTGTCGCGCGGCAACGCGCGCACGCTCTACTGGACGATGCCGCAGATGCTCGCGCACGCGACCTCGAACGGCGCGACCGTCCGCACCGGCGACCTCATGGCGACCGGGACGATCTCCGGGCCGGAGCCCGGCTCCGAGGGATCGCTCATCGAGCTGTACGGGAACACGCGCTTCCTCGCCGACGGCGACGAGGTCGTGCTGCGGGCGGCACAGCTCGGCGAGGTGCGCGGACGGGTGCTTCCGGGGTAAGGTGCCGCGATGAGCATCTGGGGCAGCATCAAGCGGCTGATGGCGCGGCACGACGAGGAGCTCGCCGAGAACGAGCTCATGCGGGAGTCGGTCGGCATCGACCTGTCGGAGGTCGCCGGCGGCAGCTCCGCCGTCCCCGAGGCCAGCAGCCTCAGCCCGTTCCCGCACGACGTCGTCCGCCCGGTCATCCCCGACGACGAGTCCGAGCAGCGCGCCTAGGCGGCCGCGTACCCCTCGCGCCGCAGGAGGGTCCGCGCGAGCGCGGCGTTGTCGTTCCCCGCGACGAGCACGACGAGCACGCCGCCGTACTCCGGCGACACGTGCCGGAGCTCGAAGTCCTCGATGTTGATGCCGGCCGCCCCGAGCGTCTGGGTGATGCGCGCGAGCACGCCGGGCTTGTCGGGGACGCGGATGCGGATGCGGTGCAGCTGCTTCGCGTCCGTGCGGTACGCCGCCTCGAGCAGCTGCGTCCGCGCCGCCGCGGCGTCCTCGATCCAGCGGCGGAAGAACTCGCGCTCTCCCTCGCGCAGCGCGTCCCCGACGACGTCGAGCTCGGACGCGAGCGACTCGAGCGCGTCGGCGACGAGGTCGCCGTTCGCGACGAAGATGTCCGTCCACACGTCGGCGTTCGCGCCGGCGACGCGCGTCATCTCCCGCAGCGACGCCCCCGCGTAGCCGAGCGCGTCGTCGCCGGCCGCGGCGGCGGCGCGCATGAGCAGGTTCGCGAGCACGTGTGGAAGATGGCTCGTGACCGCGAGCATCCGGTCGTGCGCCTCGGGATCGAGCCGCACCGGGCGCGCGCCGAGCGCGGTGACGAGGCGCTCGACCTCCGCCACGCGCGCGGGCTCGGCCGCGGCGGAGGGGGTGAGGAACCACACCGCGCCGTCGAACAGGTCGGCGCTCGCGCGTCCGGGGCCGCTCGTCGCGCCGCCGGCGACCGGGTGGCCCGCGACGAAGCGGCCGTCGTCGATCGCGGCGAGCACGCGCTTCGTCGAGCCGACGTCGGTGACGGTCGCGGTGGGAGCGGCGGCGAGCACCTCGCTGACCGTGTCCGCGAGCCCGCCGACCGGGACCGCGACGACGACGAGCTCGGCGTCCGCGACCGCGCCCGCGAGCGAGCCGGCGGCGTCGACGGGAGCGCCGCGCAGGGCGGCCGCGTCCGCGTCCCAGCCGGCGACCCTCGACGCGCCGGCGCGGCGCGCGGCGAGTGCGACGGACGTGCCGAGGAGGCCGGTGCCGACCACCGCGATCCGCCCGAGGGGCGCCCGAGGCGGGGCGGAGGAGCGGGCGGGCGGCGCCGCGGCCGCAGCCTCGACCTTCATCACGTCGAGGACGGCGGCGAAGAGCGAGCGGACGGCGCGCTCGCCGAGCGGCCCGGGGTTCGCGGCCGCGAGCTCGTCGAGGAGCTCGGCCTCGCGCTCCGCGTCGACGATCGGCGTGCCCGCCTGCTGCTTGTGCTCGCGCACGCGGCGCACGAGCTCGAGCCGCCGGTTCAGCGTCTCGAGCAGCGCACGGTCGAGGGCCGCGATCTGGTCGCGGAGCTCGGCGAGCTCGTTGGAGGCCACGCCTGATTTCTACTTCACGAGCAGCGCGAGCAGCGCCTTCTGCACGTGCAGCCGGTTCTCCGCCTGGTCCCACACGGCGGAGCGCTCGCCGTAGAGGACGTCGCTCGAGATCTCCTCGCCCGTGTGCGCCGGCAGGCAGTGGAGGACGATCGCCTTCTCGTCCGCCGCCTCGACGAGCCCCGCATCGACCCCGAAGCCGGCGAAGTCGCGCAGCCGCTGCTCGCGCTCGGCCTCCTCGCCCATGCTCGCCCACACGTCCGTGTACAGGACCTGCGCGCCCGCGGCGGCCTCGTACGGGTCGTTCGTGAGCGCGACGTTCCCGCCGAACGCGCACGCGGCGGCGATCGCGCCCGGCGGCGGCTCGTACCCGCGCGGCGTCGCGCACACGACCTCGGCGCCGAGCGCCGAGCAGACGACGATGAGCGACGAGGCGACGTTGTTGCCGTCGCCGACGTACGCGACCCGCACGCCGCGGAGGTCGCCGAAGCGCTCGTGGATCGTGAGCGCGTCCGCGAGCGCCTGGCACGGATGCTCCTCGTCGGTGAGCGCGTTGACGACGGGGATGGTCGCGTGCCGCGCGAGCGTCTCGAGGTCCGCCTGCGACGCCCAGCGGACGGCGAGCGCGTCGAGGTAGCCGGAGAGGACGCGCGCCGTGTCCTCGAGCGGCTCGCCGCGCGAGAGCTGCAGCTCGTTCGAGTTGAGCGAGAGCGCCGACCCGCCGAGCTGCTCCATCGCCACCGCGAACGAGACGCGCGTGCGCGTCGACGGCCGCGTGAACAGGAGGCCGAGCGTGCGTCCCGGCAGCAGACGGTGCTCGACGCCGTTGCGCTGCGCGGACTTCAGCCGCTCCGCGAGCTCGACCACGAGCCGGAGCTCGGACGCGCTCCACGTCGTGAGCGTCGTGAGGTCGCGGCCGACGAACGTGCGGGGGAGGTCGGCGAACGAGCGCGACTCGAGCCGCAGGCGGGCTTCGTGCAGCGCGGGCCGTGCCCCGGCCGGGCCGGGGGCCGCACGCGGCGCCGCGCGCTCGGGCGCGACGAACGTCCCCGCGCGCACGGCGGCGGCTACCTGCTCGTGCGCGTCGCGGAACGGCACGCCTTCGCGGACGAGGAGCTCCGCCGCGTCGGTCGCGCGCAGGAGCGGGTCGGCGACCGCGGCGGCGAGCCGCTCGCGGTCGAGCTCGAGACCGGAGATCAGGACGGCGAGGGCGGCAATCGCCCCGCGCACGTCGCGCCGCGTGGCGAAGAGCGGCGTCTTGTCCTCCTGCAGGTCGCGGTCGTACGCGAGCGGCAGGCCCTTCACCACGGCGAGCAGCCCGGTGAGCCGCCCGATCGCGGTGCCCGCCTTGCCGCGGGCGAGCTCGGCGACGTCGGGGTTGAGCTTCTGCGGCATCATCGACGAGCCGGTCGCCGCCGAGCCCGGGAGCCGCGCGAAGCCGAACTCGGACGTGCACCAGAGCACGAGCTCCTCGCCGATGCGCGAGAGATGCGTGAAGAGCACGGCGGCCGCGTACAGGTAGTCGAGCGCGAAGTCGCGGTCGGCGACGGCGTCGAGGGAGTTGCGCATCGACGGCTCCGGCAGCGGCAGCGGGAGCGTCGAGCCGGCGAGCGCGCCGGCACCGAGCGGGCTCGGTGCGGCGGCGGCGGAGGCCTGCTCGAAGCGCGTCCGGTCGCGCTCGAGCATCTCGACCCACGCATGCAGGTGGTGACCGACGGTGACCGGCTGCGCCCGCTGGAGATGCGTGTAGCCCGGGAGCGGCGTCTCGGCCTCCCGCTCCGCGAGGTCGAGGATCGTCCCCACGAGGCCGGCGACCGCAGTGCACGCCTCTCGGCTCGCGTCCTCGACGTAGAGGCGCGCAGCGGCCGCCACCTGGTCGTTGCGCGAGCGGCCGGCGTGGATCTTGCGGCCGGTGTCGCCGAGCAGGCCCTCGATCGCCGAGTGCACGTCCTCGTACTCACCGAGATACGCGGCGCCCTCGTCCGCGATCGTCTGCAGGCGGCTCTCGACCTCGACGAGCTCGTCGTCGGTGAGGATGCCGGCGGCGTGCAGCCGCTGCGCGTGCGTCGCCGTCGCCGCGCAGTCGTACGGGAGCAGCTCGGCGTCGTCGGCGCGCAGGAACGCGTCGACGTCGGGGTCGAGCTCGACCCCGGTGCGCGCAGCCCAGAGGGTCATGCCGTCACCTGTTCCAGCGGATGTCCGAAGGCGGCGAGGAAGCGGCGCGTGTCGGCGATGTCGTTGCTCTGCACCGCGAGCTGCCCGATGCGGTCGGCGGCGGTGAACGCGGTCGCGCTCCGCTCCATGCTGAGCCGCTCCGGGTCGTAGGAGATCGCATCCCCGCACGTGTCGAGGATCGTGTAGTCGTCGCCGCGGCGCAGCTCGATCGTCACCTCGCCCGTGACGGGCGCGGCGACGAACTCCTGCAGCGCACGGCGCAGCATCAGCGCCTGCGGGTCGAACCAGCGGCCCTCGTACAGGAGGCGGCCGAGCCGGCGGCCGTCGACCGCGTACCGCTCGAGCGTCGCCTCGTTGTGGATCGCGGTGAGCAGCCGCTCGTACCCGATGTGCAGGAGCGCCATCCCGGGCGCCTCGTACACGCCGCGGCTCTTCGCCTCGATGATGCGGTTCTCGATCTGGTCCGACATCCCGAGCCCGTGCCGGCCGCCGATCGCGTTCAGCTCGCGCACGACCTCGACCGGGTCGCCGACGGGGAAGCCGTCCTCGAACGCGATCGTCACCACCTCGGGCTCGATCGCGACCTCGGGGTCCCACGAGGCGACGCCCATGATCGGCTCGACGATCTTCATGCTCGTCTGCAGGAACTCGAGGTCCTTTGCCTCGTGCGTCGAGCCGAGCATGTTCGCGTCGGTGGAGTAGTCCTTCTCGGCGGAGGCGGAGTAGGGGAAGCCGCGCGCCTCGAGCCACGCGCTCATCTCCGCGCGCCCGCCGAGCTCGGACACGAACGCCTCGTCGAGCCACGGCTTGTAGATGCGGAGCGCGCCGTTCGCGAGCAGCCCGTAGCGGTAGAAGCGCTCGATGTCGTTGCCCTTGTACGTCGAGCCGTCGCCCCAGATGTCGATCCCCTGCTCGCGCATCGCGCGCACGAGCAGCGTGCCGGTGACGGCGCGGCCGAGCGGGGTGGTGTTGAAGTAGCGCCTGCCGGCGGTCTGCACGTGGAACGCGCCGCACTGGAGCGCGACGAGCCCTTCGCGCGCGAGCGCGTCCTTGCAGTCGACGACGGTCGCGTCCTCGGCGCCGTAGCGCATCGCCTTCTCGGGGACCGCCGCCACGTCCGGCTCGTCCGGCTGGCCGAGGTCGGCGGTGAACGCGTACGGGACCGCGCCGTGCTCGCGCATCCACGCGAGCGCGCAGCACGTGTCGAGCCCGCCGGAGAACGCGATCCCGACCTTCTCGCCGACGGGGAGCGCGGCGAGGATCGTACGGCCCTGCCCGAAGACGCTCACGCCGCCCCCTGGAGGATGTGCTTCTCGATCTCCTCGGCGAGCTGCGCGCCCGTCGTGCCCTCGCGTGCGACGAGGAGGACGGTGTTCTCGCCCGCGATCGTCCCGGCGATGCGCGGGTGGCGCGCGACGTCGATCGCCTGGGCGAGCGGGCTCGCGTACCCGTGCGGGGTGAGGACGACGACGATGTTCCCGCTCGGCTCGACCTCGATCGCCCAGCGCGCGAACGCGACGGCGATCGCGTCCGCGCGCTCGGCCTCCGCCGCCTCCGGCGGTGCGTACACGAGCCGCCCCACGGCATTGCGGACCTTGATGAGGCCGAGCTCGTGGATGTCGCGCGAGACCGTCGTCTGGACGACGTCGTGGCCCGCTGCGTGCAGCGCCTCGGCGAGCTCCGTCTGCGTCCCGATCTGCTGCTCGCGCAGGATGCGCAGGATCGCGGCGTGACGCTGCTGTCTGTTCATGCGAGAACCTCCGTGAGGATCGAGAGGGCGAGGTCGACGTCGTCCGCGCCGGCGACGAGAGGCGGCGCGAGGCGCAGCACGTCGGGCCCCGCGACGAGGCAGACGAGGCCGGCCTCGAGCGCCGCGTCGACGACGGGCTGCGCGGGGCGGTCGAGGACGGCGCCGAGGAGCAGGCCGGCGCCGCGGACCTCGACGACGCCGGGAAGCGTGGCGAGGCCGGCGGCGAGCCGCGCGCCGTTCGTGCGGACGGACGCGAGCAGCTCGTCGTCGATCGCCGTGCACACGGCGCAGGCGGCGGCACACGACACGGGGTTGCCGCCGAAGGTCGAGCCGTGGTCGCCGGGCACGAACGCGCGGGACGCGTCGTCCGACACGAGCAGGCAGCCGATCGGGAGCCCGTTCGCGAGCCCCTTCGCGAGCGTGACGAGGTCGGGCTTCACGCCCGTCTGCTCCCACGCGAAGAACGTTCCCGTGCGCCCGACGCCGGTCTGCACCTCGTCGAACGCGAGCACCGCTCCGAGCTCGTGCGCGAGCCCGGCGGCCGCGGTCACGAACGCGGGCTCGAGCGGGATCACGCCGCCCTCGCCGAGCACCGGCTCGAGCAGCACGAGGCCGGCGTCGTCGCTCGCGGCCGCGTACAGCGACGGCACGTCGTTCGGGGTGGCGAACCGCGCCGGGCCGAGCGGCTCGAACGCCGCGCGCTTCGCGGGCTGCCCGGTGACGGCGAGCGCGCCGAGCGTGCGGCCGTGGAACGAGCCCTCGAGCGCGAGCACGCCGGCCTTCCCGGTCGCCTTGCGCGCGTACTTGAGCGCCGCCTCGTTCGCCTCCGCGCCCGAGTTGCAGAAGAACGCCTGCGCGCCGCCGAACCGCTCGGAGAGGAGGCGCGCCAGCTCCGCCGCCGGCTCGGTGGCGAACAGGTTGCTCGCGTGCCAGAGCCGGTCGAGCTGCGCGTGCGCGGCCGCGAGCGGCGCCGGATGCCGGTGGCCCAGGGAGACGACCGCGATGCCGGCGGCGAAGTCGAGGTACGGGCGGCCGTCCGCGTCCACGAGCCACATGCCGTCGCCCTCGACGAACGCCGCCTTTGCCGGCGGGTACGTCGGCAGCAGCAGGCTCGCGAGCTCGGTGCTCATGCCACCACCGCGGTGGCGCCGATCTCCGCGCGCACGCCGCTGCGCGCGGCGCGCGACGCGGCGAGCAGCTTCGGGACGATGCCGCCCTCGAAGCGCCCGTCGCCGACGAGCGCCTCCGCCTGCGCGGCGGGGATCGAGTGCAGCAGGCGGCCCTCGTGGAACACGCCGGGGACGTCGGTGAGGAAGAGGATCCGCTTCGCGCCGAGCCCGACCGCGAGCGCGGTCGCGGCCTCGTCGGCGTTGACGTTGAGCGGCCCGCGCGCGAGCGGCGCCACCACCGGCACGCGCCCCGCCTCGAGCGCGGCGACGACCGCCTCGGGGCGCGAGGGGACGGGCCGGCCGACGAGCCCGAGCTCGGGCACCTGCTCCGCCTCGAGCCCGATCTCCTCGCCCGCGAGCGGAAGGGCGTCGGGCCCGACGGCGGCGCATACGGCGGCGTTGACCGCGCCGAAGCTCTCGCGCACGACCTCGAGCCCTTCGGGCGTCGTCACACGCCGCCCGCGGACGAAGCGCACCTCGAGCCCGCGCCGCTCCATCTCCTCGGAGATCTGCGGTCCCGCGCCGTGCACGACGCACACCGAGTGCCCGAGCCTGCGCAGCTCGCGCACGACGTCCGCCGTGCCGCTCACCGACGCGCCGCCGACCTTCAGCACGACGCTCACGAGCGGTACTCCGCGTTGATGCGCACGTAGTCGTACGAGAGGTCGGTGGTGAGGTACGAGGCGGCGCCGTCGCCGAGCGCGAGGTCGACCTCGATCGTGCAGCTGCCGTTCTCGAGCGCGGGCTCGTCGCCGGAGGGGACGCCGCCGACGAGCACGGGCACGCCGTCGACGACGATCGTCAGCCGGTCGGGATCGAGCGCGGCGAAGCCGCCGTCGTGCTTCGCGGATCCGGCGGCCGCGGCGATGCGTCCCCAGTTCGCGTCGTGGCCGTGCAGCGCCGTCTTCACGAGCGGCGAGGTGGCGATGCGCTCCGCGATCGCGCGCGCCTCCGAGTCGCTCGACGCGCCGCGGACCGCGATCTGCGCGAGCACGGTCGCGCCTTCGCCGTCGGCGACGATCTGCCGCGCGAGCTCTGCGCACACGGTGCGCAGGCAGAGGGCGAACTCCTCGTCGGACGCAGGCGTGCGCTCGACGCTGCTCGCGCCGTTCGCGAGCAGGAGGACGGTGTCGTTCGTCGAGCACTCGCCGTCCACCGAGATGGCGTTGAAGCTCGCGTCCACCGCGGGGCGGAGGAAGTCGATCGCCTCGCCCGGCTCGAGCGGGTAGTCGGTGGTGACGACCGCGAGCATCGTCGCGAGGCAGGGATGGATCATCCCCGAGCCCTTCGCCATCCCGCCCACCGTGAAGCTGCCCCCGTACGCGACCGCCTGCTTCGCGCACGTGTCGGTGGTGCGGATCGCCTCGGCCGCGTCGCGGCCGCCGCCGGCGGAGAGCTCGATCCGCTCGACGCCGGCGAGGACCCGGTCGAGCGGCAGCGGCGCGCCGATGACGCCGGTCGAGAGGACGAGCACCTCGCCGGGCTCGATGCCGAGCTTCGCCGCCACCGCGTCCGCGGTCGCGCGCGCGTCGGCGAGGCCGCGCTCGCCCGTGGCCGCGTTCGCGACGCCGGAGTTCGCGACCACCGCCTGCGGCTGCGCGTGCTCGAGGTGCTCGCGCGACACCGTCACCGGCGCCGCCTGCACGCGGTTGAGCGTGAACATGCCCGCACCGGTGGCCGGGACGAGCGAGTGCACGAGCGTCAGGTCGAGCCGGTCCTGCTTGTGGATCCCGCTCGCCACCGCGCCGGCGGCGAATCCCTTCGCGGCGGTGACGCTCATACGAGGATCCCCGCGAGCCGGAGGCCTGCCGTCTCCTCGAGCCCGAGCGCGAGGTTCGCGTTCTGCACCG
>Ga0335069_10014144_pt1 | contig 11186 bp, 11 predicted proteins | sample Lox_Sample_11_FD_206714 | JGI IMG/M metagenome (GOLD analysis project Ga0335069, IMG submission 206714) | Soil microbial communities from Loxahatchee National Wildlife Refuge, Florida, United States - Lox_Sample_1.1 | ecosystem: Environmental > Terrestrial > Soil > Wetlands | place: USA... | reverse complement strand
ATCATCCTCGAGAAGAAGGAGTGCACGTACTCCTACTTCGCCGATCCGATGTACGCCTTCATGGACGCCGAGTACAACCAGTTCGAGGTCGAGGCCGAGAACATGGGCGACGCCATTCCCTATCTTGAAGACGGCATGCCGGTCGAGGTCGTGTTCTACGACGGCAAGGCGATCTCCGTGGAGTTGCCCACGACCGTCGTGCGCGAGATCACGCAGACCGAGCCGGCCGTGAAGGGCGACACCTCGGGCAAGGTGATGAAGAGCGCGAAGCTCAAGACGGGTCTCGAAGTGCAGGTGCCGCTCTTCGTCCAGACCGGCGACAGGATCGAGATCGACACGCGCACGCACGAGTACCGCAAGCGGGTGTGACCGTCCGCCTGCGAGGCGTTCCGCGTGGCGCGGAACCGCTCGCCCCTTTGGCATGATCGCCGGATCGTGCCTTTCGACTTCGACGCCGTCGTCGCTCCGTTTCGCATGCAGCCTGGCCTGCGCCGGCTCGGTGCGGACGCCCGGCACCTGACCCCGAGCCGATCCAGCGATCGCACCTTGCGGGAGAAGCTCGGGGTGCTCCGCGCGTGGCCTGCGCAGGCAGCGGTGTCGATGCCCGGCTTCGATGCCGCACCCGCGCTGCGCGCCCTGGCCGAGCGCGCCGCGCTCGAGCACGGGGACAGCTTCGCGATCGAGACGCCGCTGACGTGGCGCGCGCTCCAACTCGGCTGGGCGGTGCACGACGCCGATGTCGTCGGATCGGGTCCGCCCGAGATCGGCCACGTGCTGCAGGGACTGCCGCGCGAATGGCGACACGCCGCCCTCCTCTCCCTGGCGTTCCACGAGGACTTTGCCGTCATCGAACGCGATGGCGGTCGCATCCCGTGGATCCTCGCCTGCCTGCCGTCGGGCTGGGCACCGGAAGAAAAGGTCGGCAAGCGGTTCGTCGACGTGCACGCGCCGGTCGCGGACAGCGGCGTGCTGCTGGCCGCGGCCGACGGCCTCGCGCGGATCGTCACGTCGGGCGAAGCCTGGGAGCGCTTCGTCTGGACGCTTGCCGACGAGCCCCGCCTTCATCGGCACCCCCGGCACGTGGCGCCATCGGCGTGGGATCCAGAGCTCGACGCCGAACACCTGTTCGCGGCCGCGTGGCTGCGCACCGAACGCCAGACGTTTCTTCCGGTGCGTGGACATGCGCAGGCCGTGTTCACCATCCAGGTCGAGGTGCGGTCTCTGCGCGAGGCGCTCGTGCGGCACGACGACGCACTGCGGATGCGCGCCGCGCTCGCGAGCATGAGCGATGCGGTGCTGGCCTACCGCGGCCTCGCGCCGGCTCGCGACCGTCTGCTGGCAGGCCTGGACGCGCACGCGGCGACCCTGCTCTCATGAACCCTGCAAGCGCCCTGCGCGTGGCCGCGCTGCCGCAGCGCTGGCGTGCGCGGGAGCGGTGCGTGCTCGTCGCGGTCGGGGCGGCCTCGGCGCCTGCACTGCAGGCGGCCATCGACGCGTGGCGTGGCGATCCCTGGCGGTGCACGTGGTTGCACGTCGTGCTCGCCACCCCTGCCTCGAGCGCGGGGATCGATGGCGCATCCGTGCCCGAGGCCGACTGGAGCATGCGGCGCAGCGATGGAGACGGCTTGCAGTGCCTCCTTGTGCCGGCGGCCGACGCGGAGTCGCTGCGTCAGCTGGTGGCGCGTGCCGACGTCCTGTTCCTGTCGCCGCCCGCGAACGTCGAGCGCACCTCGAGCGCGATGTCAGTGGCCCGCTCCTGGGCCACCGCCTGCGCGCGGTTGACGGCGGCCGACGCCACGGTCATCGCCGATGCTGCATCGACGCCGCTGCACGCGGCGCTCGGCGGCGCGGGGTTCCTGCGCGACGCCGCCGGAAGTCATACGCCTCATGAGACCTGCCTTGCCTACCGACGAGACGCGCGCGTGCCGTTGCGAGTGGCAGCGGCCTGGCAGCCCGAGGACGACCGCGATCGACGGGCGCTGATCGTCGGTGGCGGGCTGGCCGGCTGCGCATCGGCGTGGGGCCTTGCCATGCTCGGTTGGCGCTGCACGGTGCTCGAGGCCGCTGGCGAGCTCGGAGGCACCGTGGCCGCGCAACCGTCGGCCGTCTTCCATCCGCTCGCGCACGCGCACGACAGCCGCCACGCGCGCCATGCGCGTGCAGCGGCGCGCGAGGCGCGGGAAGCCGTGGAGGTGGCGTGCACACGGCACGGCGCCCTCGGCGCGGCAGACGGCCTGCTGCAGTGCGTCCAGGATGCGGAGCCCGCGCGCGAGTCCAGGTGCGACGCAGCGGTCGGCTCCGATCGCATGTCACGGCTTGATGCGGCGGCAGCCTCCGCGCTGGCCGGCACGTCGATCACGCGCCCGGCATGCTGGCAAGCCGATGGCGGCTGGGTGCGACCGCAGCAACTCGCGCGCTCGTTTCTGGAGCGCGCAGGCTCGGCGGTCGACACGCGCTTCGACATGCACGTGCAGGCGATCGAACGCGTCGACGGCATCTGGCGCGTGTGCGACCGAGCAGGACGTCGGCTGGCCGAAGCACCGACATTGGTGCTGGCGAACGCGGCCGACGCCTTTCGCCTGCTCGGCGGACACTGGCCCGTGACGAGCGTGCGCGGGCAGTCGAGCATCGCCCGGCTCTCGCCGAGCCAGGCCATGGACTTACCGCGGCTGCCGCTCGCGGGAGGCGGCTACCTCGCACCGACCGGCGACGGTCGCATCGTCTTCGGCGCGACGGCGCACGCTGGCGACGGCGACCCGCAAGTCCGTCGCGAAGATCACGTCGCCAACCTGACAAGGCTTTCCGCCATGGCGCCGGCGCTCGCGCACCATCTGGATGTCGATGCACTCGAAGGTCGCGTGGGGTGGCGATGCGTCGCGCGCGACCGCCTGCCGGTCGTGGGTCGCGCACCGGACGGATCGGACACGGGGCGGCGCGACATCGCACGCCTCGTCCCGCGCCGGCCCGGGCTGTTCGTGCATGCGGCGCTCGCGAGTCGGGGTGTCGCGTGGTGTGCCCTTGATGCGCAGGTGCTGGCCGCGCTGGCCACCGGCACTCCCGTGCCGTTGGCAGCCGATCTGCTGGAATCGATCGATCCCGCCCGTTTCGCGGTCCGCGATCACCGACGGCCGGCCCGCGCTGAAGGGGGGTGAAGCCGGATCCGGTCGGCTGTCCGCGCTACGCGGACCCCTCCGGCGCCTTGCCCTGCTCGTCCTCGCGTGGCCCAGCACCGGTGTCGGTCTCGGTGCTGCCCCCACCTCCGGACTGGCCGGCCTTGCGCTCCGCCTTCTCCTTCACCTTCTCCTCCTTCTTCTTCTTCTTGGCCAGTTCCCGCTGCCGCTTCTCGTAGGAGTAATTCGGTTTCGCCACGGCCGTCCTTCCTCTGATCCGATGGGTGTCGAGGTTACGCGTTTTTGCGCTGGACGGGGAAGCAACGCGGCCTTCAGAACGTGAGCGTGCGAACGCCCGAGGCGGTTCCGAGCAGGCACACGTCAGCACGGTTCCTCGCGAAGATGCCGACGCAGACCACCCCAGGCCATTGGTTCATCTCGCGCTCCATCCCCCCCGGATCGGTGATGGACAAGCCGCTCACGTCGATGATTTGCCCGCCGTTGTCGGTCGTCACGCCCGGGCGCAGGCGCGGTTCCCCGCCGAGCGCCCGCACGCGGCGCGCCACGAGCGCGGCGGCCATGGGAATCACCTCGATGGGCAACGGAAAGCGTCCGAGCGTGGTGACGAGCTTCGACTCGTCGGCGATGCACACGAAGCGCTCGGCCATGTCCGCGACGATCTTCTCGCGCGTGAGCGCGGCGCCGCCGCCCTTGATCATGTGTCCGCGCCCGTCGATCTCGTCCGCGCCGTCGATGTAGACGGCCAGCCCGTCGACCGAGTTCGGATCGAGGACCGGGATGCCGATCGCGGCGAGGCGCGCGCTGCTCGCCTCGCTGCTCGACACGGCGCCGCGCACCCGGTCCTTCATCGCTGCGAGCGCCTCGATGAAGCGGTTCACCGTCGAACCCGTGCCGACGCCGACGATCTCGCCGGGCACGACGTAGTCCAGCGCGGCACGGCCGACCAGGGTCTTCAGCTCGTCCTGCGTCATGCGATCTGCTCCCGCGGCTTCCCGACCATGTCTTCGGCCCTCACCCACTCGTCGAACTGCTCGCCGGAGACCCAGCCCGAAGCCAACGCGGCCTCGCGCAGGGTCGACCCGCTCCGGTGCGCCTCCTTCGCGATCGCGGCGGCCTTGTCGTAGCCGATGTGCGGATTGAGGGCCGTGACCAGCATGAGGGAGCGCTGCACGAGGTCGGCGATGCGCGCGCGATCGGGCTCGATCCCGCGGGCACAGTGCTCCTCGAAGCTGCGGATCCCGTCGGCGAGCAGCCGCACGCTCTGCAGCGTGGCGTTCACGATGAGCGGCTTGAAGACGTTCAGCTCGAAGTTGCCCATCGCGCCGCCGACGTTCACGGCGACGTCGTTGCCGAACACCTGCGCGCACACCATGGTCAGCGCCTCGCACTGCGTCGGGTTGACCTTGCCGGGCATGATGGAGCTGCCGGGCTCGTTCTCGGGGATGCGGATCTCGCCCAGCCCCGACCGCGGCCCGGATGCGAGCCAGCGCACGTCGTTCGCGATCTTCATCAGGCTCGCGGCCACCGTCTTCAGGGCGCCGTGCGCGAACACGAGCGCATCGTGCGCAGCGAGCGCTTCGAACTTGTTGGGCGCCGACACGAAGTCGACGCCGGTCGCGCGCGCGAGCTCGTGCGCGACCATCGCACCGAACCGCGGATGCGCGTTGAGTCCGGTGCCCACCGCCGTGCCGCCGAGCGCGAGCTCGTGCAGGTGCGGCAGCGCCGCCCGCAGGTGCGCCTCGCCGTGCGCGAGCTGCGCGACCCAGCCCGAGATCTCCTGCCCGAGGGTGAGGGGCGTCGCATCCTGCAGATGCGTACGTCCAATCTTCACGATGTCGGCGAACGCATCGGCCTTGCGTGCGAGCGTGTCGCGCAGCGCTGCGAGCGCGGGCAGCAGCCGCTGCTCGATCGCCACCGCCGCCGCGACGTTCATCGCCGTCGGGAAGACGTCGTTCGATGACTGGCCGCGGTTCACGTCGTCGTTCGGATGGACGACGCGTGCGTCGCCAATCGCCCCGCCGAGGCGGCGCGACGCCAGGTTCGCGAGCACCTCGTTGAGGTTCATGTTCGTCTGCGTGCCCGAGCCCGTCTGCCAGACGGAGAGCGGGAACTCCGCGGCGTGACCGCCCTCGAGGACCTCGTCGGCGGACGCCGCGATCGCATCGGCCTTGCGCGCGTCGAGCGTGCCGAGCGCCCGATTGACGCGCGCGGCGCTGCGCTTGACGAGTGCCAGCGCGCGGATCAGCTCGGGCGGCATCCGTTCGCTCGAGATCGCGAAATGGTGCAGCGAGCGCTGGGTCTGCGCACCCCAGAGCCGATCCGCCGGCACCTCGATCTCGCCGAAGGTATCGCGTTCGATGCGGACGTCGGCCATGGCGGTCCTCCTTGGTCGTTCGTCGACGAGTATGCCGTTTGCGACAATCGCGCCGCGCATCGCGAGCCATGACCCTCGTTCCCTACGCCCTCGCACGCCCCTTCCTGTTCGGGCTCGATCCGGAGGAGGCCCACGACCTGACGCTCGGCGCACTCGCGCGCATCCAGCGCACGCCGCTCGTCGCCATGGTGGCGCAGCCGTGCGTGCGCGACCCCGTGACCGTCGCCGGACTGACGTTTCCCAACCGGGTCGGTCTCGCCGCCGGCCTCGACAAGAACGGACGGTGCATCGACGGGCTCGGCGCGTTCGGGTTCGGCTTCATCGAGGTCGGCACCGTCACCCCCAAGCCGCAACCGGGGAATCCGAAACCCCGCATGTTCCGGATCCCGGAGGCGCGCGCGCTCGTCAACCGACTGGGCTTCAACAATGCGGGCCTCGAGGCGCTCATCGCGAACGTGCGCAAGAGCCGCTACCGGGCGCGCGGCGGCGTCCTCGGCATCAACATCGGCAAGAACGCGGCCACGCCGATCGAGCGCGCCGTCGAGGACTACGTGGCCGGCCTCGAGACGGTGTACCCGCACGCGGATTACGTCGCCGTCAACATCTCGAGCCCGAACACCGCGAACCTGCGGACGCTGCAGAGCGGCGATGCCCTGGACGCATTGCTCGGCACCCTGCAGGAGCGACGCGGCGCGCTCGCATCGCGGTATGGCCGCGACGTCCCCATGTTCGTGAAGATCGCGCCGGATCTCGATGCGTCGCAGGTCGCCGAGATCGCGCGTGCGCTGCGCACGCACGCGGTGCAAGGCGTGATCGCGACGAACACCACGCTCGATCGCGAAGCCGTGCGCGGCATGGTGCACGCGCAGGAGAGCGGAGGCCTTTCCGGCGCGCCGTTGCGCGAGCGCTCGAACGCGATCGTGCGCGCCCTGCGCGCCGCGCTCGGTGCGGGCTACCCCATCATCGGCGTGGGCGGCGTCATGAGCGGCGAGGACGCGCGCGCCAAGGTCGAAGCGGGAGCCGATCTCGTGCAGATCTACACGGGCCTGATCTATCGCGGCCCGGAGCTTGTCGGAGAAGCGGCGAAACGGCTGTCAGAACTGCGCGCGTGATGCGCCGCAGGTGCAGTCGCGGCGCCGATCGGCGCTACGCTGCCGCGGGGTCGTGAGACGGAGCGCGCCACGCGCCCCTGCGAGCCCCGAGGACATCGACCGATGAAGCTCGCGTCGCGGGCCGTGTGGGCCCGCTGCCTGATCCTGCTGTGCACGCTCGCGATCGGCGGCTGCAGCACGATGCCCATGATGGTGCCCGACATGGCGCAGACGCGCCATGCCGTGCGCATCGAGGCACCGAACGGCAAGCTGCTGTCGCCCGAGCAGAGCAAGGCGCTGATCGAGCGGCTGCAGGGGCCGGGGCGCAGCACCACCGTGCTCGAGCGCCACCTCGCCGTCGAGGAGGCGATCGCCGGCTACCCGCTCACCGCCGGGAACGCCGTGGAACTGCTCGAGGATGGGCCGGCGACGTATGCCGCGATGTTCGCCGCGATCCGCGCTGCCCGGGACACCGTGGACATGGAAACCTACATCCTCGAGGACGACGAGATCGGGCGCCGGTTCGCCGACGCGCTCCTCGATGCCCAGCGGCGCGGCGTGCAGGTCGCCCTCATCCACGACGGCGTGGGCACGCTCGGCACCCCGCGCGAGTACTGGGACCGCCTGAAGGCCGGCGGGGTGAAGGTCCTCGAGTTCAACCCGATCAACCCGCTGACCGCGAAGGCCGGCTGGGACGTGAACCAGCGCGATCACCGCAAGCTGCTCGTCGTCGACGGCGCGACGGCCTTCCTCGGCGGCATCAACATCAGCGGGGTCTATTCCGGGAGCTCGCGCCCCGGGTCCGCCTCGCACGGGTCGGGTTCGCGCGGCGACGACAAGCACAAGGTGCCCTGGCGCGACACCGACGTGCGGATCGCCGGGCCGGTCGTGGCCGACCTGCAGAAGCTGTTCCTCGACACGTGGCAACGGCAGAAGGGCGATCCGCTGCCCGACCGCGACTACTTCCCGACGATCGGCGCGCAGGGGCCGTCGGTGGTGCGCGCCATCGGCAGCGGTCCGGAGGATCCGTACAACCTCCTCTACGCGACGTTCCTCTCCGCCATCAACAGCGCCGAGGGGGAGATCCTCATCACGAACGCGTACTTCGACCCGGATCCGCAGCTCCAGGAAGCACTGATCGCCGCGGTGAAGCGCGGCGTCGACGTGAAGCTGATCGTGCCGAGCACCACCGACTCCTCGCTCGTCTTCCACGCCGGTCGGTCCCACTACGAGGCGCTGCTCGAAGGCGGCGTGAAGCTCTACGAGCGCAAGGCGGCCTTGCTGCATGCGAAGACCGCGCTCATCGACGGCGTGTGGGCCACGGTCGGGTCGACCAACCTCGACTGGCGCAGCTTCCTGCACAACCAGGAGGTCAACGCGGTCGTGCTCGGCACGGACTTCGGCGCCCTCATGCGGGCTTCGTTCGATCGCGACCTCGCCGACTCGCGCGCCATCACTCTGGAAGAATGGCGGCACCGTCCCTTCTCGGACCGGATCAAGGAAGCGTTCAGCCGCCTCTGGGAATATTGGCTCTGAGCGACAGCCAGGAGCGACCTCCATGTGCCCCATCCGACGCCACCCTCCCGGCCCTGCCCGCCGCACGGCAAGCGTGCTCCGCCATGCGCTCGCGGCGCTGGCCGTTCTCGTCGGCGCCGTCGTCGCGACGCTCGCCGCGCCGGCCGTCGCGCAGGACGCGCCCGCACTCAAGGCGAAGTACGGCGCCATCCAGGACAAGCTCGCGAACAATGCGTTCGGTCGGCCGCTCTACCTCGAGTCGAACCAGACCTCCGGTGACCTTCGCGGCGACATCTACTCGCTCGTGGAGTATCCGTTCGGCACGGTCGAGCAGGCGCTGCAGAAGGTCGACCATTGGTGCGACATCTTCATCCTGCACCTCAACGTCAAGGGCTGCGTCTCGAGCGGCAGCGGGGGAAACGGCCACCTCGCGCTCGCGGTGGGCCGCAAGTTCGACCAGCCGGTCGACGAGGCGTATCGGCTCGAGTTCGACTACCGGGTGCCGACGGCGACGCCCGACTATCTGCAGATCCAGCTGAGGGCCGACGAAGGTCCGCTCGGCACGAAGAACTACCGGATCCAGCTCGAGGCGGTGCCGCTCGACGCGAAGCGCAGCTTCATCCACATGTCGTACGCGTACGGCTACGGCTTCGCGGCGCGCATGGCGATGAACACTTACCTCGCGACGATCGGCAGCGCCAAGGTCGGATTCAGCTACGCCGGGCGCAAGCCCGACGGCTCACCGGCCTACATCGGCGGCGTGCTCGGCCTCGTCGAGCGCAACACGATGCGCTACTACCTCGCCATCGATTCCTACCTCGCGGCGTACAACCTGCCGCCCGCCGACCAGCCCGAGCGGCGCATCACGACGTGGTACGACGCCACGGAGCGCTACGCCACTCAGCTCCACGAGATGGAGCGCAGCGAGTACCTGGACATGAAGCGCAACGAGATGCGCCGTCAGAAGGCAGGCGCCGGCACGAACTGAGCGGTTCGCGGCGCCGCGCGCACGTGCGCGCTCAATGCAGCTGCACGCCCGTCTTCTGCTGGAGCTCTTCGCGCGTGACGCCGTCGGCGACCTCGACGACCTTCAGGCCCTGCGGCGTGACGTCGAGGACCGCGAGGTCGGTGATGATGCGGTTGACCACGCCGACCCCCGTCAGCGGCAACGTGCAGCGCGGCAGGATCTTGAGGTCGAAGGTGCCGTCCTTCTTGCGCGCCACGTGCTCCATCAGCACCAGCACGCGCGGCACGCCGGCGACGAGGTCCATCGCGCCGCCCATGCCCTTCACCATCTTGCCCGGGATCATCCAGTTGGCGAGGTCGCCCTTCTCGCTCACCTGCATGGCACCGAGGATGGACAGATTGATCTTGCCGCCGCGGATCATGGCGAAGCTGTCATGCGAGCCGAAGATCGAGGACCCGGCGATGGTCGTGACGGTCTGCTTGCCGGCATTGATCAGGTCGGCGTCCACCTGGTCCTCGGTCGGGAACGGCCCGATGCCGAGCATGCCGTTCTCGCTCTGCAGCCAGACCTCGATGTCGGGTCGCACGTGGTTCGCGACGAGCGTGGGCAGGCCGATCCCGAGGTTGACGTAGTAGCCGTCCTGCAGCTCGCGGGCCGCGCGGGCGGCCATCTGGTCGTGGGTCCAGGGCATGGTGCGTCGAAAGTGTGTGAGGAAGGATCAGGCGTTCGAGGTGCTGCCGGCGGCCTTGGCGATGACCTTCTCGGCCTCGGCCGCCGCGGCCTTCGCTTCCGCGGCGGGGACCGGCGCGGCGGTGACGGTGCGCTTCTCGATGCGCTTTTCGGGATGCGCGTTCAGCACGATCCGGTGCACGTAGATGCCCGGCAGGTGCACCGCGTCCGGATCGATCTCGCCGACCTCGACGATCTCCTCGACCTCCGCGACCGTGATCTTTCCGGCCATCGCGCAAGCGGGATTGAAGTTGCGCGCGGTGCGGCGAAAGACGAGGTTGCCGGACTTGTCGGCGCGCTGCGCCTTCACCAGCGCCACGTCGGGCACGAGCGAGCGCTCCATGACGTACACATGGCCGTCGAACTCGCGCGTCTCCTTGCCTTCGGCGACCATCGTGCCGACGCCGGTGCGCGTGTAGAACGCCGGGATGCCGGCGCCCCCCGCCCGCAGCTTCTCGGCGAGCGTGCCCTGCGGGGTGAACTCGAGCTCGAGCTCTCCCGCCAAATACTGGCGCTCGAACTCCTTGTTCTCGCCGACGTAGCTCGAGATCATCTTGCGGATCTGGCGAGTCTCGAGAAGAAGGCCGAGCCCGAAGCCATCAACGCCCGCGTTGTTGGAGATGACGGTGAGGTCCTTCACCTTCGAGTCGCGCAGCGCCGCGATCAAGGCCTCGGGAATGCCGCACAGGCCGAAGCCCCCGACTGCCAGCAGCTGTCCGTCGCGCACGATGCCCGTGAGGGCCGCGGCCGCGCTCGGAAACACCTTCTTCATGCACCGTTCTCCAGGTTGTCGAAGCCGGACGCGGGCAGGCCCGCGCGTGTCGAAACCCGACAGCGTACACCGTCCGAGGATCGGCGCGGTGCGGCCCCGGAAAGGGGGCGGCGGCGTCGCCGAGAATGGGGCGGCGCGCACCGCCCCACGAGAGGATGCCCCATGAGCCTGGACCCGCAGACGCTGCAAGCCACTTTCGATGCCGTGGCCGCCGATTACGTGAAGCGCCTGCAGCTGCGCGTCGTGGCGGTGCGCGAGGGCGAGATCGACCTGCGCATGCCGGTCGCGCCGGCTCTCGTGCACGGAGGCGGCGTGCTGTGCGGTCAGGCGATCATGGCCGCGGCCGACACGGCCATGGTGATGGCCATGACCGCCGACCTCGGTGCGTTCAGGCCGATGACGACCGTGCAGCTGCAGACCAGCTTCCTGCGACCCGTCCCCAAGGACGCCGGCGAAGTGCACCTCACCGCACGCGTCCTCCGGCGCGGCAAGAGCCTCGCGTTCGGCGAGATCACCGTCGCGACCGCCGACGGCAAGATCGCGGCGCACGCGACCACGACGTACGCGCTCGTCTGAGAACGACGCGGCCCGCGGACGCGACGCCCGC
>Ga0335069_10014143_pt1 | contig 11187 bp, 11 predicted proteins | sample Lox_Sample_11_FD_206714 | JGI IMG/M metagenome (GOLD analysis project Ga0335069, IMG submission 206714) | Soil microbial communities from Loxahatchee National Wildlife Refuge, Florida, United States - Lox_Sample_1.1 | ecosystem: Environmental > Terrestrial > Soil > Wetlands | place: USA... | reverse complement strand
CAGTCGAGCAGATCGTGCATGTTCACGTTGAGCAGATACATCCATTTCTGCTCGCGGTTGTTGTAAAAGCCCCCGCGTCGGTAATCCAAATCGTTCGCGATGTTGATGTTGCCCGCGTAGACACGGCTGTTCGCGGCGAATACAGGATTGTAGCAATTGGCCGTGCTGTTCGTGCAGCTGGTGGGTGAGCCATTCGCGCAGTTGCAAGGTGCCGTGGTCAGCGGAACGTCGGTGTAGTAGATCGGCCGTGTTCCCACCATCGAGCTGGACGCGGCGTTGTAGGCATTGTCCGCCATGAACTTCTGCAACCGAGGAGTCAGGTTACTATCGGTGTTTCCCGATGAGTCCTGGACCTCGATCGTATTCGGCAGATTCAACGGGCCACCCGGTAGTTTCCCGGGCGCATTGAGCCGCAAGACGATTCGCAAATCGGCGCTCTGCCAGAACGTTCCTGAACCCTTGACGATCGCGTCGGGGGACGGCACTGCGATATTTTGTACGCCGCTCAGCATACTCCCCTTCCAGTTGGCCAGAGTCGCTGCGGGGACCTTGGCGGTACCCCCCGAGCACGCGAGATCCAATGGATCGAGGTCCGGGGAAGGGGGAACCACGTCGTTAAGCATGTCCACGGTCACGGTACCGGTACAGGAGTTCGCGTCCTTGCGCCCGCGGTATATATCGCCCTTGGCGGTCACTTGGACCGTCGTGATGCGTAAGTTCACCGGTATGGTGGGGCCCTGGTTGTCTTCGATCCACAAATGGGAATCGGCGTTGAGGTAGAGGTCCGCGTTCGTATGCACGCGGCCGTGCAGATGCATATCGGGACCCGGCTCGATCTCCAGATCTTTGGTGTAAAATGCGGCGAACTGAAAGAGAGGAATGTACGACACATCGAACTGCGCGCTCACGTCGGCTTCGGTCTCGCCGTTCGCCACAGCCTTTGACTCGGCGATGTACGTGTAGGTAGCAGCATTGAGTCCACCAAACGCCTGTCCCGAAGGGATCGTGACTTGCTGGGGATTTCCAGCGACATTGGTGAGCTGATAGTTCACCGTGCGACTGCCGAGCGTAAAGCTCTGCGGTGCAAAGTCGTTGCCCGAAGGCACACGGAAGTTCAGAAAAATATTGTGGAACGTTCCCATGCTGTAGTCCAACCCCGATTCGGCTGCGTAGAAACCTGCGGTCGAACGGTTGAACGCGCCCCGCAAACCGGTGTCCATCACGATCGACGTGGTGAGGCCTGCCGCCAGCGCCATGAGCAGAGCGAGCAGGAGGAGCACCGCCACTAGGGCAATACCTGCCTCGTCCGATCGAGGCTGGCGGGTGACGGTTGCTATTTGGGCACAAGGTTTCGTGGCTTCACTCCGATCTGGCCTGAGAGCCGAATGTATTGTCCCCCCCATCCCGGCACCCGCGAGCGCGCGGTGATGTTGACGAAGAGCTGTTTCACCATCGCCCACTCGTTATCAGTTTGCGGGAGGTCGACGACGTCGCACGGAGGACAATTGCGTTGGAGCTCGTACTGCACGTTCACGCTCTCAATGCCCGAGGCGAACTGCATCGGCGCGTTGCCGTTCAGCGCCACCGTCAGCACCGGAAGCGCGGCATTCGTTGTATCGATGCCATACTGGCGTTCGTCGACAGCATACACACCGCTTCCAATCGGGTACCCAGCACTGAGCGCTCCCGTTTTGAGCAGCGTGTTGTTGCTGGTCTGCGCCCCCGTAAGGGTGAACAGCTCGCCCGTTCCGTTCGGATTGCGCAGATAGACGCGTGTACCACTTGCAAAGCCGTTGGCGGAAACGACCGGTAGCGTCGTCGTCGTCGCCAACACCGCGGCGCTCAGCGTCGTGCGCACACAGCTCAGGTCGGAACGCAACACGCCGGTCCGCGTGACGACGGCGTCCAGAGTGCCGGAGTTGGTGCCGCCCAACGAAACGAAATTACCGGTCACCGGCAAGCAGGCCCCGCTCAGGCGAAGATCGCGCGTCAGGTTGTCCATCGAGGAGCGCAACGCCTGCGTAGTTTCGACGCGCAGCACTTCTTGCTGCGCGAAATTTCGACTGGCGACGAAGAACGCTCCCATCACACCCAGAATCAATGAGGTGAGTGCTGCACCGACGAGGATCTCGATCACCGAGAAACCCCGATTCCAGGGCTCACGTGGTGATGTCCGTGTAGATCGCATAAACGGTGTACGTCTTGGGTTGGCCGCTGTCGCTCCAGGTCACCTGGGTGGTGACAGTCTTCACATTCGGAACCGGTGAGTCGGCCGCGACGGTAGTGGTCAGGGCATACGGGATGCCATTGACGGTGTTGCTCGTCGAGCGGGACGCCATGGCCGTATAGGGCATGCCCCGTATGTCTTCCAGTTCGCTTTGTGCCAGGGCCATCGCCTCCGTGGCCGTGCTATTGCTGGCTTCCTGGTGCAGTTGTTGGGTCAGCAAGGTGGCCACTGCGGCGCTACCGATTGCGAACAGCGCCAAGGCAACCAGCGATTCGACCAACGTCGAGCCGCTTTGGTTCGGCCGACGTTTCGCGTTGCGACAACGGTCAGAGTTCATTGACTTGTCCTGACGGCCACGCTTGGGTGCTCTTGGTGGCACCGAAGGTGTCGGTAATGTCGATCTGTTTGACGGCTGTGAGATTTACGGCCTGTCCGCGCGTGCCGTACTCCACGCTCGAGCCCACCAGACTGGAGGGCACCTTGGTACCCGAGGGGAGGCTGATCGTTTGAACTTGCGTTGTGTCTACGATCCAAACTCCATTCTGCAGTTTCATCCGTTGCAGCTTGAGATTCGTGCTGCTGGGAAAAGTGACGGCATAGTGCACATTTTTGGTGATGGCGCTGCTACGCGCCAAGCGCAGGTTCGCGATTAGCACGCGCTGTGCCTTGGTGATCTGGATTCGCGCCGGATTGATCGTAGGCAAGGCAGTGGCGAACGCGATCCCCAGTAAGCCCAACATGCCAAGCATCTCGATCATGCTGTACCCACCCGTTCCACGCAGCGACAGTTGACTTCGCTGCGGCCGGTCCGACGTGCCACCTTGGGTCGAATCCGCTTCCCTGTTGTGACCGGTTGGGTTCATTGCCGTCTGTCTTCACTCACACTCTGAGGCGCGTACGGCGCGCTGTACATCGTCGATCGGTATGAAATTGGGTGCTTCCCCCATAGTTGTACGACCTTTCTCGTACCGACCATTCCACGTCGGGAAACGACGTGTACATGTGGTTGTCTCGGCTGCACGATGATCCATGGTGGACCTTTCGGCTGGGTCCGCGACCTATACCTGTTGTTCTCTCACCCGAGGCATTCGTTGTGAATTGGACCAGCGTATGAAATTTGACGCTGCCGCCGCTGCACGTACGACTTTGGTCGTATAAGGCGTACACATGGCGTGTACGTTCTTGAGCAAACAGCGGGCCAGGGGTCCGGCTGCTACGCAGTGTTTTCGTCCCTCGTCCCCGCGACCAACGTACGACGATCGGCGTACGCTGGCGGGGATTTGGCGGCAGAAATCACTCCCTTGATCGATTCTCGCAGCTGGTGGTCCGTGGAACAATCGATCGCATCGGAGGGATCATCTATGGAGCACGTTTCGCTGTTGTTGCAGTACGTTCAGAGTCACCCCACGGCGTCGTGGACTGTGGGAGGGATCGTGGCGCTATACGTCATCCTGGCGAACTACAAGTTCAAACTGACCCGCGATGCGGACGCACGGATCGAGCAAATCAGCCACCATCGCGACGTGCGGGGTCAGGAGCGTGCACAATCGTATCGTGGAGTTTGCCGTGTGCGCTAGGCGTTGGTCCAGGGAACATGGCGCGGCGGCGCCAGGAGCACGTTCCACATGAGCACGCTCACGACCCTCGTTCAGTACGTACTGTGTCATCCCACTACGTGGATGGTTTCGGGGAACTTTCTGACCGTGTACATTCTCCTGCTCCGTCACAAGTCAAAGACGACGCGTGATCTGGATGAGCGGCTCCAACAATTGCGCCGGGAACGCGGCAACATCTACAGCGCGGTACGCCCCCTACAGTAGGAACGCGAGCCACCGCAGAACCTGCGGACGCGGCAGTTCGACGTGGGTCACGGACCGACGCGCGTCGGAACGCAGCGCGCCGGTAACTTGACCACCTATCGATTACCTACCGGAGTTTTGCACGGACGTCGTGCCACCCCATAGCGTGGCCAGTCTCACTCCTCGAGGCGAACAATCTCGGGTTCCAACGTCACCGTCGCCTTCAGTGAGTTCGAGATGAAGCAGTTCTTCTCTGCCATTTTCAAGAGGCGCTCTAGCCGTTCAGGGTCCACGTCCGGTCCGATCGTGACCCGCGGTTTGACCACGACGTGGGTGATTTCCATGCCTCGACCCTCGACCTTCTCGAGCGTACCGGTAGCCGATGCGGTATACGCACGCACCGACACCTTCGAGTTGGCTGCGATCGTCACGAACGTCAGCATCACGCACGTGCTCACAGCCGCAACGCACAAGTGTTCGGGCGACCACACTTGTGCGGTACCGCCGAATTCCGGTGGCGCTCCGACCAAGATTGACGCACGTGGACCTGCCATCAACTTCGCCTCGCGGCCCCCCGTCCAGTCGATTGTTGTTTCGTATTGATGCGTCAGCTCTGACATGCTCAAATCTCCTACCGCAACGCTAGGCGCGGGCTGGCGGCCCGTCAATACTGGACGTGCAATCCATAAGCGACTCGCTCTCCTTGCGGACGTGGCGTGCGATGTTTCCCGGCGTACGCGCGGGGCAGGCGGCGAGCGGTCGGCATGCTTGAGTCGGTGCACCCCATTAGCTAGCGTGCGGATTGATGACGCCGACCGCTGTGCCACAACAGCCGACCCGCGCAGTCCGCGTCGGACGGGTGCAGATCGGTGCCGGCGCACCCGTGGCAGTGCAGAGCATGTGCGCCACCAAGACCCGGGACATCGACGCGACCGTAATGCAGACCGAACAACTCGTCAGGGCGGGCGCGAGCATCGTTCGGATCGCCGTTGACAATGCCAAGGACGTCGAGGCACTCCGGGAAATTCGTCGCCAGACGGACGCTGTCCTGGCGGTGGATCTGCAAGAGAACTATCGGCTCGCCGACCAGGTTGGCCCGTACGTCGACAAAATTCGCTACAACCCTGGGCACCTCCATCACGTCGAGCGTGCAAAGTCGCTGCGTGACAAAGTTGGGTGGCTGGTGCAGGCCGCGCGCGATACCGACTGCGCCATTCGCATCGGCGTGAATTGCGGGTCCGTCGCCCCGGAGTTCCTTGAACGTACCCCACATGATCAGCTCGAGGCTCTGGTCCAATCGGCGCTGCATCACTGTATGTTGATGGAGGACTTTGGCTTTGAGCGTTTCGTGGTATCCCTCAAGGATTCCGATCCGCGTAAGGTGGTCGAGGCCAACGAACGGTTCGCCGCCGCCCGCCCCGACGTTCCGTTGCACCTGGGGGTCACCGAAGCGGGAATGCCGCCCGAGGGTATCATCAAAAGCCGACTGGCATTCGAGCAGCTGCTCGCCGAAGGCATCGGGGATACGCTGCGGGTCTCTTTGACACTGCCGAACGAACGGAAACATGAAGAAGTCATGGTTGGGCATCAGATCATCGCCGATGTCACGCACGGACGGTTCATTTCCGTGCCCGATTTCGGGGCGGGATTGAACATCATCGCCTGCCCGAGTTGCTCGCGCGTGGAGAACGAAAGTTTCGTCCAGCTCGCCGAAGAGGTCCGCGAGTTGACGCGCTACGCTTCTCGGCACCGGATCACGATCGCGGTCATGGGGTGCAGGGTGAACGGGCCCGGCGAGACCGACGATGCCGATCTCGGCCTGTGGTGTGGTCCTTCGACCGTCACGCTGAAACGCAAGGACGTCAAGCTCGGCAGTTTCAGCTACCCGCAAGTGCTGCCGCACTTACGCCAAGAACTCGACCGCTTGATTGGCGAGCGGGCCGGTGGTGCACGATGAAGCCCCAGACAACCACCTCGGGCCCTGGGAAAATTCCTCTTCCCAAGATGATGCTCGGGTTCGTGGTGCGCCGCTGTGCGGTGGCTATTGGCCATGAGCCTTCGCCGGACGAATTTGCGGCGTGGGCAAATTGCTATCGCGACGGCGACCGTACCGTCTATCTCTTCGGTAGGCCGATTTCCGTCGACGAAGCCCGCGTCATCCTGCGTCATCCTGGACGCTCAGTCACTGCCCAGGGCGCGGCCCCACACGAGCAGCTTGGTGAAAACGAGCTGAGCCTGGGCGCGAACATCGCCTCATTCGCAGCGGCCGCGGTGCGACGCCAGACGCGGCGTGTAAAAACCTGACCGGCTGGCTTCGAATGGCGCAAAGTTGACGCACCGTGCGCCCTCGCGACCTGGCTGCCCTCGAGTTTGACGCGGTCCGCAACCGGGTTGCGGATTTTGCGGTCTCGACCGCCGGGAAAGAGGCCTGTCGCGGCCTCGCACCGCGCACCGACCGCGTTGCGGTTGAAACAGCGCTCGATGCTGTGTGGCAATGCGTCAGGCTCATCGACGAACAGGAAACGGTACCGCCGGAGGAGTTTCCCGACATACGGGCGGCGCTGCGCACTGCCAGCCACGAAGGATTCGTTCTTGACGGTGAATCGTTGGCGGCCATTCGCGCCGTACTCACGGCGGCCGATGCTACACGTGCGTTCTTGCGGAAGCACGCGGGCCACCTCTCCGCACTAGCCACCCTGTCGCAGCGCCTGGTCGCGCTGCCGACGTTGCTCGCGACTCTACGACGGGCGCTCGACGACAGTGGTGCGGTGACCGACGAGGCGAGTGATGAACTCGCCGACGTGCGGCGGATATTGCGCCACTTGCGCGAGAAGCTGACGCGGCGCCTGGAAGACCTCCTCACCCATGGATCGATCGCGGAGTTCCTGGCCGATCGCTACGTCACGGTACGCAACAACCGCTTCGTCGTTCCCATCAAAACAGCCGTGGCGACGCAATTCTCGGGCATCGTGCAGGACCGCTCGGTCTCGGGCGAAACAACGTTCATCGAACCGTTGTTTGCGGTCGAGTTGAACAACCGTCTGTTGGTTGCCTCCAAGGATGAGGAGGTGCTCGTCCACCGTATTCTCGCCGACCTCACCAATCTGGTGCGCACGGAATCGGCAAGTGTGTCGGTGACCTTTACGGCCCTCGTGGAAATGGACGCCCTCGCCGCACGCGGGCGATTCGCCCGGTACTATCGATGCACGCGACCACAGCTTGACGAAGACGAGATCCTGATTCGCGATGGCCGCCACCCCATTCTCTTGTTCGCGGACCGCCCGATCACACCCATTGATTTGCGCATGCCACACGGCAAACAGATTCTCGTCATCACCGGGCCGAACACCGGCGGCAAGACGGTAGCGTTGAAGACCCTCGGGCTGTTGGCAGTGATGACTCAGAGCGGGCTGTTGATCCCCGCCGCCGAGGGCAGCCGGTTGCCATGCTTCCAGGGAATCTACACGGACGTCGGCGACGCACAGAGCATCGAGCGCAACTTATCGACCTTCTCGGCACACGTGGTGAACCTCACGGAAATCCTCACGCGACCTGCGGTATCAGCGCTCGTTCTCCTCGATGAACCCGGGATCGGCACCGATCCGGATGACGGTGCGGCCCTCGGGATCGGCTTGATTCGTATGCTCGAAGCGAGCGGCGCACGTATCGTACTCAGCACACACTACACGCCTATCAAACTCTTTGCGCTCAGCAACGAACGGTGCGTCGCGGCTGCTGTCGACTTCGACCTCGACACCATGGCCCCACGGTATCGTCTGATCTACCATTCTGTGGGCGAAAGCTTGGCGCTCCCAATTGCTCGGCGGCTAGGACTTCCCCCCGCGGTACTCGACATCGCAGAGGCCGCACGACCGGAACAGACCAGAGCACTGGCGGTTGCGCTGGCTCGTCTGGAAGACAGCCGGCGGGACTATGAACAGCGAGTTGCCCAGCTTGATGAGCGGCTCCGGAGCACGACCGAGGCGCAGCGCGAAGTCTCTGAGCTGTTGGACCACCTCCGAGACCAGCGCCGCCTCGGTTGGGCCGATGAGTTGGCGACCGCCCGAGCGTTCGTGCGCACCGTTCGCGAACAGGGTCGTGACCTGCTCTCGAAAATCGAAGCCGGCAGCACGGCGCGCGGCGCGCTGACGCGCTTCGTCCGCGAGCAGGAGGACGCCATCGTGGCGCGCGAAGCGGCTGAGGTCGCGCGGCCGGCGCTGGCGGGGCGGCCACAGCTTGGAGACCAGGTTGCCGTCGCAGAGACCGGACTAGAAGGCCAGTTGCTGTCGATACGCGGCGAACGCGCCTGGGTGCAACGTGGTAGTATGCGGTTCGAGGTTCCGGCGGCTCAACTGCGACGTGGAACCGCCCCGCCACGCGCCACCTCCGTCGAAGTGCACATCGCGCCACCCGAAGAGGCACCCCGGCAAATCACCTTGTTGGGGCTGCGCGCCAAGGATGCCATCTCTCAACTGGAGCGGTTCCTCGACCAAGCCACGCGCGCCAACTATCCTGCGGTGAGAATCATCCATGGCGTCGGCAGCGGAGCACTCCGGCGAGCGGTTGCGGCATACCTGTCCGACTCGCCGTACTGCCGGGGATTCCGGCCTGGCGAGCCAGCCGAGGGAGGCACCGGTGTCACCATTGCTGAGCTGTCATCAGAATGACCCGCTTGCAGCATCTTGAGGAGCCGGCTAGTGGTTCCCGCCGTTGGAACACTCGCTTCGGTACGGATTTCTCGCTACCTATGCGTGCAGAGACAGCGTGCATCATGGACCCATCCCAATGATCACACCGCAGCAGGTGCTCGAGGAACTGAAGAAGGTCAAATATCCTGGCTTTGCCCGTGACATTGTCTCGTTCGGCATGGTGAAGGATATCGAGGTCGGGTCGACGGGCATCGCGGTCATTCTAACACCCACCACCGCCCGCGAAGATGTGTTGCAGCAGATTCGCGAGGCCGTGATTGCAACCGTGTCGCAGCTCCACGGTGCACCGCCGGTGACCGTGAACGTCACACTGCCCGAACAACCGCAGCGACGCACGCAGCGCGGCCCGGCCGGCCTTCCAGGCGTACGCTACATCATCGCCGTCGCCAGCGGTAAAGGCGGTGTCGGCAAATCCACCGTCGCCGCCAATCTGGCGCTGGCGCTCAGCGGATTAGGCCATCGCGTCGGCCTCCTCGATGCCGACGTGTACGGACCCAGCATTCCCCTCATGCTCGGGCTCACAGAGCGGCCGCAGTCGACCGACGACAAGCAGATCATTCCGCTCGAGCGCTTTGGGCTCAAGGTGATTTCGCTGGGCTTGTTCATCGATGACGAAACGCCGGTGATCTGGCGTGGACCGATGATCAACAAGCTGCTGACGCAATTTCTGCGGGAGGTGCAGTGGGGCGCCCTCGACTACTTGGTGCTCGATTTGCCCCCCGGCACCGGTGACGCCCAACTCACGATCACCCAGCAGGTACCGCTCACCGGGGGCGTGATCGTGACGACGCCACAGGACGTCGCGCTGCTTGATGTGAAGCGCGGAATCACCATGTTTCAGCAGGTGAGCGCGCCAGTGCTCGGCGTGATCGAGAACATGAGCTATCACGTCTGCAGCGGATGCGGTGACCGCGCCGAGTTATTCGGACACGGCGGCGGGGCTGCGATGGCACGGCAGTTCAACATCCCCTTCCTCGGCGAAATCCCTCTGGTACGCGATATCCGCGAGGCCGGTGACACGGGCACACCGATCGTCGCCGCCCATCCGGAGCACCCGCAGAGCCACGCATTTCGGGCCATCGCTGAGCGGATCATCGCCGAGATCGGGGCGCAGCCGGTGCAGGCCCTGCCGACGATTCACTAGAAGGCATGACCAACCGTGAACGCATCCGGCTGACCTCGTTCAGCCATGGTGGCGGTTGCGGCTGCAAGATTGGGCCAAAGGATCTCGGCGAGATCTTACGGAAGCTGCCGGTCCCGAACGATCCGGACCTGCTCGTCGGCACAGGCACGTCTGACGATGCCGCCGTGTATCGCCTGACACCGGAGATCGCCTTGGTGCAGACGGTCGACTACTTTACGCCGCTCGTCGACGACCCCTATCAGTTCGGTCAGATCGCTGCGACCAACGCGATCAGCGACGTCTATGCGATGGGCGGCCACCCACGTCTGGCGTTGAACATCGTTGCGTTTCCAACCGGTGTGTTGCCGATGAGCGTGCTGGGCGACATCCTACAGGGCGGTGCCGACAAGGCCGCAGAGGCTGGCATTCGCATCGTTGGCGGACACAGCATCGATGACCGCGAGCCGAAGTATGGCCTCGCCGTCACCGGCATAGTCCATCCCGAAGGCATCTTGCGCAACTGCACCGCGCATCCAGGTGACCGCCTGTTCCTCACCAAGCCGCTCGGGGTGGGCATTGTGTCTACGGCGATTAAACGAGATTGCGCCCCAGCCGATTTGATCGAGCGGGCCGTTCAGCTCATGACGACGCTGAACAAGAACGCTGCAACTGCGGCAACGAGTACCGGCGTGTCGTCGTGCACCGACGTGACCGGGTTCGGCCTCTTGGGCCATCTCCATGAGATGACGGCAGGCAGCGGGGTCGGCGCGCGGATTGCCGCCCATCAGGTGCCTGTACTCGAGGGCGTGCGGGAGCTGGTCGCTGCGGGCATCGTGCCGGGTGGCACGAAACGCAATCTCACTTTTTCGCGTGACTTCGTGACCTTCGATGCCGCCATGGATGAGCCGCAACAGTTGATCCTCGCCGACGCCCAAACCTCGGGTGGCTTGCTGCTCGCGGTCGCGCCGCAGCGTGCGGCTGCTTTGCGCGCCGCGCTCACGGCCATCGGCGTTCCGGTAGTGGCAGAAATCGGAGAGATGGTCGACGACGCCTCGGGGCGCATCCATGTAGTCCCCTGAGCGTCAGGATTCTCATCGAAACCTGGCACCGATGTCACGGCGTCACTGATCGCTCCCGGTTTCACTGCTCGCTGATGCGCATCAGCTCCGGACGAAAAAGTCCCCACACGGTGGGACGAAACCCTTGCACGAGATTCTTCGAGGCCGCGAACTGGATTTGGCGCACGGTCTCGATCATCGGCAGTTGTTCGTGCAGGATCTCTTGAATGCGCCAGTAATATTGGCGCCGTTGGTCGACGGCGATTTCACG
>Ga0335069_10014142_pt1 | contig 11187 bp, 8 predicted proteins | sample Lox_Sample_11_FD_206714 | JGI IMG/M metagenome (GOLD analysis project Ga0335069, IMG submission 206714) | Soil microbial communities from Loxahatchee National Wildlife Refuge, Florida, United States - Lox_Sample_1.1 | ecosystem: Environmental > Terrestrial > Soil > Wetlands | place: USA: Florida... | reverse complement strand
GCTGGATCAGCCGCTGGTAGTGGATCCCCCTTCTCAGCCGGCAGCGGCGAACGATCTCTCTCCGGACCTGGCGCAATCGGTACAGAAGCTCCTGGTGGAGGCTCCAACCCGCGCTGAAAGCAAGGCGAAGAAGCCCGGGGATCCCCTCAATCTGGTGGTCATCGGAAGCTCCGACCAGATTCTTAGTGCCTTCAAGCAAGCGGGCTGGAGTGAAGCCAAGAAGCTGGGCACTAAATCGGCCATTGGAACGGTCCGCGCCATGGCCATTGATGAAGGTTACGGGCAGGCTCCGGTTTCCGACCTCTACCTCTACGAGCGCGCCGAGGACCTGGCCTTTGAGAAAATGTTGAACACTTTCCTGAAGCGGCATCACCTGCGGCTTTGGCAGACGACCGAGACCACCGCCGATGGCCGCGATATCTGGCTGGGAGCCTCGACGCACGATATCGGCCTGGATGTGCACCTGGGCGTGGTCTCGCACGCCATCGATCCTGACCTTGATGCAGAACGCAGCAAAGTCGGGGGCGATCTGCTGGCCAGCGGGTTGGTGGCGGCCGAGAAACTAGTGAGCCGCCCTAATCCTCTCTCGGAAGGGAAGACTGCGACGGGAGGCACCTGGAAAACCGATGGGCAATTGCTGGTCATTGTGCTGAGGACCTCCCGGCCACTATAGACGGGACAATATGGATTGACGCCTGTTAAGGGGCGAGGTATGTTTTCGTGTTGAGGGTGTTTTCCATCAGCCACTTTAACTACCACCGGGAACGAGAGGTTTGATATGGCTTCGGCGCCAACTTCCCCCGCCGCGACCGCTCACCGCGTCGCTGGCAAAATCATCGATGCCATCGTAAAGGTTTCCGTGGATGCCACGCGCCCCCTGCCCTTGGTGTGCGCGCTGTACGCCGTGGAAAACGCGGAGGGCGTGTGGCTGTGCGCGTACTATGGGGCGAACCGCAGCCTTTTCGATTACCTCCCCTCCAAAGATGCGGAAATCGACGAAGCCCGGCTGGGCATCGCCTTCCTCCACAAAGTATTCATCCCCAAAGACCAGTACCAGCCTGCCCAGTGGGAGCAATTCAAAAAGCAACAGCTCATGGTTTACGGCGCGCACGCGGAATGAGTTCTGGGAAGGCAACAGCTGACAGCCGGCAGCTAACAGCTCACAGTCAACAGCCTGGCACGACCTCTTTTTTCTCGTCTGGACCTGTCTTTGCCGAGATCGTAGTTAGCCGCGAGCATTCTGGCGTCGCGTTTGCCTGCAGGCTGTCGGCTGTTAGCTGTAAGCTGTCAGCTCGCCTGTCAGCTCGCCCAACGGACCCCCCTATTTTCTGCTATACTCTCGCCGCATGACCCGGCACTTTGCCCATGGTGAAGAGCCGTTACGGTCGTTGGCATCGGTCAGGCATTCTTATTGAAATAATTCCGGCCGCCTGGAGAGTAGGAATCCTGCCCGGCCGGAAAGAATCGGAGGAACCAGCGTATGAGTCTCAGGAAGAGAACAAGCGTGCTTTTCGTGTTGATCTTGGCAGTGTCTTTGAGTGCGTGGGCGCAGAAGGGAGGCAGAGGGGGGATGGGCATGATGGGCTCGTTGCCCCAGATGCCCGGCTTGAGCAATCCCACCGTCGGCTCGGGGGCCGAATATCAGGCCACCGCCAAAGGCAAGGATATGGATATTGCCTGGGCGATCGTGGGCAAGGAAGACGTGAGTGGCAGTCCGGGGGTCTGGATGGAGACCCGCATGCAAAGCCCTGAATTGGGCGGCGAGATGGTCACGAAGATGCTCATTGTTACAACCGGCTCGGATGCCGGCATGAAGCGCATGATCATGCAACAACCCGGACGCCCGCCGATGGAAATGACCGGCATGATGATGAACCTGATGAAGGGCGCGCAACCGAAAACGACCACGGGTAAACCCGATTTTGGCGAACTGGTCGGCACGGAAACCATCACCGTCCCGGCCGGCAGCTTCGTCTGCCAGCACTATCGCAAGCAGGACTCGAATGGAACCATGGATTACTGGGTTTCGGACCAGGTCACGCCCTACGCAATGGCCAAGATGACCGGCCCGGATATGACCCTGGTTTTGAAGAAAACCCTGACCAACGAAACCTCGCATATCAAGGGCGAACCGCAGAAGATGCAATTTCCCGGAATGCCGCAATAGTAAGGCCTCCCTTCCTATCGTCTCCCCGCGCGGGCCGGGAACCCCGGCCCGCGTTGCACCCTTGCGGCTGTCCCGCCGGTGTCCGCTGCGCCGCCTCGGCGAGAAAATTATGAAGATCCGGCTCCGCGTCTGCGCATCGTAGTGTTTGCGCCGCAGTCCGGTGGCGTGGTATATTTATAAATCGGTTGTATAAAATTGCATGGATAAGGTCTACCGCAGGACGCAGATCGTAGACCTCCTGCGCAACGAGGCGGTCGAAACGCAGGAGGATCTCCGCCGCAAGCTGGCGCGGCGCCGCATCCATGTAACCCAGGCCACCGTCTCGCGTGATATCGAGGAGTTGGGATTGATCAAGACCCGCGCCGGGTATCGACTGCCGGAGGCGGAGGAGGCGATCGCTCCCCTCCAGCCTACGCTGGCCGTGGTGCTCAAGGAATTCCTCACCGGCGTGCGGCGGGCCGCCAACTTTGTGGTCTTGAAGACCCGGCCCGGCAATGCCCACTCGGTTGCCGCGGCACTCGACTCTGACCCGTGGCAGGAGGTGGTGGGGACAGTGGCCGGCGATGACACCATATTCGTGGCGACCCCCAGCTCGCGCCATGCGGAGGCCGTGCGCAAGAAAATTCAAAGCCTGCTGGTGGCATGAGAAAGGCAGTTATCAGTCATCACTTTTCAGTCATCAGCACTTCAGATATTTTATGATTGGAAGCAAAACCAAGAACCTCGAGCCCGAGGCCGCGGATTATAACTGTTACCGGATGACTGATTATTGATAACTCTAATCAAAAGGAACCGATTCAACCTTATGCCTACTGTTCCCGCAACTTCCGTCCGCCGCGTTGTCCTGGCTTATTCGGGAGGGCTTGACACCTCCATCATCATCCCCTGGTTGCGGGAGAATTACTCTTGCGAGGTCATTGCCATGGTCGGAAACGTCGGCCAGGGGGACGACTATGCGGCCGTCCGCCGGAAGGCGCTGGCCAGCGGCGCTTCCAAGGTGTTTGTGGAAGACCTGCGGGAGGAGTTCGTGACCGGCCATTTGTGGAAGGCCGTCAAGGCGGGCACGATCTACGAAGGCAAGTACCTGTTGGGAACCTCACTCGCCCGGCCCGTGCTCGCCAAGGCCCAGGTGAAGGTGGCTCTGGAGCAGGGCGCCGACGCCGTGGCGCACGGCTGCACGGGGAAGGGAAACGATCAGGTCCGGTTCGAACTGGCTTATAAGGCGTTGGCGCCCCATCTGCGCGTCATCGCTCCGTGGCGCGAGTGGAGCATCAAGTCGCGCGAAGACGCTCTGCAATACGCGGAGCGTCACGGCATCCCCGTGCCGGTCACCAAGAAGGACCTTTACAGCCGGGACCAGAACCTCTGGCACCTCAGCCATGAAGGTGGACCGCTGGAAACTAAATTGGGCGAGCCACCCGAGGACGCGTGGAAACTCACTTCCAGTCCCCGGAATGCGCCAGACGAGGAAGGTTCGGTGGCCATTGCCTTCGAAGCCGGGGTGCCCGTGGCGGTGAATCGCAAGCGCCTGAGGCCCGTCAAGCTGGTCGAAACGCTCAATGAAATTGGCGGGCATTATGGCGTGGGCAGGACCGATTTGGTGGAGAACCGGCTGGTGGGGATGAAATCCCATGGGGCATATGAGACTCCGGGCGGCACCCTGATCTATGCCGCCCACCACGAGCTGGAGGCGCTCTGTTTGGACCGTGAAACGCTCCACTACAAGCAACATGTGGCATTGCGATATGCTGAGCTGGTTTATTATGGGCAGTGGTTTACGCCATTGCGCGAGGCGCTGGACAGCTTTGTGGATTCCACCCAGCGCAACGTGACGGGGAGAGTAACCCTGGGCCTCTACCGGGGCAATGTCCGGGTGCTGGATCGCGAATCGCCTTACTCGCTCTATGACACCAGCATCGGCAGCTTCGTGATGGGCGCGGACTACGATCAGAAGGACGCCGCCGGGTTCATTAATATCCTGGGACTGCCCCTGCGGATTGAGGCCGCGCTGCGCAAGAAACGGCAAGCGAAACCGACGCGGGGGAAGAAGGCATGAAGCTCTGGGGGGGGCGGTTCACCGGCCGGCGCGACCCGCAGTTCGAGAGTTTCTCCGAGTCATTCTCCCTCGACCAGCGATTCATTCTATATGATCTCCGCGTCAATCAAGCCTATGTGAAAGCCCTGCGCGCCGCGCGCGTCCTAAAGCCCGATGAGGCGGCGCGTCTCTCCGCGGGATTGGAACAGTTGTGCCGCAAGGTTCAGCGCAACGCCGGTTGGGCCGAGGGGCAGGCGGCGGAGGATGTTCACACCTGGGTCGAAGCCGAGCTCGAGCGGCGGGTCGGTGGTGTGGCGCGAAAGCTGCGCACCGGGCGCAGCCGGAATGACCTGGTAGCCACAGAGATACGCTTGTACCTGAAGGACGCGTCGCTCGAACTGGAGGGCGCCCTTGCCGGCCTGCTTTCCGCGCTGGTCGTGCAGGCACGGCGGCATCAGAACCTGATTCTGCCCGGTTACACCCACCTTCAGCCTGCCCAACCCATTCTCTTTGCGCATTACCTGCTTGCCTACTTTGAGATGTTCCGCCGCGATTTGACTCGGTTGGAGGAGTGCCGCGCGCGCGCCGATGAGCTCCCCATGGGCGCGGGCGCCCTGGCGGGAACCACCTTTGCCGTTGACCGCGAACGCCTGGCGCGGGACCTGGGTTTCTCGCGCGTGGCCCGTAACAGCGTGGACGTGACCTGCGATCGCGATGGCGTCGCAGAGTTGCTCTTTGCGTGTGCCTTGTGCATGGTGCACCTCAGCCGCTGGGCGGAGGATGCAATCATCTATTCCTCGCCGGGATTTGGTTACCTGGAGTTGGACGACGCCTATTCAACCGGCAGCAGCTTGATGCCACAGAAGAAAAATCCCGATTCTCTGGAATTGATCCGGGGGCGGGCGGGAACATTGATTGGCAGGCTCACCGGCGTGCTGGCTTTGATCAAAGGCCTCCCACTTGCGTACAATCGCGACTTGCAGGAAGATAAGGCCGCCGTGTTCTCCGGTGTGGACTTAACCCTTGCAGCCCTGACGATCGCGGCTCGCGTTGCCGCCACCTTGCGGGTTCATCCTGAGCGTATGGGGGCCATGACCCGGCTCGGGTTCCTGACTGCTACAGACTTGGCGGATGAACTGGTCCGGCGCGGCGTGCCTTTCGCCAACGCGCATGAGAAGGTGGGCAGGCTGGTACGGCACTGCGCAGCCGAGGGCAAGACTTTTGAGGATTTAACTGCGGCGGAGTGGACGCGTTTATTGCCAGGCTGGAATGCCGGCCTGCGAGATGCGGCCACATCCATGGAGCGCTCCGTTGCGCGGCGAAATGTGACCGGCGGCACGGCACCCCGGCAGGTAGCGCGACAGATCGCGCGGGCCGAACGGTGGGTTGCGGAGTTACAGAAGAAGCTCGGCTCAGGGGCGTAGCACAGATCTGACGCCTGGGGAAATGCCCCGGCGCTGCCGCGGTCAGGGGTTACTTTCCACCGGTCGCGGTCAGGTTCGCGGCTCTGTTTTACCCGTCCGCGACGAACTGCGGAGCCGGAAGACCAATCCCGGCGCGCCGAGTCTCAGAGGTGCCACATGGATCTCAAGCATCTGCTCAAAACACCTCCGTGGGAGTGGCCCAAAAAGGCCGGCACAATCCTTCTGGGAATTCTGTCTGACAAGCAATCTGATCCGGATGATCGACTTGTCGCCGCTGAGTTGGCGGGTGAACTCGTCGTGATGAATGACGAATTGGCGGGTGCCCTGGTTGGGATCGTTGGCAAGAGTGACGAACCTGAAGACCTGCGCGCAACGGTGGCCATCGCCCTGGGGCCGGTGCTTGAGCAGGGCGACATGGAACTGCTCGACGATGAAGGATTTGATGACGCGGAGAGTGTCCCTATCTCCCTCGGGATGTTCCGGAATATTCAGGATTCGCTGCGCAGGGTTTACCTCGATGACAGCAATCCCAAGGACGTGCGGCGGAAGGCCCTGGAAGCTTCGGTCCGGTCCCGCCAGGATTGGCTGCCGGATGCGATCAAGTCCGCTTATGTCAGCCGTGACAAGGACTGGGTGCTGACGGCGGTTTTTGCGATGGGTTACGTTCGAGGTTTCGAGAGCGAGATTTTGGCGGCCTTGGACAGCGGCGATCCCCAAATTCACTTTCAGGCCATTCGGGCGGCCGGTAACTGGGAACTGGACGCTGCCTGGCCTCATGCCGTCAAATTAATCGAGAATCCGGCGACTCCCAAGCCCCTGCTGATGGCTGCCATCGAAGCGGTCGGCAGCATCCGCCCTAAGGAAGCAGGAGAGATTCTGGCGGAACTGGCCTACTCACGCGATGAAGACATTGCCGAGGCCGCCAATGAGGCTATGGCTATGGCCCAAGCGCCGTTGGACGAGCCCGAGGATGACGAGAATGGAGAGGAGGGAGGCGGGTGGATCAATTGAACTATACGCTGACCGCTTCCGTCCGGACCCCGGCGAAATCCATTTTCCCTAATCCCCGATCCTGAGCGAGCTTCAAGAAGCGCAACTGGCCGGGTTCGAAACCCCAATAAGCCTTGGCGACATATGCATCGAGAGCCACGGGATCCGTTCCTGCCACCAGTGTTTTCTTTAGAAGCACATCATCCAGGCTGCCGCCCGTGGGACCGTTGCGGATGAGCACGCGGTAGGCGTCGATCAGCGTGAGCGTAGGCCGCATGGCGTCCGCCAAATCGGCCAGGCTTTCGTGGATACGCTGGTGAAGCCGGTTGCGCGCCCCTCCCAGAATTCCATACCAATTTTTCATACCCAGGGTCACGCCCGTCAAGCCGTGCGACTTGGCCACGGGAAAATTGATCAGCTTGTCGGCGGCGACGAAGGGTTCGAGGACGGGCCATTCGCCCAGAACGTCTCCGCGCAGGTTGATCGGGCGAAAGAGATTCTCCTCCGGAAGAATAACTTCCGCGCCCTCCGCGCTTGCGGCAGCAGCAATCCCGCTGCGTTGAAAACAGCGATGCGGTTCATTGCAACTTACGTCGGTGACGATCACCCTCTTCGCGCCGGCGTCCAGGCACTCCCGTACCATCTCTGCCACGGCCTGGGGATTGGTATTGGCGGCTTGCTCCGGGGTGCGGTCCCATGAAATATTGGGCTTAATCACCACCACGTCCCCGCGCGCGATGAAGCGGCGGATTCCACCCAATCGCTCTAGCGCCTTTCTGACCAGACTGCGCGGATCGTCGCCTTGCGCAATCACAATTTCCGGATAGTTTGTGTCGGCGGTCACCGTCGAATGGCGGGCGAGCAACAGCGGCGTTTCTTCTTCTGGCCGGCGACTGCGGCCCCGCAGCCAGAGCGCGGCCGCCGCTGTAGCGCCACTCAAACCTCCCACGCGCAGGAGCCGTAATAGTGCCTCGCGCCGGGGAGTGGCGGTTGAATTCAAGCCTTCGGGTTTCTGCCGAGCATTCGCCATGTTTGAGATTTCGGGCGGTCAATCCGGTTACCAAAGGGATCGCTGGCATTGGCAACCGTATTGCCCACTTCTCCATTGGAATGAGCGAGCAAACCAGTTTCCAAAGAACGGTCGGGCACGCAGCCGGCGCCCCTTGGAATCTCACCCTCGTCTTAGGGCTTATCGGCTTCACCGCGGTAATCGCCCAAGTCGTGCTGATGCGCGAGTTACTGGTGGTCTTCTATGGCAACGAGCTGGCGCTGGGAGTGATGCTTGCCAACTGGCTTCTTTGGACGGCCCTCGGATCGAGCCTCGTGGGACGATGGGCGATGCGCACCAGGGAGCCGCAAAAACTCGTAGCGTGCCTGCAAGTGATGGTGGCTTTGGCTCTGCCCCTGACATTGTTAGCCGCCAGGGCCAGCAAGGTTTATTGCCAATCCGTGCCAGGAGAAATACTCGGGCCCGTACCGATGTTCCTCACCTCCTTCGTCACCCTGAGCTTGTTCTGCGTACTCTCCGGGGGGCTATTTGCGGCGGGCAGCCGGCTTTTCGCGGGCATAAGTGGCGCTTCTACGGTCGCGGCCACAGGTGTCGTGTACCTGCTCGAGGCGGCGGGGTCCGGAGTGGGCGGCGTCATCGCTGGATTGGCTCTGGTCAAACTCGCCAACCCGTTTGAGATTACAGCCTTGCTGGGCGTGCTGAATCTCTTGGCGGCTTGGGCCCTTCTTACCACCAGGTCGCGCCTCTTGGGACCATGCCTTGGCGGGCTGGCGGCTGCTGTTCTGATCAGTCCCTACGTACTTCAACCTCTTTCGCTCCAATGGCTCTGGCGTGGGTTCCATCTGGTGGCGGCGCAGAACTCCGTATACGGCAGCCTGGCGGTGGTGGACAACGGCGCGAGCCGCAGCCTGTTTGAGAATGGCCTGATCGTGATGACGGTCCCCGATCCCGCAGCGGCGGAGGAAGCGGTGCACTATGCCTTGCTGGAACATCCCAACCCCCGCCGCGTTCTGCTGATCGGCGAAGGAGTGAATGGCAGCGCGGCGGAGGTGCTTACTCATCCCAGCGTGGAGCAGGTGGACTACGTCGAACTTGACCCTATGATTCTTGAAATTGGGGCGCGTCACTTTGGGAGGAGCTGGCCTTTGACGCGCCAGACCCCAACTGTGCACACCCATGCGATCGACGGGCGACTTTTTGTCAAGAACACCCCAGATTTCTTCGATGTCATTATAGTTAATTTGCCCGACCCTCACACCGCTCAGCTTAACCGCTTCTATACTGAGGAGTTCTACCGTGAGGCCGCCGCCCGACTGCGCCGGGGGGGCATTTTGTCATTTCAGGTCTCCGCGTCGGAGAATTACATCAGCGAGGAACAGGCTGATTTCCTCCGCTGCCTGAACCGCACTCTGCGGGAAGTTTTCCCGGAGGCCATCGCCATTCCCGGCGAAACGGTGCACTTTTTCGCCGCGACCCGCCCCGGCACGTTGGCAGCCGACCCGCAGGAACTCGTCCGCCGCTTGCGGGAACGCCGTCTGCACACCCAGTATGTGCGGGAGTACTTCATCCCATTCCGGATGTCCCCGGACCGCATGCAGGACTTGGCACTCCAGATCGCGCCGCTGGCCTCGACGCCGGTGAATCGCGATTTCGCTCCAGTGGCTTATTACTTCGATGTCGTGCTCTGGAGCGCCCGCTTCCGCCCGGGTTTCGCGCGGTGGTTTGAGGGGCTGGCGGCCCTGAGTTTCCGGCGTCTGCTGGCCGGATGCGGAATGGCGCTGGCCGGGGCGCTTCTCCTGCTGTGGTTGTGGCCGACGGGTGGGCAGGCACCTGCTCCCTCGGGCCCCGAAGTAAAAGCCACCCATGCTGTCGTAGGTAAAAGCCTCTCCCCGTCCGGCAGGCAGGGGGGGAAGGCCGCGGCGCGGGCGGGGAGGGCTGCGGCCTTCGCGGTGGCGGCGACAGGCTTTACGCAGCTGGGACTGGAAATGTTGCTGCTATTGGGTTTCCAGGCACTATACGGATACGTCTACCACGAGCTGACGATCCTCGTGGCGTTGTTCATGGTCGGCTTGGCGTTGGGAGCCGGGTGGGCGCTGGTCTGGAAGTCGGCCTCTGGGTCTGTTTCCGGGGGCCGGGATCTGCGTCGACTGGCGGGACTGCAAATCCTGTTGGCTTCATCGCCTTTGCTATTCTATGGACTGCTGGCTCAGCTCGGACGGGTGGCCAGCCCGTGGGGGCAACGTGCCGCGAGCGACGTTTTGTTCCCGGGCCTGGCGATGGCGGCAGGGTTGCTCGGTGGATTCCAGTTCCTGCTGGCCAGCCGCATCTACTTTGCCGATGAGGGCTCCCCCGGAGTGCTCTACGCTCTGGACCTCGCCGGCGCCTGCGCTGGCGCCCTGGCCCTGAGCCTTCTGCTGATTCCCGTCTACGGGTTCCTTCGTACCGCCATCCTGATCGCCTTGTTGAACCTCGCTCCCGCCGCGATGGCGGCAGCGTGCAGCCGGGAAAAAAGGTTTTAAGCCTCGCCCGCGCGCAGGTGCCCGAAAGTGCCCTTCAGTGCGGCTGGACGCGGCTAAACGTCCCAGCGTCGGACTTTTTGTCGAAGCGGCTTTCCGCTCATCGGGTTTTCAACTTCAGCCGATAGACGATGTGGGGTAGTGTGTCACGCTCGGGTGAGGGTGTTCGTCCATTCCGGTTCATCCCGCTCGCAGATTCGGCCGATAACCGATAAGAGATAGTGTGTCACGCGGGGGCAAGGGGCTGCCGGCATTGCCTGTCCGGCAGGAAGTCAAGGGCAGGGCTTTGGGGCGAAGCGGGGCAGGCGCTTCGGCTCACTCGTCGAAAAATCGCCTCATCTTTCCGCAACAAACCGTCGATAGACGATGCGGGGTAGTGTGTCGCGCCGGGGAAAGTAGGTCGTCGAATACCGCTCATCCTGTAGCGAAAATCAGCCGATAGACGATCCGGGGTAGTGTGTCACACGGGGAAAGTGGGTCGTCCGTTACGGTTCATCCTGTTCGCAAAATCGGTCGATAGACGATGCGGGGTAGTGTGTTACGGGGGGCCAGGGGCCGCCGGGGCGCGGTCCGTCGGGATTCCCCGGGCACAGCCAGGAGTGGCTGTGTCACGAGGTGGCACTGGTACTCTGAAGGGGTGAAGAAAGACAGAATCTCGCGCCGAGACGCGATGGCGCAAAGAAATGCAAACAACAAAGCCTTTGTTTCCTTGGTGTTCCTTGGTGTCTCTGCGTCTTGGCGCGAGACGCCTTCGCGCGGCGTCCGTTCTTTCGAAGCTTCTCCTGCCTGTGCTCCTTGCGACTGCCGAGATTGCAGAAACATGAGGCGGCGGTTTCCGGCCGCCGAACGGCTTCACCCCGTTTGCCGAATCAGCCGATAGGCGATACGGGGTAGTGTGTCACGCGGGGGCCAGGGCCGCCGGCATGGCCTGTCGGGCAGGAAGTCAAGGGCAGGGCTTTGGGGCGAAGCGGGGCAGGCGCTTCGGCTCACTCGTCGAAAAATCGCCTCATCTTTCCGCAACAAACCGTCGATAGACGATACGGGGG
>Ga0335069_10014141_pt1 | contig 11187 bp, 8 predicted proteins | sample Lox_Sample_11_FD_206714 | JGI IMG/M metagenome (GOLD analysis project Ga0335069, IMG submission 206714) | Soil microbial communities from Loxahatchee National Wildlife Refuge, Florida, United States - Lox_Sample_1.1 | ecosystem: Environmental > Terrestrial > Soil > Wetlands | place: USA: Florida... | reverse complement strand
ATTCGCTTCGCCAATCATCCTGATCTGCGAAGAATCCTGATGCCCGAAGATTGGACCGGCTATCCGCTGCGCAAGGATTACGCACTCGACCAGCAAGACACTGCTTGGGTTCAGAAGAACCTTGGAATTGAGCGTGGATGATGAGTGACAAGGGCTTCTACGATCCAACTGAAATTCTTGAAGTAGAGCCGGGAAAGACCTTCCTTGAGGCCAACGAACTCGTGTTGAACATGGGTCCGCAGCATCCGTCAACGCACGGTGTGCTGCGCGTCATACTCAAGCTCGACGGAGAAAAGGTAAACGGTCTCGAGTGCGTCATCGGCTACCTGCATCGCGGAATTGAAAAGATTGCCGAAAGTCGTACGTGGGTGCAGTACGCGCCCTATGTCGATCGCTTTGATTACACCGCCGCGGTCTGCAACAACCTCGGCTACGTGCTCGCTGTCGAAAAGCTGCTCAATGTTGAAATTCCGAAGCGCGCACAGTATCTGCGGGTGATTCTCGCCGAGTTAAGCCGGCTCGCCAGCCACCAGCTTTGGCTGGGCACGCATGTGCTCGACATCGGAGCAGTCACGCCGCTGTTCTACGCCTTCCGCGATCGCGAAACCGCGCTGAACATTTTTGAAAAGTACTGCGGCGCGCGATTGACCACGCACTCCTTCCGCATTGGCGGATGCCGCTGGGATGCCTACCCCGGCATGGAGCAGGAAGTGCTCCGCTCCTGCGATGACATGATGAAGCAGATCGATGAGTACGGTGATCTGGTGACGGGCAATCGCATCTGGCAGCAGCGCACTAAGAATGTCGGCGTGCTCACCGTGCAGGATTGCATCGATCTTGCGATTACCGGTCCGGTGCTGCGCGGCAGCGGCATGCGCTGGGACCTTCGCAAGGCGCAGCCCTACTCCTCATACGAAGATTTCGAGTTCGACATCCCCATCGGCCAGAACGGCGACACGCTTGACCGCTACCTTGTTCGCGTTGAGGAGATGCGGCAGTCGGTGCGCATCATTCGCCAGGCAATGCAGGGTTTGCCGGAGGGGCCAATCATGGCCAAGGTGCCCAAGGTGCTCAAGCCTCCGGCGGGCGAAGTTTACGTCAGCACGGAAGCGCCAAAGGGCGAGTTGGGCTACTTCGCAGTGTGCGATGGCAGCGCGCAGCCGTATCGAGTGCGCGTGCGTCCGCCGTCGTTTATCAACCTGCAATCGCTGGAGAAGATGGCCAAGGGCACGCTCGTTGCCGATGTCGTTGCCCTGATCGGTACGCTCGACATCGTGCTCGGAGAGGTGGACCGGTGATCCAAAGCTTCCTCCAGTACCTGCATTCCAATGTCACTCCGGGTGAAGCCGGAAGCCTCCCCTGGATTGTCATTTACGTCTTGTTCGTCTTCGGCGGCGTTTCCGTCGGCGTCATCTTCATGAACTGGTTCGAGCGCAAGGTGATGGCGCACATGCAAGTGCGGCTCGGCCCCATGCGCGTTGGGCCTCACGGCCTGCTGCAACCAATTGCCGATGCGCTGAAGCTCATCATCAAGGAAGACCTGATGCCGGAGAACGCCGACAAGCTGGTCTTTTGGTTCGCACCGGTTTGCGTGGTCATGACCGCGTTCTGCTCGTTCATTGTGGTGCCATTCGGCCGCTCACACGCCATCACGGACATGAACATCGGCGTGCTGTTCATGCTTGGTGTCTCGTCCCTCGGCGTGCTCGGCGTCATCATGGCCGGTTGGGCTTCGAACTCGCATTACTCGCTGATGGGCAGCCTGCGCTCCGGCGCTCAGATGGTTTCCTACGAAACCGCGATGTGCATGGCGGTTGTCTCGGCCGTGATGATGACCAGCATGGCCGCAGGCGGCGGCACGCTGAGCATGATTCAGATTGTGCAGTCGCAGCAGCAACAGCACGTGTGGTTTGCGTTTTCATTCTTTCCGGTTGGGCTGATCGCAATGCTTGTGTTCACCGTGGCGATGGTGGCCGAAACCAACCGCGCGCCGTTCGACTTGCCTGAAGCAGAGAGCGAGTTGGTCGCAGGATTCATGACCGAGTACAGCGGATTCCGCTGGTCGCTCTTCTTCCTCGGCGAATACACCAGCATGATGGCCGTCAGTTCGGTGGCCACAACGCTGTGGCTGGGTGGATGGCTGCGTCCATTTCCGAATCTGCTGAGCGGAGCGACTTGGAACACAGCTTTTTCGTTGATTCCGGGGCTCACGTTCATGGCACTCGGCGGGTTGTGCTTCTACAGCTACACACGTATGTCGAAACTCAGCAACACGCGCGTACAGTCGCTCGGAATGGCAGGCTTCGGAGCCTTTCTTGCATTCCTCGGTTTGGTTCTGCTGCTGCCGCCGGTGCGCAGCCGCGTACAGGATGTTTTCTGGTTCATCTCGAAAGTCGCGTTCTTCATGTATCTCTACGTTTGGGCCCGCACCACGTTCCCTCGCTATCGTTTCGATCAGTTGATGAGGATCGGCTGGAAGGTGCTGCTGCCGATCTCAATCGGCCTGGTCGTCGTGACCGCGCTGATCGGTGTGCGGCAAGAACTGTTCGCGCTGGTGTGGAGGTAACGGATGAGCGCTGTCGAACTGCTTAAGAAGATTTTCCTGGTGGACCTGATCAAGGGCCTCTCCATCACGTTCCGTCACCAGCACCCGAAGGACCTGGTGACCGAACAGTATCCGTTGCAGCGCCCTGAGGTGGCAGATCGCTTCCGCGGGCATCCGCAACTGAAGAAGGACGAGAACGGAAAGACGCTGTGCACGGCCTGCGGAGCCTGCGCGCTTGCGTGTCCTGAAAAGCTCATCAAGGTTGGCAGCATTCGCGACCCTGAAACCAAAAAGAAGGTCCTCACAGATTTCGACTTCGATATGGGCCGCTGCATGTTCTGCGGACTGTGCGAAGAAGCTTGTCCCAGCGATTGTCTCGATCTCACTCCCGGTTACGAACTTGCGCTCTACACCCGCGAAGGCGCGGAACTGAATCGCGAGCAGCTGGAAAACGGGATCCCGAAAAAGGTGTACGAACGATGACTCCGGTTGCAACGCCGTTTTTCTTTTACTTGCTCTCGGGCATCGCGATCCTCAGCGCGATCGTGATGATCACGAAGATCAACCCGGTGCACTCCGCGCTGGCGCTTATTGTCACGTTGCTGGCGGGTGCGGGGCTTTACCTTATGCTCTACGCGCCGTTCATGGCCGCCGTGCAAATCGTGCTTTACGCAGGCGGCATTCTCGTCATGTTCCTTTTCGTGATGATGCTCGTGAACATTGAGCAACTCTACATCGTGAAAATGATGAGCAAGCAATGGGTGGCGGGATTGCTCGCCACCGTCGTGCTCGCCGTGCTGATGCTGACAGCGCTCTTCCGCGGACGGGGAACGCTGCCCACCGCACTCGTTGATTTCCCCGAGCAAAGCAACACCCAGCAGATCGGCCAGTTGCTGTACGGCGCGAACACCGGCTACTACATGTTCCCGTTTGAAATTGCCTCCGTGCTGCTGCTGGTCGCCGTTGTTGGCGCCGTGGTGATGGCGAAGAGGAGGGTGTGACGATGATGAATATCGGCATGATGCATTACGTCGTGGTCGGCACGCTGTTGTTCCTCATCGGCATGGTCGGCGTGCTTACCCGTCGAAACATCATGATCATCTTCATGTGCGTTGAATTGATGATGGTCTCGGTGAATCTGAACTTGCTCGCCTTCTCGCGCCTGTACGGCTTGCACGGGCAGGTGTTCGGACTCTTTGTCGCCGCCGACGCCGCCGCCGAAGCCGCAATCGGATTGGGAATTCTGATCGCCTTCTTCCGCAACCGCACCACGGTGAACGTGGACGAAGTGGATTTATTGAAGTGGTAAGCAGCGTGAAAGCTGAGAGCTGAAAATGTTTCTTAACTACATCTGGATTGTTCCGCTGCTTCCTGCCGCCGGCGCGGCGATGATGCTGCTCTTCGGGCGTCGTCTGTCGAAGTCTGTGGTGAATGCGATTTGCGTCGGTGCAGTGGTACTCGCATTTCTCTGGAGCGCGGCGGCCGCATTGCAATTCGTGCACAGCGGTAAGCCGTTCGCCGAGATCCCCCTATTCACGTGGCTGGGCAGCGGTGGCGGCAAACTGCTCTTCACGCTCTATGGCGGAGGCCACGCCGAGTTCGTGGTGAATGCGGGCATTCTGCTTGACTCGCTGAGCTGCATCTGGCTGCTCTTCGTCACGGGCGTCGGCATGCTCATCCACATCTACAGCACGGGATACATGGCTCACGAGGGAGGCTACTACCGCTTCTTCGGATACCTGAACCTGTTCATGTTCTCGATGCTCACGCTCATCCTGGCGAACAACTACCTCATGATGTTCGTCGGCTGGGAAGGCGTGGGCCTGTGCTCGTATCTGCTGATCGGCTTCTACTTCCACAAGCACTCGGCCTCAACTGCGGCGAATAAGGCGTTTATCACCAACCGCATCGGCGATGCGGGTGTCATTCTTGGCTCGCTGACCATCTTCTGGCTTTTCGGAACCTTCGACTTCATGAAGGTCACCGAGCTTGCGCGTGCGCAGTCGGCCACACTCGCCGGAAGCACGATCATCACCTGTGCAACGCTCGCGCTATTCGTTGGAGCCTGCGGAAAGTCTGCGCAACTTCCTCTTTATGTCTGGCTGCCTGATGCGATGGAGGGCCCCACTCCAGTCTCCGCGCTGATCCACGCGGCGACCATGGTGACCGCTGGCGTTTACATGGTCGCCCGCTCGAACGCGCTGTTCGTGCTCGCGCCGGAGACGATGAAGATCGTCGCAGTCGTCGGCGCGCTCACCGCCATCTTCGCCGCCTCGATCGGGCTCGTGCAGAACGACATCAAGCGCGTGCTGGCCTACTCGACTGTTTCGCAGCTCGGCTACATGTTCCTCGCGCTCGGCGTCGGCGCATTTGCCGCCGGAGTCTTCCACGTCTTCACCCACGCGTTCTTCAAGGCGCTGCTGTTCCTCGGCTCCGGCTCTGTGATTCACGCTATGAGCGGCGAGCAGGACATGCGCATGATGGGCGCGCTGCGCAGCAAAATTCCGGTGACGTTCCGCACGATGCTGATCGGCACGCTGGCCATCACCGGAATCCCCGGTCTCGCCGGCTTCTTCAGCAAGGACGAAATCCTGTGGCAGGCGTGGTCGGCTCAAAACGGCGGATTCCGCGTGCTCTGGTACGTGGCGTTCGCAACCGCGCTGATGACCTCGTTCTACATGTTCCGGCTGATCTATTTGACGTTCTTCGGGGCGCCGCGTATGTCGCATGAGGTCGCACACCATGTGCATGAGTCTCCGCGCTCGATGACTGTGCCGCTCATGGTGCTCGCCGCCTGTTCGATCTTCGCCGGTTACCTGGGCGTCTCGCCCAGCATCGCGAGACTGGTTGGAATTCACGGCGAAACCAATCGCTTTGAGGCCTTCCTTGCGCCTGTGTTTGCCAACGGGACAGAGAAGAGCGCTGAAGCCAGCGTCGCCCCCGAAGGCGCCCCCGCAAAGCCGGAAGGCAAAGAAGAAAGCTCCGCAGCGGAGTATTTGCTGATGGCGCTCTCAGTCGCTGCTGCCGGTGCAGGCTGGTGGGCCGCGCAGCGTGCGTACAACAGAGACACGGATGTCGTGCGCGAGCCAATTGCAATCGCCGCGCCCGCTGTCTACAACACGCTGCTCAACAAGTATTACGTCGACGAGTTCTATGACGTGGCGTTCACAGGGCGCGCAGAAGTCGGCGGCGTGCGCCTCGGCGCAATCGGTTCCGGTGAAGCGCTCTGGAAATTCGACGCCAACGTGGTCGATGGCGGCGTGAACGGCGCAGGCTGGGCCACAAAGTTTTCTGGCCGCCTGTCTTCATGGTGGGACAAATGGATCATCGATGGAATTGGCGTGAATGGTCCGGCCTTTATCGCTGGCGCGCTGGCTTATCCGGCGAAGTGGCTCCAATGGGGATTGCTGCAGTGGTACGCGCTTGTGATGGTGTTCGGCGTCGCCGGATTGCTTTGGTATTACGTGATTCGCTAGTCGGACGATCCCACCCGATCGCAAGAACGCGATAAGGGTGGGCAACGTAGCGCAAGGTTCTGTATCAGGGCACGGCTTCAGTCGTGCCGCAGGGAGTAGCCAATGCGGGGCTTTAGCCCCTGAGGCAATTCTCCGAAGTTGCAGAGGGATTGCGGAGAGATCCGCAGGAACGGATTCAAATGTATAACCACATCCTGTCCATCATTCTGTTCACACCGCTCGTGGGTGCCGTTGTGCTTCTTCTCATTCCGGGCGAGCAGAAGAACACCATTCGCTGGGTGGCGAATATCTTCGCCATGTTGGGCTTTGTTGTCTCGCTGCCGCTCGTCCCCTGGTTCTGGGAAGTGAAGGACAAGGTCGGCTTCAAGTTTGTCGAAGGCTCGGCCAACAACTGGATTCCCACGATCGGCGCGGGTTATCACCTCGGCATCGATGGCATCTCGTTCCTGCTGATCATGCTGACCACGTTGCTCGGCGCGATCTCGATTCTGTCTTCGTGGGTGGCGATCGACAACCGGGTGAAGGAATACTACGCGTGGTTCCTCGTGCTGCAGACGGGCATGCTCGGCGTCTTCATGTCGCTCGACTTCTTCCTGTTCTTCATGTTCTGGGAAGCGATGCTCGTGCCGATGTACCTGCTGATCGGCATCTGGGGAGGCCCACGCAAGCTTTACGCGGCCATCAAGTTCTTCCTGTACACGCTGTTTGGCTCAGTGTTCATGCTGCTCAGCGTGCTGTTCCTGTACTTCTTCCATCACTCGCAAACCGGCGTTTACACCTTCGACATTCAGTCGCTGTACACGACCGCGCCGCTCATCCCGCAGGTGTATGGAGCCAAGATCGCGATCTTGCTGTTCTTCGGCTTCTTCCTCGGATTCGCCATCAAGGTTCCCATGTTCCCGTTCCACACGTGGCTGCCTGATGCGCACGTCGAAGCGCCGACCGCAGGCTCCGTCATCCTTGCCGGCGTTCTGCTGAAGATGGGAACGTACGGACTGATCCGTTTTTCGCTGCCGTTCTTCCCCTCGGTTGTGCAGTATCCGAATGTGCGCCTGCTGATGGTTGCGCTGTCGATCATCGGCATCATCTACGGCGCACTGGTTTCGCTGGTGCAGAAAGACATGAAGAAGCTGGTGGCGTATTCATCCGTCAGTCACCTCGGTTTCTGCACACTCGGAATCTTCGCGCTGAATGGCCCGGGCCTGAGCGGCTCCGTGCTGCAGCAGATTAACCACGGCATCTCGACCGGCGCACTGTTCTTGATTGTCGGAATTTTGTATGAGCGTCGTCACACCCGCGAAATCAAGGAGTACGGCGGCATCTCGAACGTGATGCCCGTTTACGCCACCATCGCGCTGATCATGTTCCTGTCGTCGATGGGCCTGCCTCTGCTCAACGGATTCGTTGGCGAGTTCACCATCTTGCAGGCGGCGTATATGGCGAACTGGAAGTGGGCGGCGTGGGCCGTGCCCGGCGTAGTGCTCGCCGCAGCTTATCTGCTCTGGCTCTACCAGCGAGTGTTCTTCGGCAAGGTTGAAAATCCGAAGAACGAAAAGTTGCTCGACCTCACACCGCGCGAGCTCGCAACATTCCTGCCGCTCATCGCGATTGCATTGTGGATCGGTGTCTACCCCAAGCCGTTCTTCCAGATCCTCGATCAGCCTGTGACCGCTATCGTTGAACAAGTTCAACATCCGAAGGTTTACAACGCGCAGCAAGCGCCAGCAGCGGTACCAGCAAGCGCTCCCGAACTGCTGAGCCAGAAGCAGCAGGCCAACCCACCCGCGCAGCCCGCGGCAACCGAGGCGAGGCGATAACAATGATCCCCGTCGCTATTTCCGCACTCGCGTTCGCACCGCTTAGCGCGCAGGACTATCACCTGGGTGCGCCGGTGATCCTCCTGACTATCTTTTCGCTCGGCATCCTCTGCTTCGATCTGTTTCTGCCCGCGAGCAAGAAGCAGTACAGCGCCGCCGTCGCGCTCGGAGGCCTTGTCGCAGCGGCGTTCGCCACGCGTGCCGTTCAATTGTCGCTTCCCGCAACCGGAGAGCCTCTGCGCGCATTCTTCGGCACCGTGCTCATCGATGCCTTTGCCGTCTACTTCTATTACTTATTCCTCGTCGGTGCCGCCGTCTCCGTTCTCATCTCCATCAAGTACCTCGAGATCGAGCGCGAGAATCACGGCGAGTTCTACGCCCTGATTCTGTTCGCCGTTATTGGCATGATGTGCATGGCCTCGGGCTACGATCTTGTGCTGCTGTTCATCGGCCTTGAGTTGATGGCGATGTCCACGTACGTGCTTGTCGGATTTCTGCGCAGTAATCGGCGCTCGAATGAAGCAGCGCTGAAATACCTGATGCTCGGCGCATTCTCGTCAGCCATGTTCGCCTATGGACTCTCGCTCTTCTACGGCGTCACAGGATCGACAAACCTCGGCGACATCGCGCGGGCGCTCACGCAGCGCGGCGTCCTGTATCCAAAAGATCCACTCGTCATCCTCGCCCTTCTGACCACGCTCTGCGGATTGCTGTTCAAGATTGGCGCAGCGCCGTTCCACATGTGGGCGCCCGACGCGTATGAAGGCGCGCCAACCAGTGTGACCGGTTTCATGTCCGTTGCAGTCAAAGCCGCGGGCTGGGCCATAATGCTGCGCATTCTGCTGTTCGGTCTTTATCCCCTGCGCGCCCTCTATGTGCCGGTGCTGGTGTTTACCGCCCTGCTCACGCTAACGGCCGGGAATCTTGCGGCCATCACGCAGACCAACACCAAGCGCCTGCTCGCGTATTCGTCCATTGCGCACGTCGGCTACATGCTGCTTGGCCTGGTCGCAAGCGATGGCACGACGAATCGCACCGGCATCAAAGGCATTCTGTTCTACCTGCTCGTGTACACGTTTATGAACCTGGGAGCTTTCGCGGTGCTTACGTCGCTGCGTCGGCGTGAAGTGATTGGCGACAAGATTGAAGATCTCGCCGGGTTGGCGCAGCGTTCGCCGCTAAACGCGACGCTGATGCTGGTATTCCTGCTCTCGCTGGCGGGCATCCCGCCCCTCGGAGGCTTCTACGGAAAGTACTTCATCTTCCTGAGCCTTATCGAGACCGGGCATTACGCGCTTGCCGCTGCCGCGGTGGTCTTCGCCGTCATCGGTCTCTATTACTACCTGCGAGTTGCGAACGCGATGTTCATGCGTCAGGCAACAACCACCGACGGCGTGAGTTCTGCCCCGACAATGCAGTTCGCTATCGTGATTACGGGCATTGCGACCGTCGGCATCGGTCTGTTCCCGAACTTGTTCATCCAGGCCGTGAACTGGTCGGTCTCGAACCTGAATCCGAGTGGGATCGCGCTCCTGAAGTAAATATTCTGTGACCGAAAGGTGCCAACGACGTCCAACCCAAGTACCGGGAGCTCGCGAATTTCGGTGATGGTGACCGAAATCACAGCTTCCGGGTTACACTGACGAATACATTTTCCCTATGCATTTCTGGCGCAAACTCGTTTCTCTCGGACTTCTGATGGTGGTCATCGCACTGCCATTGGTCGCCATGGCTACGTGCGCGCCTGAATCTGCGAAGGCTATGCACTGCTGCAAGAAGTGCGCCACCATGGCCAAAATGCATGGCGCGAATGCAAAGGGCACACGAGACAAGAGCGCACCGTGCTGCGACATCAAGAACTCGCAAACGGCGCCGATCGCCGAATACCAGGCTGTCGCTCCAGTTGTCCTCGCAGCACCGACTGCATCGCTTCTCGCCGTGGCCGAAACTCCGCAGCCAACATCAGCGCTCATCGCTGAAGCCGACCCTGCTCCTCCTCCGCCAGATTCACAAGCGCGGCTCTGCACCTTCCAAAACTGATTTCTCTTCTCGCGCCCTGATCTGCGCAGGCGTGCGCCTGCGCGTCTCCGGAATTCGCTTACGCCCCACTGAAGCAAGAGATGCTTGCATGGGCCACCGTCGGCAGACGAGAAGAGAACAATCATGTTCCGAAAGATTCTGCTTTTTCTGCTGTTTGCGGGAACCGCTGCCGCCGCTCAGCAACCCGGCAGCGCCGCACCACCAGGCGAGAGCTCTGTAAACGCGCGGCTTCTTACTCTCGAGGACGTCGTGCGCGAGGTGCAGTTGCGCAATCCGGCCCTCACAAGTGCGCAGCGTGCGGTGGAAGCGCGCAAGCTGGCGGTTGGAGTGGCCGGTGCGCTGCCCGATCCCACCGTGACGCTTGCGTACATGGGATCTGCGTGGCCATTCAAGACGATGGAGAACGATCCTTCGAGCTATCGCGGCGTGAGTGCGATGCAGATGCTGCCGCTCGGCGGCAAGCGCGAGTTGCGTCGCGAGATGGCGCGCAAGGAAGTGAATGCCAGCGAGGCCGATCAACTCGCCGTCGCTCGCCGACTCACCGCCGAAGCCAAAGCGGCTTATTACGACTATTTCTATTACGACAAGGCGCTCTCCATCACCGCCGCGAACAAAGCTCGTCTGCAGCAACTGGCAGACATAAGCGAAGCGCGTTATCGCGTCGGCAAAGCCATGCAGGCTGATGTGCTGCGGGCGAACCTCGAACTTACCATGCTTCTGCAGCGCGAAGTGACACTGCAGCAGCAGCGCGAAATCGCTGCCGCGAAACTAAACACGCTGATGGGCCGCCAACCAGATGTGCCGCTGTCGCCTCCCGCCGCGATTGGCCGGGAAGCGTTGCCCGCTCTCGCCGCTCTCACCCCTGTTGCCGAAGCGAACGACCCCATGCTCAAGAAGGAGCAGAGCATGATTGCGCGCAACCAGATGGCGATCGCCATGGCGCAAAAGGAATACACGCCCGACCTTTCCGTCGGCTACATGTATCAGCAGCGCACGGGGAACCCCGACATGTACGGCATGCAATTCACGGTGAATGTGCCCGTCTTCTACCGCAGCAAGCAGCGCCAGGCGATGGAGCAGGCAAAGCTTGATCTAGCGAGTTCAGAACAGAGTCGTGAAGCGCGCAAGCTCGAACTCGCGTACGAGTTGAAGCAAACGCACGCGATGGCCGTGAACGCCGACAAAATGCTCGATCTGTACGACAAGGCGATCCTTCCCCAGGCAGAACTAGCTCTGCAATCGGCGCAGTCCTCTTATTCGGTCGGCACCAGCGACTTTCTCACCGTCATCACGAACTTCACCACCATCC
>Ga0335069_10014139_pt1 | contig 11187 bp, 1 predicted proteins | sample Lox_Sample_11_FD_206714 | JGI IMG/M metagenome (GOLD analysis project Ga0335069, IMG submission 206714) | Soil microbial communities from Loxahatchee National Wildlife Refuge, Florida, United States - Lox_Sample_1.1 | ecosystem: Environmental > Terrestrial > Soil > Wetlands | place: USA: Florida... | reverse complement strand
TGTACAAGCTTGGCCGCCATGGTAGGGTCCATCGTTCGCTCGAGAAAAGAAAGCCGCGCGGCTTCTGTCGGCTCCGATTCGTAGTTTGAAACCTGGACTACCTGCAGATTCTCCGCATAACTCACCCCATTTGCTTCCGCCATGTTGAAGCGGACCGTCGCTCCGGGCACGATCCCCGTAAGGTTCTGCGGTTCCCGTAGCTTGAACGGCATCACCATGGCTTCCATATAACCGGGAATCGCCGCGCAGGAAACCACAATCGTCTTCTTCGCCGAATCCACCTTCAATACGATGCCCTGCACCATGTGTTGGGCCGCGTTGTGTTGGGCCGTGTGTTGAGCTGAGTGTTGTGCTGGGTGTTGAGGCGAGCCTTGTTGGGCCGCCCTCGCCTGGACAAAGGAAAGAAGCAGCGCGCCAGCCAGGATCTGCTTGATCGTCCTCAGCCTCGCGCCGCCGGACGTGAAAGATGAAGGCGTTTCACGATGAGCGTGGCTTCGCCGGCACATTTCATCATCAGTACGATTTCGCGCAAGCAGCTTCGGCACTGTCAACCCCCTCGAACCCGCTCACTTGGGTTTCGGCGCGGTAGATGTCGCTGTCGAATCGCTCTTTCCCAAGCGGAAAGCATGGCGCTCCAGGTGAGTGTAACTCGACGCGAACTCCTTGATCTCGATGTACTGGTCCTTTGCAACCCCGGCGAAATGCTGTCGCGTTCCACTCGCAGGCCAGAAAACGTCAACGGTCAAGTCGTGCGCCTCCGGCCCGAGGCCGATATTCTGCTCTACCGGGTTTCCTCCGAACGAACTGGTCTGTCCCACCGTCCTGTAGATCGACCTGGGAGGCGTGTTGCCGTCTTGCACGGTGACGTGGATTTGCGCGCCAAGAGCCTCACGGTTGCTCTTCACGCCGATCAGGCGCACGTTGAGCCAGTCGTTGCGATTGCCTGGGTTTTCAAAGACTCGCAAAACATGGCCATCTGAAGGCACTGCTCCGCCGATCACCGCGACAATGTCTTCGCTGCCGCGTCGCGTCAAATCCGCAAAGGCGATGCCGTGCCCCTTGTCCAGTTCCCCTGTCCCGGAAGACTCCGTGATGTCCACGAACGATTTGGCCTCATCGTTACGCAGCAAGATGTGCGGCAGCAGCGAGGTAAAGGATGGAGATCCAGGTCCGAGATAGAGGTCGAGGTAGCCGTCGTTGTCGACATCGCCGAAGTTGGCCCCCATCGGCATAAACACCTTGTCGAGATCCACCTGCGCTGTCACATCTTCAAAGGTTCCGTCATGCTTGTTGCGGTAAAGCTTCATGGTTTCGGCGTTGTGCGGAATGCCGAGATACGTCTTCACAGACTCGTCGACCGAAGTCATGTAGCTGTTGACAAAGATATCGGGCCAGCCGTCGTTGTCGTAGTCGAAGAACCACGTCGCGAAGCTGTACGACGGGGCTTGAACGCCTGCTTGCCTGCCTACCTCGGTAAAAGTCAGATCTCCGTTATTGTGGTAGAGAAAATTGAACTCATTCTGGTTGGTTACGTAGAAGTCCATGAACCCGTCGCCGTCGTAATCCGCCGCGGCAACCCCTTTGCTGTAGGCTATCTGGGCGATTCCCGCAGCATGCCCGATCTCTTCAAACGTTCCATCGCCCTTGTTGTGGAAGAGCAGCGCGGGCGCCTTCTCGTTGGCCACAAACAGATCGAGATATCCATCGTTATCGATATCCGCCCAGGCTGCGGCCTGCGTCTCCGGCACCGCCACGCCGAGACCGCTCGAATCGGTCACATCCGTAAACGTCCCGTTGCAGTTATTACGCATCAGCGACAGTCTCTGCGGAAACTCCCAGCCGCCGCGCATGATGAGAAAGTCCATACAACCATCGTTGTTGTAGTCGGCTTGCGTTATGTTCAGTCCCCCGAGTTCGCCGCTCAGGCCGGCCTGCTCGGTGCGATCGGTGAAGGTTCCGTCGCCATTATTGTGAAAGAAATGGATGGGATCGCAGACATCCTTACTCGATACCACCACATCCAGCAGCCCGTCGTTGTCGAAGTCGTCAACGATCACTCCGCCTGCGCCGCGGTAAATGTTCAAGCCGGCCTCCGGCGCCTTGTCGACAAATCGTCCCACATCCTGCTTCGACTGAAAATCCTTCTCCGGTACCAGATAAGCAGCCGGGACGCCTTCGGGATATTCGCCCACGGTCATGTAGGCGATATTCAGCAGCCACCTGACCTCGAGGTCATCGGGACGTCCCTTCAGAAACATGTCGAAATACTCGATCGCCTTCTTCGATGCCTCGGCTTTCTCAAAGCTGGTATGAGGGTGCAGCGGAGGAATGATATCCAGGTCGCGTGAACCCGTATATATGTTGTTGTCCATTTCTGACTTGTGCAGATAGGCGACGCCAAGGCTTTCTTCCAGATTAGGCAGGTAGTTCGGATCGGCAGTCTGCGCGAGATCGTATGCTGCTTTCCACTCCGCGACGGACTTCTCCATCTCGCCGCTGTAACCATAGAGCTGCGCCAGCACGGTGTGTCCCTGAATCTTTTGCAGAGCGCTGTATTGCTGGCCTGCCGAACTGCCGCCAGACAGAGCGTCGGTCAGTATGGTCTTCGCCCCGGCAAGAGTCGTTTTGCGAAGTTCGCATGTCTTTGCCAGATCGCGGTGCCAATCGTTAGCCAGATCGCGGTTCCAGTCACCCGGCTGGTTCTTGGCGTAGTCCAGCAGAACCGCATTGGCCTCGACCAGGCCGTCGACCTGAGGGCCGATGTGAATGGCCCCGTTCCCCAGCAAAGCCGCGATTCGTTTTGGATTCAAGTCGATCGTCGCCGGCGGCGCGGCAAGTACTTTGAGAACCGCGAAACCCGACGAGATCTGCACAATGCTCGAAATCTCCCCGGCTCTCAGCGCCGCTACCGCTTCGCGAAGTTCCAGGCGAAGCGTAGCCGGGTCGATGTTGCCGACGTAGCCTCCGTCAACCGCTGTCGCATCGATCGATTTTTCTTTGGCCAGCACCGAAAAATCGGCGCCGCTCTTGAGCTGCTCCACAACCGACTTGGCGCTACTCAAAGTGGGCATCACGATGATGCCCAATTCAATCTTGTGTGGCCCCACATCTGTCTGCGCCAGAGAGATCAGTGACAGACAACCTGCGAAGAGCAGCGCGAAGATCGCCGTGAACGCTCGCATTGGATTTGATCCACCTGAGGCCGGCAGGACCGATTTTCGGTTCGAACTTGAGGCGTTTTCGCGGCGTCCGAGTCGCGAGCCGAAATCTCGAGCGAAGTCGAGGGACCTCGATGTTCGAATGGTCGGGGCGGAGGGATTCGAACCCCCGACCCTCTGCTCCCAAAGCAGATGCGCTACCAGACTGCGCTACGCCCCGATGCCGGCTTCAGATTTGCCGCAGAACACCTTCGATTGTAACCCGGTTCGCGATCCGGTTTGGCGCGGCCAGCTCCCGTCTCAGCCGGGGATTTCTACCTCCAGAAGCCTGCCGAGCCGGATCGATACCCGGCTCCCGCCGCGGCTCGAAGTACCGGCCGTCCCGGCGCCCTGCCGCCCCATCCCGCGCAAAATCGTCCCTGAGATGAATTTCTGCCCATTACCAACAAGTAATTGATGCCGGTAACTTGACAATTCCCTACTGCTATCAATAGGTTGGGTTTCAAGCGTCTGAAAGGCTCTCGTCCCTAAGGGCCCGGCGATTCCGGTCCACTTACGCGGTATGAATAGCCCGGAAGTCGGCGCCATTTCCCCAAATGGCCAACTCAACTCTTGCCTCGGCAGCGCGCAGAACTGTGCCGAGCGTCCGGCGCCGCAGATGGCGCTCCGGCCGACAAGCAGTCGGGCCGTGCAAGCAGGGATCGCGGCAGCGGTAATTCCAAGCTAGAGCACTGACGCACCAGGTTTCAGAAGGCGAGCCCGGTCCTGCAAAGCACCACGATAGATATTGAAGCACTTCGCGGAAACTTCCGCGTTTGAAGGACTCCGGTCCCTCTCATGGACCGGCAACGAAGCTTCCCCGGAGATCATTACATGACCAAGCAGCGTGCTGGTTTGGCTTCCAGAGTGCCTTGTGCACACGTGTCCACGTCTTGTCACAATTGCGATGGCGCGTACTCAAGCTCTCAGCGCGAAGCCGGCAGCCGCAGTGTCTCCAGGGGAAGAATCATCGCTGCACTCGCAGCATTCATGCTCGCCGGCGCGATCGGCGCATCGGCGCAGGTCACGCTGGCGCCGATTTGGAATCAGCTGTTGCCGCAGAATAGCCAGTTGGAACGCAGCACGCAGGCGATGGCCTACGATGCGGCGCACGGTCAGGTTGTGATGTTCGGCGGGTTCGGCCCCGGTGGTCAGAACGGCTACCTCAACGACACGTGGCTGTGGAATGGAACAACCTGGACCCAGGTATTTCCCGCGAACAGTCCCTCTCCGCGTTCGAACGCGCAGATGGTGTACGATCCCGCGACCGGCAATGTTGTGCTCTTCGGCGGGCTCTACAACGGGAGCACACGCTACGCCGACACCTGGACCTGGGATGGAACCAACTGGACGCCGTTGACCACTGCGCATAGTCCAACCGGTGGGCGCGCCAGCGCTTCGATGGTTTACGACGCAGCGACGGGCAACGTGGTGCTGTTCGGCGGAATTAACACCAGTGGCGGGACCGTCGGCGACACCTGGATCTTCAACGGGACGGACTGGACCCCGGCATCTCCAACGAACAGCCCCTCCGCCCGTAACAGCTACGCAATGGCCTACGACGCAGCGCTCGGCGAGGTGATTCTCTTCGGAGGACTTGACCAAAACGACGACGATAACAACGACACATGGGCGTGGAACGGATCCAGTTGGACCCCGCTGAGCCCAAGCGGAGCCCCTCCCGCGCGCGATGGCGCAGGCATGGACTACGATCCTTTGCCCGGCCAGATGGTCCTCTTTGGCGGAGACACTACAGACTGCAGCGTGAACCCGTGCAGCGAAACTTATTTCAACGACACCTGGGTATTGACCGGGACTTCCAATAGCAACCTGGTCTGGACTCAACAGACGACCCCGTCCGGTCTCGCGAACCGCGGGTACATGGGGATGGTCTATGACGCGGCGGAAGGCCAGGTGGTCCTGTTCGGAGGAGCAACCAACGTCTCTCCTTATACGTTTGGCGACACGTGGACCTGGGGCACACCGCAATACTTCGGCGACATCAACGTTTGCCCGTCGGGGCAAAACACTCCTGCGCCGTGCAGCAACACTCTCACGCTGACCTACAACGTTCCGGCGAGTGGGATTTTCGCCGCGACACCCACGGTGGTCACGCAAGGCGCAAGCGGTCTCGACTTCCAGGATGCGGGTGGCGACACCTGCACCGGAAGTGTGTCGGGACCGACCACCTGCACGGTCAACGTTACATTCGCGCCGATCGCGCCCGGGGCGCGCACAGGCGCGGTGCAGCTCTACGACACCAGCATTCCTGCCAACCTGCTGGCAAGCACGCTGATCTACGGCGTCGGCCAGGCGCCCGCGGCTGCGTTGAGCCCGGTTCCGGGAAACGACATCAGCTCTCCCGTGGTTGGGTTAGACAGTCCCGAGGGCGTTGCAGTCGACGCCGCGGGCAACGTCTACATCGCGAACACCGGCGACGGGAATGTGTTGAAAGTGGCGCCGGGCGGAGGCCAAACCACCATAGCGGCCCCTAACACCGGAGCAGGTAATCCCTATGTGAACTTCCCGGAGACCGTGGCCGTCGATGGAGCAGGCGATGTCTTTATCGGCCAGTTCGGGCCTTCAGTGGCCGAGGTTCCTGCCGGCTGCACGAATTCCGCCTGCCAGATATTCTGGGGCGCCCTTTCGGCCGCGACGTCCGTTGCGCTGGATGCAGCCGGTGATGTTTTTGTCGGCGATCAGGGCCAATCCGAGGTGGTCGAGCTTCCAGCCAACGGCGGACAGCAAATCATTTTGTACAAACCGCAAAACGGATTCACGCCGGGCGGCATGGCGGTTGATCTCGCGGGCGATGTCTTCGTCACCGACATCACCAACAACAAAGTTCTGGAGATCCCGGCAGGCGGGGGCGCCGCAGTCCAGGTGGGCAGCGGATGGGTCAGTCCGCAATCCGTCGCATTGGACGCGGCGGGTGATCTGTACGTCGCGGACACCGGGCTTAATTCATACGCCGGCGGCATCGCGGAGATTCCCGCAGGATGCACCCAGGCAAGTTGCCAGATGGTCATGGTCAGCGGCATCACTGTGTATGGGTTCGCACTCGATCCCACCGGAGATATTTACCTCGCTGACTACCATGGCGGCTATCTCGACGAAGCCGCGCAACAAGGCATATCTCTGGGTTTTCCCGGCCTCCAGGTTGGCACGGCATGCTGCGGGACGCCTTTCGCGCTGCAGAACATCGGCAATCAAACGCTGACCGCCGTCGATCCTGTGCTGCTTGTCAATCCCAATTGGAGCGCGTTTGGAAGCTGCACCAGCAGTTTCTCGCTCGTACCGGGCGCGGATTGCAGCCTGAGCATCGGATTCGCGCCGTTAGTGGTCAGCCAGAGCGGCACGCTGTACGGCAATGCCGAATTCGTCGACAACGCGCTGAATAGCCCGGCTGCCTATCAATCCATTTCCCTGAGCGGCACGAGCTCAGTCCCCATGAACCCCAACTTCACCATCTTGTACACGCTGACGGTGACAACCGCGGGCACCGGCGGCGGCGTGGTCACCGACAATTTCAACGCGATCAGCTGCAACTACTCCAGCCCAAACACTTCAGGAATGTGCTCGGCAAATTATGAAAACAATGCATTGGTGACCCTGAGCGCGGGCCTGGTGCCCGGAAGCACTTTTGTCGGCTGGGGCGGTGCCTGCGCGAGTTCGGGAACCAACCCCAACTGCGTCGTGACCATGAGCCAGGCGCAGAATGTGAGCGCGACCTTCGCGAATGGGAGCTTCGCCGTCGCCAACGTCGGCAGCAGCAGCACAATCACAGCCACGATCAACTTCGCATCATTGCCCAACGTTGGAGAGGCTAAGGCCCTCACTGAGGGAGTCCAAACCCAGGAATTCCAGGCCACCGGCAGCAACTGCACTGGAGCTGTCGGCCAGCCCGGCTCCTGCACGGTGACCGTTACCTTCAGGCCGCAGGCGCCCGGATTGCGCCTGGGCGCTGTGCAACTCCTCGACGGCACCGGCACAACGGTATATGCAACCCAGGCGATCTACGGCATCGGCCAGGCGCCGGAGGCGGCGTTCGGGCCCGCCGTGACTTTTACTCCTCCCCTTACATCGCAGACGGTTCTCAACTTCAGCAGCCAGGTAACCCAGTTGACTCTGGCGAACGAGGGCGTCGGCATGACGACGGATTATGCGGGCAATCTTTACCTGGCCGCAGGCACAGTCGTGGAGGAGGCAGCGCCGCCGTACACGGCTGTCTCAACGACCCTGAGCGGTTTCACGAATGCGGAAGGCGTGGCCATCGACGGGGCAGGCAATCTCTATGTCGCGGATGAGAGCGCGTCGAACTCTCTCGGCGGCCATGGCGAGGTGTTGCAGCTCTCGCCGAGTTGCGTTAGCAGCATCGCCAGCGGCAGCACCCCTTCCTCGTGCGGGGTCGCGGTGTATCAGGTGGCGGGCCCGCATCCGGGCCCGGTGAGCGTGGCGGTTGACGGGCAGGGCGATCTGTTCATCGCCGACAATCCCCTCGGGGTCTTTGAGATTCCGGCCAACGGAAGTGGCCAACTCACGCTGTACAATGCGGGTGGTTCTTCAGCCCCGAGCGGTGTGGCGGCGGATGCCGCGGGCGATGTCTTCGTCGCCGACAGCGGTCTCGGGCAAGTGGTGGAGTTGCTGGCCGGCTGCTCCGCCGTGGGCTGCCCATCCACTACCGTAGGCAGCGGATGGGGTACCCCGTATGGCGTGTCCGTTGATGCCGCGGGCGACGTTTACGTTGCGGACTTTACGCTCACGATCGACGGCCAAGCCGACGCCGGCGGCTTGGAGGAGGTTCCGGCGGGTTGCACCACCAGCAGCTGCCAGATCCTGCTATTTACGGCGGGGGCGCCCGACCCGGCCTCGGTCGCGGTCAGTGGAACCGGACAGATTTTCGTCTCTACAGATGGCCCGCTTTTTGAGATCAATCAGTCGCAGCCGCCATCGTTGACTTTCGTCTCAACCCCCGACGGCAGCCAGAGCGCGGACAGCCCGCAGGCCGTCACGATTCAGAACATCGGCAATCAGTCTCTGACCGGCTCGGTGGGATCGGTGGCGACAACGAACTTCGCCGAAGACAACAGCACGTGCAACAACAATTTCTTTTTGAATGCCGGCGCAACCTGCACCGAGAACTTCGACTTCACGCCGCAGACAACCGGCACCCTCGATGACTACGCCTTAGTTGCCGACAACTCGGGTGGAACTTCTGCCACGCAACAGATCAATCTGGCCGGAACCGGCACGAGCAGCGGGGGCGGCGGCAACTACACGCTGACGATCACGGGCGCGGGTCTCGGTAGCGGCGAGGTGTATTCGACCGATGACAACATCAGCTGCACCATCACCAACGGAGAGGCTTCAGGAAATTGTTCTTACGCGTATCCCAGCGGAAGTTCGATTTTGCTGGAGGAGACGCTGAACGGCTCGACCTCGACATTCGCCGGCTGGGGCGGCGCGTGCGCAGGCGCGGGATCAAACTCCCAGTGCGGCCTGACCATCAACGGCAATGCGAGCGTCACTGCGAGCTTCATGCCGCCGAATTATGGCGCCGCCAACGTTTGCCCGGGTGGACAAGGGACGGCGCCATGCAGCACCTCGATTCCGGTAACGTTCAATTTCAATAACAATCTGGTCATGGTTGCCTCGTACCGGGTCGTCACGCAGGGGTACACCACTCTCGATTTTCAGGCGGCCGGCAATCAGGCCAGCAATGTCTGCAGCAATCAAATCTACAACGGGGGCGACTCCTGCACTGTGAACGTCACCTTTACGCCACAAGCGGTCGGATTGCGTACCGGTTCAGTGCAGCTCCTTGACAAGAACGGCAATGTTTTGCTCTACCAGTTCATCTCAGGTATTGGCCAGGGAGCGGTGGCTGCCTTCAATCCGCTGCCGACGTTCGGGAGATATCTTGGAGGGCCCAACGGCGACGCCGCCAACTCTGTCCCTTTAAATCTGCCGCAGGGCGTAGCCGTCGACGCGAACGGGAATGTCTACATCGCAGACACCGGCAACTCTCAGATACTGGAGCTTACCGGCAACAACACAAATCCGGTAACCTCGGGTGGATTCACATCGCCGGAAGGGATGGCCCTGGATGGATCCGGCAATCTCTACGTCGCGGATCCAAACTACTATGGCGGGGCGGCGGGCTACGGCGGAGAGGTCGTGGAGGTCACCCCTGGCTGCACCATCAGCGGCTGCTTGGTCGGCGTCTACAACAACTACTCCAATTACAACGAAACCCCGACAGGCGTAGCCGTGGACGTAATGGGCGATCTGTTTATCGCCGACCCCAACTACTACGGCTACGGCTTTAGCGGTCCCTGCAACAGCGGAGCAGTCGTAGAGCTTTTAGCCAACGGTTACACCCAGAACGTGGTGTACAGCAGCGAATGCGGCGCCCCCACCGGGGTTGCAGTGGATGCAGCGGGCGACGTGTTTGTCGCCGATCCTGTTAGCTCTTCCGTTTATGAGCTCCCTGCCAGCAACATGAACAATCCGATCCCAATCGGGGCCAGTTGGTCTCAACCGGAGAGCGTAGCGGTCGACGCAGCGGGCGATGTTTACGTTACGGATATCGGTCAGAACGGGGTGATCGAAGTTCCGCCAGGCTGCACGAGCACCCAGTGCGAAATCACGGTGGCCGGCAACGCGCAATCCTACGGCGTTGCGGTTGATTCCCTGGGCGGTGTCTATTACCTCGACTATGCCAGCAACGGTGGGCTCGAATGGGTCACCCAACAGTTCTACGGACTCAGCTTTCCCCAGACGCGGGATAACAGCGCAAGCCAAAAATACGTGAACCTGCAAAACGTCGGCAACCAGGCGCTGACGGTGACCGCTCTGACGATCAGCGATCCCAATGACTTCTTCCAGCCTGACCTTGGCACCGGCGGGGGCCTGCCACCCGAGTGCTTGAGCAACACCTCGCTCCCGGCGGGCAACGCCTGCAATCTGGCCATCAACTTCGTCCCGCAGGATCCCGGCGGTCAAATCAGCGGAACCGTCAGCCTGACCGACAATGGCCTGAACAACTCCACGCCTACGCAAGTTTTCTACCTCAGCGGCACGGGCATACCGGGGTCGGGCAGCAACTTCCTCACGGTGACGGAATCAGGCTCGGGCAGCGGCTCGGTGACATCGAACGACACATTGATCAATTGCACCCTGGCTGGCGGAAGCACGACCGGAGCCTGCATATCAGCCCCCTCGAACGGAAGCGTCATTCTCACAGCGACACCGGCCGCGAATTCGACATTCACCGGCTGGGGCGGCGCCTGCTCCGGGACGACCCCGACATGCACCGTGACCATGAACCAGGCGCAGAACGTGAGCGCGAGTTTTGCGCAGGGGAATCTGGGCACCGTGAATGTGTGCACGGATGGAAGCCCCTCAGGATGCACCGGGACAAGTCAGACAGTGACCTTCAACTTTACATCGTCGGTCTCTGTCGGCTCGGTCAACGTAGTCACCCAGGGCGTCACCGGACTTGACTTCCAGGAGCAGAGCGACGGCGACAACTGCTCCGGCAACACCTTCAACAGCGGCCAATCCTGCACCGTGACCGTCAACTTCACGCCCACAGCGCCCGGATTGCGCACAGGCGCGGTACAGCTACTGAACGGCAGCAATGTCGTCGCGACTCAACTGCTTTCCGGCATCGGCCAGGGACCGGCAATCTCGTTGAACCCGGCCACCCAGGTCACGTTCAACACCCAGGGCACTTTTCTTTCCAATCCTGGGGGCGTTGCGGTGGACGCCGCAGGCGATGTCTTCATCTCGGACAATGGCCACTCGCAAATTGTCGAAGTTGCAACGGGCGGCAATGTCACCACGATCAGCGGGGGATTCACCGGCCCGCAGGGTATCGCGCTGGATGGCGCGGGCAACCTCTTCGTTCCGGTCAGCAGCACAGACCAGGTTCTCGAGTTCCCGGCGGGTTGCACCAACAATCTCTGCGAGTCGGTGGTCTACAACC